>Ga0335085_10018323_pt1 | contig 10067 bp, 12 predicted proteins | sample Lox_Sample_45_FD_206712 | JGI IMG/M metagenome (GOLD analysis project Ga0335085, IMG submission 206712) | Soil microbial communities from Loxahatchee National Wildlife Refuge, Florida, United States - Lox_Sample_4.5 | ecosystem: Environmental > Terrestrial > Soil > Wetlands | place: USA... | reverse complement strand
CCCGAGCTGGTCCGCGAGGGCGTCGACACGCTCGTCACCGGCGAGCTGCGCGAGGAGTGGTTCAACTTCGCCCAGGAAAACCGGCTCAACCTCTACCTCTGCGGCCACTACGCCACCGAGGTCCACGGGGTGCGGGCGCTGGCCGCCGAACTCGCCAGACACTTCCGCCTGCCGTGGGAGTTCATCGCCACGGACAATCCGCTCTAAGCCTTTACAGGAGGATGCGGCGGCAGCAGAGAGATTGCCCTGCAGCCCCATTCCTTCTCTGCTTCCTCTGCGCGCTCCTGTGAAAACCACCCGTCCGTCATGAAAAAAATCGCCGTGCTCAACGGACCCAACCTCGACCGCCTCGGCACCCGCGAGCCGGCCGTCTACGGCCGCGCGACGCTCCGGGACCTCGAGCGGATGCTGCGGGCCGAGGGCCGGCGGCGCGGCGCGGCGCTGACGTTCTTCCAGTCCAACCACGAGGGCGCGCTGATCGACAAGCTCTGGGCGCTCGCCGACCGGAAGTTCGACGGCGTGATCATCAATCCCGGCGGGCTCACGCACACCAGCGTCGCCCTGCGCGACGCCATCGCCGGGTGCGGTCTGCCGGCCATCGAGGTCCACATCTCCGACATCCGGAAGCGGGAGGCCTTCCGCCGCCGGTCGATCACCGCCGGCGCGTGCCGGGCGATGATCAGCGGCCGCGGCCTGCCCGGCTACGTGCTGGCCCTGCGCCGGCTGCTGGCGTGACCGATGGCCGAGACCCTGCCCAATTTCGAGGCGCCGCGCTGGTTCGCCTGCCACACCAAGCCGCGCTGCGAGAAGAAGTTCGCCGCCCTGCTCGCGGCCGAGCGGTTCCCCCACTACCTCGCGCTGATGCTGAGCGTGCGGCGGTACCGCGACCAGACGAAGAAGTTCACCAAGCCGCTCTTCCCCGGCTACGTGTTCGCCGAGATAACGCCCGAGCGGAAGAACCGCGTCTACCAGCAGGACCTGCTGGTGCGCGCCATCTGGGTGGACGACCAGCCGCGCCTGCTGCAGCAGCTCGAGGACGTCCGGGCGGTCCTGGCCTCGGGTCTCGAGCTGAGCCTGCACCCGCTCCTGCGCAAGGGCACGCGGGTCAAGGTCGCCGGCGGGCCGCTCCACGGGCTGGAGGGCGTGGTCGACGATCCCGCCAATCCGCGGGGCGTGGTCATCGCGGTCGACGTCCTCCAGCAGGGCCTGCTCGTGCGCCTGCCGATGGCGAACCTGGAGATCCTGCCCTAGCCCGCCGCCCGGACGGGCCCGGCTCCGGATTCGACGCCGGCGACGCAACCGTCGCCCGCAACCGTTGTCTTTGGGAAGTTCCCGTCCGATCCTCTCCAGCCACCTTCATGACGCCACTCTCCCCGCGTGCCGGCCTCCTGACGCTGCTCCTCCTCGCGCCAGCGGTCGGCGCCCGCGCCCAGACCGCGGAACCGTCCGACCAGCCGCCGCACCCCAACGGCGGCAGCCAGCCGACCCTGTTCCGCATGCCGGGCATCTTCGAAATCGAGATGCCCCGGACCGAGCGCCGCGGCGAGGTGACGTTCGACTTCCAGCCCCACTTCCGCGACCTGATCAGCCAGCCCTACCTGCGCGTGCCGCTCGAGTTCCGCTGGGGCGTGAACGACCACCTCGAGCTCGATTTCACCGGCGACAGCTACTTCGACCACGGCCTCCGCAGCGGGCCCTACCACGGGAACGGCTTCAGCGAGCTGCACCTCGGCGCGAAGTACGCGTGGCACGAATGGCTCAAGCCGACCTGGGACACGAGCTGGGGCTTCTACTCCTCGTTTCCGGTCAGCCGGCCGCCGGTCGAGCTGACCGACGGCCACAACCACGTGACACCGTACATCACCCTCGGCCGACGGGTCGACGACATCAAGGGGCTGTCGGGCTTCATCAACGCCAGCGTCGACCTCATGTCGAAGTCGTCGACCCCGGGGAATTTCGGCCAGAACGAGCCCCACGGAAAGTCGATGACGCTGCGGCCCGGCCTGCTCTACGACCGCGGGCCCTGGCACTACACCCTGGAGGTCGCGGGCACGACGACGCGCGTGATCGGCGGCGGTGACCACGATTTCCTCGTGGTGCGCCCCGGCGTGCTCTGGGACGTGCCGCGGCGGCTGTTCTTCCTCAGCACCAACGGGCGATGGGTCGCCGGCTTCAACGTCACCGCCACCTTCGGGCCCGACGGCAACACGCTGAGCACGGGGGGCCGGCTCCGCGGCGAGCTCAATCTGACCCGCATCTTCGGCCGCCGCCCGTCGACGCCCGCGCCCGATCCGCCCGACCCGTCGCCGTGGCCCTAGGGGCGGCGGAGCGCGTCCCTCACAGCGCCCGCCAGGCCCAGGCGGCGCCGTGGAGCGCGAGGCAGGCCGCGAGCGCCGCGGCCACGTCGTCGACCACGATGCCCCAGCCGGCGGGCAGGTCCTGGAGGCGGCGGATGCCAAGCGGCTTGGCGATGTCGAAGAGGCGGAAGAGCACGAAGCCGGCGAGGAAGACCACCCAGGGCTGCTGGTGGGCGGCGTCGAGCACGCCGCGCCACCCGAGGAAAACCAGCGGCATGGCGGCCACCTCGTCGAGGACCGCCTCCGGCGGGTCGCGCCGCCCGAGGCGGAACTCGGCCTCGCCGCAGAACGCCACCGCGAGGTAGAGGCCGGGCAGGCTGAACAGCGCCATCCACGCGATCGAGCCGGGCAGTAAGCTCAGCGGCCAGAAGAACACGGTGAAGTAGAGCAGGCCGGCGGCCGAGCCCCACGTCCCCGGCGCGTGCCGGCGGCGGCCGAGCGGCCCGAGGGTGGCGACGCCCAGGACCAGGCTCGACGGCAGGAAGCGGGGCCAGATCGGTTGCGCGAGTTTCATGCCGTGCGCGGCTCAGAACAGGACGTGCCGGTACTTGCGGTAGTAGCTCCACATGGAGGAGAGCATGAACCACATGGACACGAAGAAGAGCCCGAGCCCGACCCAGTGCACGAGCGTGACCAAGCCGCCCAGCGGCCAGGGGGTCACTCCCGGAAGATCGCGGGCGCACATCGGTTCGGCGAGCAGGAAGCCCAGCGCGGTGAGCTGGATGATGGTCTTGATCTTGCCGCCCCACTCGGCCGCCATGACCACGCCGCGGGCGGCGGCCATCATCCGCAGCCCCGAGATCATGAACTCGCGGGTGACGACGACCAGCACGAGCAGCATCACGATCACGCCCGGGAGGCGCAGGTAACCGAGATCGAGGACGGCGATGAGGATGCCGAGCACCAGAACCTTGTCGCAGAGCGCGTCCATGAACTTGCCGAAGTCCGAGACGATGTTGCGCTCGCGCGCGAACTTGCCGTCGAGCCAGTCGGTGATGGCCGCGGCGATGAAGAGCCAGAACGCGAGGGTGGCCGCCCAGCGCCAGGTGCCGTACATCAGCGCGACGATGGCGAAGGTGAGCGGCATGCGGATCAACGTCAGCACGTTGGGCAGATTCATCCGGGGCGCAGGCACGGGCCAAGGTATGCACCGCCCACGCGGCGCCACGCAAGGCCGGAGATGCCGCGGCGCCGGGCGCGCGTCTTCGCCTCTTGCCCCCGGCGGCGGGCCTGCTGTAATGACCGCCGGCCCGGCGCCCCCGGGCCCTCCCCGGACCTCCATGAGCCTCTGCATCTATCCCGGCACCTTCGACCCGATCACCTACGGGCACCTCGACGTGCTCGAACGCGCCACCCGGCTGTTCGACCAGGTGCTGGTCGCCGTGGCGCACAACCCGGAAAAGGGCCCGCTGTTCCCGGCCGAGGAGCGTCTGGCGCTGATCCGGCCCAACCTCGCGCGCCTGCCGAACGTGTCGGCGACGACCTTTCGCGGCCTGCTGGTCGACTTCGCGATGGAGAAGGGCGCGGTCGCGATCATCCGCGGCCTGCGCGCGATGTCGGACTTCGAGTTCGAGTTCAACATGGCGCTGATGAACCGCCACCTCCAGCCCGCGGTGGAGACGATCTACGTGATGCCGAACGAGGACTACAGCTACACCAGCTCGCACCTCGTCAAGCAGGTCAGCCGCTACGGCGGGGACGTGTCGAAATTCGTGCCGGCCAACGTGGCCGCGGCCCTGCGCGCGGCCTACGGATTCAAGTGAGCGGCCGGGGGGCGCGCCGCCCGCCCCCCGAAAATCCGCCGGGGCTGTTACCTGGCCCCCCGGGGCGCGTCTAAGGCGGTGCGGATGGGTCGCCCTCCAGCTTCGCAGCCACCGGTGTGGCTTGCCTTGCCCCGGGCCCCATCCACGATGGTCCAACCACCACTCATGCCCACGTCCGCCCGCTCCCGCGCCTGGAAAAAACTCATCGTGGCCCTCGCGGTCGTCGCCGTCGGCGCCGCCGGCTGGTTCTTCTGGAGCCGCCGCGCCGACCAGACCCCGGAATACACCACCACGACGATCGGCCGCGGCGACGTCATCCAGATGGTCACCGCCACCGGCGTGCTCCAGTCGCCCACCAGCGTCAACGTCAGCAGCCAGGTGTCCGGGCTGATCAAGAAACTCTACGTCGACTTCAACTCGCCCGTGAAGGCCGGCCAGGTGCTGGCGGACCTCGATCCGGCGACCTACCAGTCGCGCGTCCAGCAAGCCCAGGCCCAGCTCGCCCAAGCCCAGGCCTCCTACGACCTGCAGCGGCTGAGCACGGACCGGACCAAGGAGCTCTGCGCGAAGGGACTCGTCGCCCAGCAGGATCTCGACACCGCCGTGGCCCAGCTGGCGCAGGCGGCCGCCCAGCTGCAGATCGCCCAGTCCAACCTCGACAGCGCCAAGGTCGACCTTTCGCGCTGCACGATCTCCTCGCCCATCGACGGCATCGTGATCGATCGCGAGTGCGACATCGGCAACACCGTTGCCGCCAGCCTCAACGCGCCGACCCTCTTCACGATCGCCAACGACCTTTCGAAGATGCAGATCGACGCCTCGGTGGCCGAGGCGGACATCGGCAACGTGGCGGACGGCCAGGACGTGACCTTCACCGTCGACGCCTATCCCAACCGGCAGTTCACCGGCAAAGTCACGCAGATCCGCAACGCGCCCAAGACGGTGTCCAACGTCGTGACCTACGACGTGATCATCGAGACGCAGAACCAGAACCAGCGGCTCAAGCCCGGCATGACCGCCAACGTGTCGGTGATCGTTGAGCGGGCCGTGAATGCCCTGCGCGTGGCGAACAGCGCCCTGCGCGTGCGCCTGCCGGAGGATCTGATCCCCAAGCCGCCCGCCACACCCGAGCCCGCGGCCGCCATCCCCGCCGGCCCGACGACCGCCGCGGCCGCCGGCGGCAGCGCCCCAACCACGCCGGCCAAGCCCCTGACCGATCAGGAGCGCCGCGCCGCCACGTTCCAGATCCTGCAGGAGGCCGGCTTCGTGCGCGGCGGCGGCCCGCCCTCGGCCGAGGTGATCGCCAAGGCGCAGCAGCTCGCGAAGGACCGGGGCCTCGACATCGATTTCAGCCGCTTCGGCGGCGGCAACCGCGGCGGGGGCGGTGGTGCCACCACCCGCACCCTCTACCGCCTGGTGGGCAGCGATCCCAAGACCGCCACCCTCGAAGCCGTCAACGTCCGGCTCGGCATCACCGACGGCATCTACACCGCGGTGCTCAACGGTCTGAAGGAGGGCGACATCCTGGTCACCGGCGTCACGGTGGGCGGCGGCACCGCGACCGCCAGCCAGGCCACGGCCAATCCGTTCACCGGCCGCGGCGCCGGCCCCGGCGGCGGCCCGCGCCGCTTCTAGCCCGGATTTCCGCGCCATGACCACTGCGGTCGTCAAGATCGAGGACATCCACAAGACCTACGACTCCGGCGACGTGCCGGTGCACGCCGTGCGCGGGGTCTCGCTCGAGATCCACCGCGGGGAGTTCGTGGCCCTGATGGGCGCGAGCGGCTCCGGCAAGTCGACCCTCATGAACCTGCTCGGCTGCCTCGACCGGCCGACGAAGGGCCGGTACCTGCTCGACGACACCGACGTCTCGGGGCTCGACCGCAACCAGCTGGCCGACATCCGCAACCAGAAGATCGGCTTCGTCTTCCAGGGCTTCAACCTGCTCGCGCGCACCACCGCGCTCGAGAACGCCGAGCTGCCCATGCTCTACGGCGAGCGGCGCGCCTCGTCGCACGCGATGCGGGAGCGCGCCCTCCGCAGCCTCGAGATCGTGGGGCTCGCCGACCGCGCCGACCATTTTCCCAACCAGCTCTCCGGCGGCCAGCAGCAGCGCGTCGCCATCGCCCGCGCGCTGGTCAACGACCCCGAGATCCTCCTCGCCGACGAGCCGACCGGCAACCTGGACAGCAAGACCTCCGTCGAGGTGATGGGCGTGTTCCAGCAGCTCAACGACCGGGGCATCACCATCATCATGGTGACCCACGAGCTCGACATCGCCCGCTTCTGCAAGCGCAACCTGATCCTGCGCGACGGGCGCCTCGTGCGCGACGAGGCCGTGACGGACCGGCTGCTGGCGGCGGCGGAGATGCAGAAGCTCCGCGACGCCGAGGCCGCCGCCAAGCTCATCTCCAACTGACCATGATGCGCGTCATCAACACGATCAAGGTCGCCCTGCGCGCGCTGCGCCGCAACAAGATGCGGTCGATCCTCACCGCGCTCGGCATCATCATCGGCGTCGGCGCGGTGATCGCAATGGTCAGCATCGGCAACGGCGCCAAGTCGCAGGTCGAGGCGCAGGTCGCCAGCCTGGGCGAGAACGTCATCACCGTCTTCCCCGGCAGCTTCACCAGCGGCGCCATGCGCGGCGGCTGGGGCAGCGTCTCGACGCTCTCGCTTGACGACTCGGACGCCATCCAGCGCGAGGTGGCCAACGTCCTCGGGGTCAGCCCGGAGGTGCGCGACCGGGCCCAGGTGCTCGCCAACGGCCTGAACTGGAACACGCAGATCATGGGCGAGTCGCCCGACTATGCCTCGATCCGGAGCTGGGCGCTGAACGAGGGCGCGATGTTCACCGACCAGGACGTGCGCAGCGTCGCCAAGGTCGCCGTCCTCGGCAAGACGGTCGTCGACCAGCTTTTCCCCGACGGCGATCCGCTCGGACAGACCATCCGCATCCGCGACATTCCCTTCAAGGTCGTGGGGGTGCTGGCCTCGAAGGGATTTAATCTCTTCGGCCAGGACCAGGACGACACCGTGGTCATCCCCTACACCAGCCACCTCAAGCGCGTCTCCCGCCACCCGAACATCGGCTCGATCCTCGTGCAGGCCGCCAGCGCCAAGGCGATCGACAAGGTCGAGCAGGACATCACCGACCTGCTCATGCAGCGGCGCAAGGGCCGCGACCAGGATTTCACCGTGCGCAGCCAGGTCGAGATTGCGCAGGCCGCCACCGCCACCTCCGAGACGATGACCATGCTCCTTGGGGCCATCGCCGGCGTGTCGCTGATCGTCGGCGGGATCGGGATCATGAACATCATGCTCGTGAGCGTGACGGAGCGCACGCGCGAGATCGGGATCCGGCTCGCGGTCGGCGCCCACGGACACGACGTGCTGCTGCAGTTCCTGATCGAGGCGGTGATTCTGAGTTCGCTGGGCGGCATCATCGGCGTGTTGATCGGCATCGGTTCGTCCGAGCTCGTATCCTATCAAACCGGCTGGCCCGTGGTGGTCTCCACCGCCTCGGTGGTCGTGGCCGTGCTGTTCAGCGCGGCGGTCGGCGTGTTCTTCGGCTTCTATCCCGCGCGCAAGGCGGCGCAGCTCGATCCGATCGAGGCGCTGCGCTATGAGTAGACGCGGCGTGGCGGAGAATATGGGAGAATAGGAGAATGGGATAAATGGGGGGCGCGATGGCCCACCCGGGACCGGCCCGATTCCCCCATTCTCCCAATTATCCGATCCTCTCGAAAGCGGCCGCGCGCCCATTCCCATTCCTGGGAATCGCCGTTCCCGCCGTCGGGCGGGAATTCATCCCGCCGATTGTCTCTAGTGGGCCGAAAAATATCTAGCCATTTGGAGGCCAATGCGTTGCGCGCGCCTCTCCGACTTGGCACGGCCCCTGCAATTGGTCCTGGCATGAACAAGGAAAACACCATGAAGACCACTCTGAAGATCACGATGCTCGTTCTCACCGCCGGTCTCGCCGGCGTCGCCGTCACCGGCCTGCTCGGATTCACCGCCGCGGCCGTCACCGGCGGCAAGATCATCCTCTCCGCCTACGCCTACGCCGGCGCGATGCTGGTAACCAGCAGCGAATACGACGGCCGGCGCACGATCCGCCTGCACCGCGTGCGGTCCGCCGCGCCGGTGCATGCCGCCGCCTGCCCCGCGTACCCCGTCCACGGCGCCTGCGCCGCGGCCTGAGGCCCCCAGCCGGGACGCGGGCCGTTCCGCCGGGCCGCACTCTCCGCTTGCTCCGGGCATTCCAGCTCCGCCATGCTGGGTCCAGCGTCAACCGCCATGGCCGTTCCCCCTCCCTCCAGCCACCGGATCCTGGTGGCCGATGACCAACCCGACGTCCTCGAGGCCCTGCGCCTGCTGCTGAAAACCGAGGGCTTCCAGATCGAGACCGTGAAGTCACCCCCGGCGGTGATCAAGGCGGTCGAGGCGCGCGACTTCTCGCTGGTGCTGATGGACCTCAACTACGCGCGCGACACGACCTCCGGCGCCGAGGGCCTCGACCTGCTCAACAAGATCCAGACCATCGACTCCTCCCTGCCGGTGGTCGTGATGACCGCCTGGGCGAGCGTCGATCTCGCCGTCGAGGCGATGCGGCGCGGGGCCAAGGACTTCGTCACCAAGCCGTGGGACAATCCCCGGCTGATCGCGATCGTCCGCAACCAGATCGAGCTCGGCCACGCCGTGCGGGCCTACCGGCGCCTCGAACAGGAGAACCAGCTGCTGCGCGGCAAGACCGGCCCGGCGCTGATCGCGCAGTCCGCGTCCATGCGCCCGGTGCTCGACATCATCGCCCGGGTCGGCCCCTCCGAGGCCAACGTGCTCATCACGGGCGAGAACGGCACGGGCAAGGGCCTGATCGCCCAGGCGCTGCACGCCGTGTCGGCCCGCGCCCCCCAGCCGTTCATCTCGGTCAACATGGGCGGCCTGCCCGAGGGCGTGTTTGAGAGCGAGCTCTTCGGCCACGTCCGCGGCGCGTTCACCGACGCCAAGAGCGACCGCGCCGGGCGGTTCGAGCTCGCCGACGGCGGCACCCTCTTCCTCGACGAGATCGGCAACATCCCGCTCAACCAGCAGGCCAAGATCCTGCGCACGATCGAGACCGGTGAATACGAGCGCGTCGGCTCCTCCAAGACCTACCGGGCCAATGTCCGCCTCATCTCCGCCACCAACGCCGACCTGAACGCGGAGGTGGCCGCGGGCAAGTTCCGCCAGGACCTGCTCTTCCGCCTCAACACCATCGCCGTGCCCCTGCCGCCGCTGCGCGAGCGCCGGGAGGACATCCCGCTGCTGGCGCACCATTTCCTCAAGCAGCACGTCGAGCGCTACCGCAAGGCGGTGACCGGCTTCGACGCCGGCGCGCTCGAGGCGATGCAGAACCACGCCTGGCCGGGCAACGTCCGCGAGCTCGACCATGCGGTGGAGCGCGGCGTGCTCATGTCCACCGGCAAGGTGGTGCGCGCGGGCGACCTCGGGTTGACCGCCGGCCAGGGCGCCCCGCGGCTCGAGGACATGAGCCTCGAGGAGGTCGAGGCCTTTTTGATCAAGAAGACCCTGGCGCGCTGCGACGGCAACGCCCGCCGCGCCGCCGAGGAGCTCGGGCTCAGCCGTTCCGCCTTCTACCGCCGCCTGGAGAAATACGGGCTGTAAGGATCGGGCTGAAAGCGGTAAGCTCCCAGCCCATGGCCACCCGCCACCGCCGCTTCACCCACGACCAGCAGGTCCTGTTCTACACCCTGCTGGCCGGCGCCCCCGCGGTCGCCGTGGCCCTGTGGTACGTCTGGTCGGGGGACGATCCCAAGGTCCAGTGGACGCTGTCGCTGCTCATCGTCGGCTTCTGGCTCGGTTTCGCCACCAGCGTGCGCCACCGCGTCGTGCGCCCGCTCCAGACGGTCTCCAACCTCCTGTCGGCGCTGCGCGAGGGCGACTT
>Ga0335085_10018321_pt1 | contig 10068 bp, 12 predicted proteins | sample Lox_Sample_45_FD_206712 | JGI IMG/M metagenome (GOLD analysis project Ga0335085, IMG submission 206712) | Soil microbial communities from Loxahatchee National Wildlife Refuge, Florida, United States - Lox_Sample_4.5 | ecosystem: Environmental > Terrestrial > Soil > Wetlands | place: USA... | reverse complement strand
CAAATCCGATCTCGATGGTTAAGATCATCAACGGTGAGTTCTGCGGCCGTTGCCACGGCAGGGTGGCTTTCACGCTCTCAAACTGTACGCGTTGTCACGTCAAGCCGAAGGGATAGCCGCTCGCCCCACACCGACATAATGGAACCCCAGGCTGATCATCTTGGCGGGATCATAGACGTTCCGCAGATCCACAAAGATCGGCTGCTTGAGGCTTTGTTTGAGCAGCTCAAGATCCAGATTACGGAACTCATTCCATTCCGTGGCGAGCACAATCGCATCAGCGCCCTTTGCAACTTCATAAGGACCAGAGCAGAAGACCACCTGTTTAAGAATCGGCTTCGCCGCTTCCATCGCCGCAGGATCGTAGACTTTTAGTCGGGCGCGTTCTTCCTGAAGCAAGCGGATCAAGTCAATCGCCGGGGATTCCCGAATATCATCGGTGTTCGGTTTATAGGATAGTCCCAAGACTCCCACCGTCTGGTTCTTAAGCGGACCCAGAACCTTTTTAATCTTATCGAGCATCAAAACCCGCTGGTTGTCATTAACCTCGATGACCGCCCGTAGGAGTTTAAAATCGTACTGTTTTTCTGAAGCAAGTTGATTTAGGGCCTTAATATCCTTTGGAAAGCATGATCCGCCAAAGCCCGGTCCTGGATGAAGAAACTTAGGGCCGATTCTTCCATCAAGACCCATGGCCTTTGCGATCATATGGATATCGCCTCCCACCTTCTCGCACAGATTCGCGACCTCATTAATAAAAGAGATCTTGGTGGCAAGAAAGGCATTGGACGCATATTTGATCATCTCGGCAGTCCTGTTGTCTGTGATAACAAAGGGGGTGTCAATCAGGTATAACGGCCTGTAGAGGTCCCTCAGAATGGCAATCGCTTGCGGACTGGTCGCACCGATGACCACACGGTTGGGACGCATAAAATCCTCAATGGCTGATCCTTCCCTGAGAAACTCCGGATTCGACACGATGTCAAAATCTATTTGCTCCTTTAAACGTTGACTGATGATCGCCCGTAGACGGTCCCCGGTTCCCACCGGAACGGTGCTTTTTAAGGCAATCACTTTGTAGCCATCGAGGCGCTCTGCAATCGCCTGGGCCACCGCCTCAACAGAAGAAAGATCCGCCAATCCATCACCGCGCGGAGGCGTCCCCACTGCGATAAAAATGACCAACGCTGCTTCCACCGCCTGTCGGATATCGGTGGTGAACATTAACCGGTGGTTACGGATATTTTTTCGGACCAGTTCTTCAAGTCCGGGTTCGTAGATGGGCACGATCCCCTTTTTCAAGCCCTCGATCTTTTGAGCATTGGAATCCATGCAGGTCACCTGCACGCCAAACTCAGCAAAGCAGGCGCCAGTCACTAAACCCACATAGCCGGTACCGATAATCCCGATATTCATGATTCCTCCCGTTGTCTACAGAATCGTCTTTGAAAGTATATCAGAGCCTGGCGAGTGAACACAAGCCGTGGTGCTTGCGGACCTCTCTTGGCTTCTGCTAACATAGCCCGCATGCCGGAGACCCTCACAAAAGGTGCTTTATATATCGTCAGCACCCCCATTGGAAACATGGAAGACATCACCCTGCGAGCAATACATCTGTTAGGAACCGTCGATCTTATCGCAGCCGAGGATACAAGACATACCAAACGCTTGTTGATCAAATATGCAATTCCCACAATCCTGACAAGCTATCATGACCACAACAAGGAAGAGAAGGCTCCTGTGCTTATCCAGCGGCTCAAGGAGGGTCAAACCATTGCGCTTGTCTGCGACGCCGGAACGCCGGGTATCTCGGACCCGGGGTTTTATCTGATCCGGTGCTGTATTGAAGCAGGGATACGAACGATACCGGTCCCTGGTCCGACTGCGGTTACCACTGCACTCATCGTCTCCGGTCTGCCTACAGATGCCTTTCTCTTCAACGGCTTTCTTCCAAAAAAACGGGGTGCACGTTTGAAACGGCTTGGCGTATTCAAAGAAGTACCCGCCACTTTGGTTCTCTATGAATCCCCCTATCGTCTGGTGAAGACGCTGCAAGACTGTCGAGATGTCTTAGGAAACCGGCAAGCGGTCATCGCAAGAGAGATGACCAAGATCTTCGAAGAAGTGATGCGTGGGACCTTAGAAGAATTGATGGCCCGCCTTCAAGCCAAACCATGTCGCGGTGAGATCACTCTGGTTATCGAAGGGTATCGATCGGAGAAATGATGTTTTATTTGATTTCCCTGCGTCTTTTTTCAGACTCAATATCGAGCATCATCAGTTGTTGAAGATCTTTTTGAAGTCGTTTGTTCTCTGCCCGCTGATTCATCATTTCCGACAAGGTCGCAATCCAATTTTTTGCCTCATTTGCCCACTTGCTCTTTGGGAACCGATTGACAACCTGCTGAAATTCTTTGATCGATTTTGCATAATCCGGTTGTGGGTTTTGGAAATAGGAAAGGGTGTATCCGATCCGAAATTGGGCCTCAGCTGCCGCGCCGGCCGACGGATGATCGTCTAGAATTTCCCGATACACACGGATCGCCTCTTGGTATTTCCCTTGACGGGAAAGGGCTTCTGCCTTCTCCAGGGAATTGTTTCCCGTCATGGAGGGTGCTTCTTTAAATACAGCGCAGCCCACGAAAACGAGAAGTACCAAACCTACATAAATGACCTTCATGACCGAGTGAATCAAGCATTCCTCCGTTGATCGACCACATAGATACTTCGTGGAAAGGTCTTGGCATACTGCTTAAGCTGGGCCGCTATCTCCGCCACTTGCATGGGGGTGTTGATTTGACGTCGTTGATTGGTCACGATTGCAATCGAAAGGGTCATCAGTGGAAATTTCTGTTCCACATCCCGTCGATCCTTTGAGATAATATAACCTCGTTTCCGATCGTCCTCATCATAGAAGCCAGGAATCCCTTCGTCAAATTCCTTGATGATCATCTCACAGAGTTTTTCTACATGCACCGGATCGGTGATCAGGACAAAGTCGTCCCCTCCGATATGCCCAACGAAGTCCCCGTTCTTTCCCAGGGTTTGAACCGTGAGGATCACGATCTCTGACACCTTTTTTAAAACCTCACTGCCTCTGGCGTAGCCGTATCGGTCCCCGAAGGCTTTAAAATTATCGAGGTCGATGAGGCAAAAGGCGAAGGGGATACCCTCTTTTAGGCGTAGCAGCAGAGCACGCTCGATGGCTAAATTTCCCGGAAGACGGGTTAAGGGATTGGCATCGAGATTCATCTCTCCTAGCTCTTGCAGCCTTTTGGTCATCCATTTGAAAGACTCTGCCAATTCTGCGACTTCATCGGTCGCCCGAATCGTGGGAAGACGGTCAAACTGCCCCTGACCAATCATGTGGGTCGCTTCCTTCAACTGCCTCATGGAAGAGGCCAAGTGGAAATTAAGATAGATTGTGAAACCCAATCCAAAGATAAGGCTTAGGGCCGCCAAAACCACCGTGATTTGAAATGCCCTGCTGCTCGATCGGTTGGTCAATATCGTCTTCTCGTTCTGATCCGAGCGGCCCAGGCGTTCCATCTGCCGCAGCAGAGATAGAACCTGATCCGAGCTGGCTTTAAATGCACCCATTTCAGCGGACCTTACCGGAGACCTGTTCTGACGTTCAAAGAGCCGTTCCTGCTTTCTAAATGATTCGTCGTAGTCTTGATGGGACCTCGCAACCCGTTCTTTCAATTCTTCATGAGCAGGATTGGTAAAATGCAGGCCCAGCAATCGCGCCTTGAATTCGTCACTCCTTTCCCAAAATAACGCCTTGACCTTTGGATTATGCAAAATGAGAAACCGATTGGCATAGAGGTCTTGTGCTATAAAACTTTCGGTTAGATTGATGCTGCTTTCGATCAGAGGAAGGTCTTCTTGCACAACGTCCTTGCTTAGGCTAGAAAGCCTGTTCAGGCTCACGGTCGCATACAACCCCGCCGCCACCGTAAGAAGCACCATGACTGAGAATCCGATCAGCATTTTTCTGGCTAGAGTTAGTTTTAACGGACGCATCCTGATCCATGGCCCAAAGAAACAACGAAGAGTCCTACTAATCAATGTGCATTAGAATGCTGGTTTTGTCAAATAAATCGAGGAAGAGCGCGGAGTGGGACAGACTTGATAATAATATGGGTTTTCCTGAATGGAGCAAAGGGGTTACACAGTTTTCCGTATAAAGACACGATAACCGGCCAGGTATCGTTCCTGCTGGATAATCGTTTGTCCTTCCTCCTTGACACTGCGGGGAACATTCTGCATCGCCTCCCCATCATCCAGTATCACTGCCAGGACTTGACCGATCGCCATCTTTTCCAGCTTGAGCTTCGTCTTGACATAGTTGTAAGGACACATCACCCCGCGGAGATCGATTTCGGCGTCTGCCTTCTGTTCTTGACCGTTTTTCATAAGATCCCTTCGATTCCCTACAGCGATAAAAACTCAAGACAATTTTAGCACAGGGCCTCGTTTTCATCAACGCCGATATGACTTGACAGCAGACTAAAACTTGGATATAGTGTTGTATATACAACTATCGAGTCGCCTGTATGGATAAAAAAGAACCGCAGAAATTGGCACAAACAGTGGCCGCTGAATGCGTCGCTCTTCGGGTCCGGTTCCTGAGCCGCGTCATTACAAACCTGTATGATCGGGCGCTTCAACCCCTCGGTATCAAAATCAACCAGGCGACCATTCTCGTATTGCTTGAGCTCTCCGGCGAATCCGGCCCGGCGGACATCGGCAATGTGCTGCAAATGGAAAAATCGACCGTCAGTCGCAATCTGGACCGGATGAGGAAAAAAGGCTGGATCAAGGTCATGAACAAGGATGCCGGGATTTCCCAGGTCATTACGGTCACTGCAAAAGGGAGAAAACTTCTCGCCGCTTTTCACGGAGAATGGGCAAAGGTGCAGAAGAAGGCTTCGGAGCTTTTAGGAGGGGAGGGGATAGCGGCAGTCAGGAAACTTCATGACGGTCTGATTCAGAGAAGACGAAAAATAAGTCGGAGTGAGAGAGGATAAAAAAGACCACAAACAACAGAAAGGAGCCAATGACGAAAAACAACAATACATATAGAGCGCAGGATGAATATTCACGCGCAATCACAAAGTTCATTTTCGCGATTGTGGCCGTTTGGTTTTTGGCGGCTTTCATCGGCGGCGTGATGGATATATTCTACCAGCCCGGACTGCCGCCCGTGACTGTGGGGCTTTTTCTGCTCGTTCCGATCGCGGGTTTCACGTTCGCTTATGCCGCCAGCGCACGGATGAGGCATGTTGTTGACCGGATTCCGCTCTGGTTAATCACGATCGCTCATGTATGGCGATTTGTCGGCCTGGGTTTTGTAATCGGCGCGCGGATACACATTTTGCCGCCCCAGTTCGGCTATCCCGAGGGGCTGGGCGATGTTGCAGCAGCGCTCTTTAGCCTGCCGCTGGCCATCGCACTTCGCAAAAACAGCTATTCTCCGAGACTGCGCGCAGCATTCATCGCGTGGAACGTTTTTGGGCTTATCGACTTGCTGTCGGCGATCACAGTGGGCATTCTGTATTCCCCCAGCTCGTTTGGCGTATTGAAGACCGATCTTTCCACGGCGCCGATGACCGCATTTCCGGTAAACCTGATCCCCACGTTTTTTGTGCCGCTTTTTATACTTCTCCATCTCCTCGCGCTGAGACGACGCGGCGAAATCGCGTATACGCCTGATGACATATGCACCCAGGCTGCTTGCTGTGAGAATATGAGCGCTTAATCGTACCGTCTCGTACGTTGTTCGTTGGAGGTTATACGGGTCGGATACACGGCAGGCGATGACTCTTCCAAAGGCGAATGCAGATAGAAAGCGTGCATACCAGGCTGGCGATCCCCTCTCGCCTGTAACCCCTTTTCGCAGGGTCTGCGCTCTCTCCTCGTGCGGCAAGGCTCTCGTACCAGAGCGACGGGATCAAAAATTCCACTGAACAACTTCCCAAGCCACCTGTGCAGGAGAATTCGTGCTGCCACGCTGGAAAATATCAATGTCTACTCCAGACCATGAAAACCCAGCATAGGAGCCAGAGATCAATCCCTGCGTAGTAACTTTTGACTCCGATGGGTGCACTCCCATAGGATTCCAAGGCATGGAGATGGTCGTATCTACCCCTGTCTGGTCTACAAACGTATCATGCGGTCCCGTTCCAACGGAGTTAACAACGCCATGATTTACCAGTTCATTTCCATGAAAGGTGACAATAAATACCCACGCTTCGATCGTATCATTTGTAACATCGGCTCGCTCAATATAAATCTGGCCCATTCTCGGCCCGGTTCCAACGGGTGTACAAATCAGGCCATGCCTATTCACCCCAACATCCGCAGTTGCAGTGGACCATGCAGACCCAATAAGCATGCTGTGGGTCGTGGAGACAGAAGCAAATGCGCTACTGGTCGCATTCGAGCTATTCGCTGGAATAGCTACCGTCTGAAACTGCGTCGTAAACTCATTGTTTTTCGCCTCAACAACGAACCAGTAGATCGTCGCATCGGCTGTCGTATCGCCACGGTTAAAGTTGAGGGTGCCGTTGTCTAAAAACTGTCCCGCGATCTGAAGTGCGCTTCCCGTCGGACTCCCAGCCGCAGCAACCATATAACTGAACACGAAAAAGGCCTTCCCAAGATCTACGGTAACACCATTTCCAATCGGAACATTTGTTATAGATCCTCCAGGACTAATTTGCGCTGATCCCTGATAGACGTTGACCTTTGACAGGTCCATCTCAACAGCCCAGATGTAAGCCACAAGAGTTATCCCCTCCGCCTCAGGACCGCGTTGAACTCGCACCCTTCTGGGGAAGCCGGTTAAGAAGAATGCGGTTGTAGCATAGCTATCACTCTTATCAGAGTTGTCCGCATTGGACAAGGTGACGAAAAGAACGGTATTCGCCGCAATCTGACCTTTCGTGAGGTCAACATCGTTGATAGATCTTGTATCACTATTATGTAATGCCACCTTAATAAACTCAACGCTCTTAACAAAGTTTACTGAAGAATAAGGCAAGCCGGAATGCTCCTGGCTGTCTTCACCGTTACATGCCGCAAGAGATAGCACCGAAAGCAAACAGATAGCCGCTGTCAGTACTATTCTCTTCACTCTCATCATGATCACCCGTTTCATTTCGCTTTGTTCGTCGGCGGCTTCTATTGGGATTACATTTTCTTTGGGCTTCTCTAGCATAGCGGGCTGAACTCCTGTCGATCTGCTCCCCAGCAAGCACAATATGATCCTCGGACGGCATGCGGATCACACCATCGGCTGCATTATAACAAAAAGCAGCTTGAAAGTCATAGAGCGGCTGCTCATTTGTCAGCCTCCATTCTGAAGCTCAGGGAAAGTGAGGGAGATAAAAATTGTAGGTGCGAGGACTGAAGGTGTTAAGAAGAGCAAGAATCTTGTTATAATGGTGGTGTCGGAGGAGAGGATTGACCCTCATGCAGCCATTGCTCAAATATATCCCCACCGCTATATTGATCGCCATCATCGCCGGTATTATTTCTGTGATCGGCGGTTACTCTGTATGGGAGTGGCAATGGTGGGGGTTTTTTCTGCCACTCATGATCCTTTACTTTATTTTTCGCGACACAGGGAAGAAATAGGAATAAATTTCCGCCGCATGATGAATGCGCTACGATGAGTTTTGTTGTGAACGGCGAGAAAACCGAAGCAGCGTGAAACCTCACAACCCATTGAAAAGGAATGGCTGGGGGACGAGGAGTCGAACCTCGATAGACAGATTCAGAATCTGTCGTCCTGCCTTTAGACGATCCCCCAGTTAGACTTCACATCTCCTGAATGAATTTCTTGAAAGCCGGGTCTTGGAGAAAACCTCCACCGACATGGACGAGCACGACCCTGCCTTGCGCATCCAATAGGACAAAGGTCGGAGTCGCCCTCGCTCCAAAGGATTCTGAAACCCGGTTGTTGACGTCGTATGCGGTTGGAAAACTAAAGGTTCCTCTGTGATCCTGAACATAGCCCCGTATATTGGCTTCCTCATCGCGAAACCCAATCGCCAGCGCTTGAAGACCCTTCTCCTTCTTCTGCTCATACAGCGTCTTCAAACGGGGAAGCTCCGCCTGGCAGGTCTCACACCAAGAAGCCCAGAACATCAGTAAGGTCGGTTTACCCTTCAGAGACTCGTTCGAGACCGTCTCTCCCGCAAGCGTCGTCAACCTGAAATTCGGAGTAGATTCCGATGACAACGCCTGAGTCGATATAGTCAGCATAAGGACCATCATTACGAAATATCTTGTCAGTTTCATCTTCACCTCCTTTATTATATCCTAAAAAACTTCTTCGAACACAACGAAGTAATTCGACCCATCCGAAGCCACCGCCGGCGCAACATAATCGGAATTCGAAGTGTCGATCGGATTCAGAGTCACCGAGGGTATCCCTGTCGTGTCTATGATCGCTTCCTGTATGTCATTATCCTTGCTTAAGACACGTTGGTACGCCACCAGATAAATGGATCCGTTGGAGGCGACGGCAGGGGCACGATCGTCCGTCGTCAACGAGGTATCGATGCCAAAAGGGGTAATGGTTGTCCCGGTTCCATCAACGACCGCTCCTCGAATGTCGTCATGGGTGCTGAATACCCGCTCATACGCCACCAGATAGTCCGTACCGTTCGAGGCAACGCTTGGAGCAATATCATCCAGTACCGTCGTGTCAATCGGTATTTCGGATCCCACGTTTTCTGATGTGTCCACCTGCTTACCGATGATGTTGTGGTCCGGGTTGATCGTCGTCGCATCCCTCTGGTACACCACCAGGTATTTCCCTGCACCAAAAGCCGCCGCAGGAGCAAGATCATCAGACGCAGAGGTGTCAATTTGTATTTCAGACCCCAAACCTCCCGATGTATCCACCAGTTTACCGATGATGTTATGGTCGGAAGTGCTGGGAGTCGCGCCCCGTTGGTAGACCACCAGGTACTTTCCTCCACCAAAAGCCACTGCCGGTGCAGTATTATCATCCGTGGCGTCAATCAATATCCCGTCGGGGTCGAGAACATTTCCGTTCGAATCCACGCGTTTCCCGATGATACTGTGGTTGTTGCCGGTTCTGACCTCCTGATACACGACTAGGAAGTTGGTCCCATCGCTGGCCACTCGAGGAGCCTGATCATTCTTTGATGAAACAGCAATATTGACATGACTCGTTCCACTCGAAGATATGACTGCTCCGATAATATTGCGGTTGGCGTTGCCCTCTTCATACACGACCAGATAAGTCGTCCCATTAAAAGCCACCTGAGGAGCCTGCTCATCATGCGAAGACTCATCGACGCTGATACAACATACTGCCAATCCGCTGGAAAATATCCCCGCTCCGACAATGTTGCTGTCGGCCGGTGCAGTGGAGTCATCGCTTCCACAGCCGCCGATCAGACCCGCCAGCAGGATCGCGGCAATTTTAAAAGCCTTATTCACAGGATCGCCTTGGTCCAAAATTTGTTCTTTATATCATCTTATAATACCTCGCGTCAATGATGCAGCGCAAACCGGAGAACGATTTGGCCATGGGGGAAGCGACGGCAATGCGAGACTAGGTTCTACGGAGTTACCCGGGCTCCGAAGATATCGTGATCTGTGGAGCTGAATATTTCTTCATAGGCAACTAAGTAGTTCGTTATACCGAAGGCTACCGCAGGCACAAGATCATCGGCGCCGGAGGTGTCAATCAATACGACGTTCGGGTCCACTATTCCTCCCGGACTCACCCTTGTCCCGATGATGTCCCGATTGGTACTCGTCAAGGTCTCCTGATACACCACGAGATAATTCGTTCCATCAAACGCTATCGCGGGAACAAGATCATCGAAGGTGGTATTATCAATGGCAGATGGAGGCCCTGGCACTCCGGCTGAGCTGACGAATGCTCCAATGATGTCATGGTTTGTGGGATTAGCCGTCCTTTGATAAACGGCCAGATAGTTCGTACCATCAAACGCCACCGCAGGGGCAAGGTCATCGTTCGCGGAACTGTCAATCGCAAACGGCAACCCCGGCGATCCC
>Ga0335085_10018320_pt1 | contig 10069 bp, 9 predicted proteins | sample Lox_Sample_45_FD_206712 | JGI IMG/M metagenome (GOLD analysis project Ga0335085, IMG submission 206712) | Soil microbial communities from Loxahatchee National Wildlife Refuge, Florida, United States - Lox_Sample_4.5 | ecosystem: Environmental > Terrestrial > Soil > Wetlands | place: USA: Florida... | reverse complement strand
TAAATACGCCGTCGTTATCGTCATCGTCGGCCTCGCGATCTACCTGCTGCGGGCCTGGAAAAACAGAGAATGGCCCTTCGCCGCGCCGGTTACAACCGCCGCATGACCACCCTCGCAGCCCTGCATCCGGTCACACATTGCACGCAATTAAAACCACGGGTATTTACCACCTCTCCTGCGTGGCTTACCTTTTCTATGCCACGCAGTCTGAATCCCGATGGCTACGTTCGGCACATGGCGACGCCCATTCGTTCGTGTGACCGCGGGCCAAGCCCAAACCTCAGCACCTAAGAGCTACATGTCGGAGCTAAGCTCGGTCTCGCCGATTCCGCTCGTCACTCCGCCACGCCACAAGATATTAGGTCCACTGCACGAGCCGCTCTTCCGCAGCCTCTGGATCGCCGCCGTCATCAGCTACATCGGCACCTGGATGCAGAACGTTGGCGCCGGCTGGATGATGGCCTCGCTCACCATGTCCCCGCTCATGGTCGGACTGGTGCAGGCCGCCAACAGCATCGCGGTATTCCTGGTCGTACTGCCCGCCGGCGCGATCGCCGACGTCGTCGACCGTCGCAAGCTTCTCTTGCTCACACAGATGTGGATGGTCGTCGCCGCGGCCGCCCTCGGCGTGCTCGCCATCGCAGGACTGGTAACACCGGCGCTCCTGTTGCTATTCACGTTTCTAATGGGGTTTGGCGCCGTCTTGAACGACCCGGCCTGGCAGGCTATCACTCCTGAAGTCGTCTCGCGCCAAAACTTCGCTGCTGGGATCGCCCTGAATTCCGCGGGATTCAACGTCGCCCGCGCCATTGGTCCGGCGCTCGGCGGCCTTGTCATCTTCGCCGCCGGTTCCGGCGTCGCCTTTCTGCTGAACGCCGTCTCGTTCTTCGGCGTCATCGTCTTTTTGTATCGCTGGAAGTGTCAACCGGGTCGGACTTCACTATCTCCGTCTCACGCCCTCGCCACCATGTTCGAAGGCTTCCGTCACATGCGCGGCTCTCGCAGTACGCGTGCGGTGCTGGTGCGCAGCGCGGTGTTCAGCGTCTCCGCCAGCGCATTGCTGGCACTTCTGCCCTTGTATTCCCACTGCTTCGGGTCTCTCGGCTTCGGTATGCTGCTCGCCCTCTTCGGCGTCGGAGCACTCGCTGGCGCGGCGATGTTGCCGTATCTGCGCCGCATGATCTCGGTTGATGCCTTAGTCGCCACCTCAACCGCCGTTTTCGCATTCTCGACCTATGCCGCCGGACGCTGGCCCAGCTTTCTCGCGCTCAGTTTCACATTGCCGCTGGCCGGCATCGCCTGGATTCAGATCCTCGCGAGCCTGAACGTCGCTGCCCAGACCATGTGTCCGCACCAGATGCGCGCCCGCGCGATCTCCATGTATTTGCTGGTCCTGCAAGGCGGGTTCGCGCTCGGTGCCGCGCTGTGGGGAGCCGTGGCTGAGCGCGTCGGCGTCGAAACATCCATGGAATATGCCGCTGTCGGATTGCTGGTGGGCATCATCGCGACGACCTGGTTCCGCTTGCATCCCGTTCCCGTCGAGCCCAATGCCATTGGCATGGACTAGAATGCTTTCGCAGTCTGGCCTCAACCTTTCGCAGTACAAACTTTCGAAGGAGCTCCCATGAAGCTGCGCATCACAATTGGTTCTGCGCTGTTTACTCTCATCCTCGCAGCGGCCGCATTCGCTGCCCCTCCCGACGAAAAGCCGACCTTCGCTTCCGTCATCGATCACCAACTCTCCGGCACCGAAAAGACCGTCGTCCCTGCCGCCGACGCTATGCCCGAAGACAAGTACGGCTTCACCCCGACGGGTGGCGATTTCAAGGACGTGCGTACCTTCGGAGCCGAAGTGAAGCACATGGCTACTGCCAACTACGCCCTGGGCGCGGCGATCCTCGGCGAGAAGCCGCCAATCAACCTTGAGGGTGCCAACGGTCCGGCCAGCATCAAAACCAAAACCGAGATCATGAAGTACCTCAACGACTCGTTCGCCTACGCGCATAAAGCCGTGAACTCCATCACCGAGGCCAACATCCTGGAGCCCATCAAGAGCCCCTTCGGCAACAACATGACCACGCGCCTCGCTCTCGCCATGAGCCTCACTGGTCATCCCTATGACCACTACGGCCAGATGGTCGAATACCTTCGCATGAACAACATCATCCCGCCCGCCAGCAGGAAGTAGGTACACGTGTGGCCCACATATCCCTGATGTTGGGATATGTGGGGCTTTTCGTAACGAATCACAGTGACTCTGTGCGTCCCGCCCTTATCGCCTGTCGTTGGCGACGGTAGCTGCATGAATCTCAAGGTGTCATCCTGAGCGTAGCGTCCGCCGTTTCGGTCCCGGTTCGCTAATCTTGCGGGCTAGGCGGACGCGTAGTCGAAGGACCTGCTGTTTCCCCTCATTTACAATCGCCACTGGAAACGCTGATCATGCACATCCCCGACGGATACCTCAGCCCCTCCACCTGCGCCGTTCTCTACGTCGGCGCCGGTGTCGGCTGGTATGGTGCGCTTCGTCGGGTCAAGAGCGCTTTCACCACTCGACTTATCCCTCTCATCTCCGTTTTTGCGGCCTTTTCCTTCGTCCTGATGATGTTCAATCTCCCGCTGCCCGGCGGCACAACCGGCCACGCGGTCGGAGTAACCATCGCCTCCATCGTGCTCGGTCCCGCCGGATCGATCCTCGCCATCTCCATCGCCCTCGCCATTCAAGCTCTCTTCTTCGGCGACGGAGGCATCACCACCCTGGGCGCCAACTGCTTCAACATGGCCATCGTTAGCTCGCTGGTGGCCTACGCCGCCTACCGCATCATTGCCGGCGGAGCCGCTCTCGTCTCGCGCCGTCGCGTCGTCGCCGCAGCCATCGCGGGTTACTTGGCCGTGAACGCCGCCGCCCTCTGCGCCGCGGTGGAGTTCGGCATTCAACCCATGCTGTTTCACACCGCGCAAGGCGTTCCCCTCTATGCCCCCTATCCCCTTCACATCGCCATACCGGCCATGATGATCGGACATCTCGCCGTAGCTGGCGTTGCCGAGGCGGCGATAACTGCCGGATTGGTGGCCTATCTCCAGTCCGCCGATTCGGCCCTTCTCCAGCGCACCTCCGGTGGTCCGGCTTCTTCGCCGACCTCTGAACCAGGCTCGCCGCACCGCTCCCTTCGCCGTTTGTGGCTTACTGTCGCGCTCCTCTTGCTCCTCACGCCGCTTGGTATTTTGGTGGCAGGAACCGCCTGGGGCGAATGGAAAGCCTCGGAATTCTCAAGCTCCCAGGGACGCGACCGCATCGCTGCCGCGTCACAACAGCAGCCGCCTCCCGACGAAGCGCCCCAGGGCCTGCAACGCCTCTCGACCATCTGGACTGCACCGCTTCCGGCCTATGCTCCGCAATTTGTGAAGAGCCGTTCTGTGGGCTATCTCCTTTCCGCCATGTTCGGAACCGGCCTCCTCCTCACGTTCTCCTGGATCGTCCAGTCCTGTTTGCGGCGCGTGGCCACGGACCACTCCGGATGACCGGCAACCGTGCGCTCCCATCGACCCTCGTCGGACTGGCCCGGACGTTTGCGCATGCTCTGGCGGCTGAAGACCTGGCGCGTCAACCCGGCCTGCTGCAGTCGCTCGATCCCCGGGTGCGGCTCATCGGAATCTCCTCGCTCGTTCTGGCCGCCCTTCTCGCCCACCGTATTGCTGTAATTGCCGGCCTCTTCGTCGTTGCTGTCGCGCTGGCTCTCTTTTCTCACGTAAGGCTGGCCACGCTCGCTGTACGCGTGTGGCTTGTCGTTCTGCTCTTCACCGGAATCATCGGCCTTCCGGCGCTCTTTCTCACCCCGGGAAGTTTCCTGGTGACGTCGTCAGGAACGGTATTGCCAATTACCCTCCAGGGCCTGAATTCCGCAATTCTTCTCATCGCTCGCGTTGAGACGGCAGCGACCCTCACGACCGTTCTCGTGCTTACGACACCCTGGATGGCACTTCTCAAGTCGTTTCGCGCCCTTCGCGTGCCGCCGGAGGTCGTGATGATGCTGGCCATGACCCATCGCTACGTCTTCCTGCTCGCGGAAACCGCTGGCCAGATGTTTGAGTCACGCCAGAGCCGCACGGTCGGAGTTCTCGATCGCACCGCTCAGCGGCACATGGCTTCACGTACCGCCGGAGTGCTTCTCAGCAAGAGCATCGAGCTCAGCAATGATGTGTTTCTGGCTATGCAGTCGCGCGGCTTTCGCGGCGACGCGAAAGTCCTCACGGAATTCCGTATGCGCGCATTCGACTACCTCAGCCTCATTGCATTTGTGACCGTAGGCGTTGCCGCCGCATGGGTGGGGCGTTCGTGAGCGACTCGCCGATCTTCGATGTGCGCGATGTCTCGTTTGCCTACGAGAACGTACCTGCGTTGCGCGGCACGTCACTTTGCATTGCGCCAGGCCAGTCGGTTGCGCTGCTCGGCGCTAATGGCTCGGGTAAATCAACACTGCTTCGGCTGCTCGACGCCCTCTGCTTTCCGTCATCCGGTTCGATTGACTTTCGCGGCGAGAGCCTGACGCCCTACCGGCTGCGCGACGAGCAATTTGCTTTCTCATTTCGACGCCAGGTGGGCCTTGTTTTCCAGAATCCGGACGTGCAGCTATTCAACCCGACCGTTTTCGACGAAGTCGCCTTTGGGCCGCTCCAAATGGGTTGGACGAGCCCCGAAATCGTCACGCGCGTGAATGCTGCGCTGGAAACCATGGCCATCGCGCATCTGCGCGAACGCGGGCCCTATCGGCTCTCGGGCGGCGAAAAGAAGCGGGTCGCCCTGGCCTCGGTCATCGTTCTCGATCCCGAAGTGCTCCTGCTCGACGAGCCGACTTCGATGCTTGATCCCCGCAGCCAGAGCCAGATCATCGACCTCATTCAGAACTGGAAGGGAACCTCAAAGACGGTCGTCACCGCAACCCATCAACTCGAGATCGTGGAAGATATCGCCGATCGCGTCGTCGTTTTGGAGCAGGGAAGCGTCATCGCCGACGGAACGCCACCTGAGATCCTGTCTAATGGGGAGTTACTCTTGCGTGCCAACCTCGTTCACGCCCACCGCCACAAGCACGGCGACATCGTGCACTCCCATCCTCACCTGCACTCCCACGGTCAACACGAGCACTGACCATAGCTCGACCGGCGCTACATTCCATACTGCGCTAGTAGTGAAACCTGAACTTTAGCTGCACCGAGCACATGAATGGATCGGCGTAATGCGAGCCTCCAAAGGTATTACTGGTATCGAGCATATAGTGCTGGTTGGTGATGTTTGTACCGCTGAAGCGAACCATCCAATTCTCTCCGAAGGACTTTCCCACGGACAAATCAAGCGTGTAATACGGTGGGAGATGACTGGGGCCATCGCCGTTGAGAAAGCCTGATCCGTAGTTGATGGTTACCGCCGCGAAGGTACGCCACGGCAGGTTGCCGTCGAAGCCGGCTGAGAGGGTGTTGCGCTGATCGTGATCGAGGTAGAAATTCCCGTCCGGGGGCGGAGAGAAATCCGTGAGCCCGCCCGTCACGGCCCCTACTCCTTCCGCGATCTGATGCGAGTAAACCAGGTGGGCATGGTAGCGATGCAGCAGTAGCGGAGAACGGACGGTGACTTCTTCGCCTTCGATAATGGCGCCGTCGATGGTGAGAGGCAAGAAGATGTTGGAATTGCCGAGCACATCGTGGTCGAAGAAGTTGCGCGCGCTAGTGTGGAAGTAAGTAAAGCTTGAGGCCCAATTCCACATCGGAATCGTTATGCCGTACTCCTGTTGGATGTCGCGTTCGCCTTGCAGCGGAAGGAATCCGAGGCCCTGAGCTTCCGTATAGTCCAGCAGCGAGCCAGTGACGGTGTCGAGCGGAGGCGGCTGATAGAAGTACGAATACGCGGCTCTCAACACCCAGTTAACTTTGGGCAGGCTGATGGCCACCCCTAGTCTTGGGTCGGCCGCGTTTTCCGTTATCTCTCCGGAAAAATGCGTGAGCCGAAGCCCACCGGTAAACGTCAGCCAGTTCGTGGCCTTGAACTGGTCCTCCAGAAATCCCGCGAACAAGTATCCGCCAGGATGGATCCGCTGATTGAACTGCTGCCCCGAGCCGTCATTGGCGATCACCGAGAAGAACGTGTTGTCTTGTTGGGCGAATGCATAGATCCCGAAGCGGGCGTTGTTTCGATTGTTGATGGCAGCCAGTGTAATCTGCCCGCCCTCGTAATTCGAGGCCCGATTGTCGGTGGTGATCGGAACGTCGTTGGGTCCGCCTTCGTACGCCGCTCGATTGAAGTGATAGAACGGCGAGGTCATCAGCATCAGTCCCGGCGAAAAGGTGTGGACCCACGTGCCCGTCGCAAAGATGTCCTGTTCACGCTGGCGATCGTTGACGCCGGCTGCCTGCATGTCTGGGTCATTGGGCACTTGATAGTAGTCCAGCCGAACGCCGCCATCGAATCGAATCTGGTCGTTGGGGTTTGGATTGTAGATGAGCGATGTGAACCCGCCTCCGCCGTAGGCCTGATTGTGCAGATTAACGCTGGTAGGTGGCTCGAGACCCCAGTTCGTGTTGTTACCACCTGCGCTCACGTAGTACGCGAACTTCGAAGTGTGGTCACCGAAGCTCAGCCAGTCGTCCGTCTGGTTGTAGTTGCCATAGCTGAGGATGAGTTGCGCTTCTCGATTTCGCTCAAAGCCGGTGTTAGGGGCCACATTGAAAACGCCGTACGTCCGGTCGCCGTATTCGGCCGCATAGCTGCCGGTTTCCGCCTGCAGATAAGAAACATCCTTGGGATTGAACTGTGGCCCGACGTTGGACGCAATGTTCGTATTCGGGATCGGCACGCCATCCAGGGCCCACGTTACTTGATGACCCCCGCGCACGTGGAGCTGATCGTGGACCATGTAGGAGCCCGGAACGAACTCGGTAATGATCTTGAAGCTGTTGCTGGAGTCCACGCCCGCATAGCGGGAGATCTGCTCCTGATCGATGAGGATATCGCGCCGTGGCGAATCGGGATTGAGGTCGGCCGGCGCAGCCGTTACGGTGACCTCCTCTTTCGTCGTGGCCAGCGCGAGCTGATAGTGCAGGATCGGCGCGGAACCGGAGGTAAGCTGCAGGAATTGCGATTGCTCCGCGAAGCCTGGTGCTTCGACGTTGACGGTGTATTGGCCCAGCGGCACGGCGTCGAATTGGAACTCGCCATTCGCGTTGCTACCTACCGACAGCTTGTAGCCCGAGTCGGCTGCCTGCAGCGTAACCCGCGCCTGATCGACCGGGCGATGCTGCGGATCGTGGACGATCCCCCGGACCACTCCAAAGACAGTGGCCGAGCTTTTCGGCACAAGGAAAAGCGCGGCAGCGAAGAAAACGAAAAAGGACGCCAAACTTGCAGTCACACGGATACGAGCCATCGAAGTTCCCCAAGAAGCACATACACAGCGCTCAAGAACGCTGTTAGCTGGCCAGGCGGTTGCGGATACGAATTACAGGGTCAGGAATTGGGGAGGCGGCAAAGAATCGGCGCGAGAGCGTGGGTACTTCGAAATTCGACGCACAAAGCGACGAGATCGCCCCGCCCATCGGGCTGATATTTGCGCGCTTAGAGGAGAGGAGGTCCGCGCTCTTGTGTGGTGTCGAGCGCAACGCGAATGGAGGCGGATTCTTGCAGTTCAACCGTATGCCGCTCGGCCACTAGAAACGAATGCGGCAGCACAACAGGGGCTAAGGCAACTACTCCGCTGGTGACGGCCGGTGCAACTCGATACGGGCATTTGCCGGGCAGTGAGTGGAAGCCATCGCCGCCGGGCATGCCATTGCAGTGGTGCTGCCCGCCGACGCGGCAACAGAGCGGCGCCGGAGCGGTGCCAGCTTGCGCCAGCGGTACGAGCACGCTGGACAACAAGAGCAGCAATACCGAAATCGAGACGCCACGCCTCACCGTATGCGGATTCTAGCACACGACCTGTGTCAGAAAATGCTTGTCGCCCTACTGCAACACGTTATGTTAGTTGTGATGATGTGACCTGAAGCCATCGTCATTGATCGGTCGCACGAGGAGGAAGTTAGTTGCGCTACCTTATCGCTCTACTCGCTATCGCGGGAAGCATCGTCTCGGGCCTCGCGCTTCGTGTGCACTACAGCACCGAGACGGCGCCCTGCAGTATCAATGAGAAATGGGATTGCGGAATCGTAAACCATAGCCCATATGCCGAGATTCGCGGCATTCCGGTGGCCGCGATCGGCATCGCAGGCTACCTGCTGATCGTCGTTCTGGCCTGGATGCGCAGGCGTACGCTGTTGTTGGCGGCAGCGCTTGTTGGAATGGCCTTCGCGCTTTATCTCACCAACATCGAGGCGAAGGTACTTGGCGTGTGGTGCCTGTACTGCGTGATTTCGCAAGCCATCATCGCCACGATCACACTGCTCGCCATCGGATGGATAGTCTGGTACGTGCTCCGGCGTAAGGCCGCGTAGGCGCCTATGCTTCCAGCTCGCCCGGCTCCATCTCATCGATATAGCACCACATCCAGCGCTCGCCGGGCTCGATGGAACGGATGAGCGGATGCCCCATGTGCTTGAAGTGCTTCGTCGCATGCTTGTTCTTTGACGAGTCGCAACAGCCGACATGGCCGCAGGTGAGGCACATGCGTAGATGGACCCAGCGATCTCCCATCTTTACGCATTCTGGGCAAACGTGTTCACTGGTGGTCGTGAACTTAACTTCATTCAGATGAGTGCAACTTGCGGCCATGAAACTTCCTCCATCACGCAATTTGGCGTTCTAAAGCCTTGCGGTCCCATTTCCCAAGCGTCGCCGCGGCGTCGTAGGTCGTCTGCAGGAACTGCATCAGGTATTGCTTTGGCGATTCCGCCCGGCGAACATCGTCATACATCAACAGGTACTCATGCAGTTCGGGATGATAAAACCCGCCGCCAGGCTGCACTTTGTAGTCCGCGAAACCCGACGGTTCCGGAGCTGCGTAAGAGTAGTACGCCGCGCCCTCGACTCCGCCTCCGCCCGGCCAGAAACCCGCACTGCTCACCTCGTGCGAATACGCTTCCGCAGTGACGGGATCGGCGCCCGGTCTTGGCGGCGCGGGGCGGCCACTGAACCTGGTGACTGCCAGGTCGAAGCTTCCCCAGAAGAAATGAACCGGACTGGCTTTGCCGATGAAGCCGGCGCGAAATTCCTTGAAGACAGCGTTGCTCCATTGAAGAATCCGCCAGAACCGGCCAACCGCGTCGGCATCGTAGGAAGCATGCATAGTGTCTTCCTCAAAGCGTATGGGATGGGGAAATTCCACGGGCATGGTGTAGATGCGGATGTCGATTCCCAGATCGCGCAACCCAGCCATGAACTTCCGGTAGAAGTCGGCGACGGTCTGCGGCTCAAGCTTCAGCTCCCGGATGTCTCCTCGACTGGTTTCGATGATCAGCTTGTGGTCGATGAAATCAAAACGGATTTCAAAAGTGAAATCGCCGTAAGGCATTGGAGTGGTCGTGAGCCCGCTGGCGGTCACGTGGAGCGCGATGCCCCAGTAGTGATTGATGTTCGGGCATTGTTGCAGGGCAACCTTCCCGGCCATCTGGGTCCACATGTGCAAGGTGTCGTAGGTAGCCTGCCACTCGGCTAAGGGAAGAGCAGGCAGGTCAATGTTGCCGGCGGAGTGCGTTGGGTGGCTGGACATGATTCCGCCCATCATACCGAAGATGCAGGTAGTAGATGCGCGGATTCGGGAAAGGCCGCGAAATCCCTGACGAAATCAGACGATCCGCTTGAGATGCGATGTTCTAGCGCAGCTCTCCCGTAGATTGGAACCGCACGCCTGCCATCCGGCTTCCCGACGACAGCACGTCGCGGAGCCTAGACCGATTCGCTCCCGACTGCTGCTCCGCCGCTGTTACAATGCGCAGCGCCTGATCGAGCGAGGCGCCTTCGGGAAGCCTGAAGATCCAAGGGATGTTGATCGACGTAAGCGCATGGTCCGACGAGATCGCGATCACGGGCACAAACGCCTTGACGCCGATCTGCTCCGCCAGGTGGCTCGAAGCGCGGTCGAGGGCA
>Ga0335085_10018319_pt1 | contig 10069 bp, 8 predicted proteins | sample Lox_Sample_45_FD_206712 | JGI IMG/M metagenome (GOLD analysis project Ga0335085, IMG submission 206712) | Soil microbial communities from Loxahatchee National Wildlife Refuge, Florida, United States - Lox_Sample_4.5 | ecosystem: Environmental > Terrestrial > Soil > Wetlands | place: USA: Florida... | reverse complement strand
GACTTCATGCAAACCTTGAACAGCCAGAAGGCGCTGCCGGCCGGTTCATGATTCTCCGGTTCTCCATGGGTTGTCAGGGTGGCTTGACCTGCGCGGTGAACACGAAATCCTGGCTTCGCACTTTGGTGTGACAACTCATGCACTCCTGCGCGCAGGCGGCGTCTTTTCCGTAAGGCTGCTGGCGGTCTCCCAGCCATCGCGTTAAGCCCCAGCCTCCGATGGCGGCATATTTTTCCGAATCCTCGATCATAAACTCGGCACGAACGAATTCGCCCGGAACGCTCGCGGTGGGGAAGGTATCGCTGTTTTTCTGCTTCCAGTTCAGTTTGGCCAGAATGGTTCCCTCGGGCCAGGGATTGGTTTTACCTTGCCTGGCAGCGTCGATGGCAATGCCATTGCCCAGGATGGCGCAGGGTTTGGCTTTCCGTCCGTTGGGATACTCCGATCAGGCGCCAGTTCTGGTAGCCCGCCCGGGATGGTGATGCCGTTGGGTGAGGGCGCAACCTCGGCCTCCTCGGCCGACAGATGGGATGAAATCAGGCGCGCGCCGAGAAGAATCGAGATTTTTTCATCTTGGCTGTCTGTTGGACGAAAGAAATCGAGAGTGGTCGAGCGCCTAAGCTAACAAAGTCTTGCCAGAGGGTAAAGCATGCCCGTGGCTCGTCAGGCTATCTCCTGGGGAAAAATAACACTGACGGCTAACCGACTTCCCCTGCGCGTGACATGGGGTAAAAGCGTCTATGCTAGTTAATTAGTTAATGGCCAGCTATTGGAGATGAGGCGAAATGGTACCCGAAGACCTATTAGAAAGTGACGTGCGGCTCTTTTCGCTGCCAAGCATCGTGCTGGAACTCAACCTGATGATTTCCACCGGCTCCGCCCGCGACATAGCACGGCTGGTGTCGCAGGATGTCGGATTGACCGCGCGACTTCTTCGGATCGCTAACAGCGCCAGCTACGGACTGCGGGATAGGATCGATAACATCCATCAAGCGGTTGCGGTAGTCGGAATGAACGATCTCGCCAACCTCGTGTTGGCCACCGTCGCAGTGCGTAGGTTCGCCCGTATTCGTCAGGATCTGGTCGATATGGAAGAGTTCTGGCGGCGCTCTGTATTGGCGGGTGTGGCCGCGCGAATCCTCGCCGAGGAGACGCACGTCACCCACCCGGAACGGCTGTTCGTCGCCGGTTTGTTGCACGATATCGGATCGCTGATCCTTTATTGCAAGGAGCCGGAACGGTCACAGGCGATTCTGCTGGAAGCCGGCGGGGACCGGTCGCGCGAAGCTGAGCTACAGTGCGGCGGCTTCGGATTTACCTTTGCCGACTTGGGGGCTGCGCTCATGCGTCACTGGAACCTGCCCGAATTGATGGAACACTGTATCCAGCAGCAGTTGACGCCCTTGTCGTCCGAACAGCACAGCCCGGAGAGCCGTTTGATCAGGATTTCCACCCAGCTCATCGACCGTGCCTATAACGACATGGGTCTGGAGGAATGCCAGGCACTGGTCGAGCGCGAAGCGGCGGAAAAGGCTCCGGTTACGCCCGAGATCCTAGCTCGAACTTTCGAATCGCTACCGGAGCACGTTTCGACCATGTACGGCAACCTTTTCGGCTGACGTCTGCCAAGACAAGAAGAATACCGCGGCAAGCAATATCCAGCGGATCGACAACGCCTACTGGAAGGCTCATCCATTTTCCGGAATCCCTTCTTTATAATCCAACTCTCCCCGACTTCAACTCGTTGCCGGCCCCGCGCAACTCGCCCCCGGGCGTTTTACTGGGCATGCAGCTCCTCGTGCAGCGCCAGGAATTCCTCGGTCAGTTTGTGATCCGGGACGTAATGAATCAAGGGCTTGGATTCGCTGTGGGATTCGCGGACCTTCACCGATGAAGAAATTTTGCTGCCCAACACCCGATGACCTTCCGCGATCAGTTCGTTGACCATCTGCAGCGGCAGGTTGGCCCGGCCTTGGAACTGATTGACGACGATGCCCTCGATATCCAGGTCGGTATTATGGTCGGCCTTGATTTCGGCGATGGTCGCGAGCAGGTTGTAAAGCGCTTCCCGAGAGAAGGCGTCGCAGTCGAAGGGGATGAGGCAGTGTTTGGCGGCGATCAGACCGGAGCGGCTGTAGAAGTTGAGCACCGGCGGCGTGTCCATGTAAATGCGCTCGAAACCGTGCAGGGTGTCCAGCGCCTCGCGCAGCTTGAATATCTTGTAGCGCGACTCCAGCCGGCTTTGCAGTGGTTCCATGTCCGGATGGGAGGGAATCACGTAAAGGTTCGGGTAGGGCGTCTCGTGGATGAAGCCTTCCAGGCTCTGACTCTGCGGCTTGCCGAACAGATTGAGGCTGAGGGTTTCCTTGTAGAACTGTGCCAGGGTGACGTCGGGATCGGTGACTTTCTTGCCCAGCAGATAATGAGTGGAATTGCCCTGGATATCGAGGTCGATCACCAGAGTCTTCCTGTCGTCGATGGCGCTGATGGCGGCCAGATTACAAGTAATGGTCGACTTGCCGACCCCGCCCTTTTGATTGAAGATCACCCTGCGCATGCTGCCCTCTTTAAAGAATCGGTTTTGGTGGTGGATCAAAGCATACAAGCTTTGTTGCCGCGCCTGACGCTTCGGATGCCGCGCCCGCGCTTTGCCTGGCGGCTTTAGATTTGCGCCGGGCTCCTGTATTCTAACGCCTTTTTCCCGCATTGATCGAATTAGAACGAATGGAAGATATTTACCGGCCGCAAGCAATCGAGCAAGAAGCGCAAGAAGCCTGGCAAGACCAGCGGGTATTCAAGGCTGTCGAGGATCCAGCGCGGGAAAAGTATTACTGTCTGTCGATGTTTCCCTATCCTAGCGGGCGGTTGCACATGGGGCATGTGCGCAATTACACCATCGGCGACGTGATCAGCCGTTACCAAAGGATGCAGGGTAAGAATGTGTTGCAACCGATGGGTTGGGACGCCTTCGGGCTGCCGGCGGAAAATGCCGCCATGCAGAAGGGCGTACACCCGGCGGATTGGACCTACGAGAATATCGCCTACATGCGCGATCAGCTCAAGCGGCTGGGCTTCGGCTATGACTGGGAACGCGAGCTCGCCACCTGCGATCCGAATTATTACCGCTGGGAACAATGGTTTTTCCTGCGGCTCTTGGAAAAGGGATTGGTGTATAAAAAGACCTCGCCGGTCAATTGGTGTCCCAACGATCAGACCGTCCTAGCCAACGAGCAAGTGATCGACGGTTGCTGCTGGCGCTGTGACACGCCGGTGGTGCGCAAGGAAATCCCCCAGTGGTTCATGAAGATCACCGCCTACGCCGAAGAACTCCTGTCCGCCCTCGAGTCACTGACCGGTTGGCCGGAACAGGTACGGGTGATGCAGCAGAACTGGATCGGTCGCTCGCTGGGTGTTGAGCTGGAGTTCGCGGTGGAAGGCCAGGCCGAGCCGCTTCGGGTCTACACCACGAGGCCCGACACGCTGATGGGGGTAACCTACCTCGCCATCGCCGCCGAACATCCGCTCGCCGAAAAGGCGGCTACCATTCGCCCGGACTTGCAGCCCTTCATCGACACCTGCAAGCAGACCCAGTCTTCGGAGGCGGCGCTGGAGACCATGGAAAAGCGCGGTGTGTATTCTGGTTTCAAGGCGATCCATCCCTTGACCGGCGAAGCCGTGCCGATCTGGATCGCCAACTTCGTGCTGATGGGTTACGGTACCGGGGCGGTGATGTCGGTGCCGGCGCACGATCAGCGTGACTGGGAATTCGCCAAACACTATGGCTTGCCCATTAAACCGGTGATTTTCCCGAAGGAGGGCGGCGAACCGGATTTGGAAGCCTCGGCCTACACCGAGAAAGGCGTTTTGAAGAACTCCGGGGAATTCGACGGGCTGAGTTCGGCGCAGGCTTTCGAAGCCATCGCCGACCGGCTCGAGGCCGTGGACAGGGGCCGGCGGAAGGTGAATTTCCGCCTGCGCGACTGGGGCGTTTCACGCCAGCGCTATTGGGGTGCGCCGATCCCGGTGATTGATTGCGAGCGCTGCGGCACCGTGCCGGTTCCGGAGGATCAACTGCCCGTTCTGTTGCCGCGGGACGTCAAATTCGATGCTTCGGGTTCGCCGCTGGTGCAACTGGACTCTTTCGTCCACGTCGATTGTCCGCGCTGCGGCCAGCCGGCGAAGCGCGAAACCGACACCTTCGACACTTTCATGGAGTCATCCTGGTATTTCGCCCGCTACGCCAGCGCTTGCAATGATGCGGTCATGTTGGACGAGCGGGCCAGGTACTGGCTGCCGGTCGATCAGTACATCGGTGGCATCGAGCACGCCATCCTGCATCTGCTGTATGCGCGCTTTTATAACAAGCTGCTGCGGGATGAGGGGCTGGTGGCTGCGGACGAGCCGTTCACCAATTTGCTCACCCAGGGCATGGTGCTGAAGGACGGTAGCAAGATGTCGAAGTCCAAGGGGAATACGGTCGATCCCCAGGAATTGATTGAGCGTTACGGTGCGGATACGGTGCGTTTGTTCATCATGTTCGCAGCGCCGCCGGAACAGTCTTTAGAGTGGTCAGACAGCGGCGTAGAAGGCGCATACCGGTTTTTGAAACGCCTTTGGAAGCAGGTGGCCCAGCATGTGAACGAAGGCTCGGCGCCGACCCTGGACAAAGCCGCGCTAACCGAGGAACACAAGGCGATCCGCCGACAAGCCCATGAAACCCTACGCAAGGTGACGGACGATCTGGGTCGCCGCCATACGTTCAACACCGCCATCGCCGCCAACATGGAACTGCTCAACGCGCTGTCCCGATTCCAGGACGGGGGCGAGCAGGCAAAGGCGGTGCGTCAGGAGGCGCTGGAGCTGGTGGTACTGATGCTGGCGCCCATCATCCCGCACGCCAGCCATCGCTTGTGGCAAGAACTGGGGCATGCCGAAATGGCGGCCACCGTGGCCTGGCCTCGAGTGGATCCGTCCGCACTGGTTCACGACACCATCGAACTGGTGGTGCAGGTGAACGGGAAACTCAGGGGCAAGATTACCCTGCCTGTCAAAGCCGACACTGCGGCCGCTGAAGCGGCGGCTTTGGCGGATGAGACCGTCCGACGCTTCATCGCGGACAAGCCGGTCAGGAAAGTTGTCGTGGTGCCCGGCAAACTGGTCAACATCGTGGTGTCATCATGATTCGAAGACCTTCGGCGGGCAGAGTCTTGTTCCCTACCATCCTCGCGGCGGTTTGCCTGTCACTCGCCGCGTGCGGTTTCCACCTACGTGGCAGCGGGCCGGGGATCGCGCAAAAGCTTTATCTGGAAGGGCTTGGCCCCGGCGACTCGTTCGTGGGGACTTTCGGCAACGCCATGTCGCTGGCCGGCGGCAAGGTAGTGCCGGAGGCGGGGCAGGCGGGAGGCGTCATTCATATCTACAAGGCGAGCCATTTCAGGCGCTACCTCGCCTTGAGTCGGGCCGGCCGTTCGGTCATGTACGACTTGTCCTATCGTGTGGTTTACGACGTGCGAACGCCGAAGGGCGAAGTCTTGCTGCCGCGTCAGGAGATCGAAACCAAGCGCGATTACTTCAACGACCAGACGCTTCCCCTGGGCCAGGCCGAGGAGGAGGGGCTGATCAGGCAGGAGCTCGAGAAGGAAGCGGCTCAGGCGCTGTTGCGCCGTGCCGTTTTCGCGCTCAGCAAGGCGCCGGAAAAAAAGACGTGAAACTGCGTCTGGACCAACTGGCCGGCGCGCTGCGCAAGGGTTTGGTGCCGGCTTACCTGATTTGCGGCGATGAGCCCCTGCAATTGGGCGAGGCGGCCGACGCCATTCGCCAGGCTGCCGCTGAGGTTGGATTCACCCAGCGCGAGTTGTTTTATGCGGACCAGGGCTTTGTTTGGGGCGCGCTTTTGGAAGCGGGCGATTCCTTTTCGCTGTTCGGGGATAAGCGCATCATCGACCTGCGCTTGCCGGCCAAGCCCGAAAAGGAGGGCGCGGCGGCGCTCATGCATTACCTGGAGCGCCCGCCCGAGGATGCCGTGCTGGTTGTCAGTATGCCGAAGCTGACGGCGGCTGAGCAGAAAAGCCGTTGGTTCCAAATGATCGAGCAAGGCGGCGTGGTCGTTCAGGTGTGGCCGCTTGAAGGTCAGAAACTGATCGAATGGCTCGACCGACGCATGAGCGCCAAAAAGATGTTGGCCGATCAATCGGGGCTGCGCATCCTCGCCGCGCGGGTGGAGGGCAATCTCCTGGCTGCGGCGCAGGAAATCGAAAAACTGCACATTCTTTACGGTTCCGTGCGGATCGAGGACGAGATGATTCGTAAAGCCGTCGCCGACAGTGCGCGCTACGATGTCTTCGAGCTGGCAGAGGCGGCCTTGCACGGCCAGACCGCACGCGCCTGGCGTATACTGTTCGGCCTGCGGGCGGAAGGCGTCGCGCCGGCGGTCGCCCTATGGGCGCTGTCTCGGGAGTTGCGCATACTTGCCGGCGTGAAGGCCTTGACCGAGAAAGGCGAAACCCAGGAAGCGGCGTTCGCCAAGCAGAAGGAGAGGGTTTGGGAGCCGCGCAAGACCAGTCTCGTCAAAGCCCTGCAAAGGCTGGGGCGGGAGGACGCGCATCAGGCGCTGCTGTTGTGTGCCCGGGCGGACCGGACGATCAAGGGCATGGAGGCCGGAGAGCCCTGGGACGCCCTGCTCGATGTTTGCCTGAGCCTGACCGGCAAGCCGGCCCGGTCGCCGCGTACGGCTTTTACTATGGTGTAATTCGCTTCGGGCAGCGGACGGTTCGCAGGTCGATGGACGCTCTCCTGGCTAACGCCATTCACAACCTTCGGTGTGTATTCCCATGAGCAAGCTTTCAGTCATGTCTGCCACTTCTTCACCGGATGATATTCACGCTTATATCCTCGCCATTGGCGAGCGCGCCCGGCAGGCGTCGCGCCTGATGGGGCGTGCCGAGACCGCTGCCAAAAACCGTGCCTTGATCGCCACGGCGGAAGCCTTCGAGGCGCGCGCGAGCGAATTGATCGCCGAAAACCGCCTGGATCTGGAGGCGGGAAAGCAGAAAGGCCTCGATGACGCCTTGGTGGATCGATTGGACATGACGGAAAAAAGGATTCACGCCATGGCGCAGGGTCTGCGGGAAGTCGCGGCCCTGCCCGACCCGGTCGGCGAAATCTCGCAGCTGACCTATCGACCATCGGGAATCCAGGTCGGGCGGATGCGCGTACCCTTGGGCGTCATCGGTATCATTTACGAATCCCGCCCCAATGTGACGGCGGATGCGGCGGCGCTCTGCCTGAAATCAGGCAACGCCTGCATACTTCGGGGCGGATCCGAAGCGATCCACACCAATAAGGCGATCGCCGGCTGCATTCGAACCGGACTGTCCAAGGCCGGTTTGCCGCAGGAAGCCGTGCAATTGATCGAAACCACCGATCGCGCGGCGGTGGGGGAGCTGATTCGTCTGGAAAAACACGTGGACGTGATCGTGCCGCGCGGGGGTAAGGGCCTGATTGAGCGCATCGCGGCGGAATCGCGCATTCCCATCATCAAGCATCTGGACGGCATCTGCCATGTCTACATCGACGATAAGGCCAACCGGGAAAAGGCGATTCGCGTGGCCATGAACGCCAAGACCCAACGCTACGGCGTCTGTAATGCCATGGAAACGCTGTTGATTGCCGAAGGCATCGCCGTCTCGATTCTGCCCGAATTGGCGGGATTGCTGCGCGAGAAAGGCGTGGAGCTGCGCGGCTGTCCCAGGACGCAGGAATTGGTGGCCGATTGCAAACTGGCGAGCGAAAAAGACTGGGACACCGAATATCTGGCCCCGATCCTGTCTATCCGGATTGTCGCCGGTCTGGATGAGGCGCTGGAGCATATTCACCGGCATAGCTCCCAGCATACCGAGGCCATCGTCACCGAAGATTACACCCGCGCCCGCCGCTTTCTGCGGGAGGTCGATTCCAGTTCGGTGATGGTCAACGCCTCCACCCGTTTCGCCGACGGCTTCGAGTACGGCCTGGGGGCGGAAATCGGGATCAGCACCGACAAGCTGCATGCCCGGGGACCGGTGGGGCTGGAAGGACTGACCACGCAAAAATTCATTGTGCTGGGCGATGGCCATATTCGCTCGTAGGTCGGGTTAGGGGCTTTGGTCCGTAACGCGACGGAATGGATCTTCCATGATCGGCATTTACGGCGGCACCTTCGACCCGGTGCATTACGGCCATCTGCGCAGCGCGTTGGAAGTGAAGGAGGCGCTTGATCTGGACGAGGTGCGGTTTCTGCCTTGCGGCGTGCCGCCCCACCGGAGGTCGCCGGAAGCGCCGGCGCATCTACGGCTACGGATGTTGGAACTGGCCTTGCAAGATGCCGAGCCGGGGTTTCGGATCGACGCGAGGGAGTTGGAGCGGGAAGGGCCGTCCTACATGATGGACACCCTGGTTTCTTTGCGCAAGGAGTTCGCCGATCGGCCCTTGTGTCTGATCCTGGGAAAGGACGCGTTCGCAGGGCTGCCGTCCTGGCATCGGTGGCGGGAGCTGTTCGATCAAGCCCACATGATCGTCATGAAGCGTCCGGATGCGCCCGAGCCCGTTACCGACGAGGTCTTGGCCGAATTGGTGCGGGGCCGTCGTGTCGATGACGCGGGCGCATTGCAATCAAGACCGGCCGGTCTCGTGCATGAAGTGGAAGTCACCCGGCTCGCCATTGCGGCCACGCGGATCAGGCAGCTGCTCCGCGCCGGTAAGAGTCCGCGCTATCTCTTGCCCGATCCGGTGCTGGATTTGATTCGCGAGCAGAAGCTTTATGGCGACGGCTGAGGCGCGTTGATGAGGGGTGGCCCGAAGGCCGCCCTACACTGCTTCAACGGTCGATACGACCATGACCGGCTTCTTCGTCCGCGCTTGCGCTTGTTGACCTTAGCCTAGTCCGTTGAAGGGTTGAAATCGACGCCGAGAACGGACCAGTTGTTGGAATCGGTGACGTCGCCCCCGCTGAACTTGATCTTGCATGCGTACTTCTTGTCGACCGCCCCCTGGTCCTCGTTCGTCATTATGAGGTGGGAGCGGACCAGATAGGTCCTGCCGCCCAGCGCCCAGGCTTCGTAATCGGCGTCGGCGAACTGTGCGTTTTCGGGGGCGTGATTTTCTTCCTTCATGGCGTTCTTGCATTGCACGAAGGCGAAGCTGGCGCGCTCGTTGTTAATCTTGCCCAGTTGCTCTTCCTCATCCTCCTTTTCGAAAAAGAGATCGGACTGGACCACTTTCATGACCAAGGGGGTGATGACCTTGATCTGGAGGGCGTACAGTCCGATGACGGCGAATATCAATAACGGAATCGAATACTTCTTCGGGAGGTTTGACAGTCGTTTTAGCATGTTGTTTCTCTGGATAGTCGTAATTATGTTCGCGCCGTTGAGGATGGCGGCTTGCTTGATGGCAATCGTAGCGGGACTTGAACGGGGTCGTCGGTCAGGGCGAGCGGATTTTGGGCTCATTGTCGAGGCGAATTGTGCGGCAGCCGCCGGAAAATGTATAGACCGCTTTGCAACGGTGTTTATGACCTCTGTGGTGGTGATCCTTTCCGGTTCGCGGATTGAAAAAATACGCCCAGCCGATATATTGTTTGGGTCCTCGAAAAGTTGCGGAGAACGTTGTGAAAAATCCCGTTTCAATCATTTTGGTCGTTCTGTCGATATGGTTCCTGTCGGGTTGCAATATGTGGTCCGGTCTCGGCAAGGATGTGCAGCAGGTAGGCAAGCGCATGGAAGAGGCGGGAGAAAGGCACCGCTAACCCCCTGTCCCCTCTTACCCCATGGCGCAGCCTTTTTTCCCGGTTCTGGGCGAAAGATTCTGTCTCGAGCCGGCCGGGAATTTGTTCCTCCTCTAAGATTGCAAAACTGTACATAGGTTCAACTGCAAACGAGTGGACGCGGTATAATGTTTACTTTGCTTGCAAACGATCCATGTCCGAATTGCTCACCGAGTTGAACCGCCGGCGCACCTTCGCCATCATTTCCCACCCCGACGCCGGTAAAACGACCCTCACCGAGAAGCTGCTGCTGTTCGGCGGCGCCAT
>Ga0335085_10018318_pt1 | contig 10069 bp, 9 predicted proteins | sample Lox_Sample_45_FD_206712 | JGI IMG/M metagenome (GOLD analysis project Ga0335085, IMG submission 206712) | Soil microbial communities from Loxahatchee National Wildlife Refuge, Florida, United States - Lox_Sample_4.5 | ecosystem: Environmental > Terrestrial > Soil > Wetlands | place: USA: Florida... | reverse complement strand
AGGGGCCGCGCGCAGTGTGATCACCGCCGTCGCAGGATCGCCCCGCTCCAGCGCCGAACCGCCATCCGCGGCAAGCCGCTCGAACAGCACCACGTCGATCGTCTCGGGCGGCACCTCGAGCCGGTAACCACGAGCGAGCATCGTCAGCGGCAGGTCAGCACCGAGGACCTTGCGCAGCCGCGATATGTACACCTGAACCGAGTTCGCCGCCGACGGGGGTGCCTCATCGCCCCACAGGCCATCGCAGATCGTGCGCAACGGAACGACCCGGTTCGCGTTCAGCAGCAGCAACGCCAGGAGCGCGCGCTGCGCCGGCCGACCGACGTCAACCACTCGCCCGTCGACTTCTGTCACCTCGAGGGGACCCAGCAAGCGAAATTCCATTTCCCCTCCAGCGCACATGCTACGCAAGCGGATCGTCAACCGACCTGGCCGAGTGTGCGGCCAGGACCCGACGGCCCGTGCGCCGGGCGTGCCCTCGGCGTTATCAGCCAGATGAATGGGTCTCTACTGTGCAGTCGACACCTCCAGTTAGATGACATGCCGTTCCTGCCCGGCAGCCTCGACCAGTCGGTCGCCCCCGATGCGCCCCCGATCATGGTGTGTCAGACCTCGTTTCCGCTGGTCAGTGGCCTGCACAGCAACCCTCTCCGGAGCCGTGAGCGCAGGTTCGAATCCTGCCGGGGGCACTGGTCAAAGGGATAAATTCGAACACTCTCACAGTCTTGGTTTGCTCGAAGGGCCAGTCCGGTGACCTGCGGAAGCGCAGATGCGTGCAGGTGGGCACGCTCTCCGAATGCAGCTTCCCCGCCGTCGTCTTCACCCTCGCCTTCATGCTCCTGCTCTTCCCGACCGGGACGCTGCCGTCGCGGCGCTGGCGGCCGGTCGCGGCGGTCGGCCTCCTGCTGGCCGCCCTGACCACGGCCGGGCAGGTCATCCACCCGCGGCTCGTGCACCTGCCCGCCCCCGGAGGGGTCTCGCTGATCTTCCCGAACCCGCTGGCGGTGCCCGGTCTTGGGCCGGTCTTGCGCACGGTCCTGGTCGGCACGATCAACGGGCTCACGGCGGTGTCCGTCCCGTTCCTGGTGGCCGCGTTGGTGTCGCTCGGCGTCCGGTACCGGGCCGGCGGCCGGCTGCTGCGGCAGCAGATCACGTGGCTCACCCTGACCGCCGTGGGCTTCGTCGCTGGCTTGCTCATCGCCCTGCTGGGTCTCGCGGACGGCCAGGCGTGGCTGGCAACGGTCGCATACACGTCCGTGCAGATCATTTCGCTGCTCGGGATCCCGGCGGCGATGGCGATCGCGATCCTTCGCGAGCGGCTGTACGACATCGACGTCATCATCAGCCGCGCCGTAGTCCACGGGCTGCTGTCGGCGGCGTTCACCGGCGTGTACGTGGGCATCGTGCTCGGCATCGGGACGTTCGTGGGGCACCAGGGCGGGCCGGTCCTCACGATCGCGGCGGCCGTCACGATCGCGCTGCTGTTCCAGCCGCTGCGGCGCCGCGCCCAGCAGTTCGCCAACCGGTTGGTGTACAGCAGGCGGGCCACGCCGTACCAGGCGCTGTCCGACTTCGCCGGGGACATGGCCGGGCAGCTGGATCTCACCGAGGCCGTCGACAGAATGGTGACGGTCCTGGCCGGGGCGACTGGAGCCGACCGGGCCGAGGCGTGGATCCGGGTCGGGGCGGAGCTGCGCCCGGCCGCGATCTGGCCGCACGGCGCAGCCCCATCGGCCGCCATCGCGCTCGGCCCCGACGGCGGGCTCCCCGCCTTCGAGGGGGCATCGCGCGCGGCAGCCGTTCAGCATGGAGGCGAGCAGCTCGGCGCGCTGTCCCTGCAAAAGCCGAGGAATGAATCGCTGACCAGCACCGAGGACGAGCTGCTGCAGCACCTGGCGTCGCAGGCGGGGCTCGTGCTGCGCAACGCCGCGCTGATCGACGAACTGCGGGCGTCCCGGCGGCGGCTGGTGGAAGCGCAGGACGCCGAGCGGCGGAAGATCGAACGGAACCTGCACGACCGCCGCCTGGAGACGGTACCGAGGCGGCTTCAGCAGCCGCTACCGGTGTTCAGGGTTTCGCGACAACGGGGACACAAGTACGTCCGCAGTCTCCCTGTCACCAGGCCGTTACACGCTACCTTCTGGTCAGCAAGGGCCGCGTTCTTGGCCCGTCAAGCCGACGGGCCGGATTCAGGGAAGCCCAGCGTGCCGCGCTACACGGGGATGAGTTCGACGTGCACGCCAGCGGCCTGGGCCAGCACCAGCAGGTCGCCGGGGTCGGAGGTGAGGATGTCATCGCCGTCCCCGGCCAGGCACACGACCGCAGCATCGATCGCATCGGCCAGACCGCTGCGGGCCAGCAGCATTCCCGCCCGCCGTCCCAGGCCATCATCCAGCGCAGCGATGTCCACTCCGGCCAGCAGCCGGGCCACCGGCACCTGCCGCCCTGTCCCTACACGCCACACCTGGGCGACCACGCCGCCGTGGCTCACCGGTACCCGGTCGGCCAGGCGTTCCCGCTTGATCAGCGCCACCACGTCCCGGTCTCCGCGCTCGACCGCCACGAACGCCCCGGCATCCAGCACCAGCACCTCAGGCCGCCCCGCGCTCTCCCGGTCCGCCCTTGTGGTCCGGAGCAGGCTCGCCCCGCACGACCACCGCGCGCCCGCGTGCGCGGCGAGCGGCCTCGCCCATCTCTGCCTCGGTGATCTCGCCGTGCTCGGCCTCGAACGCGGTCACGAACTCATCCAGCGCACGCAGCCGCCGGTCATGCGCCGCCTTCAGGCGCAGCGCATCATTCACCCATGCGCTGACGCTCTCCGCCCGCCCCGCGGCCACCGCCTCTTGGGCCACCGCCACCAGGTCCGCGTCCACCGACGCCGACAACCGCTCCTTGGGGCTCATACGAACATGCTACAATCGTGCCAATATCGTGGTCACTACCGCACAGGACCGGCACAGCCGCCAGCACCGGGTCGGGCTGCCCCCGATACGCCCCCGATCATGGTGTGCGGGACCTCGTTTCCGCTGGTCAGGGGCGTGCACAGCAACCCTCTCCGGAGCCGTGAGCGCAGGTTCGAATCCTGCCGGGGGCACTGCTCAGAGGAATAAATTCGAACACTTTTACAATCCTGAGCCGAGTCGGCGCCAAGCCCGTGACCTGCGGCAACGCGGAGCCGTCCCAGATCTGGTGTCCAATACGTGCCCCGATTCCACCGCCTCATCCGCGAGTCCTCCTGCTCAATGGCAGCACGCATTCACGGCCTCCGGGCCGTTCGGTGGCGGCAGGCCGTTGCTCCTGCACCTTGAGCTGCAGTAATGCGGCGACCGCGGACATAGTCCCTTGGATGGCAAGGACATGCCCCCAAGTAATCCTGCGCGAGACCTGCCTGCCAGAAGGGGACCACCCTACGCGCGGCCTGTCGGCGGACGGGACAGCCCGTCCTATCTGCCGGTACTGGCACAAAAGGGCAACCGGATCCGGTAACAGAATGTGACCGCACCGCTTAGCAGCAAGCGCGTGTAACCGTTCGGCGCGACTGCGCGGGCGAGCTGGGTGGCCTGGCGGCTGTGCAGATCAGGATGTCCGGTGCGCGTTCACCAAGGCGGACGGGGTTGTTAAGCGCCTCGCGGCGGCCCACAACTTCCTTTCAGAACTGCGATTCTCTGGGTGGGATGCGAGTCCAGGGCGGCTTTAGGTCGTGGGCTTTGCCGCCTTTTCTTTGATTGCCGTCAGGAGCGCGGCCCAGTCCGCGGTGAAGGCGCCTGCTCCCTGGCGCTGCAGATGCTCAGCGAGTGCATCGGCGTCGATGCCGGCGTCGGCGGTCGCCGCGATGGCCCGTTCCGCGGCGGCGTAGTCGGGCTCCAGCCGGTCGTCGAGGCTTCCGTGGTCGGCGAAGGCGAGCAGGGTCTTCTCCGGGACAGTGTCGATCGTGTTCGGGGCGGCCAGCCGACCCAGATAGTAGGTGTCGGGCAGGTCCGGGTTCTTGGTCGAGGTGGAGGCCCACAGAACCCGCTGCGGACGGGCGCCCGCCTCGGCCAGCGCCTGCCAGCGCTGGTCCGCGAGCAGCTCCTCGCGCTGGCCGGGCATGTCGGCGGGCTCAGACACGCCCTGCTCCGCACCCTGATCTACCTCAAGCTGTCGGTGTCGGGGCACCTGACCATCTTCGTCACCCGCACCCGCGGCCCGTTCTGGTCTCGGCCCGCCCCTGCGCCGCTGCTGCTCGGCGCGGTGGTCGGCACCCAGCTCCTCGCCACCTGCATCGCTGTCTACGGACTGCTGATGACGCCGCTCGGCTGGGCATGGGCCGGGGCCGTGTGGGGCTACGCCCTGTTCTGGTTCCTGGTCGAGGGCCGGGTCAAGCTCGCCGCCTTCTGGTGGCTTGACCATCATCCCCGGCGCGTCACGGCCAGCGCGGAGCAACGGCCATGAACCGTGCGCCTGGCGAGGCTGCCTGGATGGCCGGTGTCGCGCCCGGTGGCGAAGGCCCACGCCGCCTGCGACCGCATCGCCGTCGTTTGCGACCTGGCGGAGAACCCGTTCGAATACCGCGCCCGCCGATGCGGGCTGCGGCTGCTGGCCGTCGGCCCGGGCGAGCGCGTCCCGGAGGGCGGCCCCGGGACCAGCCACGCGCTGGCCGCGCTGGCGGGCACCGGTTAGGCCATCTTGAGAGCTACCTGACCAGCGACTCGGTCGCGGGCAGCATGCCGGGGGCCCCGTGGCGTCCCGCCGCTCCTGCTTCAGTGCAGGTCATGGCCTACGGCGATATCGGCTATCAGGCCGTTGCTCCATCCAAGAAGATGACTCGGCACCAGTCCCTCAATGGGTGACCGCAGGGTTGCCGCGGCCGGCCGGACAGAACCCGCGACTGCAGAACGGGGGCTCAGGCAGAGTCGCCACGGTAGAGACGGATGCGGCTGCGCGGCGATCCCGCCTGGCGTCAGCCCCTGGCTCGGGCGGGGGTTCCTGGCTGGATCTCTTCCAGGGCCGCGGCAGCCTGGCCGAGGGTGTAGGCGACGGCCTGGTCCCAGTCCAGGCCGGCGCCGCGGGCATGCAGCTCGCGGGTGCGCTCCTCGCCGAAAGCCACAGTCGCACTGGCGGTGACCAGCTGCCGTGGAAGGTAGCGGCGCCTTCGAGTAACCTTCGGAGGCGCCCAGGATGATCGCGGCCGCCTCCGGCCGGGTGTCGGCGAGCGTGCCCGCGATCATGTGCATGATCAGGCTCATCCGGCGGCGGTCACCGCCCGGCTGGAGGCTGCGCAGGGTCTGTCCGCCGAGCTGAGATGGTTCGCCGAGGAGGCGCGCCAACGGGAGATCATCACCGCTGCTGGCAAGCACGGTATCGGCGTGATGGGCATCCGGGTGGCCGGGCCGGGGCGCTGACCGACGCCGTCGATCGCGAACTGCCCAGCGATAGCCCCATCATGGGTCTTGGGCGTGGGCCTTGGACGCGGCCCACGCCAGGCCAGCCCGCCAGGGCCCGAAACCCTGCTATGCGCGGGCGATCGTGATCGGGCGTGCTGCGTGCGCGGAGAGGGCCGCGAGATCACGCGGGTCGCTGGTGAGGACGATAGGGCTGGGGCACGTGCTGGCGAATGCGGCTACGACGGCGTCGGTTGCGGTGATCGCCGCGGGCCGGCCAGTGGCGGTGCGCAGCCGCGCCGCCTCGCGGGCGTGCGGCTCGGTCACGTCCCGGACCTGGCAGGCGCGCAGTAGCCGGTTGGCGTGAAAGTCCCGGCGGTGATCCCCGGTGAGCGACTCGGCCAGGACAACCGATGGAACCTGGGCGGGCCAGAGCCCGCGGCGGCGCAATTCGATGAGGCGGGCGCGCTGGCCTGCCAGTGCGCTGACACCCCCAGCGTCCAGTATCAGCGTCATGCGCTACGCGCCTGGCCTGTGCCGTCCCGCCCGGCAGGCAGGATGGCGTCGGCCCATTCCCGGGCGGCCTTGAGCTCGTGCTGCGGGACGGGCCCCAGCTCGTTATCCAGGTCGGCAAGGTAAGCATCTAGCTCGTTGATCTTGGCCCGCCGGTCAAGCTCCTCGGCCAATGCCGCCGCGGCCAGCCGCGATATGTTAAGGCCCGCCGCCCTGGCTTGGCTGAGCAGGTCGTCGGGGAGCGTAATGTTCACCCTCGCCATGCGCATATTATACACACTATTGCGCCAGCGTGCCGCCCCGCTCAAGTCCGCGTTCCGCGCCCTGTACGCGCCCGGACAAGTTCTCTGCGAGCAAGTTTTCGCAGATGAGGGGCGTGTACAGCAACCCTCTCCGGAGCCGTGAGCGCAGGTTCGAATCCTGCCGGGGGCACAGTTGAGAGGCATAAATGCCGGGCTGAGTCAGACTCCACAGAGAACTCTCCACATTCCTCGCGCGCCTGAGCCGCCGACGGCGGCCTCATGAGCCGCCGACGCGCTCTGCGTCCGCGATGAGCCCGCCCGGGGCGGGAATTGGGGCGCTACTGCTGGCGGCCCGCTGACCCGCCGCGCCGCCCGGTGCTGTTTGTCAACTCAAGGTCAGGTGATGGCGCGGCGGCACGAGAATCTCATTTGTCCTTGTTGGTCATGGCGCAGGCAACTCTGCTTGTTCCATCGATACGGAAGGACCATTGCCACTGCGTGGACCGGACCATAGGCCCTCTCGGCTGCGATGAGCGCAGCTGTAGCTTGCTCGCAGAACGAGCGAGACCTAGGTGGGGCCATGGGCGAAGGCGCAATCGCCGGAACTCGGCGCAACGGTCGAATCTGGCGCCGTGTGACTCTGGCCTGGGTGGTGCTAGTGGCGGGATGTCTGGTGGGCACCTCGTGCGGTGGCAACGTCGCAGTGGGTACGAAAGCGCTCAGACTGAAGGCGTGCACTATTGACGGCCTAGCTGCCTACTGCGGGACCGCAATGGTGCCCGAGGACCGTCTGACCGGCACCGGGCCCCGCATCCCTGTCCGGGTCGTGGTGTTCCCCGCCTCCAGCCCTCGTCGCGTGGCCGACCCAATCGTCTGGGTGGCAGGGGGACCAGGTGACTCATCGGTCGACTGGATCCCACTCGTCAAGCCGCTCTTCTTCTTCAACACCCACCGCGCACTGATCTTCATAGACCAGCGCGGCACCGGCGGCGCTGGCGGCTTGACCTGCCCGAGCTTCTCTTCAACCGTGCCCGACCTGAGCCACAAGGCCGCGCTTCGGGCCAGCGTGGACAAATGCGTGGCGCGGCTCAAGGCGAACCTCGCCTTCTACACAACGGCGATGGCCGCCGACGACCTGAACGAGGTCCTAGGTGACCTCGGCTACACCCGGGTCAACCTGGTCGGTATCTCCTACGGGACGACGTTGGCACAAGTCTTCCTCTTGCGCCATCCGAGCATGGTGCGCACCATGACCTTGCTCAGCGGCACGCTGCTCAGCGTCCCCGTTCTGGAACGGTTCCCCAAGAGCGGGCAGGACGCTCTCGATACCGTCATCGCCGAGTGCGCCCACAACGTCGCATGCCACCGTGCCTTCCCCAACCTCAGCTCCGACTGGTCCGCCCTGTGGAACTCGCTCCTGAAAGGCCCGATCGTCGTGCGGGCCAGTATCTCGCCCAACCACCAAACCGAGATGTTCAGCGCTGATTCGGTCGCCGCTGGCCTTCATCAGCTCTTGGCTGAACCGGACACCGAGGCGGCGGTGCCAATCATCATCCACACGCTCGGCACCGCCCGGAATCGCGGCGCGGCAATGGTGGCGGTCGCGAAAGCCCTGGCAAAGGCGCGGGTGGTACTAGGCCCCGGCAGCACCCAGGAGATGATCAAGTACCCCATCGAGTGCAGCGAAGGCTGGGCCAGGAATCAAGCCAGCGGGCTGGTGGGCAGAGCCAGCTTCGAATACCACCTCGACCTACTGACAGCCCAGTGGTGGCACTACGTCTGCACGCTTATCCCCCGTCCGGCGCCGGCGGCACTTTATGGTGCTCAGCGGCCCTCTCCGGTGCCGGTGCTGGCGCTGAACGGGCTCGCTGACCCCCAAGACCCGCCGGCGAACATGGCGGGTGCTCGCGAGCTCTGGCCCAACAGCCTTGAACTGGCGGTCCCGGGCCAAGCACACGACATCAACTGGCAAACGTGGCAGTCGTGCACCGGCCCGCTCGTCGGAGAGTTCATCGCCCGAGGCACGGTATCGAACCTCGACACGAGCTGCGTAGCAACTGCCCACGGCCAGCCGTTCGCATTGACACTGAAAGCAATCGCACCAGGGAATTGAGCGAAGACCGCGTCTCGGGCACCCGTGCGCAGCATACCTGGCGAAAGCGCAGCTTTTTGGTTGGCATGGGTCCTCACAGTCCTCCGTATAGCAACCTTGTGGTTGTCCCATAATGGTTATTCGGGCACCGGAGTGCGAACAGTACCCGCTTCCGTCGCGAATCCATATTCGTTCCGTGCTGGTTGCAGACCTTGCCGATCCCTGTGACTGGTTGCCATCGGTGACGCCCGTGCGCGCCTAGGAAGCTTCCTGACGCCCGGCGGCGCGACCGACGGGCGAACTGTGGCGATGTGCACCGGCGGGTTAGAGACCGAGATAGGTGCGGATGGCCCGTTCCAGGCTGGCCATCTCGGCGCCAGCCAAGCGGCCGCGGCGATGGTGGAGCCTGGGCTTGGGGATGGTGTGCAGGTCGGTCGCGCTGGCGTAACTCTCGGCGTACTCGGTCAGGCCCGCCTCGGCGCCCAACGGGATGTGCGTGTACTGCGGCCCCGCGGTCCCGGTTACCAGGGCAGCCGTCACCGCTCCCAACTGGGCGATCATCGGGTTCACCGTCAAGATCACAAACGGGTGCGTGCCCGCCCCCCGGACGTGAGCGTCCCACACCTCGCCCCGCAGCGGCTCCACCGCTACTCAGGCCACAGCGCGGCGGTGACCTCCGACACCGGGGCCGGCTCGCCCGCGTAGAACTCCTCATAGGACGCGGCCATCGCCAGTTCCCTGGCTTGCTTGTGGACTAGGCGCAGGCCCTCCCGCACCAGTTCCGAGGCGCTCCGCAAGCCCACGCTGGCCGACCGTGCCCCGGCGTGTCTTGCCATCCGGCTCTGGCCGAAGCGGTATCACGAAGAGCCTGCGGGCAGTTCCGCCGCTGGCCGGCAAGCCCGGCGGAGTCCTGCTTACTCACCTTTTCTGTGCACGAGTCTGTGGATGACTTGTGTAAAAAGACGGCGAGCCTGTGGGCAGGCAGGGGAATTCTGGGGATTGTGCCGACGCCATGCCCCCATGCTGACTCTGCTACCTGGGCGAACACCATTCACGCCCTGTGCAAAAAGGTAGAACGGGCGTTGTCCACATGACGCACCGCAATGGCGGATAAAAGATGCGGAACATTTACCGGAAATTTATCCAGCCGTAATGTAAGCTCAAGGATCGTAATACGTGGGAAATCACAGACGGGTGAGCCCCGCCCAGGACGGGGGGCAAGCACGTTGGCGGGCACACGCACGGGGTAAGCCAGGTGCCCAATCACGGACGGGAGGGCTTGCACATGAACACGGGCTGGCGATCTGACGCTGCCACATCCGAGAGCGGCGACTGGTCAGATGAACAGATGGCCGACCGGGCTGCCGGGCGACAGTACCCGCCGTTAGAAGCCCCCGCCGCGCCGGTCAACGTCCCCGCTCCCCGCGCCCAGACCGCTGCGCGTGCCGAGCCTTTCCCAGGTCAGCAGGCTACAACTGACCAGCTGCGTTCGGTCCGGTACTGGGCAGCACAGGCCACTGCCAAATCCTGCTGGATGTGCGGCATCCGCTTGCCTGCTGAACACATGGTGGCCGACGGCGGCGGCGCCTGCCACGACCTGCGCTGGTACTGCCGCGACACGCGGGCCTGCACCGAACGCTGGACCTCGCATCCGGCAAGACCGGCCGCCAACCGCGACGGCACGGCAGAAACGCCGCAGACACCAGGCGGCCCGACGACGGACGCAGAAGCCGCGCGGCCAGTGCCGGCATAGCAGTGGCCTTGACCAGGCATCCACCGGTCACGTGAGAATAACCAACTGGCAGCGGTCCGGACGGTGGCTCTTGTCCCCGATCTCCGCCGGTCAACCCGCCGGGTCACCG
>Ga0335085_10018317_pt1 | contig 10069 bp, 9 predicted proteins | sample Lox_Sample_45_FD_206712 | JGI IMG/M metagenome (GOLD analysis project Ga0335085, IMG submission 206712) | Soil microbial communities from Loxahatchee National Wildlife Refuge, Florida, United States - Lox_Sample_4.5 | ecosystem: Environmental > Terrestrial > Soil > Wetlands | place: USA: Florida... | reverse complement strand
TCCACCAGGCCCGCCGCCTCCGGGGCCTCCTCCTCCCGGTCCGCCGCCTGGGTTCCGGGCACCCTGCGATGCAAGAATGAGTTGCAGCAATTTCTGCGGGTCGTCGAACCACGCTTTCATCTGCGCGGCGTCCGCGCCCAGCGCTTTCGCCGTCATCTGCACAGCGGTCTTCACGCCCGCCATCGCCGGGTCCTCGCGAACGAACCGCACTTCGTTTACGCGGATTCCGGGATCACCTTCGAGCGAAGTACGGAGTTGCTCGGCCAGGGCTCCCACCGTGGCAGCCGACCCGCCTGTACCGGAGGGAAATGCGCGAATGAATCTCGCCAGAGTGGCCTGGGTGCATTGCGAGGTGAACATGATGCTGGCAATCCCCGCGCTCGAGAGAAGCCTCGCGAAGCTCTTTTCCGCAGCCGCCGATTCCAGCGGCACACCGTCCAGGTGCAGTTGGTCGCCGTGCGCGCCCAGCAGCAGGCTCCCTCCGCCCTGTCCCTGCAGCACGGAGCGAAGCTCGTTCCATGTGATTTCGAACTGTGCCGCCGTCCGCGCGTGCCCAAACTCGTACAGTCGCGCGAACTTCAGCAGAATATTCAGGCTGCGAACGAAGGCGCGTGCTGCGGCGGTTTTGGCGTCCGAACTCATGCTTCTTTGGTCGTCCTGTCGGCGTGCATTCCGGTCCGGTTACGTTAACGCCATTATTCCCGCGACGCAATCACCCGGGCAGTTTTCTGTGGCCTATTCACCAATGCAAACGCGAATTCGCTGCGCTTTCCGCCAGTTAGGTTCCCGCTCTGCTCTGCCTTCCTCCGGCGGGTCGCTGTTCCCTTTGCTATCATCCCACTCCCGGGACTGGCCGGCCTTCCGGCGGGACCCATCCCAGTTCGATGAGCGACCGCCCACAGTCAGCGCCGTCCGTTACTCCGCCTCCCAACAGACCCGGCTTGGAGATTGGCCCCCTCTGGCTGGCCGCCGGATTTGGCGTGTTCCTTTTCCTCGGCTGGATGATTCTCGTAGGCCTGTGGCGGCCGCGCCTCGACTGGTTCAGCGCGGCCGGATTTCATGTTGCGGCTGTTCTCTATTACGGAGTTCTCGACGCGTTCGCCCTTGCACTGAGTGCAGCATTCCTTTGCGGCCTCGAGGGACATCCTTTTCGCGCCCTCGGGCTCTCATTTTCTCCCGGCTGGGTTGTGCAGTCGGCAACCGGAGTCGCCTGGGGCGCCGGCGTCATTTCCCTCACCTCGTTGCTCCTCGTCGTCACGCATGCCGCCGCGCTGTCTCCGCTGGCATTGCGATCCGTTTTACGCGTCGTTTTCTTTGCTCTGTTTTTTCTTCTCTCTTCCACGTTCGAGGAGCTGGCCTTTCGAGGCTATGCCCTTCAACGCGCCGCGGATTCCATCGGCCCGGTTGCCGCAGCGCTCTTTTCCAGCCTTCTATTCGGTTGGGCCCACATGGCCAACCCACAGGCTACTTTGCTCTCCTCCCTCAATACGACGCTCGCGGGCCTGCTGCTGGCCACAGCACGGCTGCGCAGCCGCGGTCTCTGGATGCCCATCGGACTTCACTTTGCCTGGAATTTTTTCCTCGGTCCCGTGTTCGCCTTCCCTGTCAGCGGGTACACATTTGGCGCGAAGGAAATCTCGGTATTTTCCCCTCCGCTGGCCTGGCTATCGGGCGGAGCGTATGGCCCGGAGGGTGGCGCGGCCCTCACTGCCGTAGTGGCTGTTGGGCTGCTCCTCCTGGTCCGCATCCCGATACCTTTCTCTTCCATCCGCCCGGCTTCGGATGTAGACTACCGGCGTAAGACGGGCTAGGGAGCCTGCACGATGGCACGTGCCGCATGTTTGGTCCTGGTCGTGGCCCTAGGGACGACTCCGGACATCTCCCATCTGTTCCACTTCGCCTTCCAACAAAATCCAAGTCCCGATGCGGAGAAGCCCGCTCCTCAGGGCAATCTTCCCTCTCCCGTGGCGGAGTCGCCGGCCGCCAAGCCGCAGTCCGCATCCACCTCCACGTCGGGTGAGGCCGCCGCGCTCTCCGAGAATTCGCGCCTCGCCATCCTCCGGGCCATTTCCGGTGAGTTTGTCCGCGCTCAGGTTGCGCTTCCGGGTGGCAAGGACGGCTTGCACCTGGAGGCTGGCCAGCCTCATACCCCCCTCGCCCAAGCCGACAAGCAGCAGGATGACAACCCTTTTGTTTCCTCCCATGTTCTCGTTGCTTCGCGTCCGCCGGTAATTCACCAGGGCGACCAGGTGCAGATCACTCGCGTCGAATTCCGCGACAAGAGCATCGTCATCGACCTCAATGGCGGCGGCCGCACGAAATGGCATCTCCGCGACCACCTGCAACTCACCCTCGGCGGCCCCATGTCCACTTCTTCCTCGATGCAGACGCCGCAATCGCCCGCGGCCGGCCTGGAGGGACAAGGCTCGACCATCTTCCTCGACTTCGCCCACAGGCTCCCCGATCTTTCGCCGGAAGAGCTCAAACTGCAGCTCGCTCCCGTCCTGGATTTCAATTCGCACCGCACCGCGGCTGCGCAATATGCCGATACGCTTCCCAAAGAGTTTCAGCAGGCCATCAAGAACCAGATTGCCGCCGTCGGCATGGATCACGATATGGTGATTGCTGCCATGGGCCGGCCGGACCGCAAGGTGCGCGAGCGCAATGAAGATGGCGTGGAAACCGAGGACTGGATTTACGGGACACCGCCGGGAAAGACGGTCTTCGTCACGTTCATCGGCGATAAGGTCGTTCGAGTCGAAAAATTTGACTGAGTCCCTGGTCCGTTGACATTTCCCTCCGATGCCCCTAGCATGCCGTTTTCCGCGCGCAGGTCCGCCCGGATTCTGTCCCGTCCGCTCGCCGCGCGCAGGCCCTGGGAGGACTAATGGCCATTCAGGTCGGTATCAATGGCTTTGGCCGCATCGGCCGCAACATTTTCCGCGCTGCTCTCGGTAATCACGACATCCAGATCGTCGCCGTCAACGACATTACCGACGCCAAGACTCTCGCGTATCTTCTCAAGTACGATTCCATCCTCGGCAACCTCACTCATAAAGTCACGCATACGGACGATAGCATCAGTGTGGACGGCAAATCCTTCAAGGTGTTCAAGGTCAAGGATCCTGCCACGCTCGACTGGGCTTCGGTCGGCGCTCAAGTCGTCGTGGAATCCACGGGTCTGTTCACCTCAGGCCCCGATGCCCGCAAACACATCCGCGGCACCGTGAAAAAAGTCCTCATCTCCGCCCCAGCCACTGATCCGGATCACACGATCGTTCTCGGCGTCAACGACAAGACCTACGATCCCGCCAAGCACCACGTGATCTCCAACGCCTCTTGCACCACCAACTGTCTCGCCCCGGTCGCCAAGGTTCTTCAGGATTCTTTCGGCATCGTCCACGGCACCATGACCACCATTCATTCCTACACGAATGACCAGCGCCTGCTCGACCTGCCGCACAAGGACCTCCGCCGGGCCCGCGCCGCCGCCATTTCCATGATTCCCACGTCCACGGGCGCCGCCAAGGCGCTTCACCTCGTCATTCCCGAACTCAAGGGCAAGCTCGACGGCTACGCCATGCGCGTCCCCACTCCCAACGTCAGCGTCGTTGACCTCACCGTGACAACCGAAAAGTCCGCCACCGTGGCTACGGTCAACGCGGCGCTCAAGGCCGCCGCCGATGGCCCCATGAAGGGCGTTCTCGAGTATTGCGAAGACGAACTCGTGTCTGTCGATTTCCGCGGCAATCCCCGTTCCTCCATCGTCGACTCCGGCTACACCCGCGTCGTGGGCGACCGGTGCGTCAAGGTCCTCTCCTGGTACGACAACGAGTGGGGGTATTCCTGCCGCTGCGTGGATTTGATCCGCCTCATGGGCTTAAAGCTCTAAGGCAGGAAAGGAGATTTCGGGCCCCAGGCCGGCCCGCATTCGCGGCTCCGTTTCGCTCATGTTTTATAAGCTCACCATCGACGACCTTACGCTCCGCGGACGCCGCATGTTCCTCCGCGTCGATTTCAATGTTCCCCTCGAAGCCGGCCGCATCATGGACGATTCCCGCATCCGCGCCGCTTTGCCCACCATCCGGCTCGCCGTCACCCGCGGCGCCCGCATCATCATCGCTTCGCACCTCGGCCGTCCCAACGGCAAGGTGGATATGAAGTTCTCCCTCAGGCCCGTTAGCCGCCGCCTTCAGGAATTGCTCGAGCGCCCTGTAGATTTCGCTGTGGACTGCATCGGCACCGAAGCGATCCAGAAAAGCAAGCAACTCCAGGACGCGGGCATCCTTCTCGTTGAAAACCTGCGCTTTTATGCCGGTGAGGAGGCGAACGAATCCGGTTTCTCCCAAAAGCTCTCTCAGCTCTGCGACGGCATCTACGTCAACGACGCTTTCGGCGCCGCACACCGCGCCCACGCCTCCGTGGTAGGCATCACCAAGTTCGTCCGCCAGGCTGCCGCAGGCACCCTCATGCAGAAGGAGCTTCAGTATCTCGGCATGGTCATGGGCGCGCCACCCAAGCCTTACATCGTGGTTCTCGGCGGTGCCAAGGTGTCGGACAAGATTGAAGTCATCCAGAATCTCATCCGCACCTGCACACACATGCTCATCGGCGGCGCGATGGCCTATACCTTTCTCAAGGCTCAGGGCATTTCCGTCGGCAAATCGCTCGTCGAAGCCGACAAGCTGGACGTTGCCAAAAGCGTCCTCGAAATGGCCGCCAAGAACAATTGCCGTCTGCTCCTGCCCATCGACCACGTCATCGCCAAAGAAATGCGCAAGGGCACCGAAGTCAAAATCTGCAGCGTACGGGAAACTCCCGAAGACTGGATGGGGCTCGATATCGGCCCCGGCACGGTGGAGAACTACAGCAAGGAACTCGCCGCCGCACGCACCATCTTCTGGAACGGACCCATGGGCGTATTTGAAATCTCTCCCTTCGAGCGCGGCACCCTCTCACTCGCTTACGCCATTGCGGAAGCCACCAAGCGCGGCGCCACCTCCGTCGTCGGCGGAGGCGATTCCGTGGCCGCCCTACACAAGGCCGGCGTTTCCGAAAACATCACCCACATCTCCACTGGCGGCGGCGCCTCGCTCGAACTCCTCGGCGGGCGTACCCTGCCGGGTATTGAAGCCCTCTCCAATCACTGAACGTCCTTCCTCGCTTTTTTTCCCGTCCCGAGTCTCCCTCTGCTATTCTCGCTTTCCCTGACAGCGCCCATGCGCCGCCCCGTCATCGCCGCGAATTGGAAAATGTTCAAGACTCAGGCAGAAACGCGCGCCTTTTTCTCCCGTTTCCGTTCGCTCGCCGCGGATCTCCGGCACTGCGATCTGATCATCGCGCCGCCGTTCACCGCGCTCGCCGCCGCGGTGGACGCTGCCCGCGGCTCCGATCTCGCCATCTCCGCCCAGGATCTCTATTGGGAGAAGGAAGGCGCGTGGACCGGCGAGGTCTCCGCCGTCATGATTGCGGAGACGGGCTGCCGCTTCACTCTTGTGGGCCACTCCGAGCGCCGCCACATCTTCGGCGAGACAGACGATCAGGTTCACCGCAAGCTCCGCTCCGCGCTTGCCGCCGGTCTTTCTCCCATCGTTTGCGTCGGCGAGACGCTGGCCGAACGAGAAGCCGGCCGAACCGAGGAGATACTTCGCCGCCAGTTCTCTTCCGCACTCACCGGTTTGACCGCTCCTGAGTTCTCCCGTATTCTGTTGGCGTACGAACCCGTGTGGGCCATCGGGACGGGCCGCACGGCCACGCCGGAGTTGGCTGCAGCCGCCCATTGTTTCCTTCGGGGACTCACTGCGGAGGCGTACTCGGCCGCCGCCGCGGACGCTCTGCGCATCCTGTACGGTGGAAGCGTGAAGCCGGAGAACTGCGGTGGTCTGCTGTGCGAGGCGGAGATAGACGGCGCGCTCGTTGGCGGCGCCAGCCTCGACCCGGTCACGTTTGCGGCCATCGCCCGCGCGGCCAAGTAGGACGGGCTTTTAGCCTGTCCTCCTCTTCCGAGCCGTCGGGTCTGCGGCAAAGCAGCGCGCGGCGTAACATCGATTGGGAGCCGATACATGGAAGTTGAAAATCCAGGTAAGTGGGCCATCTCGCTGCTCATCGGCGGCGCTTTCATTGCCATTGGCTGGCGATTCCACTGGGTCCTCGTCACCCTTCACGTGCTCATTTGCTTTCTGCTCGCCATCGTCGTGCTGCTTCAGAGCGGCAAGGCCGCGGACCTCGCCGGCGCCTTTGGCGGCGCGGGCAGCCAGACAGCCTTTGGCCCGCGCGGGGCTGCCAGTTTTCTCTCCCGCGCCACCACGTGGTGCGCCATTATGTTCATGGCTACCTCGATGGTCCTCGTTCTACGCCAGTCCAACGCTCCCGGCAGTCTCGGCTCGCTCTTCGAACGCATGGGCAGCAAGCCCCCAGCCACTCAGCAGCAGCAGAAGCCTGCGGCACCTGCATTTCCAAACCAGCCGCCCGTGCTTCCTCCTGCTCCACAGCAGCAGCAGCCGGCGCAACAAGCCCCGGCGCAGTCCGCTCCGGCTCAGCAGACTCCTCCGGCGAAGAAACCATAGCCGGCTTCCGGTTGCACTGATTGTTCCTGGACAGCCACGGCCTGTCCTTTTTGGCCGTGGGCATTACTCCCGGGCGCTTTGGACAGACCTGGCCCTCAGGCGTTTCAGCTCCGTGGCATTTCTACAGGAAGGGAATTTGGTGCGGAAGGTGGGATTCGAACCCACACGCCTTGCGGCGCCACCCCCTCAAGATGGTGCGTCTGCCAGTTCCGCCACTTCCGCATTGGGGAGGTAGTGAATCCTCTTCAGTCTAGCAACGCCCCAGTGACGAGACAAGCGCCACCTCTCAGCTTCTGTTGCGCAGGGAGTCGGTCCTGCGGCCCTTGCTCGGCTTAGGCCACCCGCGTCGGCAGCACATACAACAGCACCGCCAGGTAGTGGCACACGCTCCCGCCGATCACAAACACGTGCCAGATCGCGTGGTGATAAGGCAATTTCTCCCACGCGAAAAATCCCACTCCCGCCGTGTACAGCACCCCGCCCGCCAGGATCCACTCCAGTCCTCCGACAGGCACCATCGTCACAAGCGGCTTGACCGCCACCACCGCCAGCCATCCCATCAGCAGATACACGATCGTCGACGCCACAGGAAAATGATCCACGAACCACACTTTGAACAGGATCCCCGCGACCGCCAGTCCCCACACCACTCCGAACAGAGACCATCCCCATGCTCCGCGCAGGTTCACCAGTACAAATGGCGTGTAAGTCCCTGCAATCAGCAGGTAAATCGACGAGTGGTCCACGATCCGCCAGAGTCGCTTCCAGCGCTGCGAACTCACGCTGTGATACATCGTCGAGGCTGCATATAGACAAACCAGCGTCCCGCCATACACGCTGCACGCCACGATGTGCCACGCCGTTCCCCGCAGCGCTGCCAGCGTCACCAGCACCGCGCACCCCGCGATGCTCAGCGCCAGACCGGCTCCATGCGTCAGGCTGTTGGCCAGTTCATGCCGCTTCCGGCGTGTATTCCAGGCCCAGCTCATCCGCTCCCTCTCGCAGCCCTTGCCGTTTCCGGCGGCTCTCCCAAGTATACGTTTCCCGGCCCTGCCGCGCGAACCGCTCCACGCCCCATCCCGTGTGTCTATTTCGGCGACAGTCTCTTCCTGAAATCGAGCAGCCCTTCTCCCGGTCCGCCCGCGGCGGATCCGTTAACCTTCACAAAATCCGAGTGTTACTGGATGCAGCCCTGGGCATCCGGCGTGCTCAGTGCCGGGCCGCGCAGTGCTCTATTCTGCCGCCGGGCCTTATCCGGCATCCCCTCCGGCGGCGCACTCGAGGAGGGCTCATGTCCCGCACCGAACGCATCCGTGAAGTCCCGCGTCTCCCGCTCGAGTTGAACTACTTCACCGAGCGCGCCGCCGCCGGCTGGCGCCTCGTCTCGCTTGAGTGGGAGCGCGATGTACCCGGCGATACCCCCCGCCAGGAGCCGACTGCCGCCCGCAAACTCTCACCGGTCCCTTACGGCCTACGCGTTTCCGACGATTGTCTGCATCTCGAGGAGAATCCCCTCGAAATGCAGGTGCTCAAAATGATGATGGAATTTATCGTTCAGGACTTCACGCTCTCGCGCATCGCCACGGAGCTCAATCGCCGCGACTTGCGCACACGCGAAGGGGCGCCCTGGACGCAGGTCTCCGTCTTCCAGATGCTCACTCGCGTAATTGAAGTCGCACCGGAAATCCATCCCAGCGCCGAGTGGGCCGAGCGCCGCAAGCTAATCAGTCAGGTCGCCTGGAATTCGTAGCGCCGGCCTGCCCTGAGCGAAGCCGAAGGGCATCTTGCCGGCCTTCAGTTTCTAGCCGCGAAGATGCCCCTGGCCGCGCACTGCTTTTCACCAGTCACTGGCCACCAGTCACCAATCACCAGCTGTAGTGCACCTGGTACGTCACCTTCGTCTCGCCGTCCGCCGGGACGTTCACGCGGAACTCGATCGTCTGGCTGTCCAGTTTGTTGTACGCCGCCGACTTCTGCGTGATCTCCCAGTTCGTCCAGCGGTACAGATGCTCCACCACCCGGATCTCCACTGCAGCCTTCGTGTGATTCCGCAGCTTGATTTCAAACGCCTCGTCCACCCAGCTGTCCGCGTTGTCCACTTTGTAGTAGGTCCGCCGCCGCTCGCCCACCAGGTCGAAGGAGTTGCCCGTGTAGAACCGCAGCATTTCGTCTTTCGGCGTGTGATCGATCGTGTTCTCGCCCGTGAATTCCACCTGCCCGTCCTTGTCGCGCCGGTAGAAGCGCACGCGCCCCTTAGGCAGCGGAATTCCCAGGTGGTTTTCCTTCGAGTTCTTGAATTCCTGCATCACCCACACTTTCGGATTTGACTGTGTCCCGTAGCCCGGATTGTTGCGGATGTTTTCCATATTCCAACCATACATGTTCGGGTCTACTTTTACGCCATCGTAGACGTAGAGTTTGTGGGATTCGACGCCGGAGGAGTGGATGAACTCCACCTGCTTCATCTCGCGGTCGCGGAGCGTCGTGGGCCGCTCCAGCGTGTACAGGTGGTATTCGTCGAATTTGCGTTCCGTCACCGCCGGCATTTCCCGCGCCGCCATGTCCATCGCCTTCGCGTTGGCCGCGCCGTAGGCGAGACCGCCGGGCTGCAGTTTGTTTACATCGCCGGCCATTAATTTAATCTTCGCGTTCTTGAATGTTTTTCCGCTCTGGTTGTCCAGCGTCACCCACCCGACCACGTCCAGAATGTCGCTGTTCTCCGGCGCTACGATGTTGTAATCCGCTTCCCACCGCATTCCGCCCGTCACGTAACTCAGCTCCACCGGCGTGCTGCCCGCCTTGTCCGCTTCGATCTGCCAGTCGAGCGTCGGCTTCAGGATGGTGTCGTCCGCCAGCGCTGGAAATACCGGCATCCCCGGCAGCGAGAATTGCAGTTTGCCGTTCACTTCGATAATCGGCTGCCCCGAGCCTCCCTGTACGTAGCCGTACTGCTGCATGGCGTACTGCTGCCCGTACTGGCTCATCGCCGCATAGTGCGGCATGTAGCCGCTGCGGATGATTTTTCCGGGAATGATCACGTCCTTCCCCTCGCGGTCCTTGGTCACGAAGTCAATGGTCTTTCCTTCGTTGAGTGAGAGCAGCAGCTCTTGCGACACAGGATCGTTCCGGTAGTTCTGCTCCAGCACCAAAAGCCGCCGCGCTCCCGTGGGATCCCGCAGGATCACCGAGTCCGGCTCCAGGTGCGTCGTGATGTCCGTAAACGTCACGTGGTTCTCTCCGGCCTTCAGCTCCATCGGCACCATCTGCCGCACCACCGCAAACATCTGGTTGTACACGGTCAGCGACGGCTGTCCTTCGTCAGTTTCCGCGGCACGGGTCGTTGCCGTGCCCGGGGCCGTGCCCACGCATGCCAGCGCCACAACCCCTGCTCCCAACAGTAGCTTTCGCCACATGATTCCGCCTCCTGTGTCAGCGCAACTCCACGTCTGATCGCCGACCGCCTGTTCCTGTAATGTCGCAACCCGGCATTTAGTTCCCGGGCG
>Ga0335085_10018316_pt1 | contig 10069 bp, 9 predicted proteins | sample Lox_Sample_45_FD_206712 | JGI IMG/M metagenome (GOLD analysis project Ga0335085, IMG submission 206712) | Soil microbial communities from Loxahatchee National Wildlife Refuge, Florida, United States - Lox_Sample_4.5 | ecosystem: Environmental > Terrestrial > Soil > Wetlands | place: USA: Florida... | reverse complement strand
TCTCGGAAGCCGGCGTAATACGGGTCATTCCGGCGTCGGAAGGGTTCGATAACTGCGCGGCAGATTCGGCGCGGGCCATCCGGGCCGCTATCGACGCGGGCGCCGCCATTGCCCTCACAACCAGCTATCGGGTGAAAGGCATTTCGTCAGTCAATATGCAGCACGTTCTGCACATGGCGGTTCATCGGCTGGGGCTTTCAGTTGAAGAAGCTATCACCGCAACAACATGGAATGCGGCGTGTTCATTGAAAGTGTCGCGGAAGTGCGGATCGCTCGAACCGAATAAATCGGCGGACCTTCTCATAATGGACGTGCCGGATTACGCGGAGCTCGTGCGCCGCGCGGGCCACCGCGACGCGTGCCTGGTGATGCGGGATGGACGCATCGTTTACCGCAATCCGCCAACACGCTGGGATGCTGACCGGACGCATTAAGCGGCGATTAAAACCCGCAACCGGTCTGCGCACCCCGCGTCTTTGGCTAACGACGGAGGTGGAGATGAAACGTATATTACTGACTATTTGCTTCGCGGCCGCGTTACCGGCCGGCTTCGCATTCGGGCAGTACGACCGCCCATATGGCGATCGGGACTATGCTCGCCAGGACCGCGCTCTTTTTGATCGCGCGCGCATCGATCTCGACCGCGCCAGCGGCTATCAATACGCTTCGCGCGCCGATCGCAGACGCTTCGACGATGCGCGCGGCAAACTGTACGAATTTCAGATCCGCTTCGATCAGGGCCGCTATGATCGTCATCATCTGGATGAAGCCATCGAACGCATTCAGCATGTCGTGGAATCCAATTCGCTCGACCCGCGCGATCGCGGCGCTTTGTCGGACGATTTGCGCCGCATGAAAGACTATCGCGAGTTCCGAACCCACAACCCGGGCTCTTACGCCTTCCGGTAACGCCGGCGGCCGCCTACGGATTTTGCTTTCCCGCAGCGGTATACAGTTCCGCCAACGCAACCCTGCGCCCGTCGTTCGGCAGATGGATCGGAATGATCCGGTCCACATCCAGCTTCAGCCTCTCGACATTCGCCAGCAGGTTCGTGTGATACGGGTTAGGATTCGCCGGCGCCGGCGCGTTTGCTGCGCCGACATTGAACTCATCCGCCTCCACCAGAATTTTCAGCTTCGGCAGATAAGCGATCAGCGTCCCCATCGAATGCGTGCTGCCTTCCAGATGAAAGAGATCGATGATGTGCTCCCCGTCGGTCAGAATCTTCATGTCGCCCACGGTTTCGATCTTCACCTTCGGCTGGGGATTCATTTTCGATAGCGTGTCCGGCACGAGTGTGTGCGGATATTTCAGAACTCTTTCGTAAAATGCTTTGTTGTCTTTGTGCGTGATGATCGTCGCGCCTTCCGCCACAAACGCCCGCAGCCCGCCGGAGTGGTCGAAATGCGCGTGCGTGTTGATCACATACCGAATCGGTTTATTCGGCACGAGGCGCTTTGCTTCCGCGATGATCTGCTCCGCCCGCATATCATTCTGCGGGCCTTCGATGACCACGATATAGTTTCTGAAATTCCCGACCACCGCCCCGTACCCTCCGGTGACCAGCCAGAAACCGCCCCCGAGGTCTTCCGACATCGGGCCCGGCGCTGCACCGCGTCCGCGTCCACCGGCACCCGCCCCGCCGCGTCCGCGCCCCGGAGGCTGCGTCAGGTCGACCGGCACGTTGACCTTCACATCTGACACGTTCAGCTCGAAAAACAGAAGCCCGCCCTGATGCTGCACGATATGAGTCGGGAACCGGAAGCCATTGAAATCCCTCCAGTCCGTGTATTCGGCGCTCCAGACCATATCGCCCATCACGTCGTTGCTGACCTTCGTTGCCACTCGATCCACGTAACCCATCTCGTTGATGTATCCGGTCACCGGCGCCAGCTCACCCATGAACGACACCACGGTGTAGTTCCTGCCCTTCACCCTCTGCGTCGTGACTGTTGCATTCTTTTCCAGAGCGGTCTTCAGAAAACCCTCCGGGAGCAGAATGAATTCCATCTGCGTGTTCCACGGCGAGCCGGCGTTGAGAGTTGTCACCTGATTCTGCTGCTGATCCGGAACCGGGCCGGCATTGCACCCGCCGCGCCCCGGATTCTCGCCTTCCCCGCGAACGCGCTCCAGCCGCCACGCGCGCGCATCGAAATCGATCGAGCGTACGTAATGTTTATTCGAGAATTTCCGCCAGTGGTCCGCGTTTGGATCGAAGTTCTGTCCGACGCAGCCGTCCCAGCCTTCGCCGGAGATCACGACGGTTTTGACATTTTCAGCGCCCATTGCCCGCATCGATTTCTCGACGGCAGATTTCAGGTCGGCAGTGTCAGCCGCCACAGCAGGCAGCGTCAGCGCAAGGAGCGCGAGGCAGGTTCTAAGTTTCATTCAGGACTCCAGGAGTTGACACATTCTATCCCGTTGCCCCGAGGTTTTCGACGCGGTTCTGCTCCTTGACCAGATCGACAAAGCGGAATGGGTCGTCGTCGCGTTCTTCAACCTCGATCTGGGCGGAGATTTTGTCTGTGCCGCGCAGCGCTTCCACCGCGACTTTCTGATTGAGCGGAATGCGGTAGAGCGCGATCTGAAATTCGCGCGCATTCGAAAGCCGCCGGCCAAAGCCGCGGCACGCGATTGCCGGGCGGAAAGGGTGAAGGTTCCGGGAACCGGAACCGGGCGAACCATACACCACTATGTTTACATTGTTAGTGAAACCCGCATGCGACAGTTATCGAAACGCACGCAGTACGGACTGCGCGCTCTCTACGCACTGGCACGCAGCTATGGCCAGGGACCGGTGCAGATATCGCATCTGGCGGAAGAGGAGGCGATTCCGCGCAAGTTTCTGGAGCAGATACTGCTCGCCCTGAAGTCTTCAGGGCTGGTGGAGAGCAGGAAGGGCAAGGCCGGCGGGTACTCGCTGGTGCGTCCGCCCGCCGAGATCACGATTGCCTCGGTAATCCGGGTGATGGAGGGTCCTATCGCGCCGTTGCCCTGCGCGAGCGAGACACGCTTCCGCAAGTGCGATGAGTGTGTGGATGTGGAAACGTGCGGCACCCGAATCGTGATGCGCGAAGTACGCGACGCAATGGCGCGTATTCTGGACTCGACCACGCTGGCTATGGTTTGCGGGAAGGTGGATCAGGCGCGGCGCCAGCGGCACGAACCGTCGGATTGGTCATACGAGATCTGACGTGCCTCGCATACTGGCCATCGAGAGTTCCTGCGACGAAACAGCCGCGGCAGTCATTGAGGATGAAACGCGCGTACTGTCATCGGTAGTGGCCAGCCAGTTCCCGGTGCATGGAAAATACGGCGGCGTGGTGCCCGAACTCGCATCGCGTGAACATCTGCGCGCCATCGTGCCGGTGGTGCGCGAGGCGATGGAGCGAGCCCGCGCTGACTGGAAGGACCTCGATGCAGTGGCCGCGACATCGGGGCCCGGGCTCGCGGGATCGCTGCTGGTCGGGCTGACTTACGCGAAGGCGATTGCGTTCGCAAACGGGATTCCGTTGATTGCGGTAAATCACATCGAGGGCCACATCCACGCCGTGATTCTCGAAGCCCGGCAGCATGAAAGGCCGGTCGAATTTCCGGCGCTGGCCCTGATCGTGAGCGGCGGCCACACCCACCTGTTCGAAGCGCGGGAGGAGGGCGCGTATCGTTTGCTCGGACGAACGCGCGACGATGCAGCCGGAGAGGCGTTCGATAAGGTGGCAAAGCTGTTGGGATTCGGATATCCTGGCGGACCGGTGATCGACAGGCTGGCGCCGTTCGGCGATCCGCATGGCGTGAAATTCACCATCGCGCGTATGAAAGGCAATGCGCTCGATTTCAGTTTCAGCGGCCTGAAGACCGCGGTGCTGCGCTGGTCAGAGAGCCGTGAAATGGCGGAGGAGATCGAGGCACGTAAAAAGCTGCTGGCGCGAAATCCGACGCCATCTGTTGAAGAGTGGCTGCGTGTGACGCCGCAGCCCACGCGGGACCTGCTGGCGAGTTTTCAGCGCACCGTAATCGACGAGCTGCTTCGCCACGCCGCGAGCGCTGCTGAAGAAAATGAAGGCGCGCGGTCGCTGATTATTTCGGGCGGAGTGGCGTGCAATTCCGGCCTGCGTGCGGCCGCCACTCAATCGGCAGTCGGGTTACCGGTGTACTTTCCGTCGGCGGCTTTATCCACGGATAACGCGGTAATGATCGCGGCGGCGGCATTCCCAAAGTTTCGGCGCGGCGAATTCGCCTCGCTGGATATTGCGGCGGAGCCGAATCTGACGCTCGCGTGAGTTAGTGTCCCGGCGGACACGGACGCTTCTGCGGTATCGGGGGGAACTGCGTGCCGTAGGTTTGGCGTTTTCCCAGAGCCATCTGCCAGCGGTCGTATGCGAGATGCGAGAGAGGAGGGAAAGTGGGAGGCGCCGTGTGGCTGGCCTCGGCGGCACTGGCCAGTTCGTAAGCAACCTGGTAATCGTCGGCACAGGACGCGTGCTGATAAACCAGCGCGGCGCGGTATTGGTCCAGCGGCTGCGTGATCCGGCCCGAGCGATACAGAGCCTTCACGCGCTCCAGGCGGACCCGGTCACGTGCCGCGTCGATCCACATCATGCCGGTCATGCGGTCCGATTGATCCATATCGCGAATGTATTTGATTTCGTCAGCAACGCTCATCGGCTCTGTTGGAATCGGAGGCCCGGAGTCAGACGTCCACGCGCACAGCAATATTCCCCTGGCGCCCATCGCATTCATGGTCAGGGGGATTATCAGCGCCCGCGGACCCGGTTTCTTCCGAAAGAGCCGCAGCGCCGCTATGACAACGAAGGTAGCGACGAACAGCATCGCTCCGAGGTAGCCAAGCGCGAAACCCGCGATTCCGAACCATCGCGTGAAAAGAGACAGCGCCGCTGTCAATGCCAGGGCGAACACGACAAGAAGCAGATGGATGCGCCGCGCTCCGGGCAGCAGAACTGCGAGACATAGTGCCGCCCAGACCCCTGCCACAATGAGTAAAGCAAGCGGCAGGCGGTTTTGCCAGGAAGGCGCCGCCATGCTCAGGTATCCAACGGGAAGCCAGAGCAGGACCGCTCCTCCGGTCAACAACCAAAGCCTTCGGCTCGCCGGCATCGGCATAGATCTACTCGCGGGAGCGGGTGCGTTTGGCGCGGCGGAGCAGGAAATCGATGCGGCTTTCGACGTCGGGATGAGTGTCCGCCGAGAAGTGAAGGTCAGGAACGCGCCGCAGGTTCAGACGCGCGGCGAGTTCGTGCTTGAGAAAGCCCTTCGCGTGCTCCAGCGCTTCAATCGCCTTCTTTTCCTCGCCGCCTTCAATCGCCACTTTTACATGCGCGGAGCGCATATCCGGAGAAACGTCGGCGCCGGTTACGGTGACTGAAGCCAGACGCGGGTCCTCCATTTCGAAGCCGATCAGCTCCGCGAGTTCTTCCTTGACTGCTTCGGACACGCGGCGTGCCCGATGTTCTTCCATGTTTCTACCACCATTCAGCTTCGGCGCGGACCAGCATCGGTCCGGTGATCTCCACCGTCTCGCGTTCCACGGCCTGCAGGATCTTTTCCGCAAAAAGGCGGCTGGAGGATACCGTTGCGACCGCGAGCACCGCGCTGTTGTGCAGATTCAGATCGTCGATCTCGGAGACCGCGACGTTGAACTTGCCGCGCAGGCGATCCTTGAGGCTCTTGACCACGTGGCGCTTCTCTTTGAGCGAATGCGCGTGTTCGATGCGAAGCTCGAGCGTCAATACACCGACGGCGGCCATTTGCGCCTATGCCGATTCGCTCGCAACCCTCTGCATTACGAACGCCTCGATTATGTCGCCCTGGTGCACGTCGCCGAAATTGTCAATTGTGATGCCGCATTCCTGACCGTTGCGGACTTCGCTTACGTCGTCCTTGAAGCGGCGCAATGAACCGATTCTGCCGGTGTGAATAACGACGTTATCGCGCAGCAGGCGCACCTGCGCATCGCGGGTGATGTTGCCTTCGGTGACGAAGCAGCCGGCGACAGTGCCCACTTTCGAAACCCTGAAAACTTCGCGGACTTCGGCCCTGCCACGGAAGACTTCTTTATAGACAGGCGCGAGCAGGCCGGCCATCGCCTTTTTGATCTCGTCCACTACTTCGTAGATGATCGTGTGCAGCCGGATATCGACCTTTTCCTGCTCGGCGGCAGAGGCGGCATTGCGCTCCGGACGCACGCTGAAACCGATGATGACAGCGTTTGAGGCAGCGGCGAGCTGCACGTCTGATTCGTTGATCGCACCGATGCCGGCGCGGATCACCCGGACAGTCACCTTGTCGGTCGAAAGTTTTTCGAGCGTGTCGCGCAGCACTTCGGAGGAACCGCTGACATCGGCCTTGAGAATGATGTTGAGTTCCTTGACCTCGCCGGCGGCCATCTGTTTCTGGAACTGTTCGAGGGTGACGCGCCCGGTTTTGGCAAGTTGAACGGCGCGTTCTTTTTCGGCGCGGTAGAGTACGATCTGCTTGGCCTTGGCGTTGTCGGTGACGGCCTGGAAGCTGTCGCCGGCTTCAGGTAATTCCTCGAGACCGATCACTTCGACGGGCATGGATGGCCCCGCTTCCTTCATGGTTTCGCCGCGGTCGTCATGCATGGCGCGGACGCGCCCGAAGACGGTGCCGCAGATGAAGTAGTCGCCGACGCGGAGGGTGCCATTGCGGATGAGCAGGGTGGCGACGGGTCCGCGGCCGCGGTCGAGCTTGGCTTCCAGTACGCTGGCCATGGCCGGACGCGCGGGATTGGCTTTGAGGTCCTGCAGGTCGGCGACAAGCAGGATCATTTCGAGCAGCAGATCGAGATTCTGTTTGGTGCGCGCAGAAACGGGAACCATGACAGTGTCGCCGCCCCAGTCCTCAGCTAGAAGGCCGCGGTCGGAAAGCTGCTGTTTGATGCGATCGACCTGAGCTTCCGGTTTATCGATTTTGTTGATGGCGACGATGATCGGAACTTTGGCGGCGCGGGCGTGATCGATCGCTTCCAGGGTCTGAGGCATGACGCCATCGTCGGCGGCTACGACCAGGATGACGATATCGGTGACTTTGGCGCCGCGCGCACGCATGCGGGTGAAGGCTTCGTGGCCGGGCGTGTCGATGAAGACGATGGTCTGGCCGTGGTGATCGACATGGTAAGCGCCGATGTGCTGGGTGATGCCGCCGGCTTCTTTTTCGGCGACATGCGCGAGGCGGATGGCGTCGAGCAGCGACGTCTTGCCATGATCGACATGGCCCATGATGGTGACGACGGGCGGACGGCGGAAGAGGTCTTTCGATTCCTCCGCAATTTCGATGTCCTGCATCGCTTCTTCTTCATAGGTGACGGTTGAAGTGGAAGCGCCGAATTCGCGCGCGATATCGGTCGCGAGCTTGGCGTCGAGAGTCTGATTGATCGTGGCGAAGATGCCGCGATCGACGAGCTTCTTGATGACGAAGTTGGCTTTGACGTCGAGCTTTTCGGAGAGCTCCTTGACGGTGATGCCTTCCGAGATCGTGATGTCGCGATTGATGGGCGGCGGCGCGGCCTGCTCGCGGCGAGTCGGCAGCCGAAGGTTCTTTTCTTCAGCCTCACGCTGATGATCGCGGCTGGCGCGCCCGCGTTGCTGGTGCTGCGGACGGCGCTGGGCCTGATCGGGCGGCGGAGGCGGCGCGCCGGGTCCGAGGAGCCCGCGCGAAGTGGGATGCATCGGGCGGGGACCACCGGGGCGCTGACCGGGAAGAGCGGGACGTCCGACACTGCGGCCCTGCATGGGACCGCCGGGGCGAGGGGGGCCCTGATAAAGCGGCTGGCCGGGGCGCGGCGCGCTTGGGCGCAGCGGCACTCCCGGACGCGGAGGAGGCGCCTGGCCCGGCATTGGCGAACGGGGCTGCTGTAATTTCGCGGCGAGATCGGGACGCGGCGGAACGACGGGCCGCGCGATAGGCTGTCCGGCCAGAGGACGCTGGGGCTGCGCGGGCGTGCCGGTCTGGAAAGCAGCGGGGCGCACTCCGGGAACCGCTCCCGGAACACCGGCGGGACGTGGGGGCGGAGCCAAAGGCACACCGGGACGAACCACCGGGGCAGCGGGCCGTGGAGTGCCGGGAATCGCACTCGCCGACGGGGTGGCGGGCGGCGGCGCTGGAGTCGAGGGCAGCGGGGCGCGTGGTCCGGACAGAACCTGTCCGGGTTTTGGAGTGGCGACCGAGGGAATAGGGCGCGGCGGCGGCGGTGTGGGGCGTGGCTGCGCGGGCGGCAACACAGAAGCCGGACGCGGCGTGGTGGGCAGCGGCGGACGCGGTGAACCCACGGGCGGATGAATCGGAGAGCCGCGCCCCAGAATCGGGGGACGCAGGGGAATGGCGCGCGGTTTGTCGTCGTCCGTTTTCTCGGCCGTGGCGACGGGACTCGCTTCTGCGTCAGGCGCGTCGGCTTTTACTTCGTGACTTTCGATCGCCGGTGCGGTTGTGGCGTGCGGCGCAGCGGGAGTTTCGGCGACCGGCAAAGTCGGCGGAGCCTGAACGGCGGGCACGCGTTTTCGCGGAGCCGGTTTTTCGACCTCTTTGCCTTCCGCGGTTCCGGCGCCATTGGGAGAAATCGGCTCGCCGCGATAATAGCGGCGCACCTGCTCGGCTTTGTCTTCGTCAATCGAGCTGGAGTGAGTTATCTTCTCGGCGATCCCGAGCTCATGCAGCTTCTCGATGACTTCGCTTGACTTGACTTCGAGTTGCCGCGCCAGCTCATTGATTCGAATCTTACTCATATTGAAGCGTTTCGTTTAATTACGTTTACTGCCGCACTCAGGGCTGCTCAGTTGCTCCCTCACTGGATTCCGCCGCTCCTGAAGGTTCCTCGATATCTCCGCCCGCCGACGCAGAGTCCGAAGACGCTTCCATCGTATCAGAGGCTGCGGAGGCCTCACCCGCATCGGGGACCGATTCTGAAGCTGTTTCTTCCGCAGCCGGAGCGTCTTCCTGTTCCGCCGGTGCTTCGCCGTACACCTGACCGTAGAAGCTGTTGATGGCCTGCTGAATCCGCGCGATGGCATCTTCGTCGATGCCTTCGATGGCCTCGAGTTCTTCGGGCGTCATGCTGCCGAGCTTTTCGACAGTGCCGATGTCGCCTTTGACGAGCGCGTCGACGGTAGTTTCGGAAAGACCGTGGTCGATCAGCGCGGAAACAGGAGCGCCGGTGGAGAGCAGTTCCATGGCGTTCTGGACTTCCTGGCGTTTCTCTTCTTCGCTCTTGATATCGATCTTCCAGCCGAGGAGTTTGGCCGCGAGACGCACGTTTTGCCCCTTCTTGCCGATGGCAAGAGAGAGCTGCGAGTCATCCACGATGACTTCCATGTGGTGCTCGTTCGGATCGAGGATGGTGACGCGGGTAATCTTCGCGGGGCTGAGCGCGTGCGTGGCGAAGGTGACCGGGTCGTCGGAAAATTCGATGATGTCGATCTTTTCGCCACGGAGCTCGCGGATGATCGACTGCACGCGCATGCCTTTCATGCCGACGCAGGCGCCGACGCTGTCGACGTCGCGGTCACGGCTGGAGACGGCGATCTTGGTGCGCTCTCCGGCTTCGCGCGCGCAGCCGCGGATGGTCACGGTGCCGTCGTAGATTTCGGGGACTTCCTGCTCGAAGAGGCGCTTGACCAGTTCGGCATCGGCGCGCGAAACAACGACGCCGGGGCCTTTGGCGGATTTATCCACGATCCGGATCACGCAGCGCAGACGATCACCGACACTGTAGCTTTCCAGACGCGACTGCTCGCGCTTGGGGAGCCGGGCTTCGGTCTTGCCCAGATCGACGACCAGATCGAGACCCTCGACGCGTTTGATAGTGGTATTGACGAGTTCGCCCACGCGATCGGCATATTCGCGATAGATGGTTTCGCGCTCGGCTTCGCGCACCTTCTGGAAGATGACCTGCTTGGCGGTCTGGGCCGAGATGCGGCCAAGGGCGTCGGTGGGTTTCGAGATCCGGATCGTGGATCCGATTTCGGCAGCGGGATCGATACGCTTTGCCTCGCTGAGCGTCATTTCGAGCGCCGGATCGACGACGGGATCGGCGAC
>Ga0335085_10018315_pt1 | contig 10070 bp, 7 predicted proteins | sample Lox_Sample_45_FD_206712 | JGI IMG/M metagenome (GOLD analysis project Ga0335085, IMG submission 206712) | Soil microbial communities from Loxahatchee National Wildlife Refuge, Florida, United States - Lox_Sample_4.5 | ecosystem: Environmental > Terrestrial > Soil > Wetlands | place: USA: Florida... | reverse complement strand
CGCCGCCGGCCCCATCACGATCTTGCGCCTTGGCGCCGGTCAAGTCATGGCGCTGCTGGTCGCTTTCACCGTCGCCGAGACGCGAACGAGCGCGACGACGGCGGCGCAAGGCACACCGGCCGTCGCGGCAATGGCACAGGCGCAGGCGCGGCATTCGCCTTATCGTTTCGTCTGGCAGACGGATGCCGACATGCGTTTCACCGTCGGCAGCGCAGAATTCGTCAGACTGCTGGGGCCGAAGACCGCCGCGCTGCTCGGGCATTCCTGGACCGACATCGCCGCCGCGCTCAAACTCGATGCACAAGGAGCCGTCGCAACGGCGCTGGCCGCGCGCAACACGTTCAGCGGCATTGTCGTGGCGTGGCCGATCGAGGATGCGGAGCCGCCTTTGCCGGTCGAAATGTCCGGTCTGCCGATCTTCGAGCGCGACCGCGAGTTCACCGGCTTTCGCGGCTTCGGCATCTGCCGCGATATCGAGCGCTTGGCGGCGCTGGAGCGGCGGCGCATGCAGCCGCAGCCCGCGTCCATGAAAGACGCGACGGAAGTCGCCAATAGGCCGGCTGCGGCCGTCGAAGAGGCGCCCACGCTCACCGCCGGCGAGCGCAGCGCTTTTGAGGAACTTGCGCGCGAGCTCAGCGCCCGACTCAAAGGCAGCGCCGCCAAGAGGACCGAGCGGCGCGCGGCACCGCCAGCCCCGCCGCGGTCGAGCCAGGCCGGCAATGCCGCGCGCGACCTGCAGGAAGCGCGCCCGATTTTCGACCGGCTGCCCGTCGGCATCCTGGTCTATCGTCTCAACACGCTGATCTATGCCAACCGCGCTTTTCTGGAATGGACCGGCTATTCCTCGCTCGAGGCGCTCAACGAGGCGGGCGGCCTCGACAGCCTGTTCATCGAGACCAAGGATCAGCCGGAGGTCGGCAACGGCAAAAACGGCGGCAAGGCGCTCACCATCAACACCGTCAACGGACGACCCAAGCCGGTCGATGGGCGGCTCTATAGCGTGCCCTGGAACAATGAGAACGCGCTGCTTTTGATCATCAGCCCGCAACCCGCCGCCGAGGATCGCGGGAACGTCGTCTCGCTGCGCCGGCTCGCGAGCGAAAACGACGAGATCAAATCGATCCTCGACACCGCCACCGACGGCGTCTTGGTGCTCGACCGCGCCGGCCGCATCCTGTCGGCCAATCGCAGCGCCGAAGCGCTGTTCGGCTACGACGCCGCCGACATCGCCAAGCTTGCATTTGCCGACTTGTTTGCGCCGGAGAGCCGGCGCTCCGTGCTCGACTATCTCGAACGCTTGGCCAAGGGCGGGCTCGAGAGCGGCCGCGAGGCGATCGGCCTGGTGCGGCGTGGCGGCTTGGTGCCGCTTTACGTCACCATGGGGCGCGTCGCCAGCGGCGATAAGTTCTGCGCGGTGCTGCGCGACGTCACCGCCTGGAAACGCAGCGAGGAAGAATTGATCAATGCCAAGCAACAGGCAGAAAAGGCTTCCCTCGCCAAGTCGGATTTCCTCGCCATGATCAGCCACGAGATCCGAACGCCGCTCAACGCCATTATCGGCTTTTCCGAGGTGATGATGGACGAGCGCTTCGGGCCCATCGGCAACGAGCGCTACTGCGAATATCTCGCCGACATCCACACCTCCGGCAACCATTTGATCTCGCTGCTCAACGACCTGCTCGATTTGTCCAAGATCGAGGCCGGCAAGCTCGAGCTCAGTTTCGTCAGCATCAATCTGAACGAGCTGGTGCAGCAATGCGTCGCCATGATGCAGCAACAGGCCAACCGCGGGCGCGTCATCATTCGCACTTCGCTACCGGCGAGCCTGCCGCAGATCGTGGCGGATGCGCGTTCGGTGCGGCAGATCGTCCTCAACCTGCTCTCGAACTCGATCAAGTTCACCGACGCCGGTGGCCAGGTCATCGTGGCGACCGCCTCGAATGACGGTAAGGAGATCGTGCTGCGGGTGCGCGACACCGGCCCCGGCATGAGCGAACAGGAATTGCAGACCGCGCTCGAGCCGTACCGCCAACTGGCGACGGCGAGCCGCGCCAGCGGCACCGGGCTCGGCCTGCCGATCAGCAAGGCATTGGCCGAGGCCAATCACGCACGCTTCCAGATCACCAGCCAGGTGGATAGCGGCACGCTGGTGGAAATCGCCTTTCCGGCGACGCGCGTCTTGGCGCGTTAGCGGAAGACCCGTACGCAAAGCCGCCGCAATCGGCTAGCATCGTAGCGCTGGGCGATGGGTGCGGGTCATGCTGCGTCGAACGCGGTTTGCGTTGCTCTTGCTTTGCCTGCTCATGGGGGCGATTGCGCCGGCGGCACGTGCGGCGGAGCAGGTCGATCTCTTGCTGGTGCTTGCGGCGGACGTCTCACGCAGCGTCGATGCGCAAAAATTCAAATTGCAACGTGACGGCTATGCCGCCGCCATCGCCAATCCGCGCGTGCTCGACGCCATCCGGTCCGGCCGCAACGGCAAGATCGCCGTCGCCTTCGTCGAATGGTCGGGCTTTGGCAACCAGAAGCTCGTCATCGACTGGACGGCCATCGACGGCACGAAAGCCGCCCAGACCTTCGGCGACCGGATGCTCGAATCGCCCCGCTCGTTCGCCGACCGCACCTCGATCAGCGGGGGCATTGATTTTTCGGTCGCGCAGTTTCCACGCGCGCCGTTTGCGGCGGAGCGACACACCATCGACGTCTCCGGCGACGGCACCAACAATGCCGGCCGCGACGTCGCCGAGGCGCGCGACGAGGCCTTGGCGCTGGGGATCACCATCAACGGCCTGGTCATTCTCAGCGCCAACCCGCTGCCGTGGAATCCCGAGCACACCAACCCGCCCGGCGGCCTAGCGAATTACTACCGGAATAACGTCGTCGGCGGGCCCGGCGCCTTCGTGCTGGAGGCAAAGGATTTCAACTCATTCGGCGAGGCCATCATCAAGAAACTGGTTGCCGAAATTGCCGACGCGGCGCCGCTGCGCGAGGTCGCCCATGCTCTCCCGGCCATGAAAGGGTCACAGACGCCGCGCACGGTTGGTCAAGGCGCGACCGGTGGTATAGTCCGCCGGTAACCGACGTCGAACAACCGGAAATCCTCCCTTTGACGGCCGCCAACGGCTTGAAACGCCTGGGTTATCTCTTATTGGCCGTCTTCGCGGTCGGCATCGGCGTTTATATCGCGGCAGGCTATCTGATCTCGGCCGACGCGATCCGCCGCCAGGTGCTGAGCGAGATTCGCGCCGTCACCGGGCTCAACCCGACGCTCGGCGGGGAAGCCACCGTCTCGCTGTTTCCTACCGGGAGCGTGAGCTTTGCCGACGTCGTGCTCGGCGATGCCAAGCAGCCGGCGCTCAGGGCCGAACGGCTGACCGCGCGCCTGCGCATCATCCCCCTGCTGCAAGGCCGCGTGGAGATCTCCGACGTCGCGCTGGAACGCCCCGTCATCGCCATCGAGGCCGAGCCGAGCGGCAAGACCAACTGGTCCGGCCTGATCGAAGCGCTCGCCCGCAGCCAAAGCCAAGAAGCGCCGCGCATCGCGGCCTTCTCGGAAATGCGCATCGAGGACGGCACCATCGTCGTGCGCAGTCCGTCGCAGAAATTTCAGGAGACATTGACCGGCGTCGAATTTTCGCTGGCCTGGCCATCGATCTCCAAGAGCTTTGGCGCGACCGGCCGCCTGACCTGGCACGGCCAGCCGCTCGATGCGACCCTTACGCTCGCCGATTTCCCCGCCGCCCTTGCCGGCAACCGCTCCGGCCTCAAGGTGCGCGTCGCCGGCAACCCGCTCAAGGCGGCTTTCGAGGGCGCCATCAGCGTCAGCCCAACCCTCAAAATCGAGGGAACGCTCGCCGCCGACGCCTCCTCGATGCGTAATGCGTTGGTCTGGGCCGGGCAAAAGCCGTTGCCCGGTGGCGGTTTTGGCCATTTCGCCATCAAGGCGCAGGCCAGCGTCACCGGCGGCACCATCGCGCTGTCCAACGTCAATCTCGAGCTCGACGGCAATACCGCCGAGGGCGTGCTCACCTTTGCTGCCGACGGCCGCAAGACGGTGCAGGGGACGCTCGCCTCCGATACGCTCGATCTGACGCCTTATATCTCCACCGTACGTCTGCTCACCGCCAACCAGCACGACTGGAGCAGCGGACCGATCACGCTCGACGGGCTGTCCGGCACCGACCTCGACCTGCGGCTATCAGCGGCCAATGTCATCGTGTCCAACGCCAAGCTCGGGCGCACCGCCGTCGGCGCCAATCTGCGCGGCGGCCATTTGGTGGTGACGATCGGCGAAGCGCAGGCCTATGGCGGCGTCATTCGCGGTTCGTTAACGCTCGCCAATGTCGACAGCGGCGTCGATCTAAAATCGGAATTGCAATTCAACGATGTCGATCTGGAAAGCTGCCTCGGACAGTTGTTCGGGCTGCACCGTCTGGAAGGGCGCGGCAACCTGGCCTTTGCGGTCGAAGGCACCGGCGACAGCGTGCTCGCGGTCACCCGCACGCTCAAAGGCACGGCGAGCCTGGTCGGCGAGAACGGCGCGCTTAGCGGTCTCAATGTCGAGCAATTGCTGCGCCGGCTGGAGCGGCGGCCGCTTTCGGGCGGTGGCGAATTCCGCAGCGGGCGGACGCCCTTCGACAAGATCGCGGTGACGCTGAAAATCGAGAACGGCACGGTCACGGTGCAGGACGTGAAGATCGACGGCGCGGCGGTGCGGCTGGCGCTGGCCGGCTCGGCCTCGATTCCCGAGCGCGACCTCGATCTCAAGGGCACGGCGACGCTGATCGGCTCCGGCAAGACCGACGCCGTCGCCTTCGAATTGCCCTTTATCGTGCAGGGCTCGTGGGACGATCCGATTATGCTGCCCGATCCCGAAGCGCTCATCCGCCGCTCGGGCGCCGCCGCCCCGCTGCTTGATGCGGTGCGCGACCAGCGCACGCGCGACACCGCACGCTCGGCCATCGAGCGCTTTATCGGCGCGCCGGTGCCCGCTTTGCCCGCCGCCGAACAGCCGGCAGCGGCCGCCGGCACGCAAAAACCCTGATCAATCGCGTTCGCCGGGCGTGCCGCGGCAGCGCCGTTTGACTATCATGACCCCGGAACGAATCAGTCGCCGGTGTCGGGCCGGCGCGATGGGGCGTGGATGCTGCACCCCTTCCTGAGAGCCCTGATCAAGGTCGCCGTCGCCTCGCTGGTGGCGGGAGCGATCCTCGCCCATTTCGGCATCACCATCGACCAGTTGATGCATAAAACCGGCCTTTCGGCCGAGCGCATCGAGGATTATGCCCGCAAGGGCTTCGCCTGGGCCTGGCCGAACGTATTGCTCGGCTCGCTGGTGATCGTGCCGCTCTGGTTTTTGATCTATTTGTTCCGCCCGCCCGGCCGCAGCCGCAGCGACTAGCGGCCGAGCTCAGGCCGCCGACGGCTCGGGGTCCGGCGTTTCCGAGGTCGGTATGCGCGGCAACGGACCGTAATAATTGCCGAGCTGAACATTCGCCCGCGGCTTGAGCACGATCGAGATCAGGCGTTCGAACAACGCCTTGGCCGATACCGGCTTGCAGAGAAATTCGTTCACGCCGAGCTTGACCGACTCGACGATGCGCCAGTGCTCGCCATGGGCGGTGAGCATGATGATGGGAATGTCGGGCGTCGGAAACACACCGGGCGAGCGCACGATGCGCACCAATTCGGGCCCATTGAGCAGCGGCATTTCCCAGTCGAGGATGATGACGTCGGGCGGCGCCTCACGGATCAACTCGAGCGCGGCGATGCCGTCGCCGGCCTCGGTCACGCCCTTGACGCCGATATTATTGAGCAGCCCGCGCACGATGGTGCGTATGAACGGGCTATCGTCGACCAGCAGCACGTTGAGCTGCTGGACGATGACCTCGGCGTGCTTGGGATTGAGCGCCATGATGCAGACTTTCGACCTTCGGACAGTATTGGTCGCGAAGTCTCACCGGGCCGTTAACGTGCGCCGCACCGCGTCCAGCCAGCCGGCATATTTCTGCTCGCGCTGGGATGCGTCCATGCGCGGCGCAAACCTGCGGTCGAGTCGCCATTGCGCGGCGAACCCGTCGAGATCCGGGCAAAGGCCGGCGGCGCGGCCCGCCAGATAGGCGGCGCCCAAGGCGGTCGTCTCCATGATCACGGGCCGGTCGACCGGGCTTGCCAGAATATCGGCAATGAACTGCATGGTGGCGTTGCTTGCGGTCATGCCGCCATCGACGCGCAGGACCGTGGCCGCCGCCTGCGGCCAGTCGGCTGTCATCGCCGCGGCGAGGTCGCGCGTCTGGTAGCCGACCGCTTCGAGCGCGGCGCGCGCGAGTTCGGCGGCGCCAGACTTGCGCGTCAGCCCGAATATCGCCGCGCGCGCCTGCGCATCCCAATATGGCGCACCCAAACCGACAAAGGCCGGCACCAGATAAACCTGTTCGGCCGGGTCGGCGCGCGCCGCCAAGGCATCGACCTCGGAGGCCGCGGCGATGATCTTGAGACCGTCGCGCAACCATTGCACGGCGGCACCGGCGATGAAGATCGCGCCTTCCAGCGCATAGGTGCGTCGACCGTCGAGCTGATAGGCGATGGTGGTGAGCAGCCGATTGCGCGAGATGACCCGCTGCGGCCCGGTGTTGAGCAAGGCAAAGCAGCCGGTGCCGTAAGTCGACTTCATCATGCCGGGCTTAAAGCAACCCTGCCCGATCGTCGCCGCCTGCTGATCGCCGGCGATGCCGAGCGCGCGAATGGGGGCGCCGAACAATTCTGGCGCCGTAACGCCGAACTCGCCGGCGCAGTCGGCCACGCGCGGCAGCAGCGTCATCGGCACGCCGAACATCCGGCACAGATCTTCGTCCCATTGCCCGCGCCCGATGTCGAACAGAAGCGTGCGCGCGGCATTGGTGGCGTCGGTCGCGTGCACTTTTCCGCCGGTGAGCCGCCACAGCAGGAAGCTGTCGACGGTGCCAAAAACCAGCCGCCCACTGTCCGCGAGAGCGCGCGCGCCGGGCACATTGTCGAGCAGCCAGGCGATCTTGCTGGCGGAAAAATAAGGATCGAGCAGCAGGCCGGTCTTGGCGGCGATCTCGGGCTCGTTGCCGGCGCGGCGCAGCGCGTCGCATGCGGCAGCGGTACGCCGGTCCTGCCAGACGATGGCGCGGTGGATCGGCTTACCGCTCGCGCGGTCCCAGATGACGGTGGTCTCGCGTTGATTGGTGATGCCGATGCCGGCGATATCCTTGCCCGCAAGACCGGCCTTGGCCATGGCCTGGCGCACGGTCGCGACCGTCGCCGACCAGATGTCCTCGGGATCGTGCTCGACTTCGCCGGGCGCCGGATAGAACTGAGGCAATTCCTGCTGCGCGCTGGCGAGCGGGCGCAGCGCCGCGTCGAAGGCAATGGCGCGCGTCGAGGTCGTTCCCTGGTCGATGGCAATGAGCGCGGCCGGCAAGATCGTCTCCGCAGCACGGTGGCGGCGCAGGCGTCCTCGCCGGACCATGCGCCGAAGTCTGCGAAGCTTATTCGACCATCACCAGCTTGGCGATTGCCTGGTCGTTGTCGGCGTGAATGGCGGTGGCCAATTTGCGCGGCACCGGGCCGTAATAGCCGCCGCTCTTGACGACCTCGCGCGGCTTGGTCAGCACCGCCGCCACGCGGTCGTGCAGCGCCTTGACCGACACCGGCTTGAGCAGGAATTCGTTGACGCCGATCTTCATGGCCTCGACCACGCGCGAGCGCTCGCCATGTCCGGTGAGCATGATGATCGGGACATTGGGATAGGGGAAGGTGTCCGGCGAACGCACCATGCGCACGAAACTCGGGCCATCGAGCCCGGGCATCTGCCAATCGAGGATGACGACGTCGGGCGCGAGCCGGCGGATCAAATCGATGCCGGTGGCGCCGTCAGGCGCCTCGATCACGTCGCGCACCCCGATGCTCAACAGCATCGTGCGCACGACCTTGCGCATATAGTGCTCGTCATCCACTACCAGGATCTTGGCGGTGGACAGGCGTTGCGCGATTTGCCTCGATTCGGTCGACATGACGTCCGCCAACCCCCAAACGAACGAGGCGAATAAAGCACAAACTTCCTAGCGTCCGGCTAAGGCTCGTCGTGAAAATTTGGGACGACCGGGTAGCAATTCATTAACTATCGGCGGTCCCCGTTCTCGCCATCCTCGCCATGGCATCGGCGAGAGCGGAGCGCTCCGCGGCGGTGGCGATGAGGCCGAGCTTGCTGCGCCGCCATAGCACGTCATCGGCGGTCTGTGCCCATTCGGCATCGGCGAGATAGCGCAATTCGGCACCGGTGAGATCGCCGATAAGGCGCGGGCCGAGATCGTCCAGGGAGCGGGCGTCCTCGAGGACGCGCGCAACGCGCGTGCCATAGGCGCGCGTGAGACGCCGCGCATGCGCTGGCGCAAGGAATGGCCAGCGGCGCAGCGTCTGCGCCAAAAGATCGTCAAAACCCTCGACCGGAAAATCGCCGCCCGGCAGCGGCGCAGTTGCCGTCCACGACACCCGCGTGGCCAGGAACGGCGCAAGCCTCGCCATGACCGCTTCGGCCAGCCTGCGATAGGTGGTGATCTTGCCGCCATAGATGGTGAGCAGCGGCGCGTGAGCACGTAGTCGCGTGTGACGTCCTCCGGCTTATCGGCACCGTCATCGTAAAGCGAGCGCACGCCGGCAAACGACCAGATCACCTGATCGGGCGTCGCGGGCTCGCGGAAATAACCGCTGACGATACGACACAGATAGGCGATCTCGTCAGGATCGGGCGTCGGCGCGTTCAGATCGCCGACGAAGCTCTCGTCGGTCGTGCCGATCAAGGTGAAATCTTGCGCGAACGGCAGCGCGAACACCACGCGGCCGTCGCCTGCTTGCAGCAGATAGCCGCCGTCGTGTGCGAACCGCCGTCGCACCACGATATGGCTGCCCTTCACCAAACGGACCGGCGCCGGCAAGGGCCGGCGGATGACGGTGTCGGCCACGCTGCCGATCCATGGCCCGGCGGCGTTGACCAAGACGCGCGCGCTTGCGACTTGGCGGCCGCTGTGCGCATCGAGCAGCAACTCCCACTCGTCGCGCCGCTCCGCGCGAAGACAACGGGTCCGCGTGCGGATATCGGCGCCGCGCTCGCATGCGTCGACGGCGTTGAGCACGACCAGCCGGGCATCGTCGACCTGACAATCGGAGAATTCGTAGCCGCGGCGGAACGCGGACTGCAGCGGCTCGCCAGCCGCCTCGCGGCTGAGATCGACGCTGCGCGTCGCCGGCAGCAGCTTGCGGCCGCCCAGCATGTCGTAAAGGAACAAGCCGAGGCGCAGGCGAAGCCGTGAGCGCAAGGCCGGCGCCGCCGGCAATACGATGCGCAACGGGCGGATCGCGTGCGGCGCCATGCGCAGCAGAACCTCGCGCTCGTGCAGGGCCTCGCGCACCAGGCGGACGGCGCCGTATTCGAGATAGCGCAAGCCGCCATGAATGAGCTTGGTGGAGGCCGACGAGGTGCCGGAGGCCAGATCGTTCTGCTCGACGAGCAGCACGCGCAGGCCACGGCCGGCGGCATCGCGCGCCAGTCCCGCTCCGTTGATGCCACCGCCGATGATGGCGAGGTCGTAGTCGGCCATGGGGCTGCTGATTCGCGTTGCCTCGGAGCAGAATGAGCGGCCGCGGCGACGACCTCAAGAACGCAAGCGCAGATTTCGCCACAAAAATCGGCCGTGATTGCAAATCCGCCGCGGTTTGGCCATATCAAGGCTGTGGCATGCCTGACCGTCGCACGCCGCTCGTTCGGAACCTCGCGGTTTCCCTGGCACCCCCGATGCCCTCGCCCCGCTTGCTCGTCATCGAAGGCAACTCGCCGCAGACATTGGCCGAGCACGTTGCCGTCGGCGGAATTCCCGCGCATCAGGGCTATTCGAACCTGTTGCGCGAATTGCTCCCCGGCGCGATCGTGGATACGGCCCATCCCGGCGACCCCGGCGCGGTGTTGCCGGCCGGTGAAGCGCTCGAGGGCTATGACGGCATCGCGATGACCGGCTCCTCGCTGCATGTCTATAACGGCGGCCCCGAGG
>Ga0335085_10018314_pt1 | contig 10071 bp, 10 predicted proteins | sample Lox_Sample_45_FD_206712 | JGI IMG/M metagenome (GOLD analysis project Ga0335085, IMG submission 206712) | Soil microbial communities from Loxahatchee National Wildlife Refuge, Florida, United States - Lox_Sample_4.5 | ecosystem: Environmental > Terrestrial > Soil > Wetlands | place: USA... | reverse complement strand
GATGTCGGCGCGGCCCGGCCGGGCAGCGGTTATGCCCTCAGTCATCCGTTGCTCAAACCCCTGCACGCGCCAGTGCCGGCATTGGAGGATGCAGTTGCACTGGTACGGGACGCTGCCAATCGTTTCCTGCTGTTTTTGGAATTGAAATGCGATGCCAGCGAGGACAGTGCCGATCCCCAAGCCTTGGCCGATACAAGCTATGAGGTGGTTCGGCAGGCAGGCTTTCTGGACAGCACGATTTTCGTCGGCTTCGATTGGCGCGCGCTGAGGCGCATCCGGGAGCGCGATCCATCTGCCGCCTGCTGGTTCACCACGGACAGGCTGCATGGAGACGCGCGGCCCGTGATTGACATGATCGCGAAAGCCGGTGCGCAGGGCTGGTTTGCCCATTTCGTCGATGCGACGCCGGAGAATGTCGCTTATGCGCGCGAGCTTGGGTTGAAGGTTGGCGCTTGGACGGTCAATCGCCGGGACGACATGAAGCGGATGATGGGCCTGGATGCGATCTGCACCGATCGGCCGGATCTGCTGGCAGGATACAGGGCTCCTTAAGGCTTCTTGACGCCGGCGGCTCGGCCAAGCTCGCGGCGTTATTCGTTCGAAATGGTTCGCTGGACCATTTCGTCTGCCATTTTGCGGAGCAAAATGGCAGACCGTTCATAACCCCTCGAATAACGCCGTGGATAAATAACGCTCCGCAAAGGAGGGAATGATCGTCACGATGGTCTTGCCGGCATTTTCGGGCCGCGCGCCAACCTCCAGCGCCGCCGCGACGGCCGCGCCCGAGGAAATCCCAACCGGGATGCCCTCTTCGCGCGCTATGCGCCGCGCGGTTTCCAGCGCGGTCTCGTTGGAGATGGTGATGACCTCGTCGATCACCTTGCGGTCGAGGATGGCGGGCACAAAACCAGCGCCGATTCCCTGGATCTTGTGCGGGCCTGGCGGCCCACCCGACAGGACGGCGCTATCCTCCGGTTCCAGCGCGATCATCTGTATCGAAGGCTTTCTCGCCTTCAGCACCTGGCCTACGCCGGTGATGGTGCCGCCGGTGCCTACGCCGGAAATCACGATATCGACCTTGCCGCCGGTGTCGTTCCAGATTTCCTCCGCCGTGGTCTCGCGATGGATTTCCGGATTGGCCGGGTTTTCGAACTGCTGGGGGACCACCGCGCCGGGATTTTCCGCCACCAGCTCATGGGCGCGGGCGATGGCGCCTTTCATGCCCTTGGCCGCCTCGGTGAGCTCGATCTGCGCCCCCAGGATCATCAGCATCTTGCGCCGTTCCAGCGACATGCTTTCCGGCATCACCAGGATCAGCCTGTAGCCCTTGGCGGCGGCGACAAAGGCCAGCGCAATGCCGGTATTGCCGGAGGTGGGCTCGATCAGCACATTCTTGCCGGGCGCGATGATGCCCTGCTTCTCCATCGCTTCGATCATGTTGACGCCGATGCGGTCCTTGACCGAGGCGAGCGGATTGAAAAATTCCAGCTTCAACAGAATGTCGGCGCGGGAACCGGCTTGTTTGCCCATGCGGTTCAGCCGCACTAGCGGCGTATCGCCGATGGTTTCGGTGATCGAGTCATAAACGCGGCCGCGGCCGGGCTTTCCCTGTTGCATCTGTCCTCACCTCAAATCGTAAAATCCGCGCCGGTTTGCACATTTGTGTCAACGCCGGCATGACGGGCGCGCTGGCAAAGGTCCTCGATGGAAACCGAATCCAGCCGGACCATCAATTCGTCCTGCAGTGTGGCAACAAAGGGGGCGACAATGCGCTGGCCGAGGTCGGAGCGGGGCACCTGCTTCTCCTCCTCGTCCTCGATGGATTCGGCAACCCGCACCACATCGCCCACCGAGATGCGCCGCCGCTCGCGCGCCAGCCGATAGCCGCCGCGGGGACCGCGTACGCCTTTGAGGATGCCGGCCCGCACCAGCTGCTGCATCACCTGTTCGAGATAGCGCTGCGGCACGCCCTGGCGGGAGGTGATTTCCTTGGCCTGCACCGGCTCGGGACGGGCGTTGAAGGCGATGTCGATCACCGCTTCCAGCGCCAGAAGAGTCTTGCGTGACAGCTTCAGCATTAGGTGCGGTCTTTCGCGGAGGTCATGCCGGTGGATCCGAAGCCGCCGGCGCCGCGGGCGCTGTCGCCCAATTCTTCCATCTCGACTAGGTCGGCCTGTTCATGGCGCGCGATCACCATCTGGGCGATCTTGTGGCCGCGCGCGATGACAAAGACCTTGTCGCCGTGATTGATCAGGATAGCCTTGATCTCGCCGCGATAGTCGCTGTCCACGGTGCCGGGCGAATTCAGGCAGGTGATGCCATGATTGAGCGCCAGGCCCGAACGCGGCCGCACCTGCGCTTCAAATCCTAAAGGCAGTTCGATGGCAATTCCGGTGGGCACCGCCATGCGCTGGCCCGGCAGCAATTCGATCGGTTCGTTCACGGCCGCCAAAAGGTCCAGTCCCGCCGCGCCATGGGTGGCGTAGTGGGGCAAGGGCAGGTCTGCGGCATGTGGCAGTCTTTTGATTCCGACCTTCATGCGGCGCCCTTGAGTTTTTCTGCGATGCGTTGTGCTAACTCAGTCCCCACTTCGGTTTTTGTCATCTCGGGCCAATTTTCGATGCCCGCGTCGCTGATCAGGTGGATGCGGTTGCTGTCGCCGCCCAAAACTGACTCTCCAATTTCATTGGTTGAGACATCATTGGCTATGATCCAGTCCGCACCCTTGCGGGCGCGCTTGGCCACCGCATTGGCCACCACATCATCGGTCTCGGCGGCAAATCCGATCACAAGCCGGGGGCGGTGCGGCCCATGCGCGATGGTGGTCAGGATGTCAGGGTTTTCCACCAGCTTGATCAGCGGCACCACCCGGTCTGCAGATTTCTTGAGCTTGGAATTGGCGGCGATGTCGGGCCGCCAGTCCGCCACGGCGGCGGCCATCACCAGCACGTCGGCGGGCAGGGCGGCCTGGCAGGCCGCCAGCATTTCCTCGGCCGTGACCACCCGTGTCAATTTCACCCCGCTAGGGGCTGCCAGGCTGACAGGCCCGGAGATCAACGTCGTATCCGCCCCCGCCCGCACCAGGGCTTCGGCGATGGCATAGCCCTGTTTGCCGCTGGAATGATTGGCCAAGAAGCGCACCGGGTCCACCGGCTCGCGCGTAGGTCCTGCCGTGACCAGCGCCTTTACGCCCCTGAGGGGGCCGGCTAGTGCGAGCGCAGTTTGAACTGCCCCCACGATCTCCAACGGCTCGGCCATGCGGCCGGGACCGAATTCGCCGCAAGCCATCTCGCCTTCATTGGGACCGACGAACAGCACACCGTCTTTTTCCAGCAGCGCGAGGTTGCGCCGCACACTTGGGCTCTCCCACATCCGCACATTCATGGCAGGCGCCATCAACACCTTCTTGTCGGTTGCAAGCAGAGCGGTGGAAGCCAGGTCATTGGCCAGACCGTTTGCCATTTTTGCCATCAGATCGGCGGTGGCCGGCGCCACCACCACAAGATCGGCGCTGCGCGAAAGCTGGATATGGCCCATCTCGGCTTCGTCGGTGAGGCTGAAAAGGTCGGAATGGATTTTTTCGCCGGTCAGGACCGACAGCGACAGCGGGGTGATGAATTGCGCGCCTGCCTTGGTGAGGATGGCCCGGGTCTTGATCCCGCGTTCGGAAAGCCGCCGCACCAGCTCCAGGGACTTGTAGGCGGCGATGCCGCCGCCGACGATCAAAAGAATGCTTTTGCTGCTCACACCCAAATCCACGCCTGATGGCTGGGGTATATAGCAAAATACGTGAGCAACGTGTAGTTCCGACATAACTAACTGTAAATGCGGGATAAATTTTCAGTTAAGACCCCATTCATCGGCTCCTGTCATGCTTATGCCCATGACGATGACCACTGGCGAGCTCTACCGTCTGGCTTCCGATCTTGCCGCCGAACATGGCAAGGCCGCGTCGGAATATGCCAGCCGCGCCGTAATGACCCTGGAAGCGGAAGGCTCCCATGAGCGGGCGCGGTTCTGGTTCCTAATGCTGATCCTGTTGGGCGACATCAATTCCGGCCGCATCGACCCCGACGCCCAAATCACCATCCACTAGTCAGTTCCTCCAAATGCGTTAGCATCCCTGTGGCGAGCTCAGGGATCCCGATGCCTCTCGATCCGTTGGTGAAAGCCTTTCTCGACAAGGCCGCTGCGATCCCGCGCCCCAAGGCCTGGGAAATGGCGCCCGCCATGGCACGCCAGTCCTTCGCCGCGATGATGAAGCTTACCGGACCCAAGGATGTCGCCGTGGGCCGGATCGAGAATTTCACCATTCCAGGCCCTGGCGGACCAGTTCGCGCCCGCGCCTATTCGCCCATCGCCGCGGTCGGGCCGCAGCCCACGCTGATCTATCTCCATGGCGGGGGCTTTGTGGTCGGCGGGCTTGAAAGCCATGACGGACTGTGCCGGCTTTTTGCTGCCGAAGGGGGATTCAAGGTGATCGCGGTGGATTATCGCCTGGCGCCAGAACATCCCTGGCCCGCTGCGGTGGACGATGCATGGGGCGCCTTTCAATGGATCGAAGCGAATGCCGCCGATATCGGGGTGGATGGCGGACGCATTGCGGTGGGGGGCGAAAGCGCAGGGGGCATGTTGACGGCCATCGTCACTCAGCTGGCGCGGGGAAAAGCCAAGCCCAGGATCGCCTATCAGATGCTTCTGTTTCCCAATACCCAGGTAGGCGCGGAAACCTCTTCGCTGAACGAATTCGCGGTGGGCTACTTCCTGGAGCGGCGGACCATCGAATTTTTCAGCTCGCTTTATTTGCCACAAGGCATCGATCGCAATTCTCCCCGGGTGTCGCCGTTGCGGGCGAAGGACTTCAGCGGCCTGCCGCCGGCCTATGTGATGCTGGGCGGCTACGATCCGCTGCATGACGAAGGCCTGGCCTATGCCGAAAAGCTCAAGGTAGCGGGCGTGAAAGTGACCATCGCCGATTATGCAGGCATGGTGCATTGCTTCATCTATCTGCAGACCGTGTTGCCGGACGCACATGAAGCGGTGGCCAAGGCGGCGAAGGCGGTGAAGGCAGCCCTGGACGCCGCCTAGCGGGGACCGACGCCGGGATTGAGAATGGCCTTAGGATCCAAGGTCTGCTTGATGCCGCGCTTCAATTTTTCCTCCAGCGGCTCCTCCGGGCCGGACAATTCCGCGAGCGCCTTGAGTGCCTCCTCACGTAAATCTTTCGCCTGCGCCACGTCATTGCCCAGCATGCGTGGAAATATCATGGCAAGGCGCAACTTCGCACCGTCATGGCTGGCGTCGCTGACCTCGCCGAGCACCAGACCATGGGCATCCTGCCGTGGGACGCGCGCGCGCATGGCACGGTCAAGGCTGGCGCGCATGGCGGCATAGACGCGGGGCAGCTTGGCCCAATTCGCGGTGGTTTCGATTGTCTCCACGCCAAGCCCGCGATCCATCAGCTGGTCTCGATATTCGACCTTATCCGGCGTGCAGCTGCCAAGGGACAGGGCCCCCAGCCTTTTGGCCAAGGCGTTAAAGCGTTTGCGCAAGCCTTCGGACCGGGGCCCACCGAAGCCAATGGTGAGCGCGGCGGCCCGCTGGTCGAAATGTTTGAGGCGACGATGGATGTCACCGATTCGCTGCGAAAGAGTTGGGCTGCGTCCCATCTGATCCATCTGATGATGGAAATGTGTTTCGCCGGCGTCCCAAAGATAGGTTTTGCCCTGAAACAGATCGTGGCGCCGGGCATCGCGCAAGGCGGTGAGCCCGCTGGCGAAATCGGTGAACAGATAGCGGCGGTATTCGGTCGCGGGCTGCAGCGCACCGATCTGGAAACTGGCGCTGGTGATGATGCCAAGGGTGCCCTGCGAGCCGGGCGCCAGCCACAGGCCTGACGCCATCATCCCTTCGGGTGCTACCAGCCTTGCGCCATACAGCCAGGGGATCTGCCTGTTGCAGGCAATATGGCCTCCCAGCGTTCCTGTCATCACGCCTTTCAGGCTTGCGCCTTGCGCTGCCAGCTGGCGTGCGAGTTCGCCGGTCGTGATCCCGGCCTCAGCCCGTGCCAGTCCGGAGAGCATGTCCACCGATACCAGACGTGACATGGCGGAAAGATCGCATGTGACCATCGCCACGTGTGTTCCCCGCTCTGGCAACGCCTGTGACCCGCTGCCGGTGCCGAAGGGTGTTACCGCGACGTTCACCTCGGCGCAGAGTTTGAGCAACGCCAGCACCTCTTCGGCGTTGCGCGGATAAGCAACCGCGTCGGGCAGGCGAGAGAGATCGCCAACACGAAGGCGCAGCCGGTCTGCAGCGCTCGTGCCGGCGTGACGCGTGCGCTCGGCTAGGTCCTGCTTTAGGTTGCTGAGGCCAAGCAAGGTGGAGAGTTTTTCCCTCACCGCCTCGCTCAGATGCGAAGCGGGGCTTCCCATTTCTGCAAGCGGGCGCGCAGGCGTCGCCAAGAGCGCGGGCATGGCGACCCACTCGGCCAGCCAGCGCCAGGCTGCTTCGCCTTGCTTGGCGCCTTCCTGTTCGAAATTCCACGGATACATGAAGTCAGTCTAGCCTAAACCGTGGGGCCTCAAGACGCCGGGTCAACTGCGATCACATTCTAAGGTTAATGGCGCCCGGGACGATCTCGAAAGTCGCTGGCAAGATGCCGGTCGCTTCACCGTCGCATTCCACATCCACGGGCTGAGACGTATCCAGAGTGGGTGCTGCGGTCAGCCGGGCGGTGCGGAGGCTGCGCACCCGATCGGGGCGGTTCAGCCCATCCAGGACATGCATGTCGAACAGGCCCTTGCTGGGGCTGACGGAGACGCTGGCGATCCCGGCGATTTCGTCCTGGCCCTCGCTCATCAGCCGCACCCTTGTTGCGCGCCAACGGCTCCTCGCCATCAGCCGGTGAAGCCTGGCGGCGAAGCCGTGACCGAAGAGCCGGGCGATGCGGGCACTTCCCAAGGCGCGTGCGGTCGAGGCGGAAAGTCCAAAACTTGCCCCTCCCAGGAAAAAGCGCGTCACCGGCAGGCCGTCGGCGCTCAGACAGGCGACGCGTCCCAGGTCACGCCGGTGGACCCGGGCATGGGCCAGATGCGCGACACCCGCGCGCCAGCCGGGCAGCACGCCCAGGCGGCGGCAAAGAGCGCTGTCATGGCCGTTATGGACGAAACTGAACACTGCATCGGACGATACCGGCGCGCCGCGGTCGAAGAAACCGTTCACCGCTTCATTGATGGTGCCGTCGCCGCCCACCGCGATGATCTCCATATGACCGTCGCGCAGCGCGTCGCGCACCATATGGGCGGCCTGGGTGGGCGCGCTGGTGACAAAGAAGGACATCAGCGGAAAGACCTTTTCCAGCGCCGCCTCGATGGCTTCCCAGTCATGACCGGTCCGGCCATTGGCGGAATTAGGGTTGAATACAACGAAGGCGGTCATGTCTGCACCCGATAGAGACGATCGAGGCTCGCAATTTCGCTGGCCTTTTTGTTGTCGTCCCAGCCCAGCTGCGCGGCCATTTGCTGCGCCACCTTCTCCAGCACCTGTGGCGCCGGTTTGCCAAACTGGCCCAGGCCGGTGCGCCGCATCGCCACATCTTCCAAAGTGAGCGCCATTTCCTCGCGCATGGCGAACGCGATCTGGGCCGGCGTGTCACCGCTCTGGTTCAGCGGCACCAGATCGGCAAGTCGTGCGCCCTTAAGCGCCTGGGGCAGTCTTGCGCCCAGCATATGGCCGAGATGGCGCAGGACCGACAGCCCTGGCCAGGTTTTCTCGAAGCCGCGCACCATGTCGTCGAAACGCTCGAAACGGCCGCCGGGGAGTGCGAATTTTGCCGTGGCACAGGCGGCGGTCTTTTTGTCCAGCTTCTTCACCAGCGCGTCCGTCACTTTTTGCGCCAGGTCGCGGGAGGTTGTGTATTTGCCTCCCAATGCCGAGAACAATCCATCCATCGCGCCTTCTTCGCCATGGTCCACCAGTTGGGCGCGCCGGCTGACATTGTAACTGTCGCCATTATTTTTCGGGGACCCGTCACTGACCAGCGGCCTCAAGCCGGCATAGAAGAACTCGATGCTCTGGCGGAGCAGGCAAGCAGCCGGCAGATATTTGCGGAAGCTGGCGAGAAAGCCATCAATGTCGCTTTCCGTCACTGCGACGGTCGCGGGGTCGCCGGAAAACTCTGTATCGGTGGTGGCAAGCAGGGTATGGCCGCGCCAGGGCAGGGCAAAGAGATGTCCGCTGCCCGCCTCGATGGTCAGCGCCGACTTGGCGAGTTCGGGAACCAGCAGATGGATACCCTTCGAGCGGATCAGCCTGTGGGCCGCGCGTCCGCCGCTTGCCTGTTCCAGGAACAGATCGGCCCAGGGACCTGCTGCCACCAATATGGTCCTGGCCCGAATGTCGAAACACGCGCCGGTCATGGCATCCCGCACACCGCAGCCTTCGACCCGCCCTTCCCGCTCCAAGAGCCTTTCCGCCGCCACATAATTGGCGATTGCCGCGCCATGGGCGTCGGCGTCGATCAGATTCTCCAGCGCGATCCGCTCGGGACTATACATCTGGGCGTCATAATATTCGAAGGCGCCTTCAAAGCCTTCGGCCTTGAGCACCGGCTCGCGCGTCAGTGCGTCCTTGGGTCCAATCCAGCGATGGGCGGGTAGATGCTGGCCGGGGTCCTGGACCCGGTTGCGGTCAAAAGACAGGAGATCGTAAAGCCTCAACCCCATCTTGAGCTTGGCGCGTTCCAACACCCCTGCATGATATAGCGGCAAAAGAAAAGGCAACGGCCTGACCAGATGTGGTGCCATGCGCATCAGCCCCAGCCGCTCGCGCAACGATTCGCGTACCAGACCGATCTCGAAATTGCGCAGATAGCGCAGACCGCCATGCGCCAGCTTGGAATTGTGCGCGCTGGTGGCAGAGGCGAAATCCCGCATCTCGACCAGAGCCACGGAAAGGCCTCGCATCGCCGCATCGCGCGCGGTGAAACAGCCGGTGGCACCGCCGCCGATGATCAGCAGGTCGAAGGTTTCGCTGGAAAGACGGGAAAGAGCGCGCTGCATGCGCGCGTAAGCTATAGATCAGAAAGCAGAAAGCCTACTTGATCTTGCCTTCCTTGAACTCGACATGCTTGCGCAGCACCGGATCATACTTCTTGATCGAGAATTTCTCGGTCATGGTGCGGGTGTTTTTCTTGGTGACATAGAAGAAGCCACTGCCACCTTCGCTGTTGAGGCGGATCTTCGCGGTGGTGGGCTTCGCCATGACAAACTCCAGAAAGACGGGTCTCTTGAACGCCCAATCGCTTCGCTGCTTGAGGGCATGGGGCGGGTAGATGGCGTAACCCTCCAGTCCTGTCAAGGACTTAACGCCAAGACCTTGATTTTCAGCGCTTTTTGCCCCGGAAACGGTGCTGTTTGGAGGTCTTTGCGGGCTTGCCGGGGCGCGGCTTGGAGGGCCTGCCAGCCGCAGCATCCACCAGGGCGAAGCGCAGGCCTCCGGTCAGAGGGGCGGCTTCCATCAGTTCCACTTTCAACGCGTCGCCCATGCCATAGCTTGCGCGGGTCCGCTGTCCGATCAGCGCCTGGCGCTTTTCATCATGATGGAAAAAGTCCGCACCCAGACTGCGGATGGGGATCAGGCCTTCCGCGCCATTTTCCCCCACCCGCACGAACAGCCCGAAACGGGTGACACCGGTGATGCGGGCGTCGAACCTCTGTCCCACCCGGTCTTCCATGAATGCGGCGACATAGCGATCGGTGGAATCGCGTTCCGCCGCCATGGCGCGCCGCTCGGTCATGGTGATGTGTTCGGCCACCGTGCCCAGTGTCGCCATCTCCCGATCGGTCAGCCCGTCATCGCCTAATTGGAAGGCGCGGATCAGGGCGCGATGCACGATCAAGTCGGCATAGCGGCGGATGGGCGAGGTGAAATGGGCATACTTTGCCAGGTTCAACCCGAAATGGCCGATATTGGCCGGGTCATAAATTGCCTGGGCCTGGCTTCGCAGCACCACGTCGTTCATCACCGCCTCATGCGGTTTGCCTTTCGACTGCGCCAGGATCCGGTTGA
>Ga0335085_10018313_pt1 | contig 10072 bp, 5 predicted proteins | sample Lox_Sample_45_FD_206712 | JGI IMG/M metagenome (GOLD analysis project Ga0335085, IMG submission 206712) | Soil microbial communities from Loxahatchee National Wildlife Refuge, Florida, United States - Lox_Sample_4.5 | ecosystem: Environmental > Terrestrial > Soil > Wetlands | place: USA: Florida... | reverse complement strand
AGGAGCATGTCTTATGGAGTCGGCGGCACAAGGGTTGGACTCCATTGACCGGACTGGCCGGCGCGGGCAGACTGATCAGCCGCGCTGAAAACCCTTGCGCAGGATGAATTGGGAGGTACATCAGTCGCGGCACCCCACCCTTTATTAATCATTTCAAGGTTGACAAAAGTGTTTCCCGTTTTGACATAACGCAGCAGGCGGCCGACAGCGTCTTTATCCTCAACATCCGTGAATAAGGTCACCTCTTTGCCATAGACCAGCTTGCCATTTGTATAGGTGGCTGCCTGGGCCGCGATCGGGTTTGTGGGCGTTGCGACACCGATGTAGCGGACCGTATAAACCGGGCCGCCAATCATCACCCTGATGGTATTTCCATCCAGGATTTCCAGCACCTTTCCTGTTTGCGGAGTGTTGGCAGGGATGCAGTCCGCGCCGGTATTGGCAGAAGGAGTCGCGGCTTGGGTTGTCGGCGGCGTCCGGATGGAAACCACCTTTGTTGGAGTTGGCAGAACCGGAGTTTGGGTTGGTTGGATGGGTGTTTGCGCTGTCTGAGTGGCGGTCTGTATTTCTGCTGATGGGGTCAACTCGCTGGCGAACGGCGTGAACGGCATGGTGGTGATCGTGGGAGGCGGAGTCGACTTCGCATTAGCCTCGGCGGTGAGCGCAGCGCGCGTCACAAGCTCTTTGAGATCGAAGGTTGGAGTGGGGAACAGGTTCGTGAGCAGGGTATCTTTTGCAGGTGATTTAAAAACTATGTAGAGGTCCACGGCAAACACAACCGCAAGCAAGAAGACCACCACGATGATAAGAATGGTAATGACGTTTTTATTGAATAAACTGTCAAGTTTTTTCATGATTTGATGCTCAACTCAGTTTCACGACTTCTGTTTATACCATGACTGAAGAGCCAGGTTTCCATTGAACACATGGCTCTTCGGCTCGGTGGGTTGGAAAATCAGCCTGATTGTGTTGGTTCAATGCCCGATGATCTTGTGATAAGTGCGTGAGATGGTGCGTACCAGGCTGAGAATTCCCACCACAAACGGAATGCCACAAATTATGTACGCGGCGGTGGGGTAGTTACTGACCAGATTGGTAAATGCCGGGTTGAGGGTAATGGGGAGAATTGGGTATGCGATTAATGTGTAGTAAAGTGCCGCCCCGAGACCAATCAGGGAAAAATCGATTAGCAGATCGATCAGCAGACCGAAAAGCGTGGAAGTCAGGGAAGGCTTTTTGGTTTTCATCGCAGGTCCTCATGGGTTGGAGCTGCGGACAGGCATAAAGCCGTCCAATGTGACGGCGCTGGAATCCGCGTTATGCGGATGACAGGCCACACAGCTTTGACCGGTGTAATCCTTGATGTAGGCCGTGCCGTCAAAGTGATTGGCTCCGCCGGGATGGTGCGTCGTGGAGGTATGGCACACAACGCAAAGGCGATTGGCACTGGTGCCGTCATCGAAAGAATTGGAACCGGTCAGGGAAGTGAATGTTACCGGGCCGACGGTCGTGACGGGGTTGAGACTGGTCATTATACCGGTATTTACGCTAAACAAATTGGATGTGCCATGAGCGTCATGGCATTGGATGCAACGTACTTCAAAAGGTGACTCAGCCGCTGATCCCCAGTTCTTATTTGAATGTGTCGATATATTGGTATGACAACTCAAACAAAATGCATCGCTGGTCACGACGGAGTTCGAATCCGTGGTCAGGTAGGTATCACCTGGTGCACTGTGGGCTCTATGACACAGGGCACACTGGTCGGTTGAACCGTTGAAGCCTCCGTGAGGTCCCTTTAGGTCTGTTACTGTAATCGTTATGGATGCGGTGCTGGCCTCGCCATTTGAATCCGTGGACTTCGCGGTAATGATATGTGTGCCCGGCAGGAGGTTGTTCACCGTCACACTGGCGCCCGTGCCAAACGGCCCGGTCAGGTTGGAGAACCACACCAGACCCGAACTGATAATCCCATCCTGTGCATCGGTCGCCGTGCCGGTGAAGGTGATCGGCGTGTTCTTTACATAAGTCGAATTGTCCGCCGGGGCGGTAATTGTCACCACAGGCAGTGTATTGGTAGCCTGCGTGCCTGTAGCAGCAGCGCTGAGTGCAGCGCCCGAATTGATGGCCAGCGCGCGCCAGTAGTAGGTCGTTCCGGCTGTCAGCCCGGTGGCGTTGTAGGAGGTGGTATTCGCCCCAGTCTGGGTGATCAGCGTAAAGTTGATTCCATCCGTCGAACTATAGATCAAATAACCGGTTTCGTTAGCGGCATTATCGACCCAATTTAGTGTTGTTGAAGTGGTCTTGACGTCGGAGAACGTGAGCCCGCTGGGGGCATTGAGCTGGGCTGCCTGCGCGCTGAGCGCGCCTTCAGTCACGGAATAAACCCGCCAGTAGGTGTTGGCGCTGTTGGCCAGGCCAGTGGCATTGTAGCTGGTCACATTGGCCGCAGTCTGCGTTACAAAGGTGTAGTTGACTCCATCGGTTGAAGTGTAGATGATGAAACCGATCTCGTTGGCAGAGTTATCCATCCAGTTGAGCGTCTCGGCAGTGGTGGTCACATTGGTCGGAGCTAGCAGGGTGGGTGAATTGGGAACCGGGGACGCAAACGACCAACGGGTGCCTTCGGCTGGCTTGGTGTTCAGATTCGCCACCTCCGGCGTGGTGAAGGTGGGGCAGGCCACGACGCTTTGCGCCGAGCGGTAGGAGGTGTTTGGAGTTCCGGTCAACCCGATAGACGCGGAGCCGGCATTCACCGCCGTGGCGTTCTGGTGGTAAATGTAATCGATCGCGCCGGTGCTCTCGTGCAGAATCACTTTGAAGCTGATGACTGCTCCGCCCGCGCCGTTCCCCCAGCGCCAGTTCCACCACTCGAAGGTGAAGGTCCGGTTGGGTGCGGTACCTGCGGTTGTGTAGGAGGCTGTGCCGCCAACACCGCTCAGGTTATCCCAGAGCGGGGCAAGCAACGGCCTTGCCGAACCGCTTCCGCTCCCGCTGGCATTGTCCAGATCGTTGACGTTATAGTTACCCGCCGGTACCCCAAAAGATAACCAGCCGTTGGAGCTTGCGTAAACCTGGGTATAACGCGTTCCCATGTACCAGAAATCAAAGCCAATAGGAATAACGCCGGATAGACCATTATCAACCTGAACTGTCGCGACACCGGTCCCGCCGAGGGCTGTGTTATAGGTGGTCGTATTGCAAGTCAGGGCGTAATTGCCGATCCCTGCCGTGGGAGGTTCTGCTACTGTGCTTTGTGAGCCAGCCAGAGGGGCGCTGACTCCGCCTTCGGTCACCGCATAGACCCGCCAGTAGTACAGCGTTCCGGCAGTCAACCCAGTAGCGATATATGATGTGATGTTGGCAGCAGTTTGAGCGATAAATGTATAAGTAACACCGTCGGTCGAACGGTATATCGCAAAGCCGTCTTCGTTGTTTGAATTGTCCACCCAGTTCAGCGTCATGCCCGTCTGGGAGAGGCCGCTGAAGGTCAGGTTGCTGGGGGCAGCGGAGGGAACCGGAGGCGTAAACGTCCACCTGGTGCCCTCCGGGGGTTTCGTGGCCAAAGTGTCCACCTCTGGCGTGGTAACGGCGGGGCAGGCCACGACGCTTTGCGCCGAGCGGAAGACCGCATTGGCGGTTCCCGTCAGGCCGATGGATGCAGACGGGTTGTTCACCGCGGTTGCATTTTGATGATATATGTAATCGATCACGCCGGTATTCTCGTGGAGGATAACTTTGAAACTGATGACCGGGCTGCCGGCTCCGGTATTCCATTGCCAGTTCCACCATTCAAAGGTGAAGGTCCGGTTGGGGGCGGTGCCCGCAGTGGCATAGGAGGCCGTGCCGCCAACGCCGCTTGTGTTATCCCAAAGCGGAGCAAGCAAGGGACGAGCGGAGGCGCTATTGGGGCCGGTGGCGTTATCGAGATCATTCGTGGCGTAATTTCCTCCGGGCGCGCCAAAGGACAACCAGCCGTTGGAACTTGCGACCACCTGGGTGTAACGTGTCCCCATGTACCAGAAATCGAAGCCGATGGGAATCGCAGCTGAGATGGCATTATTCACCTGAATGACTGGAACGCCGGTTCCACCGATGGCAGTGTTGTAGGTGGTCGTCCCACAGGTCAATGTGTAATTATTGATGTTGGCATTTGCCGCATCGACCATGATGCTCACCCCTCCGTCACCGGATGTGTCGGTTGGAGTGGGCGAGACATCCAGAGTGGGGGAGGCTGTCGGCGTAGGAGACTGCACAGCACCTGGCACGTAGTTGATCGCGTTCAACGCCTGAACCAAACCGTTTCCGAAGTATGTATCCCACCCCGGCGACCCAAGATCGAGCGCTGAACCGATTAAAGCCCCACGGATTTTTCCGGCAGTGTCAAATTGCGGCTGGCTGGCGACCAGTGCCGCCACGCCCGACACCTGAGCGGAAGATATGGACGTGCCGCTCATCGGACCGTAGGTGCCATCGGGCAAGGTGGAATAGATCCCTGCACCGGGGGCGACCAGTTCTGAGGGCAGGCCATAACTCGAGAAAGGAGAAAGATCCAAAGCGTTATCCACCGATGCGGCGCTAATGACGCTTGGATAGGCTGCCGGGTAGAACTCCTGGTTGTCCCCTGTGTTGCCGGAGGCCGCCACTACGAGGACACCGTGAGAATCAGCATAATTGATGGCTGCCTGCAGCACGTCGCTCGGCGAATTGCCTCCGAAACCGAGGTTGATGACTTTTGCGCCGTGATCCACCGCGTAGACAATGGCTTCAGCCACCTGGGCGTAGGTGCCAAAACCGGTCGAATCGAGCGCTTTGAGCGCCATGATTTTGGCCTGTGGGGCAATGCCGGCGATGCCGGTTGCGTTATCCATGCTGGCGGCGATGATGCCTGCCAGGTGAGTCCCATGCCCGTGGTCATCTGCCGGGTTATTGGAGGCATTGACAAAGTTCCAGCCCTGCCAGTCGTCCACATAGCCATCCCCTTCGTCATCGCGGCCGTTGGTGCGCTTGTCGTTTCCGTTTGCATCCGTGCCGGTTTCGCCGGGATTCTGCCAGATATTCGACTGCAGGTCGGGATGGGCCGTGTCGATGCCGGTGTCCACCACGGCTACGACCACGCCCTGTCCTTGGGTCACATCCCAGGCGTCAGGTATCTGCATCAGGGATAATGCCGATTCCTGGTTGGCAAAGAATGGATCATTGGGGGTGTAAAAGGCATGCACTGCATAGTTGGGCTCGGCGTATTCGACCAGGATGTTCGACTGGAGTTGTTGGAGCACCTGTGGAAGAGAATCGGACGGAACGGACAGTACGGTGGCGCCCAAAGGTTCCACACTGCCTTCTACCTGCGCGCCGACCATGCTGATCACCGCCCCTGAGAATAAAGATGCCGGGAAACCCTTGAATTTAACCACGATCTCATCCGTGCTTTGTTCAATCGGGATAGGCGTGGGCGAAATTGTTTCCAGCGTGGCTGTCGGAGTATCGGTGTCCTGAAGGGTCAGGGTGGCTGTCCCTGTTTCAGTCTGCTGCGCGGTTGGGGCAACAGGTGGGGTGGCAGTGTCCGGATATATAAAGGTTGGCGTCTCTGTGGCGGTCGCTTGTTCAGTTGGGGTCGCCGTGGGGGTGACTGTGTACGGAGAAGTAAAGGTGGGTGTCTCAGTGACAGACGAGTCAGGCGTCCAGCTGGCAGCGGGTGTATCTGATGGTGTGGATGAAGGAGTAGCACTGTCTTCGATGGGCGTCTCGGCAGTGGCTGTTCCCATTTCGGTGGAAACGGCAGTCGGGCTGAGATCCGGCTCAGGAGTGGCGGTGGCTTCCGCCTCTGTGGGTGTGGCAGAGACTGTTGGAGCCTCAGTCACTGTAGTGGGAGTGGCCTCGGTGGCTGTGACAGTCGGCTGGAGAGGCGGAGCGTCCTCAGGGTGATACTGGTCGGTTTTACTGACGAATTTTACATAGCCAATCGCGCCCCGGCAGGCGGGATCAAAATTGGATGAGAGATTCTTCCAGTTGACTGACTGATTGGCGTAATAGGTGTGTACCAGCGCGGACTTGAAGCATCCCGGCCCGGCATTGTAGCTGGAGAGGGTGAACTTCCACAAGTCCTCCTCTGAAACAACATCCGAGGCTGACTTTCCAGTGTAAATTTGTATGTAATATTTGACTACACGGGCGTTGGCAAGCAGGGTGTTGGCAAAGATGGGGATGCTGCGGTCCGCCCGGTCGAGGTCGAGGCCATAGGTGCAGTTTGAACAATCCGCATTGACGTGCTGGGTGACAACGCCGCGCAAGGCGGCCTGCATAGCTGGGGAAAGGTCGATGTAGTAGCTTTTGCAATTTTCAGCGGAGAAACTTTCCTTGCAAATGGACTCATAAAAGGATTGGTTCCAGCGCAGGATGGAGTCCGCGCCCATTTCTGTAAGATGCCCCAGGCCATATTCGTAAGTATTTATGAAGATGGTTTGCGGCCAAAACTGGCTTTCCCAGGCAAAAATGTTTTTAATCAGTATTGGCGGCACGCCGGTCTGCTTCGATGCAGCGAGAATGGAAGCATTGAAGCGATTTTGCCATTCGATCATTTCCGGCATGGCGCGCTGGATGCCGCACTCGTTGGCGCGGTTGCTTTCCAGAAGCCCGCCGTTCGGGCAATCAGGGGCAAGGACCACTCCGTAGATGATCAGGCGTCCTGCCAAAGTATCGAGGCTGTATTCGCTGTAAAGCTGGTCGGGTGAGTCGAGCATTTGGAGCCAGCCAGGTGCTTTGTCGGAGGAGGTATTCCTGGTGGGGGTTGGGTCATCGGCTTGTGAACTGGCCTGCGCGCTGGCCGCCTGTGATAAAAGGCTTACCACGACCATCCCCATCATAAAAATGTTGAAGAAGGCTCGAATAAGCGGACGTGAATAACGACGCGGAAAAGTCACAGTGCGGCTCGAAGAGTGTAGGGTGGATATACCGGTAAATTAGTTCTGAGAAATTTAGCGAGGGAAAAAATAATGACAGATATAAGGATCGTCTGATTTGCAAAGCCCTTGATTTTTCTCGGCAGGGGCATGGCAACTGGGAATGTTGAAGTGGGAGAGACGTTGTCACGCCCCTGCTGGTTCGAAGGGTTACACCGTGAAAGCAGCATGCCAGTCTGCCCGGACCCATAGGCAGAGACATGCTTCGCTTTCGAACATAGGAGGTGAATGCTTATCACGGTGTTTCCTGTAGGGGGGAGGGCTGGGCAAGCCCTCCCCTGATATTACGTGGTCACTAGGCTTTATGGAACTAGGATCATTGGAGCCGTCGGGCTTGTGGTCACGTTAAAGAAATTGACCGAAGCCGCATGGCAGCGTACGCAGATCGCGCGGTTGTCCGCTTTGAGCAGAGCGCTGTCGCCAGCATAAGTTGCACTAGTCGAAAGAGCATTGGCCGTTGCAACCGTACCATGGGCATTGTGGCAGTCTACACAGGTGTAGGTGCCAGTGCCGGTTGTGGCACCCGTTGGTGCTGAGCGATGGCGAAAGTGGTAGCCGGGATCGCCAGAGTCGGTGGTCCTTGAACCAGTGCCCGTACCGCCAGGAGCCAGATAGCGGTCGTGACAGGTAGCACACCAGAAACCCAACGCATCATGTGGGGCACTGTTGTTCCAGGTTGAACCTGTCACAGCACCGCAGGCTGTATTGGCTGCGCTGGCAACAGGCGGGTTAGCTGGCGGATTGTTGCAGTCGATCAACGTACCAGATGTTGCGCCAACCGTGGCGGTTGTTGCCGGGCGGCGGTAGCCGTAATAACGACCCATGTAATCACCCTGACCAGCAAAGAGGGCAGTGTATATTCCGTTTCCACCAACGCGGCCACTGAATGCACCGAGGGATGGGTCTTGGGCAATATTATTGTTGACCGAGTACCACTTGATGGTACGGTCAGGAACCATAACGCCAGCAACAGAAGGAACAACAGCAACTCCGGCAAATGGAGCACCAACACCAGCAGCCCAGTTCATGGCAGTGTTCCAATAAGAGGCTGTCGTAGCGCCCACCTCGCCTGCGACCTCGAAGCCGTTCGAGCCTTCGGGGGTAAAGCGCAACAGGCGGTAGGAGGGATAAGGTGCACCATTGTTGGTGGCGCCTTGCCAGCGCCCTGCATTCCCGTGCGGGTCATGGCAGGAGGTGCATTCTAGCTCAGTAGCACCGGTAAAGGTGCCTGCACCCCAGTTATTCGCCAGCGTGCCACCAGCATTGATGTTGCCGGAGCCCCAGACTACACCCGTGCGGCCAGCGGTTATGACATTATGTGTTGAGGTCACATTGCGGGAAACAGGAGCCACAGCGACAGTATCGTAGGCATTAAGGCGTGCCCATGACGTCAATGAGGCGTTTTGATCGGCGGCTGCATTGGTGGTAGCATTGGCCAGACCGCCTTCATTGGAGGCGTTGCCGAAATCGGTCAACATGCGGGCATGGACGAAACCGCCGCCGAACAACCCAACACCGGCATCACCCTGACCGCCAGTGAAAGCGGCTTTGCCAGGATCACCCACACTCGTGTCATAGTATCCATCCACGACATTGGTGTAGGCGCCCGTGCCATCATGGCAGTTGGTGCAAAGGGTGTAAACGTCGTTGGCGACCAGAAGGAAGCCATTCGTCGATACAGCCGAGTGGGCGCGGTGACAGCTGGCACAGGCTTCGGTGGAACCGTTGAAGCCTCCATGCGGGCCGTTATCCGCCAGCGCCAAGGTCGTGAAGGCTGCCACGAGCAGCAAGCCTAGCACGACCGCGAGCAAGAGCTTTTTCATAGTTCATTCTCCTTTTAGTTTGACAAAACGATCGAACATTCGAGAGGGTCCAATTTGTTTCGTGATGATCCGTTTCACCTCCTGGGCCTAGTATGACCAAACCTGTATACGATTGTTGCCGCGGTCAGCGACATACAACCGTCCGGTTCCATCAACGATCACGTCCACCGGGTAGTTGAACTGGCCGGGATCTATCCCATACCCGCCGATTTCAAAAGCCAGGGCGGGTTCAGCCCCGGCGACGTTGTACACGCGGATGAGCGAGCCCACGGCGTCCGCCACGAGCAGACAACCTCCGCGAGTCATCCATGTTCCGCGCGGCAGATTAAGCGCGCCATTGACTGAAGAACCAAACCCAAAAAAGGTCTTGTACTTCATGTCCGGCGTCCAGACATCGACGCGCGCATTGTTGCCATCAGAAATGAAATAGTTCCCCTTGCCGTCCTTTGAAACCGACTGTGGAAAGCTGAATTGGTCCTTTTCGTTGCCCTGGCTGCCAAAGGAGGCAATCTGAGGATTGAACTCAGTCAGGTTACCGAGTGCTGCCGCCGGAATAACATGGACGCTGTGCTCCGTCTCGGTGGTGTCGGTATAAATCAGGTTGCCCGCGTCATCGAAGCGCAGTCCGAGGGGGTTCCAGGGCGGTTCATCGTCCGGGAAGATGACCTTGATGCTCTTTTCTTCCTGCGAATCCGGCAGTTTGTAGGTGATGATTTTATTGATACCTTCGTAATGGGTAATGACTGTTCCATTCGGCAGGGCGCCGAGTTCCTTCTCAAGATACTTCGTCAGGGTCATGTTCTGCCCAACGATGGCATCGATGAACTTGCCGTCGGGATCGTAAATGTCGATCGCGCTGCTGGTTCGGTCCACCAAATACACACGACCATTTGGCCCGACCGCCATATACTTCGGTTCACGGTTGGCCGAGTCTGTACCTGGAGGGGCAAAGGTCAGGATCAGATTGCCATTGCGGTCGAACATCTTGACCAGACGATCACCACTGCCTTCGGCTACATAAACGCGCTGGTTGTCCGGTGAAACTGCCACCGCCACCGGTCCATCAACACCATCGATTGAGAATTTATACGCGGGTGGGTAGCAGCTAACGATCTGTGTGGGAATCAGTTCGGTTACCGGCTGTTTATTCATGAGATAACGGGCAAATAATGTCCCGATGCAGCACAGGCATAACAGCAGCAGAAGCAGCAGCAATAACAGCAGACGACGTTTGCGGCGATCCTCATCATCATCAGCAATCGGTTCATCCGCCATTGCGGCGGCGGCAAC
>Ga0335085_10018312_pt1 | contig 10072 bp, 10 predicted proteins | sample Lox_Sample_45_FD_206712 | JGI IMG/M metagenome (GOLD analysis project Ga0335085, IMG submission 206712) | Soil microbial communities from Loxahatchee National Wildlife Refuge, Florida, United States - Lox_Sample_4.5 | ecosystem: Environmental > Terrestrial > Soil > Wetlands | place: USA... | reverse complement strand
TGATGCGCGTGACGTGTCCGGGCACAATCGAGTATTTGGTGTCGCCGGTACGGGTGTCGATGGATGCTTTCTGGCCCAACACAATGTCCTTCGCCTGTGTCTCGCTGATTTGAAGACGAGCCATGAGCTTCCACGGCTGGGCAACTTTTGCGAGAACATCGCCCGCCTTCACGCGCTGGCCGACCTGCAGCGTCATCTCCTGCATGCGGCCTTTGATGCCGGCGCGGATGGTGAGGTCATCGACCTGCTTCTTTTTGAGCATCCAGGTGGCGCGGAGTTTTTCAACCTGGACGCGCTGGGCTTCGAGCTGGGCGTCGACGGACTGTTTGAGGATGTCGAGCTTCTGTTTTTCCATCTGGAATTTGCTGACGGCCTGGTCCCATTTGGCGACGGCGAGGCGGTCGTTGAGCTGCGATTCGAGTTTCTGCTGGTAGAGTTTTTCCTCTATGTCCTTGCTGATTTCGGCCTGTTTGAGATCGCCCTGCGCCTGGGAGACCATTTCCTGTTCCTCGAAGGTCTGGCTCTGCAGACGCACCTTGAGGTCGGCGAGGTTCGCTTCGGCCTGTTTTGTCTGCCATTCGAAATCGATGGCGTCGGCTTCCATCTGGGGATTGGAGAGCACGAGCAGGACGGTGTCGGGATTGACCTCGTCGCCCGACTGACTCATGATTCTGCTGACCTGGCTGTCGAACTCGGCCTGAATCCAGAGAATGTCCTCGGGAACGAGAGCGCCGAGGCCGTGGACGTCGACAACGAGCGGACCGCGTTTCACGGTGTCAATAAGGACAGTGCCGCGTTCGACGGCGGGCGCGGCGGGCTGGAGCTGATTGATGCGCCAGCCTCCAACGGAAATTACGGCGGCAGCGAGGGCGAGGTAGATCACCCGTCTGATCAGTTTGCTTCGGGCAACGCCCTTGCGTTTGATGTCCATGGCGCTGCTTTCAGGCTTTCTGCGGGGCGAAGAATCGGTCAATGATTGCGGTGGTCTGACGCCAGGCCTGGGACTCTTTTGCGAGGCGTTTGCGGCCGGATTTAGTCAGGGTGTAGAACCTGGCACGGCGATTGTTGTCCGAAGTTCCCCAGGTGGATGAGATGGCGCCCTCCTGCTCCAGTTTGATTAATACGGGATAGAGGCTGCCCTGGTTCACGGCAAGCAGATTTTCGCTGGTCTGCTCGATGCGGCGCGCAATGCCGTAGCCGTGCTGAGGGCCGAGCGTATCGAGAGTACGGAGGACCATCAGAGCCAGAGTGCCCTGCCAGACATCGTTCTTCGGGTTCATGCGCGCTCCTGTAGGAAACCAAAATAAGCATGACATAACTTCTGTCGGATAGCAACAGGAGAATTGGAGGCTGTTGATGCGTCTGATGCTAAGATCGGGGCATCACGAGCATCAGGACCACAGTCACGCTGGACGACGACGTGCTGGAGCGGGTGAAACGGGAAAGCCGGAAGCGGGGGGGGGCGGCACTGGCGATCGAACATGGCGCGACGCCGGCGTCGACGGACCAGGACGGCGTTTTCCGGAAGTTCGCCGGATTAATCCGCTTGCTTCGGCGCGGGCGTAGACCCGCGCCACGCTACCATCGAAGAAACGCATGATTCAAACGCTATTCGGCTCGGTGGAGCAGGAGCCGACGCTCCTTGAAAAGCTCAAGAGCGGCGTGGAGAAGACACGCCAGGGACTGGTTTCACGAATCGAAGATGTCATTTCCGGACGCAAGGAAATCGACGCCGATCTTCTCGATGAACTTGAATACACGCTCATCAGCGCCGATATCGGAGTCACGACGACCAATGAGATTCTGGAGCGGATTCGGGAGCGCGTCGACCGGAAACTGGTCGGCGATGCCGGGGAACTGCGCGGGCTGATTCGCGAATATTTACTCGAGGTCCTGCAGGCGAACGATCGTCCGCTGGCGTATCTGGCGGAGCCGCCGGCGGTGATCATGGTGGTCGGAGTCAACGGAGCGGGGAAGACGACGACGATCGGCAAGCTGACAGCGCATCTGAAGGGCGAAGGCCATACGGTGATGCTGTGCGCGGCGGATACGTTTCGCGCGGCGGCGATCGAGCAGCTCGAGGTCTGGGGCGAGCGCACCGACACGCGCGTCATTCGCCAGAAGACCGGCGCCGATCCGAGTGCAGTTATGTTCGACGCGCTGCAGGCGGCGAAGTCGACCAGGGTGGATTACGTGATTGTCGACACGGCGGGCCGGCTGCAGACGAAAGCCAATCTGATGGCGGAGCTGGAAAAGATGCGGCGCACGGCGGCGCGGGTGATTCCTGAAGCGCCGCATGAAGTGCTGCTGGTGCTGGATGCGACGACGGGACAGAACGGACTGGAGCAGGCACGCAAATTCACCGAGACTTCCGGCGTAACCGGCATCGTGCTGACGAAGCTGGACGGAACGGCGAAGGGCGGCGTGATTGTCGCGATCGCGCGCGAGCTGGGGCTGCCAATCCGGTTCATCGGCGTGGGCGAAAAAGTCGAAGATCTGCTGGCGTTCGATCCGGAATCGTTCATCGATTCGTTATTCACTGTATGAGCCACATGCGTGAGGCGCTCGACCTGGCGAAAAAGGGCGTGGCGCTGGCGACACCCAATCCGATGGTGGGCGCGATTGTAGTGCGCGACGACAAAGTAGTCGGGCGGGGCTTTCACACGTGGGAAGGAGTGAAACACGCGGAGGTTGTCGCGCTGGAAGAAGCAGGTGAGGCGGCGCGCGGGGCGGCGATGTATGTGACGCTCGAGCCGTGCAGCCACACCGGGCGAACGCCGCCATGTGTAGACGCGGTCATTGCGGCCGGGATTCAGAAGGTCATCGTCGCCGCGGCGGATCCGAACCCGTTGGTTGGAGGCGAAGGACTCCGCAGGCTGCGGGCGGCCGGCATCCACGTCGAGATGGCGACGCACTTCCAGGCCGAAGCTGAGAAGCTGAACGAGCCGTTCTTTCATCTGATGCGCACGGGGAAGCCGCTGGTCACGCTGAAATCGGCCTCGACGCTGGACGGGAAGATTGCGGCGCCGGAAGACAATACGGGCTGGATTACGAGCGCGCGCGCGCGGGCGCACGTGCAGGAGCTTCGGCACGCGGCGGATGCGATCGTGACGGGAATCGGGACGGCGCTGGCGGACGATCCACTGCTGACCGATCGGACAGGGCTGCCTCGGGCGCGGCCGCTCGTGCGGGTGGTGCTGGATTCCACGTTGCGGCTGCCGCTCGAATCGAAGCTGGCGCAGAGCGCGCGGGAAGACCTGATTGTCGTGGCGACAACGGCGGCGTCGGCGGAGCGCAGAAGGGTGCTGGAGGCGCGGGGGATCGAGGTGCGGATTTTCGACGGGCCGCGCGGCCGGGTCGATATTTGCGACGTGGTTTCGATGCTGGGCGAACGGGGATGCCTGTCGGTAATGATCGAAGCGGGGAGCAAGGTGAACTGGGCGGCGCTGGAAGCGGGCGCGGTGGACAAGGTCTTCCTTTATTACGCGCCGAAAATTCTCGGCGGGCTGGCGTCGCTGCCTATGGCAGGCGGGATCGGACGTATGCGGCGTGAGGACGCGATTCTGCTCGAACGCACGGAAGTACACATGATTCCGCCGGATGAGTTTGCGGTGGAAGCCTGGGTGCGGAAGGGCGCCTGAGTGTTTACCGGAATCGTTGAGGAACTGGGACGCGTCGAGGCCTTCGACCGGCACGCCAGCGGGGCGCGTCTGTTGATTGGCTGCGCGCGCGTGCTGTCGGATCTGACGCTCGGCGCGAGCATCGCGGTGAACGGCGTTTGTCTGACGGCCGTGGATATCCGTGAGGACGGATTTTCGGCCGATCTTTCGCCGGAGACGCTGGAGCGCACGACTCTTGGTGATCTGAATTCGGGCGCGCGCGTGAACCTTGAGCGGCCGCTCAGTCTGGGCGCGCGACTGGGCGGCCATCTGGTACAGGGGCATGTTGATGGAACCGGCGCGATCGAATCGTTGCGCGCTTTGGGCGACGGCAACCGGGAGCTGATTGTGCGCGTGCCGCGCGAACTGGACCGGTTTGTCGTTTACAAGGGATCGATCACGATTGACGGGATCAGCCTGACGATCGCATCGCTCGAGGGAGGGCTGGTGAGGGTCGCGATTATTCCGCACACTTATGAGGTGACCAACCTGTCATCGCGAAGGCCAGGCGACCGAGTGAACATCGAGTGCGATGTGATTGCGCGCTATGTAGCGCGCCTGCTCGAAAACATAGAATTAAAGTGATGGGCAAGCAGGATCACTTATTTGAGCTGCTGCGCGGGATGCGGCGCGTGATCGTGGCGTATTCGGGCGGCACGGATTCGGCGTATCTGGCATGGGCCGCACATCAGGTGCTGGGCGAGAACGCGCTGGCGATCACGGCGGATTCGGCGTCGCTTCCGGAATCGCACAAGCGCGACGCCGAGGCGTTCGTGGGGCAGTTCGGTATCAGGCACGAATACGTGGAGACGCACGAATTCGAAAATCCGGATTACGTGAAGAACGATGCGAACCGGTGCTTTCATTGCAAAGACGAATTGTTCACGGTGCTGAGCAGGGTCGCCGCGGAGCGCGGGTTCGACAACATTATTTATGGCGTCAACCAGGACGACCTGGGCGATTACCGGCCGGGACAGAGGGCGGCGCAGTCGCATCAGGTGAAAGCGCCGCTGGTGGAAGCCGGTTTGACCAAGGCGGAGATTCGCGAGCTTTCGCGCGAGGCCGGACTGCCGACGTGGGATCGTCCGGCAGCGGCTTGTCTGAGTTCGCGGATTCCGTACGGGACGCCCGTGACGATTCAGAACATCCGGACAGTGGAGATCGGAGAGGAAGAGATCAAAGCGCTTGGGTTCCGGCAGTTTCGCACGCGGTTTCACGGGGAGCTGGTGCGGATCGAGATTGCGCCGGAGGAACTGGAGCGCGCACTGAATGTCGAGATGACGCGCAGGCTGACGGACATTTTCAAGCGGCTGGGTTACAAATACGTCACGCTGGATCTCGAAGGCTATCGGCAGGGCTCACTGAACGAAGTGCTGCAGCTGCGTTAAAGCAGTTTGGCGAACCACTGCTTGGCCAGGGAGAAATCGCCGGGGGTCAGGTTGTGATCGGCGCTCTGGATGGCGAGATCGACGCGCGCGCCTGCCTCCGTCAGGATTTTCGCAAGATGTTCGGCGCCTGAAGCGGGGATGATCGGATCCGTCTGGCCCGCGGAGATCAGAACGCATGCGTCATCGAGATTCGGCAGCGGATCGGGAACGACAGCGGCGCGCACGCGCAGAAGGCAGGCACCTGCGATGGATCCGGGGCGCAGGAGCATCATGGCCGCAGCCATATTGGCGCCGTTCGAATAGCCGAGAGCGTAGAGAGTCTTCGGGTCGACGGGCATGTCGGCGAGCCAGTCGGCAAGTTCGTTGACGCGATCACGGACTTCGGCGGCATCGAATCCGCCGGGACCGGGATAGGAGAAGAAGCGGCGCGCGCCGTTCTGCACGACTTTTCCAAGCGGGCTCAGCAGCGCGGCGCCCGGAGCGAGGGCGGAGCCGATCGGGATGAGATAGTTCTCATCGCCGCCGGAGCCATGAAGCAGCAGAACAGTGACCGGCAGGCGGCCGGGAATGAATCGGTGGATGAAGTCCATCAGCGATATTTGCCCAGCATGCCGTTGACGCGAATTTCGAGGAGTTCCGCGAAGGCATGCAGGCCCGTGAACATGCTGACCTTGCTTCCCTCCACGTGATTCCAGCGGACGGGGACTTCAGCGATGTTGTGGCCGCGGCGGTGCGCGATGTAGAGAACTTCGGCGTCGAAGCCGAAGCGTTCGAGCTTCTGCCGCGAAAAAACATCCTGGGCGACATCGCCGCGGAAGAGTTTGAAGCCGCACTGGGTATCGGCGATATCGAGGCCCGTGGAGGCGCGCATCACCAGGTTGAAGATGCGGCCCATGGATTCGCGCATGCCGGGCTGATGCACGCCGATCAGGGAGCGATCGACAGCGCGGGAGCCGATAGCGATTTCGAATTTGCCGGTGGCCACGGCGCAGCGAAGCTTTTCCAGCTCTTCGATGGGAGCGGAAAGGTCGGCGTCACTGAAGAGACGCCAGTCACCGCGGGCTTCGAGCATGCCGTGTCGAACGGAAAAGCCTTTGCCGCGATTGCCGGGATTGCGCAGGAGGCGGATGTTGGGGTTGTTTTTAGCGAACTGCCCGGCGGCTCCGGCAGTGTCATCGGTTGAGCCGTCGTCGACGACGAGGATTTCGTGGGAATCCCAATTGGCGCCGCCGAAATAATGTTCGATTCTGCGAATGGTTTCGGGAAGTCTGTCCTGCTCGTTGTAGGCCGGAATAATGATGGAGATTGAGCGGGGCAAGATGGAAGGCTGAATATGCGGCGCGAAGCCTTATAATAACGGATTCCCACACAGGAGAAACAGAAAATTGTCGCTGGAAGACGAATTGTTTGAGCAGCGCGCGGCGCGCGTACGCGAGATTGAAACGCTGGGTTTTGCTGCCTTCGGTAAGCGGTTCGATTTCACGGCGACGGTGCCGGAGGTGCTGCAAAACTACGGGGACAAGACCGCCGAGCAGCTCGATCCTGCACCGCGGGCCGGCGTCGCCGGGCGTATACAGACGATTCGGCGCATGGGCAAAGCCGGGTTCATGCACATTCAGCAGAACGGGCAGCGGCTGCAGTGTTATGTGCGGAAAGACGCGGTCAGCGAGCGGGATTATCAGCTCTTCGGACTGTTCGACATCGGTGACATTGTGGGCGCGGAGGGCTACATTTTCCGCACGCGGACGGGTGAGCTGAGTCTGCACGTCGAGAAGCTGGAGTTTCTTTCCAAGACGCTGCTGGCGATGCCGGAGAAGTGGCATGGTTTGGAGGACGTAGAGATCCGCTACCGGCAGCGATATCTGGATCTGATCTCGAATCCGGAGAGCCGCGAGATTTTTGTGAAGCGCGCGAAGGTTATCGGCTCACTGCGGCGGCAGCTGGAAGCACGCGGGTTCATCGAGGTGGAGACACCGATGATGCAGCCGATTTACGGCGGTGCGGCGGCGAAGCCGTTCGTCACGCATCACAACACGCTGGATATCGATCTCTATATGAGGATAGCGCCGGAGCTTTATCTGAAGCGGCTGATCGTGGGCGGGATCGAGCGCGTTTATGAGATCAATCGCAATTTCCGGAATGAAGGCATTTCGACGCGGCACAACCCCGAGTTCACGATGGTGGAGTTTTATCAGGCGTACACGGATTATCGCGGCCTGATGGACTTCAGCGAAGAGCTGCTGCGGCAGTTGGCGATCGATGTGACCGGTGGAACGATGGTGCAGTACGGAGACGTGGAGCTGGATTTCGGATCGCTGAAGCGGCTGACGATGCGCGAGGCCGTGCACGAGTATTGGGAGGGCGAAGGACGGCCCTCGCCCGACAATCTGCGCGATTCCGAATGGCTGATGCGCGAGACGGGAAAGGCGACGGGGGGCGAGGCGCTGGCGCATCTTTTCGAGCTATACGCAGAGAAAAAGCTGATACAGCCGACGCTGATTTATGAATTTCCAGTGGAAGTTTCGCCGCTGGCGAAGAATAATCCGGACGAGCCCGCGATGGTGGACCGGTTTGAGATCATCGTCAACGGCATGGAGATCGGCAACGCTTACACGGAGCTGAACGATCCGATGGAGCAGCGGCGCCGTTTCGACGCGCAGATCGCGATGCGGGCGAGAGGCGATGAAGAAGCCCACCAGATGGATGAGGATTATCTGCGCGCGATGGCGTATGGGATGCCTCCGACGGGTGGAGAAGGCCTCGGCATCGACCGGCTCACCATGCTGCTGACGAATTCGCCGTCAATCCGCGACGTGATTCTGTTTCCACTCCTGCGTCCGGAGGGAGAGATCGGAATGGCGGAGCGGCTGCGAAAACTGGACGAGATGTGATTTCGTCGTTCGAGCTGTTTGTCGCCGGGCGCTACCTGCGCGCGCGCCGCAAAGAGAAGGTCATCTCGGTGATCACGGTGATTTCGGTGGTCGGCGTGGCCGCGGGAGTGATGGCGCTGGTGATTTCGCTGGCGGTCAATAACGGGTTTCAATCGACGCTCCAGCGCAACATGCTGGCGGCGACCGCGCACGTCAATATTCTGGACAAAGATCCTCTGGCAGGGATTGAAGACTGGCGAAATCTGATGGAGAAGTTTCGCCGCGTTCCGCATGTGGTCGCGGTGGAACAGGTGCTGTACGACCAGGTGATCTTCACGGGCACGCTGGGACGGAAGGTAGTAACGCTCAAGGGCATCGATGCGCGCGGGGAACTGGCGACGAGCGACACGCTGCGGCACCTGAAGGAAGGGTCACTGGACGCGCTGAAGGACGACAACGGGCTTCCCGGTCTGATTGTCGGAGAGAAACTGGCGCAGGACGGCGGACTGCGGATGGGCAGCGTTGTCAGCGTGCTGGATCCGCAGGGAACGATGACGCCGATGGGCCCCGCGCCGCATACGATGCGATTCCGCGTGGCGGGGATTTTCGAAACGGATTTCTTCGATGTGGACGATACGTGGGCGTACGCTCCGCTGGCCGCAGTGCAGCGGCTGGAGTCGGCCGGCGACACCGTGAACACGATCGAGATCCGGCTGGACAATCCCGACAGAGCGCCGGAGATGGCACACGAACTTCTGCGCGCCGCCGGAACGGGCTATTCGTCGATCACCTGGGAGGAGCAGAACGCGCAGCTTTTTCGGGCTCTGAAACTGGAGCGTGTGGTGACGGCGATTACGATAGGTCTGATTGAAATGGTCGGCGCTCTGAATATTCTCATCACGCTCACGATGGTCGTGCTGACGAAGTACAAGGACATTGCGGTACTTATGACAATGGGGACGCGGCGATCGCAGATCCGGAGGATTTTCGTGATGCAGGGGGCAATGATCGGCGTGATCGGCACGGTGATCGGGCTGGCCATCGGCTACGCTTTCTGCCACTTCGCCGGCGAGTATCGGTGGATTCCCCTGGACGAGTCGGTTTACGCACTGAGCTATGTTCCCTTCAATGCGCGGACGATTGATGGAGTGTGGATCGCGGCAGCGGCGATGGCGGTCAGTCTGCTCGCGACGATTTATCCGGCGCGGAATGCGACGCGAATTACCCCGGTGGAGGTGCTGCGATACGAATGAAGAAGCCGGCCAGACCGAAATCGCAGGCGGAACGGAAGGCGCGCATCGAGTTCATCCTGGGGAAGCTGGATGAGATGTATCCGAATGCAACGTGCGCCCTGGTGCATGGCTCGCCGTGGGAACTGCTGGTGGCGACGATTCTTTCCGCGCAGTGCACGGATAAGCGGGTAAATGAAGTGACGCCGGGGCTGTTCAGAAAATATCCGACGCCGAAGGATTTTGCGGCAGTGCGCCCGGAGGTGCTGGCGAACGATATTCGGTCGACGGGATTTTTCAATAACAAAGCGAAGTCGATTGTGGGCGCGGCGAAGAAGATCGTGAATGAGTTTGGCGGGAAGGTGCCGCAGACGCTGGAAGAGCTGATCACTGTGCCAGGCGCGGCGCGCAAGACAGCCAATGTAGTGCTCGGGACAGCGTACGGTGTTGCGGCGGGAGTGGTGGTGGATACGCATGTGATGCGGGTGTCGAGGCGGCTGGATCTGACGAAACACATGGAGCCGGTGAAGATCGAGCAGGATCTGATAAAGATCATCCCGAAGGAGAAGTGGATTCTGTTCTCGCACCAGATCATTCATCACGGACGTGCGCTGTGTGTGGCGAGGAAGCCGAAATGCGCGGAGTGTAAGCTCGATCCCGTGTGCTATGCGCCGGACAAGACGACGCAGGGGAATGCGCCGGGCAGAAGCCCGGCGGCGGGCTGAAAGCGTGGGCCCACCAAGTGGTTCAAAGGAGAATCGATGAGGCTGGGTGTTTTTACGGCGCTGTTATCGCAGCTGCCGCTGGACGATGTGCTGCGCAAGCTTACTGCTCTGGGCGTGAAGACGGTGGAGTTGGGGACCGGAAATTATCCGGGCGGGCCGCACTGCCAACTCGAACTGCTGAAGAACGCGCCGGCGATCCGC
>Ga0335085_10018311_pt1 | contig 10072 bp, 8 predicted proteins | sample Lox_Sample_45_FD_206712 | JGI IMG/M metagenome (GOLD analysis project Ga0335085, IMG submission 206712) | Soil microbial communities from Loxahatchee National Wildlife Refuge, Florida, United States - Lox_Sample_4.5 | ecosystem: Environmental > Terrestrial > Soil > Wetlands | place: USA: Florida... | reverse complement strand
GCTGTTACTGCGCAATTCTGAGTAGTCGCTCCAGTAGAAGCAAAAGTTACATTTCCGGACTTACTGCCAACAGTAGCCGAAGATGCAACACGCACATAAATAGTCCCCGATGCATTCCCCCCGCTTTCCGTGATTGTTTTTGTCGTTCCAAAAGAAACGTTATCCGTTGAAACTTCAAATGAAGATGGAGCGGTAACAGTAATATTTGCTGTCAGCAAAACACCTGTCACGGCAACCGACTGAGATGCTGAAGCAGTCCCGGCAGGAGTGGAAAAATCTGGCAAAAAACTTGGATTGATAAAAATAGTAGGCACATTTGCAGGCATCCTTACCGGAAGCAGATTCAATCTTCCCACCTGTGAAAATGAAACACTAAAAAAGCAGAGCGATAATAATATTAATAATAATTTTTTCATATTCTATTGTACGATATAAGTGAATGTGAAAAATACTGTGGCTCCATTAGTAGTCGGCGAAGTATAAGTGAGCGCCGCCAAATCGTTTGTGACATCGGCAACCACAAAAGGAGACGTATATGTGGAAACAAAGCCAGTGATAGTCGAGGAGGCGCATCCCGTCAAATCAGTAGGGTTAACCAAGCCTGATGCAATCGGCAGCGATAGGGAACCGGTAGTTAGACCGTTTGATGACGGTACAATAACAATAGATCCGCTCACACGAACGATACTACCGATTCTTTGCCAATAGCAGATATTCGGGGTTGAGGTAGCCACATTTCCGGTATGAGTAAAGGTCGGGGTATAGGAGCCGGATGTGGCTGTTTGACCAGAGACAGAAGATGTCGAACTAATAATCCATACGCTATTAACAGATGTTAAAGTAAATACTGAATTATTCGGAGCCTGTGTGATCACATTTCCTGACGGATCTTTCACAGTAAAGCCCGCAAATTGCCAAGCAAATGAACTATTATAAGAATTAGAATCCACGAACTCTAAAACACTCCCGGCCCCAAACACATCCGGATCGGGAAGTGTCAGATTTCTATTAGCAGTAATAGAGGCGAGCTGAGTGATCGTCCCAATCACGGAATAATCTGCATCAACAGTACTGGTAATACCGTACACCACATTGCCGGAAAGGACAATATTTGAAGAAGAATATATTGTAAGCAAAGTAAGCTGATCATGAGGCAATCCGAGACTTAGAGAATGTCCGTTACCCGCCATCTGACGGTCACCAGTAAGCGAACCATTGCTATTATATATATTAGTACCGCCACCAGTGGCGTTATTGAGAACAAAAGCCTGTGTCGCAAGTTTAGTTGCTCCAGTAGACGTGTCGGCAGTGAAAGTATAGACGTTGAGTATCTGAGAACTTCCAGTCTTAGATATCAGAATTCCATTCCCGGCCGTGAACCTGAAACGCTTTGCATAAAGAGTATCGAGGGTAAGAGATGAGTATAATACACTGTCATCGGTGGATCCTGCATTAACAACCGTTTGAGTGAAATCAAGTTTTGTTTTATCTGCGGCACTAAGCAATCCTGCAACAGACTGAGTGGCTATTGGCAGAGAACTATACACAACCCAATGCTTCACGCCGGAACCATCTGTTGCGTACAAATAGTTATTACCAGGACTTGTAACATCATTTACCAAATTCACATTTGCGCCAGAAAGCGTCAAAGAATTTTGAAAATTAAGAAGGCTATTTGCAGAAATTGTGCTGTCCGAATTTACCGTCCATCCGATAGTAGTAGTACTGGTGATTGATTTATATTTAAGAGAATCACCGGCATTGCTCGTTGTCAAATAAGCAATACCTGATCCGTATTTAAACAGCCTGATCGTATCGGGAAAATGAGTTACAAAATATTTTGTTGCATAAATAGAGGAGTCAACAAGAATATTTGATCCTGAAAAAATAAGTCCGGTGCTAATACCAATTTCGCTCATGTTAGCTGTAGAGCCGGTTGGATTACCAACCAGCTTAAGCGCTGACACTTGCTGTATTTTCGCATAGGTGACAGCGTGAGTAGCTATGGTTGTTGCGAGGTTACCGGCAATGTTGGTTACATCTCCGGTAAGAGCAGGGAATCTTGCAGCGGCCAGCGTACCGGTTGCATTTGCTCCAGATAAATCAATTGCACTAAAAGTTATAGTCTGCCCTGAAAGAGCTGCGTAGGTAGCTCCGCCAATAGACACGTCCCCCGTGTTAGTCCCCGATAATGTCGCATTGCCAGCCAGAGTTAGAGTTCGGGAAGAAGTTCCACCGGCTATAGTCCACCCTACTGACTGCGCGGCTAAGGTCAGGCCGTTTACGGTAGTTGGAGTGATATTAGTAAGTGTAATTGTCAGATTGGGAATGCTGGTCGGATTGGTGATGGACCAGTTAATACCATTCACATTGCTACCAGTGACGATAGTTACGGAACCGGAACCGCCGCCGCCTCCTGCACCCGTTCCGCCTTTGATTTGGATGGAATAAGTGTGCCCATTGAGTACAACATTAATAGTAGAGTCGTTTACACCATACACGGAGTCTACTTTTCTGTAATTGGCAGTATCTAAATTGAATTGTGTGCCTATTAATTTAATGAAAGTTGCGGCTGTATAAACAGTACCAGCGGCATTGAAAGTATAGGTCGGATAAGTGCCGGTGATGGTCATATTTGTTCCGGCAATAGGATTGAACTGAGCAGGAACCACCGGCGCTCCGGTGATCTTGGAATAAGGAATAGATGCAATCCATGAAGGATTTGTATAATTACCAACAAGCTGAGGATATAATGAATTTCCCGTTGTCGCTGTCAAAAACCCGGCCCCGTTTGTAAGCTGGTTTGTATTGTTGATCGTATTAGTAAAAGTGACATTTGGATAGCTTCCGTTAATTTGTATTCCAGGTCCCGCTATTGCATTTAGCTGCGGAATATATGAGCCAAGTGTTCCGTCTCCCAGTATCACCTGAGTTGGATTCCCATTAGCAACAACAGAAATAGAACCAGATGCAGTGAGAGGAGAATTGTTGACTGTAAAAGCGGCAGGCATAGAAATTCCAATGCTCGTAATATTTGATTGAGCGGCATCTCCGACTTTCAATATTCTTATCCACTTATGACTTAAGCCAGAACTGATAGTCCTCATATAAAGAGAACTATCCCGCATGACATACTCCAATGCCCCCAAGCTATCAAGCCCTCCATTGAGAGTCGTGTCCGGGACTACCGGAGCAATCATGCCTAAAGAAAATTTCACATAGGCATCAACGGCAGTAACAGATTTTGAGGAACGGGGAACTGGAATTGGTTTGCCCTGGGAAAAACAGTTCAACAAAGCAAACAAAAATGATATGACTAAAAATATTTTTTTCATGCGTTAAGAATTTAATCCTCTTTTGGTAAGGACGAAGAAATAATCATTCACTCTGGAGTCAAATCCCGGTATTAACACTTGAAAACCGCCCTGACTTGCATACACCCATTCTGTGCCAGGATATGTAGTGTTGGGAGGAATATTTCTTATGTAGCGATTGGCATCGTTCCAGAATAATGTGAATTTATTTATCACAAGATTTGTATTGTAATAAGAAATGCCGTCATCCTCGAAGTCTGCACTGGTGATTTCAAGTTGAATATCATCCCAAAACAGACTGGTTCCATTATTCGAAAGTACGCGGCCTTCATTTCCGGTAAGAGGAGGTAATCCGCCACCACCGCTACTGCCTGCAAGATTATTTATCTGATACCATATATTATTCGGAGCTTTTGCAATATGAACTGCATTGCGGAACGGAATAGCAGTCTGAGTAACGCCGTATTGATCGACATAACTGAACGTTGCGGAGAGAGGAATATTCAGACCAGTTGCATTGACAATATAATATTCGTTCTGCACATTGTCGGGCCATTGAATCGAAGTCGGAACTTGGGTAAAAACAGTAACCGGCTTTGAAAGAGAAATAATGCCGCTGGTAGCAGAAGAAATATTCAGCTTGCTTGTATTGATGCCATAGCTTACAATAAAATTAGCAAGTGAATTGAGAACACTGTTCGCCTCATCACCAGTAATATCATTCATCCCATTAGTGATCAGGTTGGCATTTATGTATGCCAAGAGCTGCTGTATAGTGGCAAATGTTTGTGATGGTACTGGCATTATCCTGTCTTTTTAAGTTGGTTATTGAACTGTGCCCAAAACTGCTCCCTTGTAAAGAATGAATATGCTTCACCAAGAGCTGCGATAAATTCATTTCTGATGGTATTAGGCCACGGCAGTGCTTTGCTTTTATCATTATTGTAAAGAAGTTGATCTCCCTCACCAGTAGACGGATCGCCTGGACTAATCTCATAAGCGAAGACTGCATTGGTCGGTTTCACATAATAATTCAAAACAACAACGGTGATATCTCTTGGCGCTACCTGAAAAGATGCATTTATTTGCGTGATACCAGGTTTTCCCATCGTTGGCTTTTTTGTTTCGTGACGGGTGAATGCAGACCATCTCTGGTTGTCGATATTGGCAATATCGACTTCGGAAACATCTTTATAGTAGTCGTTTATTTTTTCTGCTTCAGTTTTAAAATCGTCCCATGTTTTATCGTCAGGATCGCATTTATCAATCCCTTTAGCCGGAATTGTTTTGCCTTCGGAAGTAACATACATTTTAGCAGAAGCAAATCTCCCGTAATCTGCGGGAGGATTAAAAGTCCCGTAATAGCTATTTGATTTTTTTACCAAAGCGCTCTTTGATTTCAAAAAGAAAATAAGATTGTCTCTTGCCTCCTGACTCTTTTCTGCAATTGCCGTCCACTTCACCCACATCGCATTGCTGATATCATTAGCCTTGACAATAAAATCGGTATTTGGCCTAAACCATCCACCAATAAAAGTATTCACCGTACTTGCAAAACTCAAATACAGATCGTATGGATCAATTCCTTGTATGGTAGGTATTATGTTGGGCATGATCCTGTATTAATTGAAATTCTTATAATATCTGTCGCTGCAATAGCAATGGCATTGAAAGAAACAGTTCCTCCGTTTGTATTTGGAATATTCTTACACTGCACAACCTGATTTCCAATCTGAAGCGTTGCATTAAGCTGCAAGCCAGGAGTGCCAGTGAAAGTAAATGTGATCGTTCCAAAAGATGATCCATGCAGTCCGGTGACTTCATCTCCCGGAGCAATATTCTGTGGCAATGTAAATCCTGAAAGGCCTGTCAGACTATTCATCACGATACCAACTCCGCTGCTTACAATGGTCAGATTATCGGGATTATAACTTACCGTCACCTGAGAAGACGGAGGACTATAGAACCCGCTCGACTCATCACACACAGACTGTCCTGTTACTATAAAATCTCCTGAAGTGATTCCCGGAGGAATTGGAATTGCTATATCATTGCCATCATTCACATATAATTTTGAAAACGATCCGCCATTAGGATAAGCAACATTTATTTTCACCTTCGGAGCGTCCGATGGAGCCAGATATGAAACGACAATAGCGCCAGCACTAATAACTGCGCTTATGGAAATGAGCCCCGGACATGGATCGGTAAAGATCGTAATGGGGTCGCACTTTCTTCCGTCTGCGTATATAGGAATAGAATTGATTTGGTATTGACCATTCGGGATATTGGTTGCAATAGTCGCTGGAGAAGTGGTCGGGTTAGGTTGAACATTAGTAAAAACAGGATTACTTGTATTGTCAATACGAGCATAGCTCACCTGATGCGCAATTGCGCCCGGATGCTGAAACCTGATTGAAAGATTTATTGACATATTTTATGTTTGTACTTGCTGGTAGAAGTAATCTGCTGGGCTGTCGCAATTATTGGATGCCCTCAGATAATACAACTGCCCTTCTGTTAATCCACTGATCACTTCAGGAACCGCAAGCGATCCATCTGTATTCACGAACACAGAACTATTCTGAAGTGTCCATCCTGGATCAGAGAATAATTTATATTCCAAAGTAAACACCGAAGAACCCGAAGGCTCTACCGGAAAATCAAACTTATTTACTGTTATCTGTGTTGCCATTTTTAACTTAATTACGAAAGAACAAACTCAATACCCACAATAGAACTACATGCCGGATTGTACGGAGTAACCACCACATCCAAGTAGTCATAAGGTTCACAAACCAGTCCTTCAGCACACGCAACGGCAAGTTGACAGAACATCGCTTTAGCATCTGCGTTAGTTGCTGCGGCCTGCAGCATATACTTAAAAGCGTCCAGATAAAATACCTGGGCGCAAACACCACCTCCATTTGTTCCAAGCAGATAGTCAGTAGAGCCTATGGGCTTATTGCTCTGACCAAAAGCGGCTTTTATCGAACCGCATGTGACAGAAGCTATCGTTCCTATATTCTGAATTGTCTCTGCATTGTACTTAATCAAATCAGCTATGAAATCGGCGAGAGAAGTGCCAGCGGGAATTGTTGTTTCCTGCACATCACCATTCTCGTCAATATATGTTATGGTGTAGTCCTGGGATGTTTTTAAATTACCGTCCGTAAGACCACACAGATAGTTTATGATACTCTGAATGATAAACGTAGCTGTCACCGGTACAAAACCTGAAGCAGTGGAAGTAAAGTCTGCTATGAAGCTCGACGCAGAAATACTATACACCAGAGTTGAAAGAAGATTCGGATTAGAATTGCTTGTGATCAGAACATTGTTCCCACTTGGGTTTGTTACAGTAAATGATCCGAGGCCAAGAGAATTCAGGTATGTCTGGAACGCAGCAATATTGGTCAGATTGAGAGAAAAACTCAATTGCTTTGCAATACCGCTTACCAGTACGGAACTAATAACAGCAAATGTAGTATTTGACGGAACATTTGCTAACGTGAATGTGTAGTTGTAAGTTTGAGAAGAGGTAAATACGCATTTCCCATCAACAATGAATTTAATGTCCGAGCCGCTCTGATTCAGTACACTATTCCATAGGTTGATAAGGCTCGCGTTGCTTAGAATGGTATTTGCCAGATCAGTTCCAAACTGGACCATGTTCACATTCAGCGTATATGTTTTTACGCATCCTACTGTCGCCGGAGTGATCGAAAAAGCCGTTGTTGGAATAGTTGGAGACAGATTGAATATATAACTCTTGTCCTGCAGGGTGAAGGTAATATTGCTTCCGTTCTGCTGCACAGTGCCGGTGATATCTCCGCAGGATCCAATAACCGAGAATGAATAACCGTCAATTACAGAGCCGCTCTGAGGAATAATACCAGTTGCCGGATTACAGCAATCGCAATCAAATCCTCCAATCGCTATTATCTCATCAATCAATTCAGGAACGTCAACGCCGGTAAGTGGTTGCATGATGCCCATAACCGCGAGAGAGAGCTTAGGAATAATAAGATTTAGCTTTCTCTGTGCCTCATTAGCATCCACGCATGATCCGTCCTCAATACTGTCGATTAGTTTTGTCACCTCGCATACCAGAGGCACAAGATCAATATTACACTGCACGGCAAAAGTTTCCAACTGCTGATACCTGATAATAATGGAAACATACTGACTATAATCGTAGCTGTATATGATTTGAGATAAGAACTGATAATTTTTAGAATTGTAGGCAATAGGGACAAGAACCGGCGAATTGAACGGAGCCGAGAACGGGGCAGGAACGGTGGCTGTCGGATCAATAGGATATACTACTTTCAGTAAAGTACTTATCCTGGTCCCCGAAGAACCATTGTAAGAAGTGTTGGTGGTATTTTCAAAATAAATTCTGGCTTCATTGCATTTGACTTTGACATCAGTAGTTGCAATACCGAAAGTATTTTTCGATAGACTCGTATTGCCATTGGGCCTTTTGATAATAGCCGTATATGAGTCATCCGAAAATTGATTGCCGGAAGTGTCCTGCACATATACGGTAACGTTATATGGTCCGTTCCATTCAATCTGATTCATTGGCTGAGGCCACGGATCATTGATTGTGAAAGTAGACCAGTCTTGTGCGTTGATATCCGGCTGATCAAATGAGCCCTCGTGTATGAGCGCTCCAGATGGACTGGTGACAACAAACCACCAAACGAGCCCCGGCAGGTTTGTTCCCTGAGATTGGTTTTGTATTGTAATAACAGGCGACAGGCCGCTTATATCATAAGCCACCTGAAGCTGCAGAACACTAATATCAGGAGAGCCGTTTATTGTCATTTCTTTAAATTGAAAGAGGCAACCTTACCACGATTGCCCCTTTGTTAATATTTCAGTAGCTCACAAAGGGAGCTATATTTTCTTTTAACTCGATGCTCCGACCGTTAGAACCTGCACGCAAAGACTATCTCCATCAAAACCACCGGTTGCTATCAGCGTCAAATTATCGCTGGATAATGTCCACACAAACCCCGCGTCCGGGCTTCCCACATGCTTCCAGTTAGCATTTAAGAACGAAAGAAGGGCTGACGGTGATGAGTACCCGCTCCCGCTCGCCGCAGGAAGAGCCACATCATTATAAGCTCCTACTGGAAAATATTTTTCGCTCCCAACCAAGGTAGGTAGCGCAGTAACAGAATAATAATTACCATCATCATCGGTAATACACAAACTATCACAAGGAGCAAAAATTAAAGGACTTGGGGGTGTCGGCATCGGTACTGCGCTACTTCCGCAGCATGTAGCGCAAGATTGAGTAAAATTGTCATTAGTGCCATATATCCACCATGTATAACCGCTTAGCTTATCCCTTACCCTGAAAACAGGAATGCTGTCAAAAGTAGGCGGATGAGTATCGTCGTAGGGATAAACTTTTGGGACAGGGGTAAAGGCAGAGAGTATTCCGGAATCCTTCACTGGCACAAACCAGTAATTAGGGTCATCCTGAAAATCATTACGGCATGGCACTTGCAAAGTCTTTCCAATAACCTGATCATTATTTATGATCAGCGTATTATTAAGCTGGATGACATAGCAAGGAACCTGTACCGTACTGATTTGTGACATTCATTTTTTATTTTATTATAATGAAGGATTGATTGCTGCCACTTGCGCACATATCTTATCTGTTCCAGGTCCGCTGGTCTGCTCTACTCTCAGAGTAAGATTGTCGGTGGATACAGTCCATGTACCAACCGCAGCCCATCCTGTTACAGCAGTATTCAGGAATGTAAGCAGATCGGTTTTATTTGCATAACCGGCAGCATTAGCCGCAGGGAGAGCAACGCCATTAAAATATCCGTAAGGAAAATAATGTTTATTTCCAGAAAGAGTTGGCAGCGCAAAAATGGCGAAATATTTATTGTTTTCATCAAACTCGCATAATGTCTGGCAACCCGCCTGAAGAGTAGAGACAGTCGTTGGAAGGGCAGCTCCGCCTCCTGCCGCTGTAACATATCCAGCAACCGTACCCACAACATACCAATAGTCGCTACGCAAAAGATTGTATATGCGGAAAACCTTAAACGCTTGCGGATCCGGCGCAACACTACCTACAGGATCGCTTGGATTGTACGGAACATAATTAAAACCACCCGCATAACCTTCGGATACAGGTACGGCCCAATAATCAGCATCAATCTGACCACCTTCGACTGATCCGGGAATCGGAATCTCTGAAGAGAGGCCAAGGCCAACTACTATTTCGCCACTACCGCTTTTTTCGGCAGTAACTCCAGGCCCGAAATAAAGTGTGTTATTTTTTTGTAGTACGAGTGCGGGGATCATTTTTTATTTGTTTTTATTATTGAGCTAATTGTTTGTCCTGAGCAAATTCAAGCGCTGTACGGAATTCCAGATATGCCGCGGCTCCTTGCGGACTACGGTAGTAGTCTGAAAGCATCTCTATCAGCTTATTTACGGGAGTGTTTTCCTTCCCAAGAGCTTTGATCGGCTTGTCTCCTTCGGTATAAAAAGCTATCCCTTTGCTAAACCTGATAACTTCAAGTTCCAGAGCGCGAGTAATCTCTTTTATCGTCATCCCTTCGAACTGCACAGCCATTTCCAGGAAAGACTTAGGATCGTTCTTTGCAAGTAAATTGAGTGCATTCACTTTTTGGGAAGGAGTTTCAGCGAATATCGAAAAGAGCTTGCAGAGGCCGTCTATTTTTTCTTCATTGAAAGAGAAACTATCCTTTCCTGTCTTC
>Ga0335085_10018310_pt1 | contig 10072 bp, 8 predicted proteins | sample Lox_Sample_45_FD_206712 | JGI IMG/M metagenome (GOLD analysis project Ga0335085, IMG submission 206712) | Soil microbial communities from Loxahatchee National Wildlife Refuge, Florida, United States - Lox_Sample_4.5 | ecosystem: Environmental > Terrestrial > Soil > Wetlands | place: USA: Florida... | reverse complement strand
GACCGGCTAAAATTTCCATTAGAAATTCGTCGTGAAAAGTAATAAGATTGACCATGACGGGCAGGGGCGACAGGGGGCCGTACCTGACACGGGCCCTGCGGAAACAGGCACCGATCATCGCGGCCGCGGCCGTCGCGTTGGCGGGACTGACCGGCGGCTGCAGCGACAATGGGAACGGCGTCCCGTTCTTGCTCGGCTACTCGGTCATCGACATCTCGTCGAACAACGATACGTTGCCCCAGGCGGCCTTCGATGGGTTGAACAGCTTTCTGGTGGTCTACGACGAGATTGTCACCAGCACCACCCACAACCTCATCGGGACGTTCGTGGACCAAAGCGGAAACGTGTTGAACCGTTTCGCTATTGGGACCAATATTGAGACCACCGCCAACGACGGCCTCGCGCCCCAGATCGCCTTCGACGGAACCAGCTTTCTGGTGGTCTATCAGGAATACAACGGCGCCGACCATGACATCATGGGTTTCTTAGTCGCGGCTGGCGGTGCAACGCAAGTTGGACCGTTTGTAATTGATGTTTCGGCGAATGATGATCAGGCCCCCGCCGTGGCGTTCAACGGCACGGACTATCTGGTGACCTATCAGCGGACGGTCAGCGGCACGAACCACGACATCATCGGTGCGCTGGTCGATCCCGCGGGCAACGTGCTGGGCGGCTTGCCGTTCGATATCGATACATCTCTTACCGGTGACGACATCACCCCTGCGGTGGCCTCGAATCACTCGACCTTTCTCGTCGCCTACCAGCGAGTGGTCGGCGGCTCCGAGGGCGACATCCTGGGAGCGATCGTGGATCCCACGTTCAGCGCCACGCCGCCGGACGTGAAGCTGTTCGACATCGACGCGACGTCCTATGATGATCAGGCGCCCGCCGTCGCCTCCGACGGCACGAACTACCTCGTCGTCTACCAGGAATTCTATCCCTCGAACCGCGACATCCGGGGAGCGCTGGTGACCGTCACCGGTCAGCCGTCTGTGTCCTTCGTTCCGATCGATATTGACCCCAACTTCGATGATTACCAACCGCGCGTCGCGTGGGGCACGTCCCGCTATCTGGTTGCCTACACTGAGAACACCGTGTACGGGGACCGTGATATCCTCGGGGCGCGGATCACCTCGGCCGGGCAGGTGCAAAGCTTCGCCTTGCCGATCAACACCTATCAATATGATGATTTCAATCCGTCGGTCGTCTTCGGCACCACGAGTTTTCTGGTTCCGTACGAAGAGGCATTCAGCAGCGTCGAGGACGACATCATCGGCTCGCTGATCAGCTCCTGATGCCGGGCCGTTCGTCATGCCGCACCGCAACTCCGTCTTACCGCATCCTTCCACAACGCGGTCCCGGCCGCCTGCGGCCTTGATTGTTGGCCAAAACCGGCTATAATTTCCTTCGACCTTCCATCTATGAGCACCGCCCCGCACACGGCAGAGCGCCGGAGCCTGTTTCGCGCCAGGCCCATCACCGCCGATATTGACGGGGAGACGGGGCTGCACCGCTGCCTCTCCGCGCTCGATCTGACGCTCTTGGGCATCGGCGCCATCATCGGGGCGGGCATCTTCGTCCTGACGGGGATCGCCGCCGCCACGAAGGCCGGTCCGGCGATCATGCTCTCCTTCGTCGTCGCCGGATTGGCCTGCGCGTTTACCGCGCTCGCCTATGCCGAGCTGGCCGCCATGATCGGCGGCTGCGGCAGCGCCTACGGCTACACCTACGCCAGCATGGGCGAGCTCGTCGCCTGGATCATCGGATGGGATCTCATATTGGAATACGGCGTGGCCACGGCGGCCGTGGCGATCGGCTGGTCGGGCTATATGAACAATGCGCTCACGGCGATCGGTTTGCCGCTTCCCGAATTCCTGCTCAAGGCGCCGGCGGCGGGAGGGATGATCAATCTGCCCGCCGCGCTGATCGTCCTGGCGCTCAGCGTCCTGCTGGCGGCCGGCGTGCGCCAGAGCGCGCGGTTCAACGCCGCCATGGTGGCGATCAAGCTCGGGGCGATCGGGCTCTTCATCCTGGTGGCGCTCTTCAACGTCCAGCCGGCCAACTGGCATCCCTTCATGCCCTTCGGGTGGGAAGGGGTGATGAAGGGGGCCGCGCTGATTTTCTTCGCCTATATCGGGTTCGACGCCGTCTCCACGGCGGCGGAGGAGGCCCGAAGGCCGTCGCGCGACCTGCCCGTCGGCATTCTCGCCTCGCTGGCGGGCTGCACCGTCATTTATATCGTCGTCGCCGCGCTGCTGACCGGGATCGTGCCCTACGCCACGCTGAACGTGCCCTCCCCCGTGGCCGACGCCCTGTTGCACATCGGCTATCGATGGGCGGCCGGTGTCATCGCCGCCGGGGCGATCGCCGGCCTGACCACCGTGATGCTGGTGCTCTATTACGGTCTCACGCGCCTTTTTCTGGCGATGGCCCGCGACGGGCTTCTGCCGCCGCTCTTTTCCGCCATCCATCCGCAGACCCGCACGCCGGTGCGGATTATTCTGCTCTGCGGCGCGCTGATCGCCGCCATTGCGGGGCTGACGCCGATCGCCGACGTGGCGGAGCTGGTCAATATCGGCACGCTGGCGGCGTTTGTGCTGGTCTGCGGCGTGGTGATCGTGCTGCGCCGGACGAGGCCGGAGGTGGCGCGGCCGTTCAGGACGCCCTTCAGCCCCGTGGTGCCCGTGCTGGGCATCCTGTTTTGCGTTTATTTGATGGCCAGCCTGCCGGCCGTCACCTGGTGGCGGTTTGTCATCTGGCTCGGGATCGGCCTGGTCATCTATTTCACCTACTCCCGCCGGCACAGCCTCCTCAACCACGCGCCGCGCCGTTAATCGGGCCGGGACTATTTTCGATGGACGGGGCATCCCGCACCCCCGCTCCTCTTGTATTTGGAACGGAATTTTTGAGACAATTCGAGCAACGGTATTGTTGCGGACGTCATCCGAGCCTGGACACGAGCAGAGAGTCATCGTAGACGAAGCGAGCCGCGGCCCGATCGCATCGGCCCCGGCTCAACCGACACACCCCCACTGACCCCGTGTTAGACCGTTCCTCCCTGATCGACCCTCCGCCCCGCAGTGCGCCCGCCCCGGCGCACACTGGGCCGGGCGGCGTCCATCATCCGGACGGCGCCGCGGTCCTGGAGCGGGCGCAACGCCGCATGATGGCGGCTCAGGAGACGAAGACGCGCGAGTCCGTCGGCGCGGGACGGGACGGGGCCCGCCGGCTCATCATCGATCCCTGGCTCGTGACATGGGGCATGCTGCTGGTGATCGTGGCGGTGGTCTATGTGGCCCTGTCGATCCGGACGTTTCATTTTGTGCTGCACGCTTCCCACGCGCACCCCTGGTCGCGGGTGATCGCGCGCCCCAGCGTCCTCTGGGGGTCGATGGGCCTGCTCCTGATCGCGTTTCGCACCGTGCAATGGTTCCGGTACCGTCCCGCCGCCCCGGCGGAGCCGGCCGCGGCCCCGCCGCTGACCGTGATCATCCCGGCCTATAATGAAGGCGCGATGGTCGAGCGGACCGTCGAATCGGCGGCGACCGCCCTCTACCCGGGGGAGCGGCTCGAGATCATCGTCGTGGACGACGGCAGCACGGACGACACCTGGCGCTACATCGACCGGGCGGCCCGGCGATTTCCGGGGCTGGTCACGCCGGTCCGGTTCGCAAAGAACCGGGGCAAACGGGCGGCTCTCGCGGAGGGCTTTCGCCGGGGCCGCGGCGATCTCTTCGTCACGATCGATTCGGACAGCGTGATCGAGCCTCAGACGCTGCTGGCGCTGGCCGGGTCGTTCGCCGACCCCCGCGTGGGTGCCGTGGCGGGCAAGGTGGCGGTCTACAACCGAAGCCACGGCGTGATCCCGAAGATGCTGCACGTCCGCTACATCCTCTCGTTCGATTTCCTGCGGGCGGTCCAGTCGACCTACGGCACCGTCTACTGTTGTCCCGGGGCGCTTGCGGCCTACCGCGCCTCCGTCGTCCGCCGCGTGCTCGACGCCTGGCTGGGGCAGACCTTTCTGGGCGCGCGCTGCACCTACGGCGAGGACCGTTCGATGACGAATTATATTCTCGCCGAGGGCTGCGACACGGTCTACCAGCGGCACGCCGTCGTCCACACGATCGTCCCCCGGACGTACGGGAAGCTCTGCAAGATGTTCCTGCGGTGGGACCGCAGCTACGTCCGCGAAGAGCTGCGCTTCGCCCGGATCGTCTGGACGCGGCCGCTGCGTTCCCGCGTGATTGCCGTCATCGATGCCCTGATCACCAACCTGCGCTACCCGGTCGGCTATTCCTGCCTCGGCCTGCTCGCCGTCTTCACGATGGACCATCCGGCCACCCTCCTGCGGGTGCTCGTCATCATGGGGCTGATGTCCCTGCTGAACATGATCTATTATTTGAGAAGCGAGCGGTCATGGTCTTTTCTGTTCGGCGTGCTCTACACCTATTTCTCCTGGTTCACGCTCTTCTGGATCTTTCCCTACGCGCTCCTGACCGTTCGCGCGCGCGCCTGGCTGACCCGCTGACGGGGTGATCTGGCGGGCGGCTGTCCTCACCCCGTTTTGACAACGCTCCGCCACTCTCATTATAGTGGGGCCGGCCGGGGCGGAAGACCCCTGAGCAAAGTTTGCGGGGGATTGAAATCCCCCGCACAGACCAAGGGCACGGTGTGGCCGATGGGCAAGGAACGGTGGCTCGTGGTGTGGGGATGAATGGGGGTAGGGATTAAAATGCATCACCCTTACCCCCCTATCCCATCATCCGTAATCCCTGATTCATTTTTGCACAAGCCCCGACCTCAAATAATCGGCGCGGGAGAAGGAGCGGACCAGTGATAGCGCATAAGAAAATCGCCATGCAGCATGACAAGAAGATCGCGCTCGTCGCGCACGATAACAAGAAGCGCGATCTGGTGGAATGGGCCAAATACAATCGGGTGCTCCTGGCGCACCACAACATCTATGCCACGGGAACGACCGGCTCGATCCTGGAGCGCGAGCTCGGCTTCACAATCACCAAGCTCCAGAGCGGTCCGTTGGGCGGCGATCAGCAAATCGGCGCCAAGATTGCCGGCAGCGAGATTGACTTTCTCATTTTTTTCTGGGATCCGCTCGAGCCGCAGCCCCACGACCCGGACGTCAAGGCGCTCCTGCGCATGGCCGTCGTCTGGAACATCCCCATCGCCTGCAACCGCTCCTCCGCCGATTTCATGATCTCCTCCCCCCTGATGGACGGCGATTACGACCGCCTGGTGCCGGATTATGACGGTTATCGGACCCGGATGATTGACGGGGCGCCGCCGGCGGAATGAAGACGCAGTGGACCAGGCCGGCGCTGCGCTGGCTGCGGTGGCCGCTGGCCGCCGTCGCCCTCTACGCGCTGGCCGGATTTCTGCTCGCGCCGGCCGTCATCAAATGGCAGTTGACCAAGATTCTCTCGCGTGAGCTGGGGCGCGCGGTGACGCTCGAAAAACTGGCGATCAACCCCTTCGCCCTGTCGGTTCGGGCGCGCGGTTTCGTGATTCATGAGCCGTCGGGCCCGACACCATCTGATCAAGACCCGTCCGATCAAACACCGTCATCAGAAATTTTGCCGGCCATCAGCTTCGAGGAGCTCTACGTCAACATCTCCTCCGCATCGATCGCCCGTTTTGCGCCGGTGGTGGACCAGATCCGGCTCGTGCGTCCGGCCATTCGAATCGTGCGCAACATGGACCAGAGTTACAACTACTCCGACCTCATCCAAAAATTCTCGGCCGCTCCGGCCGCGCCACAGCCGCCGGCCGATTCAAAAGCCGGGCGTCCCCGTTTTTCGCTCAACAACATCGAAATCGTCGACGGCCTTGTGACGTTTGATGACCGGCCGGCGGGCGCGCGCCATTCGGTCTCCGAGATCCACGTCGGGATTCCGTTCATCTCGAGCCTGCCCTATGCCACGGACATCACCGTCGAACCGGCCTTTTCGGCCAAGGTGGACGGCTCGCCCATTGCGCTGAAGGGGGAGACCAAGCCCTTCAAGGACAGCCGCGAAACGACCGTTCGTCTTGATCTCACGGGACTCGATCTCGCCCGTTACGCCGGGTATTCGCCCGTGCCGCTGGGCGTCCGCCTGCGGCGGGGCATGCTCGACACCACGCTGACCCTGTCGCTCACCACGCGCGCCAGCCTGCTCGACACGCTCCGCATTTCCGGCACCGCCGCGCTCACCGCGCTGCAGGTTGCGGACAAGAACGGCGCCCCGCTGGCCTCGTTCGATGCGCTCGAAGCGGCCGCGCGCTTCTCGCTGGCGCGACGCGGCGACGCGCAGGAGATGACCGTCTCCGATGCCTCCGCGACGCTGCGCCGTCTGCGCGTGGAGGACGCCACGCATCGCGCGCCGCTCATCGAGGTCGGCGAGGTCAAGGTGGGCGACGTCCGCGCGGACCTGGTCAAGCGAAGTGTCACCATCGGCGCCGTGGCCATCGACGGGGTGGACGCGCGCGTGGTCCACAACCGCGACGGCAGCTTCAATTTCAGCCATTTCATTGCCGGGTCATCAGACACACCGGGACAAGAGGGCGCCTCGCCGCCGCAACAGGGCGCCGCCCCTCCCGCCCCGATCAACACACCGGCCGCGACGCCCCCGCCGGCGATCACCATGCACGCCGTCACGCTGGCCCACAGCCGTGTGAGCGTGACCGATTATGCCGTGAGACCCGCCATGACCGTGACCGTCAAAAACATCACCGGCCGCGTCTCGGACGTGACACCCGATTCGGCAGGCCCCATGGCGCTGACCGCCGTGGTGGGCGGCACGGCCCCCCTCGACATCGCCGGCCGCGTCAACCCGGTCGGGAAGGCGCTGTTTCTCGATCTGCGTCTGAGCCTGCGCGATCTTGATCTGCCGATCTTCTCCTCCTACTCCGGCGCCTACGGCGGCTACGGCATCGACAAGGGCAAGCTCTCGGTCAAGATCACATACCTGATCGACCGGCGCAAGCTGGCCGCCGAAAACAACGTCCGCATTGATCAGCTGACTTTCGGCGGGAAAGTCGAGAGTCCGACCGCGACGACACTGCCGGTGCGGCTGGCCGCGGCGCTGCTCAAGGATCGTCACGGCATGATCGACATCGACTTTCCGGTCAGCGGCTCGCTCGACGATCCCGAGTTCAAGATCTTCGGGGTGATTATCCGGGTGTTCATCAATTTGATCACCAAGGCGGCGACCTCGCCCTTCGCGCTGCTTGGCTCGGCCTTCGGCGGCGGCGAGGAGCTGGCCTTCGTCGACTTTGCGCCCGGCCGCGCCGCGCTCACGCCCGAGGCCGAGGCCAAGCTGAAGGCGCTGGCCCAGGCGCTGAATGACCATCCGGCGGTCCGGATGGACATCGCCGGCCGCGTCGACCCCGACGCGGATCGGGACGGGTTCAAGCGTGTGTGGCTTGAGCGGAAGATCAAGGCCCAGAAACTCAAAGCGGCGGGCCGCCGCAATACCTCGGATGTCCCGCTCGATGACGTGGTGGTGGCGCCGGAGGAGCGTGAGCGCTATCTGACCGCCGCCTACAAAGCCGAAAAATTTGACAAGCCCCGAAACTTGCTCGGCATCGCCAAGGAGCTGCCCGTCCCGGAGATGGAGCGGCTGATGCTCGCCAACGCGCCCGCGACGGATGATGATCTGGTCCTGCTGGCCGATGAGCGCGCCCAGACGGTGAAGGATTGGCTGGCGCAGACGGGGCGGATCGATCCGGAGCGGCTGTTCCTGACCAAGCCGCGTATCGGCACAGAGGGGCTGAAGGAAAGCGACCGCGCGACCCGCGCGGAGTTTACGTTGAAATAAGCCGGCGGAACGGACCCGGCCCGGCGCGGTTTCTTCGCCGTTCCAACCGTCCCTCCGTTCTGGTAGGATCAGGTGCGCCGGCCCGTTTCGGGTCCGGCTGTCCAAACAAGGAGGGTGACGTGAACAATCGCGCAGTCATGACGGGAGCATGGGGAGTGGGGCTCGGCATCATCATGCTGGGCATCTGGGGCTGGAGCGCGGCGGCGCAGGCCGCCGACGCCGCCCCGCAGAAGGGGCGGCCGATCTACGAGAAATACTGTTTGTTGTGCCACGGGCCGCAGGGGCTGGGAGACGGGCCGCAGGGGCAGCTGATGAAACCGCCGGCGACGAATTTCAAAAGTCCGAAGAGCCGCAACAAATCGGACGCCGAGCTGTTGAAGATCATCCGGGAGGGCCATCCGAACAGCGCCATGACGAAGTGGACGGGCATCCTCTCCGGGGAGGACATGCGGAACGTCCTGGCCTACATCCGGCAGCTGAGCGGCGGTCCCGAGAAGGGGATGTGACGGCCGCCCGTCCGCCTACAAGGCGGCGGAGCCTGGACCGTGATGCCATCCGTCCGCGGGATCTCACCCATGGCCGATTTCTTCTCGCACGAGGACGGTCTTGACGCCCTCAATCGGGGCCTGACGCTGTCCGAAAAGCTCAGGACGATCCACGGCGTGCTGCGCGCGCGCCATCCGTTCGTCGACCGCATCGCGGTCGCCGTCTACGACGCCAAGACCGACACGCTCAAGACCTTTATCGACAGCAGCGGCGAGGCCAAGCCGCTGGTGCGGTACGAGGCGAAGCTCGCCGAGGCGGGGTCGCTGCGGCAGATCCTGGCTAAAGGCCGGCCGCGCGTGATCGATGACCTGACCCGGCTCGAGCCCGGCCAGAAGGAGCATTCGCGCCGCATCCTGCAGCAGGGGTATGCCTCCAGCTACACGATGCCGATGCACCTGAACGGCGCGGTGTTGGGATTCCTCTTTTTTGATTCCTACCGCCGGTCGGCGTTCCAGCCTCCGCTGCTCGACGGGTTCGACCTCTTCGGCCACTTGATCATCCAACTGGTGGTCGGCTCGCTGATGGCGTTTCGCGCCATGCTGGCCACCGTCAAGGCGACGCGCGACATCACGGCGTATCGCGATCTCGAGACCGGCGAGCACCTCGACCGGATGGCGCACTACGCCCGCCTGATCGCCCGCCGTCTCGCGCCGCGCCACGGCCTCGACGACGAAGACATCGAGCACATTTTTCTCTTCTCCCCCCTGCACGACATCGGCAAGATCGGCGTCTCCGACGTGATTCTGCGCAAGCCCGGCGCGCTCTCGGCCGGGGAGTTCGAGCAGATGAAGCGCCACACGACCATGGGGCGGCAGATCGTGGACAGCATGCTGCGCGACTTCGGCCTGGAGACCGGCAGCCACGTCGACATGATGCGCCACATCGCCGAGCTGCACCATGAGGCGGTGGGGGGCGGCGGCTACCCGAAGGGCCTGGTCGGCGACCAGATCCCGATCGCGGCGCGCATCGTGGCCGTCGCGGACATGTTCGACGCGCTCACGAGCGTCCGGCCCTACAAGGAGGCGTGGACCAACGGGGAGGCGTTCGGGTTGCTGTGCGAGCTCTCGGGACGGACGCTCGACGCCGACTGCGTCGAGGCGCTGTGCGATCAGCGAGAGGAAATCGAGCGCATCCAGGCGAAATTCCGGGATCACGGCGCCGGCTGAATGACATTGGCGCCGCCGGGATTGACTCTGCCCCGGCGCGGGGTTATGGTGGGTGTCTGCTTGGAGCGCGTCGCCCTATTTCCGACACCGGACGATCAAGGGGGAGCCCAATGAAGAAAACGATATCAGCCAAACGGCGGGAGACGGTGCTGCAACTCCTTCATGCCGCGCGGGAGCGGGAAGTGAAGGACATCGAAGGACAGCTCGGACGGGAATTGGATATCGGCATCACCAGAAAAATCGACGCCGCCATGGACGCCGGGGATTGGGCGGAGTTGGATCTGGCCGAGGGGGTGGACCACAAGATCCTCGAGATGCGCTACCGGACCTACAAGGAGATCGCCGATGCCTTCCGGCGGCTGGAGTCGGGTGCCTACGGCGTCTGCGAACGGTGCGGCAAAGAGATACCGCTCAACCGGCTGACGGTGGAGCCCTTCGCCCGCTACTGCGTCCCCTGTCTTTCAAAGATGGAAGAGGTCGAACAGGCGGAAAAAGAGACCGGCAAACCCTCGAACATGTAAACGGTCGATCAGCGCGGCGGGGGCA
>Ga0335085_10018309_pt1 | contig 10072 bp, 9 predicted proteins | sample Lox_Sample_45_FD_206712 | JGI IMG/M metagenome (GOLD analysis project Ga0335085, IMG submission 206712) | Soil microbial communities from Loxahatchee National Wildlife Refuge, Florida, United States - Lox_Sample_4.5 | ecosystem: Environmental > Terrestrial > Soil > Wetlands | place: USA: Florida... | reverse complement strand
GCACTTGCAGCAATGGCTGTTGTGTTGATCGGACGGTTTGCCTGTAGGGCGGGGGCCTGGAGTACTCGGACCCCGGTACCATTGGGATACCCCTGTTGCAGGGGGTACACTAGTTGCAACTGGCCGGGATCAGCGCCTGCGAGAGCTCGATTGGGAACACCGGCGATCGGTGCGTATTCGAAAGGTGCTGCCCCTCCGATCTCGAGCACCATCCCCGCGCTCGCGACGATGTTGGCACGGTTGTTTAACAAGACGACAGTGGCTCCAGGCGTCGTGGGCGCTGTGATCGACCTGGCTCCACCCCCGACCGCTGCGGCCTGAACGCCGGCAACTAACGAACCCTGGTCGTAATCTGCATAGCCGCCGCACGCGAGGGTCAATTGCGACAACAGGCCGATGCGGCGGGCTTCCTGCGTGGGTTGGCCACGTTCGAACACAACGATATCAGCACGCGCGGCGAAGTTCGCGAAGGGTGGTGATAGGTAGATGACGCAATCGCCTATCCCTGCATCGTGGCCAGCTTCGATCGTCTTGTTTGCAACGTCTACGCCCCCCGGACCTGGATCGAGCCGGGTAACTTGGGTGTTAATCCCATACGCGACGCGCAGTGGGCTGTCGAGAGTTACTTGTACGACAAACGGTGCTACGTTCGAGATGGTCGTTACCGCGATGACGAACCTGTGCTCGGCCGAAAGCCGATGGTCGCCAATTTCTAGCAGATGGTTCGGTTGAATGTCTCCAAGGGCGCCCACCGTTACATCGATCGCGTCCGCATCAGTCGCTGCACCTACGGCTAGGACAGCCTGCTGTCCCATGGCTATTGGCGAACGCCGGATCTGGTTCACAACACTTGGTGAGAGATGTGCTCGAGCCAATGTGTACGCGAGAGGGACGTGGTTCGCATTCCCTACTCCGGCGGCGGCGACGTCGCGGTACTCGCTCTCACTGCCACGGCCTACCCGGATGTGGTCCCCGTTCGCTAGAGCGTTCGCTCCTGGCGAGTTGATGTCGACCACGTATGCTGCCGTTGCGGCGGTATTACCCGATTGCTCGGGCGATGTCCGCAACAACCACGTCTCCGCCGACCCCGGGGCACCGCGATCGTGAAGAGTGAACCCCGCACGAACAGCACCTCGAGCCTCAATGCGCGTCACGTACAGCCGCTTGCCACCGTTTTGAAAGAACCCCTCAACTGCGTGCGCCAGGAAGCAATGCAGGTCTTGAGGGTCGGCGGGATTCACGAACAAGGCGGGATCGAGCTTCCCTCCGAACCACCGCTCATACTCGCGATAACTCGTGATCAGGATCGGCACATTGACGGGCCCACGTTCGGCCACCCCCACCATGCCTGCCGTGCTCGTCGATACACCCTCGATCGGCTTCGATCCGGTGTCGATCTCTTCGACGTACACATCGGGGGCTAGATACTCGGGCATGGCGACCCTCCGTTCGAACCTGCTTGGTCAGTCATACGAAGTAGACGACATCGAGCCGCTGCTCGGGGTCGCCATATTCCGGATCGATTTGGATCGACTGCGCGGGATGGACCCCGTCATCGACCCGCAGCTGCAGGCGGGCGATGCGCTGAATGGGCGGCAGTCGATAGTGGCCTGCTGCATCCGAAGTGGCGGCGAGTTGTGCGTAGCTCTGGAACTCGTCGAATGGCCCGACCCCCGTGAGCCGGAGCGTCCCGGCCAGTCCCAACCCTCCCAGGCCATCGAGGAAGACGCACCGGTCGCCCGGAGCGGCGTCGTCCCGCAGCAGGCGAGGCGTCGGCGGCAACGCGCCCGGCGCATTGATACGGGTTACGCGGGTGTCCTCGCGGTGGCCGCGGCGCAGGGGTAGCTCGAGGCCGAGGACGGCAGGCTCTTCGGGTGCCCCGACCGGTTGCACCGTCGCGATCGTCTGATATTCTGCGACGGTCGCGTCGTCGGGCTCGATCAGTATCAGCCGATTGGCAAGGGGGGCGGGCGGCGCGCCCAGATTGCGTGCCATCGTCGCATCGATGGTCACGGTGCCATTCAGCGCGGACTCCGCGAGCAACCTGTCATCCCCCACCACGGGCGGAAGCGCGATCGCGCCGACGTTCGCCGCGGCTGCGCGCTGCGTCAACGCCCCCGGCGTGATACAGATCGTGAATTGCTGTCGCGCCGGATTGGGGTCGGTCATGGCGCCGCTCGCGGGGTTGGCGTTCACGGCAGCGCGCGTACGCCAGAGGTCGGTGACGGTGATCGAGGCGTTGGGGACGGGCGTAGTCACGTTGGCCGTCGTGTCGCGCACCACGACCCGACCGACGATCTGTACGGGCACGCGACGCAGCGGCAGGATCACCGGTGTCGGCGTGGCGAACGTATCGGGGAAGACGGCCTCCCCCACCACATGGGGCTGGCGCACCCCGGCCTCGAGGGTCACCTGGTTGCCGGCGTCGACGGTTGCGATCCGCACGTACTGGGGATCCGCGGCCGGTCCGAACAACAACGTTTGGCCGGCCACCAGCCCCGCGTTCGAGTCGAGCGTGACGACGCGGGCGCTCGCCGCCGGTGCCGGGGCTGCGACGAGACGTTGCGTGTATGCGATGGGTGCGAACGTGTACCGGAGCGTGACGAACCCGTCCGCTTCGATCTCGACCGTCGGCGCGATCGGTGCCGCGAACGGCGTGAACCGCGCCCATGGGCGGCATACGAGCGCGAACGTTCCGTCGGCGCCGGTCTTGACGGTGATCCCCCGTTCCACCCGCCGCGCTCGTGCGCCGTCCTGGCCGAGTTCGTCCTGGGTTCCGGGGAGCACGACCCGGACCCGGGGCGGGACCGTCAGTGGGGTGCCAGCGATGTCATCGACCAGCTGAGCGACTGCGATCGCCCAATGGCGACGCGCCAGGAGCGGCGCGTCGTCCGGCACGAAGTCGTACGCATACGCGTCCGCGAATACCCGGCGTCGCACTAGGAACCGTCCGTGACGACGGCAGCCTGCCCGTACTCGGGCAGCGCCACGAGGACCGGTGTGACGCGCTCCGGCTCCACCGCTGCGTCGATGTCGACTAGGGTCACCTCGTAGGACACCGACAACTGGTAGGAGCCTTCGAGCCCTTGCCAGACCTGTGCGATCTCGTCGAGCGAGATCGTTTCGAGACGTACGAACAGCTCGACCCCGGTCCCCGCGAACTGATCTCGCAGGTCGGTGCCCCTGAAGGTGGGCTTTGAATAGAACAGCTGAAGGGCCTTGCCGAGCACGTATTGTTCCGTGTCGGGATCCCCGTGGTGGCCTCGATTGGTCAGGGGCGTCACGAGGTAATGCAGCCGCATCGGCAAGGGTGGCGGGCGCAGCTGCGTAGGAGCGATGCGTCGGGCCGGATCGTTCAGTCGCTGCTCGTCGCGGACGACGCGATACAACCACAACGAAATGCCTTCGTAGTTGTTCGTCACCACCTCGGCGGGTGTGTGCAGATACACGCGCATGTTTCGGTCGAACCACGGGCGGCCGGCCGAGCCGAAGAACGGATCGGCCGCGAACGAGGTTTCCAGGTAGTCGCGCAACGTCTCGCTTGTGGCGTGCAGTGCTTGAAACATTCGCGCTCGCTTCCCGGACTAGGCGCCCTGTTATGCTAGTCGCTGTCCCAACGACGCGTAACGGACCGAATTGCGCGCACCAGATCCTTGGGCGCTAGCTCCCCGAGTGACTCTGCTACCGGTCTGAGCTCATGCAGTACGACGTCGATGCCATCTGCCATGATCGTGAGCACCATCGCGCGCGGCACGACCTCAAGCGTCCGCCTCACTTCGTCGCGCAGCGCGGTCGCATTCGCTCCGCCCCAAGCCAAGATCACGTCTGGTGTGCAACGCCGGGCCGCGTCGACGAGTGACTCTCCTTTGCCCACTTCCGATACCTGTATGTCCCGCTGGAGCTCAATGGGCTCCCGGATGATCGCGCCTGGAAGCGGCGGTATCGGGCCCAACAGGACGCGGATCGGCTGCATTGGCGATTGCCCGTGAAAAGCCCACGGACACCGGAGGCCAAATGTGAGAAACCGGAGTCGCCCGCGACATGAATCGCGCGGATTCGATTGTTGCCTAGAAGAGATCTGGATCTGCTAGACGAGTGTCTACTGCGGACTACCGCATTAGCCGGTACGGCCAGCGAACCACGCCGCCGCATCGCCCCGCCGGCGGACCTGTAGTTTCTCGAGAAGATTGTGCACGTGATTCTTCACAGTCGCGACCTCGATCCCCAACCTCACTGCGATTTCTTTGTTCGCGAGGCGCTGCGCGAGCAGAGCGGCGATTTCCGCTTCACGCGTTGTGAGAGAAATCTGGGCCCGATCGTTCGCGACCAAGGGCGTGCGTCCCGCGATCCTTCGCAAGAGCGCCGCGGCGACGCGCGGAGAACAAAGTGCCTCCCCACGCGCAGCGAGCTCGATGGCATGCACCAAATCCTCGAGAGAGCCGTTACGCGGCACATATGCAGAGATCCCGGCCTCCGCGCAGGTCACGACCTCCGTTTCGGAATCCTCCACACCGAGCGCGATGGAGCGAACGCCGGTTGTCCGTGAGCTGATGGCGCGGAGCGTGGCCTGCCCGTCTGGCATCGTCTGATCGATGAGCACGACGTCGGGCGCGAGAGTGGCGGCAAGCGAGACGGCACTTTGAGCGTCGTCGGCCATTGCGACCACGGTAATGCCCGTGCGACGTGCAAGACTCTCGGCGAGTCCCTCCAAGTACAGTCGAATGCTCGCAACCACAAGCACGCGAATCACAGCGGTTCGCCGGGCGGGTGACGGCGGAACGGTGCGTCGGAAACCGATTCTTGGTAATGAGTCGGCGGGCCTAGCAGAGATTCAACTCGAGAACTAGTCCTTAGATGGGACTGGATGGAGGTTGATGCAGGTGGCGGTCGGGGTGCTGTCCACCGAGTGATTTTCGGAGGCGCACAGCCGCCTCCGCCCGGCGGCGCACTCGAAGTTTCTTCAAAGCATTGTGGACGTGGTTCTTGACGGTCGCGACCTCGATGCCCAGGCGCCGCGCGATGTCTTTGTTCGACAGCCCGTCATCGATGAGTCGGACGATCTCCCGCTCCCTCGCCGTGAGAGTCAGGGACGGGACCTCCTGCTGGGCGGCGCGGGCGGCGACGCGGCGCAGCAGACCGGCGGCCACCTTAGGCGAGCAGCGCAGCTCACCCCGCCTGGCGTGATCGACGGCCTCCAGCAGCTCTTCGAGGGACGCGTCTCGTGGAACGTATGCAGCGATACCTGCTTCGGCGCAGCGGACAACGTCGTCGGTTTCGTGGGGGACGCCCAGCGCGACCAGGCTCGCGCGTGGCGCGATCCTACCGATGACCTCCGCGGCGGCGAATGAATCTGGCATCGCTATGTCGAGTAGCACGACGTCGGGTTGGTTGGAGCTCAGGAGCGCCACGGCGTCATCGGTGCAACAAGCTGCGGCTACGGTTGCAAACCGGCCATCGCGTTCGAAGACGTGCATCAGCCCCTCGCGGTACAGACGAATATCCGTGACAATGAGAAGGCTGCTCATTCGTGGGTAACGCACACGTACCGACCACGCGGGTGCGTGATCGAGCCCGTTCCTGACTGCGCTGGGTGAGGCGACACCTGCATCAAGGGCTCCGCGCCAGATGCTTGAGGCCGGACGGACCATTGCCGTACGCGGCTCGCGCATGGGTGGCGGCTGCGGCATGCCCACCAAGGAGCACAAGCATGTTGCAGAGTGGGGCGGCACGCTAGGGCGTTTTTGCGGCGTTGAGGGGCGCCAGTGCGGCGAGGGCGCCGGACATGTTACCAATCCGTGACAGGCGAATGGGGCTGCGGAGAACCGAAACGTTCGAATTTGTTACGGCACCACCGCCAGCGGGTCGGCCGGCTCCCTAACCGCCGCATCGTCGGCGCCCCAGCCCAGCGGCGAACAGCAGGTGCTTGATCGACATACGTGCCTCCTTGCGAGTCGTGAGGCGGCGCCGGCGGTTCCGGCAGCACGCGGAGACAACGTAGGCCGAGGGCGTCCGGTACCGGTCACGTCATGACCGACCCCGGTCACGAACAAGCGTCGTGCCGTGTTACAGCGCGAACTTCAGTCCCACCTCGAACGTCACAAAGTCCACGTCGTTCCGGACCGGCGAGACTTCGTAGCCCTGCGAGGTGAATGTGATGTCGCCCGGGCGGAGGTAATCCACCTGCTGGTTGTGGACGTAGCTCGTCCCAAGAGTGAGCGACACCGGCCGGCGCCCGCTCGACAGGGCGAGCCGCAAGCCCCCACCCGCGGCGAGCGAGAGCGCCGTGTCATCGAAGTTGGTCTCTCCGCAAGCACAGCCGTCGCCATCGACACTGGTCCGGGTTGCGAAGTATGCGAGGCCGGCGGTGCCGAACAGGTACACGCGCACGCGACTCGGCCCGAATTGCAGTTGCGGGCCGGCGCGCAGCGACGAGATGTAGAACCGCGTGTTCACGTCGTAGGCGTAGAGACCACCGCTTCCGGGGACCGGAACGAGCTGGTGCTCGTTCCCATACTGGATGTAGGCCCCTTCGAACCGGAGCGCGGCGTTGCCGTGACGGTCGAAGTTCACGAGCAGGTCCATGCTACCCCCGCCCGCCGTGTTCACGTCGTAGGCGAACGTGCGGACCGGCACTGCTGCTATTCCCATGAAGCCGAGGCTGACCATGCTGCCGTCATGGTCATGGACTTCGCGCAGGCCGGGTGGCGTCTGTGCCGCCGCGAGTGCGGAGCAGGCGAGGGCCAAGCCGAGTGCAAGCAGCGCCCAGCGTGGCGTGGTGAAGTTCTTGATCAACGGCATGGCATCCCCCGTGGTTGAGATGGCGAACAAAGGGGGGAAGGGCAACGAGTGTGCCGATTGGCGGCCAGCGTGGGCGCGGCTCAAGGCCGCACACTTCTGAGGACAGCGGGTGAGAATCGAACGGCGATGGCTCGTCTACACGAGCACCGCCAACGCGTCCGCGACCTCCCTCACCGCCGCATGGTGCGCCTCGTCGAATCCGGCGGGCACATCCGAGTCCACGTCCAGCTGCCCGAGGATCGTCGCCCCACGCCGGATCAGTACCACCAGCTCTGAGCGGGTCTCCAGGTTGCAAGCGAGGTAGTTCCCAACTGCCGCGACGTCGGGAACGTTCTGATCCTCCCCGGTCGCGACCGCTGTCCCGCACACCCCCGTCCCAACCGGGATGCGGGCGTGCTCCGTGGCGCGACCGGCGAACGCCTCGAGCACCAATTCGTCCTCATGCAGCATGTAGGCGTAGACCGAAGTGAAGGGAGGACCCCACGCGCGGATGCGGCGGCAGGCAAGCTCGAGCAGATCGCGGCGCGGCAGGTCGTGAAGATGCGCGGCGCGCAGCGCCCGCACGACTTCCGTAGCGCGGGCGCCGTCGCTCAGGAGCCCCGCTTGCCGAGGACCGCGGTGAGCTCGATCGTCTCGTCGCCGCGCTTCACGGCGATCTTCACCGTGTCGCCGGCCTGGTGGCTGCGGAGCGCATCGGTCATGTCCATCAGGTTCGCGACCGTCTTCGAGCCGATGGCCGTGATGATGTCGCCCCCTTTCAGCCCCGCATGCTCGGCGGGGCTACCGGTGCGAACCCCGGAGAGCAACACCCCGCCCGGTGAGCCCGTCATGTCGGGAATCGTTCCGAGGTAGGCGCCGTACCCGCCTCCACTCGACATCTGGGGCGGCGCGGCATCCACGAACGTGAGTGGCGCGGGCCGATTCGAGAGCGTCCAGGCCACCTGCGACACGAACGCGGCGACGCGCGCGAGACCAACCGCGTTGATCTTCTGCCAGTCGTCGGTGGAGCGGTGGTAGTCCTCGTGCAAGTCGGTAAAGAACTGCAGCACCGGCCGTTTGACGGCGAAGAACGACGCTTGATCACTCGGCCCCCAGCCGTCGCCGGACGCCCGCAGGTCGAACTTGGCGCCAGGCTGCTGGTTCAGGGAATCGAGCAGACCGGTGAACTCCGCCGCGCTCAAGGCGCCGAGCGCGAGCAGGCGGTCGTTCCGCAGGCGCCCGATCATGTCCATGTTGAGAAACGCGTAGATCGAATCCACTGGCTCCACCAACGGATGCTTCACGAAGTAAGCCGAGCCCAGGTCGCCGAGCTCCTCCCCCGAGAAAGCGATGAACACCACTGTGCGGGCGGGCTTGTGGTCGCGCAGCAGGCGCGCCACCTCGAGCACCCCCGCCACTCCCGACGCGTTGTCGTCCGCGCCGTTGTGGACCTTGCCGGTCGAATCCGGATCGAGCGCGCCGAACCCGCCATATCCGAGGTGATCGTAGTGCGCGCCGACGATGACGACCTCGCCGCGCAGCGCCGAATTGTGGCCCTTGATGAAGCCGACGACGTTCCGGGTCTCTTTCCCGGCAAGGTCCGTATGCATGACCGCAGGGGCATCGGGGGAGAGGGTGAAGGCCTGGAAGTAGGAGTTGTCGGCTCCCGCCGGCGCCAAACCAACCTTTTTGAAGGCGTCCGCGATGTAGCGAGCAGCATCCTCGATCCCGCGGGTGCCGATTCCGCGGCCTTCCCGGGCGTCGTCGGCCAGGTAGCGGACGTCGGCGAGCATGCGGCGGGCGGCGGGAGGCAGGGTATCCTGCACAGCAAGGCTCGCGGCGAGGAGGGCGATGGCGATCATGGCCGGAATATCTAACGCCCGCCCCGTTCCCGGAAGTCGGCCTTAGCATAAATTGCGGTCTCATGCCAGCCTCGGAAATTCTGGCCGCCCGGTTCGCCCGCTGCGTGGAGCTGTTCCGCGACGTCAGGGCCAGAGAAGAACAGAAGGTCGAGTTCCGGCACCTGATCGGCCTGCTGCGCGACGAGCCGCTGCACGTGCGCGACCAGAACGGGAGGCTCGTGGTGAACGGCTCCCGGGTGGACGGACCGTCGGCCGCGCAGCTGCTCCAGCGGCTGAGGGTGCACAACGCCGCCGAGATCCTCGTGCCGCGCCAGGCGCCACCGGTGGACGTGTTCGAGCTGATCCGCATCCTCGCGGGAGACCCGCGCGCGGACGACCTCCCGACGCGCCTCACCGTCGCCGGTATTGCGAGCATCTCGGCGACCCTCGCCGGGGTCGAGCTGGATCTCGATGCCACCGCGACGTCCGCGAGCAAACGGCTCGGCACGGAAGGCATTCTCCGCGGCGACCCGATGAGCGACATCGCTTCCGGAACGGTGGCGGGCGTGTCGATCACGCACGACCCCGCCCTCCCAGCGGCGGAAACAGCGCTGCCCGGGCACGGAACGGCATCGCCCGGTGACGTCGTATCGGGCACTGCCGACGCGCAAGCGATGGAGCCAACCGCTCCTCGGCCCCCGCGTCCTCCCGTTCCCCCCGCGCCCCCCGCTCCGCCTCCCGCCCCGCGCGACAGTGGGAGGATGAAGGCGCTCAGTCCGCGAGAGCTGTTGCAGGAGCTCGAGCGCGACGCCGACGTGCCGAATCTGTCCGCCTATCTCACCGAGCTTTGCAAGTACATCGAGGAGTCCGAGCGGACCAACCGAATCGAGGAGGCGCTGCACGTCGCGGTGGGGATCGTACGGCAGGAGCAGAAGGTGCCGGAAGGGCCGGTACGCCGTGCCTACGTGATCGCGTTGCGGCGGATGTACACCAAACCGCTGCTGGAGGAGTTCGCCCGCCTGTTGCAGGTGCCCGGCCACCGGGCCGATGCGAGCACCGTGCTGCAGCGCGGCGGAAAGGAGGCGGTCGACGTCATGCTGAACGTCCTCGTCACCGCATCGGTGATGGAGGATCGCCGCATGGCGTTCGACCTCCTCCGGCAGATGAGCGAGGGGAGTGAGCAGCTCGTCAAGATGCTGGGTCATCACGAGTGGTACGTGGTGCGCAACGTCGCCGAGCTGGCCGGGGAGCTGGGGCTCGAGGAAGCCGTGCCGGCGCTGGCCCAACATCTGGGACACGACGACGAGCGGGTGCGTAAGGCCGCCGCCCTCGCGCTCGCGAAGATCGGCACCGGCGCCACGAGCGAGCCGCTGCGGCGCGCGTTGCGCGACAAGTCGCCCGAGGTGCGCATGCAGGTCGCCCTGGGCGTGGGCGGGCGGCGCTCGAGCGCCCTC
>Ga0335085_10018308_pt1 | contig 10072 bp, 10 predicted proteins | sample Lox_Sample_45_FD_206712 | JGI IMG/M metagenome (GOLD analysis project Ga0335085, IMG submission 206712) | Soil microbial communities from Loxahatchee National Wildlife Refuge, Florida, United States - Lox_Sample_4.5 | ecosystem: Environmental > Terrestrial > Soil > Wetlands | place: USA... | reverse complement strand
TTCGCTTCAATCGAACCGTTCGCAACTGCGAAAGGCCCGTTCTTCGAAAGGAAAGACATGCCAGGATCGCGCCGAGACTTTCTCGCTCAAAGCGCGCTGGGGCTGCTCAGCACCGCTGTTGCGGCTCGCGCCCAGACGCCGCAGTCTTCACCCTCGCAGGAGCCCACGCCCGGCGCGCCTCCCGCCTTCGGCACTGCGCCTCCGGTTGGGCCCGAAGTATCTGCGGCGACCTTTACCGAGGCCGAGAAGCTGGTGCAGGTCGAAATGTCCGCGCCTGACCTTGCCGAGGCTGCCGAGAACTGGCGAATGTCGATGGCTCCGCTGTATGAACGGCGAACGGGACCGAAGAAGCTGGCGATTGAAGAGTCAGTAGCTCCGGCTACCCTATGGAATCCGATGCTGCCCGGAATGACTCACAATCCGGCGGCAAATGTCTTTGTGCGCAGCAAGGCGAGCGGCGTGGCACTGCCGGGGAATGACGAGGACATCGCCTTTGCGACGGTCACCCAGCTTTCACGATGGATCGAGGCGCGGCAGATCACGTCGCAGCGGCTGACTGAGGTTTATCTCGACCGCATCGGCCGATTCGATCCAAAACTCCATTGCGTGATCACACTTACAAGGGATCACGCGCTTGAACAGGCGCGTCAGGCCGACAAGGAGATCGCGTCGGGCAAATATCGCGGTCCTCTGCATGGGATTCCATGGGGCGGGAAGGATCTGCTCGACACGGCGGGCATTGCGACGACGTGGGGTGCGGAGCCCTACCGGAACCGCATTCCGACTCGGAATGCGGCGGTTGTAGACCGGCTGAATGCGGCGGGTGCGGTGCTGATTGCCAAGCTGAGCCTGGGGGCCCTTGCACTCAACGATATATGGTTCGGCGGCCAGACGATGAATCCATGGCTGCTTGAGGAAGGCTCGTCCGGATCAAGCGCAGGCCCAGGTGCGGCGACAGCGGCCGGACTTGTCGGCTTCGCCATCGGAAGCGAGACAGGCGGCAGCATCGTGAGCCCATCGATGAGATGTGGAGTCACAGGGCTGCGTCCGACATTTGGCCGAGTACCGCGGACGGGCGCGATGACGCTCTGCTGGTCGCTCGACAAACTGGGACCGATGGCGCGCGGTGTCGAAGACACGATACTCGTGCTCAACGCAATCACAGGACCCGATCCCGGCGACCTCTACAGTGTCCCATCGAAGCTGGCATTCGACGCTGGAGCGAGTGTGGCCGGACTGCGGGTGGGGTATTTCCCGGCATGGATGAAGGAGCCTCCCGCGACGGACGTGGATCGAGCGGCGCTCGAGACTGTGAAGAAGGTCGGCATGGTGCCTGTTGCGGTGAGTCTGCCGAACTGGCCTTACGACTCGCTGAATCTGATCCTGTTTGCCGAGGCCGCCGCTTCGTTCGAAGAGCTGACCCTCAGTGGCAAGCTGGATCAGCTCAAGGCGCAGGTCCCCGACGCGTGGCCGAACTCCTTCCGCCAGTCGCGATTCCTCTCCGCGGTGGACTTTGTTCAGGCAGACCGCATGCGCCGCATGGTTGCACAGGAGATGGCGCGAATCTTTTCTGACGTCGATCTACTACTTGTGCCGTCGCTTCGTGACGAGATGCTGGTGATCAGCAACAACACTGGGCATCCTTCGCTGACAGTGCGAGCAGGCTTTGTCGAAGTATCGGAGGCGCGCAGCGACTGGGCTCCCGACCCGAAGCATCCGCTGCCGAAGTTTTCTCCGCCTCGCCACGTTCCGCACGGAGTGACGCTCATCGGGCGGCTCTTCGACGAGGGAACGGTCGCGCAGGTAGGTCTTGCGCTGGAGAAGGCGTTCGGTGTGGCAGGAGAACGGCCGCCGGGGTTCTGAGGAGGCGGGAAAAATTCCGACCGTGGATTGGTTCACTTCACAAAGAAGAATCTTATAAGCGCCATCCCGAAGGCGAAGACGTAGCCATATCCAAAGCTTTCAATCTGAGTTGTCCGCTTGCCATGTCGCCGGAGTATTGCCCCAATCAACGACATGACGCACCCCGTTACGAGAGGGCTCACAACAAGGCTGATCCCATGGACTCGAGACGGTCGCACGAGCGGATGTGGAAAGATCAGGAGACTCAGGCCGCCTGCTATCAGGCCCAGCAGGAAATAGCCGACTCCCGCGAGTAGAGGATTGACTGGTCTTGAATCGACAAATGGCTCGCCAATCGCGCGGAGTAGAAGAGCAATAATTGCTTCCCCAAAAACCTCGAGAAATACTTCGCCTATCGTTTCGGCCAGGATGACAAGCAAGTTAAGGAAGAACTCGTCCATGCAGGCAAAGCGATGCCGCAAATGCTGACTTGCTTACGCGTTATCAGGATTGAAAGTTCCTGGACCACCACAACGTTGATGGCCCCGGCTCTCTTTCGAAAACCGGGGCCACGTGGCAGACAGCCTGTAAGCCGAATTCTGTCGAGGACGGCCATTCCTCTAGGCGGCGCATTACTGCGCACGCTCAAGCGACCTACCCGGAGGTTTCCGCCGGACCCGGAAACCGGGTCCGTAGCCCGCGTTGGCGCACCGGGCCGGCACGCATCGCAGCCAATTGGGCCGGGCTGCGAGTTTCCTCCCTATTTGGTCTTGCTCCGTGTGGGGTTTACCATGCCTCCGCCGTTACCGTCGGAGCGGTGCGCTCTTACCGCACCTTTTCACCCTTACTCGCCAAGGCGAGCGGTATATTCTCTGTGGCACTAGCCGTCTCGCGGCCTTGACGCCGCGATCCCGGACGTTATCCGGCACACTGCCCTGCGGAGTTCGGACTTTCCTCTCCCGGCTCGGCTTGCGCTTCACCGGCAGCGGCCGTCCGGCCTGCCTGCACTTGATCTATGTTAGCGCAGATTGGGGTGTGGCCAACAACTTGGGTAGATCATTCCGCGACATATAATGTTGCTTTATGGCCGAAACTGAACGAGTTGCCGCAGAAGACGTCCGGCGTGTGGCGGAACTGGCAAAAGTTGAACTGACGGCGCCTGAAGTCGTCCATATGCAGCGCGACCTGAACGCCATCCTCGGTTACGTGGCACAGCTGAATGAGTTGGATACCAGTGCGGTCGAGCCGATGGCCCAGGTTTCCGACGTACTCCGAAGGGGCACCCAGAGTGCGACGGCGGCGCTGCGCGAGGACCATGCGACGTCCTGTCTTGACCGGCAACGGGTAATGGCTGCCGCTCCCGAGACAGACGGGATCTTTTTCAAGGTTCCCAAGGTCATCGAGCGTTAAGCTCACGACAAGACAAACCTGAATCCTGAGTTCGGAAAATCCGGACCCGGGCACCCTGGGATTAATTCATGACGACAAAGGTTTTAGAGGTAGAGCTGCCTACCATCGACGAGTTGATGGAGGGCATCGCAAAGGGCACAAAGACCGCCGTTGAGGCGGCACGGCTCTGCTTCAACCGCATCGATGAAGAGGACGCAACCATCCACGCCTATCTCTCCCTTAACCGCGAGGGCGCGTTGGTGCGGGCGGCGGAGATTGACGCTCTCGCATCCGCGGGCGAAACGCTGCCGCCGCTTGCCGGAGTGCCAATGGGCATCAAGGACGTGTTGGTCGTCGACGGAATGCCGGCGACGGCGGGATCGAAAATTCTCCAGGGCTACCAACCTCCTTACACCGCGACCGCCGTGCAGCGGCTGATTGACGCGGGCGCGGTGCTTCTCGGTAAGCTCAACTGCGACGAGTTCGCAATGGGCTCGTCAAATGAGAATTCGGCCTACGGGCCCGTACGGAATCCACACGACACCGATCGCGTCCCTGGTGGATCAAGCGGCGGGTCGGGAGCAGCGGTAGCGGCGGGCATGGCTGTCGCCACGTTAGGTAGCGATACCGGCGGCTCGATCCGGCAACCCGCCTCTTTTTGCGGTGTGGTGGGAGTGCTCCCAACTTACGGGCGTGTCTCGCGTTACGGACTTATCGCCTTTGCATCATCGCTCGACCGTGTGGGGCCGTTTGCAGCAACTGTGTGCGACGCCGCGAAGGTTCTGGGCGTGATCGCAGGCCACGACCCCATGGACGCGACATCTTCGATGGAACCGGTTCCCAACTACCTTGCCGACATCGACAAAGGCGTCGCCGGAATGCGCCTCGGCGTTCCCCCTGAGTACTTCGGCGAGGGGCTCGATCCCGAGGTCCGTGCAGCGGTCGAGGCGACGATCGCGCAGCTTAAGGAAGCAGGCACCGAGATCGTGCCGGTTTCGTTGCCGCACACCCGCTATGCGGTGCCGACTTATTACGTCATCGCGACCGCAGAAGCCAGCGCCAACCTCGCTCGTTTCGACGGAGTGCGGTACGGCTATCGCGCTCCGAATACGCCGACGCTGGCAGGGATGTATCACTGCTCACGCGAGGGCGGATTCGGCGCTGAGGTGAAGCGGCGCATCCTGCTCGGCACGTATGTGCTGAGCGCGGGCTACTACGATGCGTACTACAAGAAGGCGCAGCAGGTGCGGCGCCTGCTGACCGAAGACTTTCTGAAAGCCTTCGACGAGGTCGACGCGATACTCACACCGACCGCGCCGACTCCAGCCTTCAGGCTCGGCGAGAAGACCGACGATCCGATGGCCATGTACCTCGCGGACATCTACACTGTCACGGCGAACCTTGCCGGCATCTGTGGAGCGTCGGTACCGTGCGGCGAGTCTAAGTCAGGATTGCCCATCGGGATCCAGATCCTGGGCAGACACTTCGGCGAGTCAACGGTGTTTCGTGTCGGGCAGGCTGTCGAAGAACTATCGGCTTAAGGTTGAGGAAAAATGGCAGAGCAGGAACTTCTGGATCGCGCTGCAGATTATGCATTTGCGGAACTCGAGCGCGTTGGTGGCGACCCGCTGAAACTGGATATTCCTCTACAAACTATCGTCGTTCTCTATCATTTTCAGGGAATGGTGGACAACGGCGCATTCCGGTACCCGTTGGAGAGTGATTTTCCGTTTTCTCCGCCTTACTCTATGTTCGTCGATGCATACCGGCGTATCGGCGCAACAAAGGCCGCGGACAATCTGGAGCGAGTCATCGCGATGTTTCCATTCGAGAATCCGCACCTGTATCAGGAAAAGCGAAATGCTTTTATGGATTCGCTGGATGAGTCGGATGAATTTTTCCAACTGGGCGATGAAGTCTGTGGAGACAAATCAATCTGGACCGCAATGGAAGAATATGCGCGGGAGAATTCGGTGGCCTTCCAACTGTGGCTGCAATAGCTAAGGGCACTCGCAACGCGCACCGGAAAATGTAAGTGTTGCGGGTTCATTTTCAGGGATCTCAGATCCGAGGGGCTGGTAATAGCGGGCCTCCGGATCGGCGCACGCGAAGCACAGAATGCGTCCATTCCGCTCAACGAAGCGCTCATAGTTGATGCCCTCGCCGCATTCCGCGCAGGCGATGCGCTCGCCCTTGTAGCCCGGAAACTCCTTCGGCTCAATCCGGACTGAGACCCACTCCTCAGAAAAGAGTTCTTCGTCGGGCAGTTCTCGATATGCGAGCATCTGCTGCTTGTTCTTATTTTCAATCTCGGGATAGAGCTCGCGGGCACGCGCCTTTGAGGATTCGAGCGCTGCAATGCGAAGTGCCCGCCCTGAGTCGAGGTCCACGAAAGTGGCTGCCATCTTGCCCCAGTCGCGAAACTTGAGGGCACGCTTGCCGAGACGGCATCCGGTGACCACCCCTATCGCATCGGTTGCGCAGCGATCGATCTCGACATAAGTAACGAGGCGCTTGCGGTCCTTGCCACGCGGCTCCTCAATGCCGAGACGGCGGCAGCCGAGCATCGCCATCCGCACTCCGAGGATCTGACCGGCGCAGAGATGTCCGTGAGCGGTCTCGGCGAGCTTGAGAAGATCGTCGAAAGACTCCATAGCCAGAGTTTAGTCCTCATGAGGAGCAGGAGTCAGTCGCTCGCATCGCCGGCCTCCCCTCCATCGCCGTCTTCGACCAGTACAGCCGACAAACCTACAAGGTCGAAGCTTACAGAGGGGCTCCCGGCGGGCTGGAACGCAATGCGGAGGGGCTCGCGCTGCCAGACCGCCGGGTTGCAGGCGGGGGAAGGATGCTCAACGGGACTCCACTCATGCAGCTTTTTGCTGAGCAGCGGGCGTCGGGCCGCGATCTGCGCGACCACAGCATAGAGCTGCCGTCCTGAGGAGCTTAATCCGCAGTAGGCGGCGTAGTCCCGAAACCAGACGACCTCAGAAACGGCCGGGTCGTAGTCGGGCAGACGCAGTGCAGTCACTTTGCCGCTAACGCGGTCAATGAGAAGCCAGGGGCCGCGCTGCCATACCCAGCGTGCAGCTCCCGTGTGGCCGCCTGCATCCGTGGGGAGGGCATCATTTAGGCGGATAGCTCGGCGGACAACGAAACTTCGATCAGTGATGTCGTGGGCGTCGCCGGTGGTCCATTCCTTAACCTTGCCGTCGACGACAAGCGGCCGCACACGCAGTTCGCTCTCATCCGTGTGCGCTCCCGCGGGATCTCCGACGACTGAATAGGGCACCTTGCGGACACCTCCAAGGCCTACAACATGCGGCTTCGCTCCGGCAGCGTGAGCAAGACTCGCCGCAAACGCGAGACCTAGGCTGAATGATGTCCGGAACATTAGTGATTCAGCTTAGGACAGCTATGAACATTGCGAAACGTCACCGAGGTAATGGCAGAGCAGCGGATTGAGAGAGAAATATCATGACGTAGACAATCTACAGGCATTGGAGTAGAGTCCCTACATCTATGAAGAAGTCAGAGGAAAAGACGAGTCCCTATCAAAACCGAATCGAGCTGCTGCAGGGTACGCTCGACATGTTGATCCTGCAGACGCTGCAATGGGGCACCCAACATGGATACGGAATAAGCCAGGCGATTCGCACCCGGTCGGGCGAAATCCTGCAGGTGGAGACAGGCTCCCTTTATCCAGCACTCCACCGTCTGGAGCGGCAAGGTTGGGTACGTTCTGAGTGGAAGCTTACAGAGAGCAACCAGCGCGCCAAGTATTACCGCATCACTCCAACAGGCAAAAAGCAGCTCGCATCAGATCACGGCCGCTGGCAGCAGATGGTAGAAGCGATCGGCGCAATCATGGGCGGCCAACTGGAGCAGGGGGAGCCGTGATCTGGTGGCGGATCTTCGCGCGGCGCAGAGCCGATCTCGATGAGGAGATCGAAGCGCACCTGCGTATGGCCGTGCGCGATCGAGTGGAGCGTGGCGAATCGCGTGAGCAAGCCCGGGCCGCAGTCGCGAAGGAATTCGGCAACGTTCCGCTGGTGAAGGACGTCACGCGTGCGACGTGGGGCTGGGAATCGCTGGAGCGTATGGCACAGGACTTGAAATACGCATTCCGGCGGCTGATCAAATCTCCGGGGTTCACCATTGCCGCAGTTGCAACGCTGGCGCTGGGCATCGGTGCGAACACAGCCATTTTCGAGCTTCTCGATGCCGTGCTTCTGCAGTCGCTTCCCGTGAAAAATCCACAGCAGTTAGCCCAGGTGCGCGTTGTCGACATGGACAAGGCGCGTGGCGGCGTCTTCAGCGGCTATCCGGTCGTGACAAACCTGATCTGGGAGAAGATGCGGGAAGATCATCAGGGATTCTCGGCCATTGCCGCCTGGAGGGATACGCAATTCAGCCGCGACTCGGGTGGCGATGCCCGCTTCGTCAACGGCCTGTGGGTGAGTGGCGATTTCTTCAAAGTGCTGGGAGTCAGTGCGATCCAGGGGCGCGTTTTCACCGCGGACGACGACCGCCGAGGCTGCGGGCTTCCCGGAGCCGTAATCAGTTATGGCTTCTGGCAGCAGGAGTTCGGCGGCGCACCAGCGCTCGGCCGGAAGCTGATCTTGAACGACAAGCCCGTGGAGGTGATTGGAGTAACGCCAGCGAGCTTCTTCGGTGTGGACGTGGGGCATAGCTTCGACGTGGCCGTGCCGGTGTGCTCGCAGCCATTTCTGGAACGGCGGAACCTGCTGGATTCAAGCACGAAGTGGTGGCTTTCCGTGATTGGCAGACTCGATCCGGCGTGGTCTGTCCAGCTAGTCGCAGCGCACCTGGGAACCACGTCGCCAGGGATTTTCGAATCGACGCTGCGACCCGAATATCCCGTCGAGAGCGTGAGGGATTATCTCGCTATGAAGCTCACGGCCGAGCCTTCGGCGGCCGGAGTCTCGATGCTGCGCGACACATATTCTGATCCGTTGAAGTTCCTCTTGGGCATTTCCGCGCTCGTGTTGCTGATCACATGTGCGAACCTGGCCAGCCTGATGCTCGCGCGGACAAGCGCGCGTGAGCGTGAGATGGCCGTACGGCTGGCGATCGGATCCGGTCGATCGCGGCTGATCTGGCAGGTGCTGTCGGAGAGCCTAATGCTGTCGCTCGCAGGAGCATCTGGCGGTGCAGTGCTGGCGCGAGTCCTGAGCCGCGGCCTCGTGACGTATCTGAACGCGAAGGACAATCCTGTCGCTCTCGACTTCAAACTTGACTGGAGACTGTTTGCGTTTCTGCTGGCAGCGTCGGCGGTAGCATGTTTGCTATTCGGATTAGCCCCCGCACTACGAGCGTCGCGCACCGCTCCCGGAGCTGTGATGAAGAGTGGCGGGCATGGCATGACAGCCGACCGTGGGAGATTGGGATTACGCGGGGTGCTGGTGGTGTCGCAGATGGCTTTGTCTCTGGTGCTGTTGTTCAGTGCTTTGCTGTTTACGCAGAGTCTGCGCAATCTGCTGACCGAGGACCCGGGATTTCACACTGACGGGGTCCTGATCGCCGGGCTGGATTTTACGCGTCTGCAGATTCCACCTGAACGCCGCGGCGCATTCCAGCGGGAGCTACTCGACCGGATGCGCGCAATTCCCGGTGTGGATTCGGCGGCCGACACCAACGTTGTTCCGCTCAGCGGAGTCGGTTGGGGCAACACGGTATGGATCGACGGCCACGACTCAACGCAGCGAGAGAACTCGAATTTTAGCGCCGTCAGTCAGGACTATTTCAAGACGCTCAGCATTCCGATTCTGGCGGGACGTGACTTCAACAACCGGGACACACCCCAGTCGCCGCGTGTGGCCATTGTCAACGAAGCGCTTATTAAGAAGCTTGGCTTGGGTCCTAATCCGATCGGCATGCGATTCCGGCGCGAGGCTACCCCATCAAGCCCCGAAGAAGTAAACGAGATCGTCGGCGTGGTGATAGACACGAAATACCGTAGCATCCGGCGGTCCGCCGGGGCCGATTGCTTATCTCGCCTTGTCACAGGACAAGGACGCGGAGAACTCAATGCGTGTCCTCGTCCGGTCGAAATTGCCGATGGATGCAATTGAAGAGGCGATCCGGCGCACGATTCGCGAGGTGAGTTCTGGGATTAGCTTTGACTTCCAGGGATTGCAGGACCAGATCGGGCAGTCGCTGCTCGCTGAGAGCTTGCTGGCTACCCTGTCGGGGTTCTTCGGGGCACTCGCAATCGTGCTGGCAATGATCGGGCTCTACGGCGTGATGTCGTATACGGTAGCCGCAAGGACGAACGAGATTGGCATCCGTATGGCCTTGGGTGCGCGACGCGGAGATGTGACGGCATTAATTCTCGGTAAGGCCGCGCGACTGCTTGCTGTGGGGCTGGTGCTCGGCGCGGGATTGTCGATGGCAGCAGCAAGCGCGGCGAGCGCTCTGATCTTCGGACTGAAGCCCCGTGATCCGGCAACGCTGGTCTTCGCTGCCGTTCTGCTGGCAGTTGTGGCCCTGGCTGCGAGTTATCTGCCCGCGCGGAGAGCAGCCGGGCTGGACCCGATCGCTTCTCTCAGAGAAGAGTGAGGCGGCGGAGTCTCAGCCGCCGCATCTCCTACTGCGCGCACGCATCCCGCTGAATCACGGTCAGACTAACGTCATCACGCAGCGGAGTGCCGTTGGCGAAATCCTGTAGCGCGGCGAGAATCATCATCAGTTTGGTATGCGCGGACTGTCCCTCGGCGCAACGCAGCGTTTCGAATAGGCGATCGGTGCCAAACTCTTCGCCTGCAGGGTTGGCGCACTCGAGCACGCCGTCAGAGTAGGCGACAAGCGTGTCACCAGGCGC
>Ga0335085_10018306_pt1 | contig 10073 bp, 5 predicted proteins | sample Lox_Sample_45_FD_206712 | JGI IMG/M metagenome (GOLD analysis project Ga0335085, IMG submission 206712) | Soil microbial communities from Loxahatchee National Wildlife Refuge, Florida, United States - Lox_Sample_4.5 | ecosystem: Environmental > Terrestrial > Soil > Wetlands | place: USA: Florida... | reverse complement strand
CGCGTACACCTGGGACACTTACGTCCCGCTCAACTCGGCGAGCAGCGTCGTGACCATCGCCGCCAGCGATACCAGCGGCGCCTCCACTGCGAGCGGGACGCTTACCATTCGTTCGCTGGTGGCCAGCCGCGCCGGGCTCACCAAAGTACAAGGTGATAATCAGACCGGAATGCCCGGAGCCGCGTTGCCACTGCCCCTGGTGGTATCACTGGCCGATTCCACGGGAGCGCCCATGGGCGGAGTTGCCGTCACTTTCCAGGCATCGATGGGAGCGCAACTTTCCGCCGGGACGGTGGTCACCGATGGCTCGGGCCGGGCGCAGACATCGGTGCGGCTGCCGGCTTCCACCGGCGTCACGCTGGTCACGGCTTCCGCTCCATCGGTGGCTTCGAGCCTCGGCGGCGCGAGCCTGGTGACCTTCGGCGCGGTATCCGCGGCGGGCAACCTCCCCGGGTTCCCGGTCCTGCAGCAGAGCGGAGGCGCGGTTGTGGGCCACGGCGCGGCGACCATCGCGCAGAAAGGCGCGCTGCTGACCGCCGTCGCGGGAATCCTGCAATACCACCAGAATCGCGGGGAGATTCCCTCGCCGAACGGCCCGGCGACTCCCGCGGCGTTGAATGCATACCTGACGACTTTGTGCTCCCCGGCGGGAACCGCGTCGCTCTGCGACGGATACTTGTCCAACGGCAGCGGGGGCGAGCAGATCGTGAACCTGTGGCGGGCGGCGCAGTTCACAGGCGGACTCGATGTCACGGTGATTGCCCCGGCGCTGACCGGTATCGCAGACTTGGTGGCGACGGGCGAGCCGGTGCTGCTGTCTTTGGGGCTTTCGCGTGGGGGATCGGCGGCGGGCGGCAATTTCGTGGTGGCGACGGGTGTGGCTGCAGACGGGTCGATCACCATCCAGGATCCCAATCCACTATTGTCGCGGAGCAGTTTGGCCGATTATCTGAATGGGTTTGCCGCCGGCGGGAGCAACTGGCAGGGGCAACCTGTCGGGGCGATCCGGTTTGCCGTTCGAGGGCCATCGCCGACGCGGTTCCTGGTTGGCGCGTTGTCGCAACCAGCGTCCTTGATTTCCGCGATGACACTCAATGTCGCCTCGGCGGCGGGTAATTGCGGGACAGCGGTGCAACTGGATGACACGGTAGATAACCAAGGTAATCTTCCGGTGAATGGCCCGTTGATTTCGCTTTTGAGCGTGTGTGACGGGACACAAACAGCGTATGAGGTGGATTTAGGCGCATCCCAGGCTTACGAGGCGTTTCTGACGGACCTGGCGGCCGGCGGGGCAAGTACCGATTTATCAAGCAGGAATCTGGTATCGTACGTGCTTACTCGTCCTCAGGCGACGGCGGTCTTGACCCCAATTGCCGCGAGTGTGGCGGCGAATGGAATCGTTAATGCGGCGACGTTCACCAGCGGCCTCGCGCCGGGCGGAATTATGGCTATTTTTGGAACAGGACTTTCGGGAGCGGGGTCGCCGACTTCGGTGACGGTGGATGGAACGCCGGCCCAAGTCCTGTTTGCGTCCGCGTTCCAGGTGAACGCGCAACTGCCCCCCGCAACCTCCCCGGGGACGCATGTGGTGCAGGTGAATTCGGCCCACGGCACGGCCAGTCAACAGGTTTCCGTGTCGGCGGTGGCGCCGGCGATCTTTCTGTTGAGCGCGCCTTCGGCTGGAGCGGTATTGAATCAGGATTTTTCGATCAACACTCCGGCCAACCCGTTGCCTCGCGGCGAAACGCTCCTGATTTACGCTACGGGTCTGGGGGCTACCGCCAAGCAGGGACAATATTCGATCACCAGTACGCCGGTTACGGCAGTGGTCAACGGCGTTGAGGAGCCGGTGGCGTTTTCCGGACTGGCGCCTGGATTTGTCGGGTTATACCAGGTGAATCTGCTGATTCCCTCGTCGATTCCGCCCGGTTCTCAGGTCCCTCTGAGCCTCAAACAGTCGGGCCAAGTAAGCAATTTGGTGGCGGTGTCGATCCAGTGAAGAAAAAAATGAGACGATTTGGTGCGAAACCGTTGACGGAAGCAGGGTTCACGTGGTTAAATCTCGGCCAAAGTGTCGATGTGGATCGATTTATGTGGATTGGGAACACCGATATAGGGAGAGGATTCTCTCTTGACACGGGTCCGGCAATCAGTTATGAATAAGCTTTACCGCGTCTGGTAGTAGTCTGCAATTTTTGCGTTTTAGCTCAGGTGGCACAGAAGATTAAGAAGTCTAAAGACAGCATGTGCGCCTGGGTGAGTACCAAATTAGTACAGGCCCGGCGGCCGGCTTGGTGGCCGACGGAAAATTGAATCTCCGCCCGACACGGAGAGGGTTCCCCAGGTAAAAGGTTTTAGAGGTATCGAGGCTCAGGTTGAAAAAATACTTCGACCGATTCAATTTCGAATTCTACAAGGAGAAGGAAATGGCAGATTTTCGCAGATGGATGACTGCGCTAGCTGTGATGGCCCTGTTCGTGGGCTTGGCCAGCGCGCAGGTCGGCCAGGGGACGGGCTCGAATTTTTCCCCGTTCACTTGCTCAGTCCAAAATACTGTAACCCCGCAACTTCGCCAGGAAGGCTTTACCGAACAGACTGGTGACATTCTGATCGTCTGCACCGGCGGTACGCCGATACCGGTCGGTAACTCGATTCCGACGATCGACATCACGGTGTTCTACAACGTTCCCGCCGTCACCAGCCGGTTGCTGGCCAGCAATGGATCGTCGGAAGCCGCACTGTTGATCGACGAGCCGGATGCCGGTTTGCCTACCGCTGAAACCGGATACGGACCGTCCCTGCCGCAGTTGGTTTGCCCCTCGGCTACCCAGGGCGCCGGCCCGAATGGCTGCCCCGAGTGGGTTGGCACGGTTGGTGGCGCGACGGGCGTACCGGTTCAAACCAGCCCGACTTCCGGTCAGCCGGGCGCCAACGTGTTCCAGGGCGTCGTGAGCGGCGCGACCGTCACGTTCTTCGGTATTCCGGTTCTCCCGCCGGTTACCGCCGGATTCTCTCGCGTCTACCGCATCACCAATGTTCGCGTCAATGCTAATGGCGCGGGCGGCGGCGCGGCGGGCGGCCCGGGACAGGTGAACGCGTCGATTTCGACCAGCGGCGCGACTTCGCTTGGTTTGACCAATCCGAATCCGATCGTCGGCTTTATCAGCCCGAGCTTGTCGACGAAGGTCTCCAACGCCGGTTCGTTCCCGCAGTGCAATGCGACCACGGGATTCTCCGGCTTCCTGACATACACGGAGAGCTTCCCGACGGCATTTAAGACACGTGTGGACGGCAGGCTGGGTGGTGCGGCAAGCAACTTTACCAGCAGTCCGCTCACACAGAACGTCCCGGGTCTGGCGTACAACTCGGAGTCGAACTTCGTCTTCAACGGCCAAGGCCAGGGTTCCGGTATAGGCGGCCTGGGAACGACGATTTCGAACAGCAGCTTTACGGCAGGTCTGGCTGACTACGGAACACGCCTGAAGGCGATCTTTAGCAACATTCCGACGGGTGTCATTCTGTATGTCGGCACCACGAACGTGAGTTCCACCAACGCAAACACGTTCGTTCCGGTGGGCACTCCCAGCTCGACGAGTTCGCCGTTCGGCACGACTACGGCTACCTCGTTTGCCGTGCTGCTGACGAGTGAGACCGGGTCAGACGGAACCGGTTCGCTGCCGATCGCGTCGGCGACCAACTCCTTCACCCCGGCGTCCACCAGCACTTCGGGCAACTACGTAGCGTTCACCTCTCAGGGCACTCCGATCGTGGTTGAATGGGAAGTCATCAACACCCAGCCGACGGTCAACGAGAGCCTGGTGTTCCCGGTGTATATCGGCTACAGCAACGTCACGCAGACCTTCCCGCCGGCTCCGACCACGGGAACCGTGACGATGACATACGCTCCGACACCGACCAACGGCGCCTTCAGCGCCAGCAGTGGCGGCACGGCGTCCACGACCAACCAGTTCATACCGCGATTCGCGGATACATCAACTGGCTCGAGCACGTTCTTCACAATCAACCTTTGCGAAACGACACTATTGTTCCCATACGTGACAACGGTGACCGGGTTCGACACGGGTATCGAGATTGCGAATACGACAACCGATCCGTTCAAGACGACAAACCAACAGGGCACTTGCACCTTGAACTGGTATCAGGGCACCAACAACCCGGCTGCAACAGTTACGCCGGTTATTGCAACAGGCACGATCTATGTCAACAATGCTTCGGCTACCGGTTTGGCCGGCCAAGGCTTTAATGGCTATATGATCGCGACCTGCAACTTCCAGTTGGCTCACGGTGCGGCGATCATCACGGACCTCGGCGTCCAGCACATCCTCTCCGCATACCTGGCCCTGGTTGTGCCCACCGGCACTGCATCGCGGAATATCCTTTCGAACGGCACGCCGGAGAACCTCAACAACTAACCAGCGGTACACAGCCGTACAAAGAGGGGAGCTTCGGCTCCCCTCTTTTTTTGTCATTTTGAAATGGCCTATTTCCGAAACGTCTCCGCCGTGTTACGATAGTTTTCTGCCCGCGTCCATCCTTGTTCACCAACCAGCATGAGGAGGTCTTCTTGACCCTATTTAGGTCGACTCTGTTCGCGGCGGTGTGCCTCGCCGTATTGTGGGCGCCGGCAGCGACCGCCCAAACACAACCCTTTACCATCACTACATACACCGGAAACGGGCAAATGATCTGTACCAGCTGTGTCAACAGCAGGTATCAGAATTTCGAGCCCATCACCGCGCTGGTCGTCGACGCCAACGGCAATCCCGTGAACGGTGTCACCGTAAATTGGCTTAACGTAAAGGGCGGCACGCTGCAGTTCTTCACCACGGTGACCGGCGCGACCGGTTTGGGTGACGGAATGACGCAGAATGTCCTGTTTGTGCCCGTGGTCCAGGGCAGCGTTGCCAATCCGTTCGCCTCCTACATCGTGACGGCGAGCATCGGCGGTGGAACCAATCAGACCGCAACATTTTATGAAACGCAGGCACTGGCGGACCAGAACTCGGCGGTTCCACAAGTCAGGGTCGTGTTCTCGCCGAGCGGGTTTCCGCCGGAGTCCGAATCCAATATCGGGGGAGCGACGCCGACTCCGATCGTGGTCATCGCCCAGTCTCTGAGCGCCATTGGCGTTCCTGGCGTGGAAGTTCGGATCCTGCCGAATCAGACCAACCCCTCTATGTCATGCGCCACAACCAGTGGACCCGGCGCCGGCACCACCGCCGACCCGGGCACGGCGTTGACGGATTCCACCGGTACGGCAACCTGCAACCCGGTCTTCTCGGGAACCGGGTCGGGCTCATTTCGAATCCTGGTGGGCGGGGTTGCCGCAGCTTCCGGCGAGTTTAGTATTCCACAAGGTCAGCCTGCCGGTTACTATGAGTACACCAATGCGATTCCGCTGACCGTGGCTCCGGCCGTCCCCGCTTCCATCCAGGTATTCAGTGGGAATGGGCAGACCGTGAATGCGGGACAGCCCCTCAACAGCCCGCTGGTGGCCACCGTGAAGGACGCCAACTCCAACCCCATCGTCGGACAAAACGTGGTGTGGACCGTAACGCCCTCAACGGCGGGAACGTTCACCAACACCACGACGGTCTCCTCGAGCACCGGGCAGGTGCAGACCGGATTTACCTTTGCGGGCACCGCCAATGGTTCCGCAACCATCACGGTTACGGCGGCTGGCACCAGCGTTTCCGCATCGTTCACCGCGGCGGCCATACCGCTGGTTACCGTGACCTCGCTGCAGAAACTGGCCGGCGGGGACGGCCAGACCGCCGCCTCCGGGCAGCCGTTCACCAATCCCCTGGTTGTCCAGGTGACCAACAGCAATGGCCAGTCCGCCGGCGGAACCACCGTCAACTTCTCGGTGAACGGCCCTGTGACGCTGAACAACTATGCGCCCACAGCCAACAGCGCGGGCCAGGCGCAGGTCACCGCGACCGCCGGGACCGTCAGTACGCAGACCCAGGCGACGGTCACCGCTTCTGTCGGCAGCCTTAGTCAGACCTTCACGTTGACTGTTCTGCCGCCGGGCCCGACGATCACCGCAACCAGCTTTGTGAACGCCGCCGATCAGAAGGTCGGATCGCTTTCTCCATGCAGTCTGGCAACGGTGATCGGGCCCGGCATCGCGCCGACCGTGCAGGGAACCGTAATCGGCGCAAGTTTTGCCGCCGGCCCCCTGACCCTCGCCGGGAACAGCATTAACTTTGGCGGCACCGCCGCTCCGATTTTCAGCCTCAGCAATAGCGGGGGACAGCAATCTATGACGTTCCAGGTGCCCTGCGAAGTGGTGCCGAGCGGTGGAGCCCCGGTCAATATCGCAGTGGGCGGAGGGTCGGCTACCGTCAACGTGCCGGTTCTGGCTGCCAGTCCCGGCATCTATGGGTCAACCAACACGGACGGCATCGTTCGCGCCACGCTGGTTCGCCAGGACGGCTCGTTCGTGAGTCTGCAGAACCCCGCGCGCCGCGGCGAAGTTGTGACGGCGTATGTGACGGGTCTGGGACCAACCACGCCCCAGGTTGGCACGAATCAGCTGCCTCCTCGAGGCGTCAACGCCGTGGTCAACGGCACAGTGGTTCCCGGGGTCGCCGGCGGGGGAGCAGCGCTTGTCTCCAGCCAGCCACCGCAACTCACCCCGGATCTCGTGGGTGTGTACGCGGTCCCATTTGTTGTGCCGAACAACGTAAATCCCGGCAATAATGTCGGATTTTCCGTCGGAATCACGCCGGTAGGATCGAATACGTCGATTTTCAGCAACCTGCTTTTCATCCCCGTCCAGTAGAAAATCCACTCTTTCTCCACTTGGGCCAGCCCTCGCGGCTGGCCTTTTCTTTGGGTATTGTCTTCGCCTAATATTCGCCATGCGGTCTACATATAGTGTGTTTCGCTACTTGTGTAGACTCCATGGTGTTCTGATAACCCGATCTGATTCATGAGCTTCCACAAAAAACCACTTGCAATGGATGAGGCGACCATGGCACAATCGGTTGTGGTTGGAAGTGGATAGTTCGTGGATTAATCGTGGGCGACTTGGCAAATCAAATCGAAATGATCGAGCCTCCACTTGGAATGTATCCAGGAAAGCTCGATGACAAGGGGCGCGTGAAAGTCCCAGCCAAGTTCCAGCAATACCTGAGTGCCCTCCGCGAAAAGACCTTATTCGTCACCAGTTTAGACCGACGCATCGCGCAGATTTATCCTATCGCGGTCTGGCGGAGAAATATAGAGTTTTTTGCGGCTCATCGGGAGCTGGCAAAACTATCGGCAATGGTGGCGTTCAACGCCGCCGACCTTGGTTCCGAAGCCGAGATGGACGCGCAGGGCCGGGTGACGTTCTCCCCGGAATTACGCCGCGAATTGAAGCTCGAAGGCGTCAACCTGCACCTGTACTTTTATAAAGGCCGGATCGAAGTGCTGAGCGACGAAGTTTACGAGGAACGTAAGAAAGCGGCAATGCAATTGACCCAGGAGGATTTGGCCAACCTCGAAGCCGCCGGTCTGAATTGACAGGTAGCATGCACCTGTCGGTACTGCCGAGGGAGTCGCTGGAGTATCTGGCGATCCGGCCGGAGGGTAGGTACCTGGACGCGACGGCGGGATTAGGCGGCCACACGGCGCTAATCGCCCAGGGGTTGACCTCGGGAATTGTCATTGCAAGCGATCGGGATGCGAAATCGTTGGAGCTGGCCCGGGAAAATACGAAAGCATGGGCGGACCGGATCCGGTACCGTCATGCCAGCTTCGGCGAATTGGCCGACACGGTGAAATGGGCGGGTTGCGGCAAGCTGGATGGACTACTGGCAGACCTCGGAGTTAGCCGTTACCAGCTCACTTCTCCGGAACGAGGCTTTTCCCTAATGGCGGACGGCCCGCTCGACATGCGGATGGATCAGTCCAAAGGCATGACGGCAGCCGACCTGGTGAATCACAGTGCTGAAACGGAACTCGCCGACCTGATTTATCAGATGGGCGAAGAGAGGAGGGCGCGGAGAATAGCCAGAGCACTCGTCAGAGCACGGCCCATACGGAGCACACGCCATCTGGCCGATGTCGTGGAGCGGGCCGTGCCCAGGACGGGACGCCTGCATCCGGCGACGCAAACCTTCATGGCGTTGCGGATGGCGGTCAATGACGAACCCGGGGAACTGGAACGCCTGTTGGACAGGGGGCCGGACCTGCTCCAGAGCGCCGGCCGGATGGTGGTCATCAGCTTCATGTCCATCGACGACCGGATGGTGAAACATAAGTTTCGGGAGCTTGCCGCGGAGAGACGGGCCAGGATACTGACCAGGCATCCGGTTCAGCCCTCGGAAGAGGAATCAGCCACAAACGCTGCTTCACGCAGCGCGAAGTTACGAGCGATCGAAATCGAGTAAACAGGAGGACCCGAGCATCATGGCGACGCTACCGGCATTTTTCACGACCCTCCCCCTCTTCAAGCGGGCGGGCGTTGCACGTCCGGAGACGGGCGGCCGATCGGCGGAAATCTCGGCACAGCGCGATCCATTTCAATTGCGCAGCCTGCCGCAGGATCAGGTCTTTTTCTTCAGCAAGAAAATCGACAATTCGCGGCTGGTGCGCCAGGCGGATCCTCAGGCCAAGAGCGCTTGCTGGTCGGCAATCGGGGTGGCATCCATCGCGGTGGCGGCACTGGCTTGCGTGCTGGTGCCCGGCGCCATGACTACCAGCTCGGGGTACCGCCTGGAATCGCTTCGAGCCGAAGAACGGCGATTGATGGACGAACGCCGTGCTCTCGATCTGCAGGAAGCCGAGCTATTGAGTCCGGAACGTCTTGACCGGCTGGCGCGCGCGCAGAACATGGTGACGCCGAAATCCGATCAAGTGTATCACTTGGAAGGCAAGCCCGACTCCGCGGTCGCGATGGTGAAACCGTAGTCACAGGGGAGGCGTAGCACTTCGTCGCGCGATCTCAGAATCACGCGGCGAAATCGCGCGGCACCATGGTGGAACGTCGTCTCTTAGTGATCGCCGGCGTGCTGGCAGTGTGGAGCGGGGCGGTGGTCGCCAAACTGTCCTCGTTGCAGCTTCTGCACCATCACGAATACGCGCAAAAGGCCCGGGCCAAGCAGGAAGTGGTCCGGCCGGTGCCCGCCCCGCGCGGGACGATTTACGACCGCACCGGCCAGGCGTTGGCGATGAGTCTGCCATCCGCCTCGGTGACGGTCAACCCGGGCAAGCTCCCGAACATCGCAGTGGCGGCAGACCTCCTGGAGCGGGTGCTGCACATGGGCAATTCCGGTCTGGCCGACAAGCTGAAGCAGGCGGCCGAAAAAGGCCGCGGATATTTTGTGGTCAAGCATTCCATCAGCCCCGAGGAAGCCGCCAGCGTTCGAGCCCTGCCGATCGACGGCATCGAGATCGAAAATCACAGCCAACGCAAGTATCCGAAGGGAATATTGGCGTCACACGTTTTGGGTGGAGTGGATTTCTCCGAGCACGGTAATGCCGGCGTCGAGAAGTCGATGGACGAGTTGCTGCACGGCGAACCGGGGCAGGAACTGCTCCTGACGGACGTCAAGCGCCGCGGCATTGAATCCCACCAGGCCACGGAACCCAAGCCGGGCACGCCCATCACGCTCACCATCGACGAGCGCCTGCAGTTTGTGGCCGAGCGCGAACTGGCCGCGGCGGTCGCCGACAGACACGCCTCCACCGGCAGCGTGGTCGTCATGGACCCGGCAACGGGAGACGTACTTGCCCTCGCCAGCTACCCTACGTTTGATCCGAACGACGCGCCCACTTCGAAGGACGAAGCCGCCCGGGCGAATCATGCCACCGGCGTTCCTTTCGAACCGGGGTCCTGTTTCAAAGTGATCACTCTCACGGCGGCATTGGAAACCACCGCTCTGAAACCGGAGAGTCTCATCGATTGCGGGGTTGGCCCGGTCACGCTTTTTGGGCACTCGCTTCACGAAGCGCACACGTACTTCGGACTCATCTCCATGGCGCAGGTGCTCATACACTCGAGCAATATCGGCGCCGCCCGGGTCGGCTTGCGCGTGGGGCAGGACAACATGTATCAATAT
>Ga0335085_10018305_pt1 | contig 10073 bp, 6 predicted proteins | sample Lox_Sample_45_FD_206712 | JGI IMG/M metagenome (GOLD analysis project Ga0335085, IMG submission 206712) | Soil microbial communities from Loxahatchee National Wildlife Refuge, Florida, United States - Lox_Sample_4.5 | ecosystem: Environmental > Terrestrial > Soil > Wetlands | place: USA: Florida... | reverse complement strand
TGAGTTGCCACGCATGTTCATCGTTCAAATCTTCGGCCACAAGCCGGTCGCTGCAACCCAGTTGCGGATCGCAGAAAGACCCCGTCGGCACGGCGCCACTCGGATTGGCGCAGTGATTGCCGCCGATACTGAGGCTGCCATCGCTGCAATCGTAATTGCCGTCTGGCACGGTAAGCATGCCGAAGTTCGAAGGCTGATAGGCGAAAATGCCCGGCTGCGTGTTGAATCGATTGTAATCCTCAGTGGACCAGAGGAAATCGCGATTGAACCCGGTTTGCGACGTAAAGGTGAGCGCGGGCGTGACCGCATAATCGGCATTCAATTCGAGCGTATCGTTCTTTGCCCGGTAAGCCGGATTCAACGTCGATTCGATGTCTCTCAGATTTCGCGATTGCGTCGTGCTGGCGTAGGGATCGCGATGACCGCCGGGAACACCGGTCAGCGGCGTACCGATGGACAGGCCGAATCCGGCACCGATGAGCCCGCCGTAATAGGGCAGCGACAGCGCATTGGGCACCTCAAAGGCATCGGCGCCGTAAAGCGAGGTCGGAAGGCAACCCTGGGCAAGAAATTCCTGACCCAATTTTCCATCAGACCCGGCAGCTGTCGTGATGCCGCCGACCGATGTGAGCCCATTGTCCGTCTTGCAAAGCTGCTTGCTGGAGCGCAGGCGATCATCGCTTTCCTGGAAATGCTCCCAGACGAAATCGACGGTGAGTTTGCTGACCGGCCTGAACCTGACGCTGACGCGGCCCGACCAGAGATCGCGCCCGTCTATGGGGCTGTTCGTCAAGGTGTTGAAGGAATAGCCATCGCGTTTCGTCCATTCGCCGGCCACACGCAAATCGAGGCGGTCATCCACAATCGGGATGTTCACCATGCCTTCGTAGCGGCGGTTCGTGTAATTGCCGAGATCGGCCGACAGCATCGCCTCGAACTGGTCGGTGGGCTTTGCGGTGATGACGTTCACAACGCCCGCCGTCGCGTTGCGGCCATAGAGTGTTCCTTGTGGGCCGCGCAGGACTTCGACCTGGCCCACGTCATAGAATTCCTGCTCGAAGAAGTGATTGCGGATGAACGGCATATCGTTCAGCGCCACGGCGACCGCCGGATCGGTCGTCACCGAAATCGCCTGCGTGCCGATGCCGCGAATCTGGATCGAATAGCCGCTGAAATTTGTTTTTGTGAATGTAAGATTCGGCACTTCCTTCACCAGATCGGGTCCGCCTGCAATCTGCCGCGAGGTAAGCTGTTCCTGCGACAGCGCTGTAATCGCAATCGGTACGGTCTGGATATCGCCTTTGATCTTCGAACTCGTCACCACCACCGTTTCCACGCTTGCGGCGGCGTGCGCGGGCGCGGCGTCGGCCACGTGGATTTCCTGCGGTGCGCGCGCCTGTTTCGGTTCCTCGTGGATCACGCCGATGGCGCCGGATTGCGTGCGCCGCGCGGTGTAGCCCGTGCCGGCGAGGATGTGGTTGAGCGCCGCTTCGGTTGTGAGTTCGCCTTTGGCGCCGCGGCTCTGGCGGCCCTTCACGGCGCCGGCGGAATAGAGAAGTTCGATTCCGGTTTGCGCCGAATAGGCATCGAGCGCGGAGGCAAGATCGCCGCCCGGAATATTGAACTGATCGGCAAACGCGCCGCTTGCGAAAGCCAGCACGCAGGTGCTGCCCAAAATCGCCGATTTCAACAATCTCGACTTCATCATTCCCCCCTTTGCGGCAGGTTCGCCGCGCGGTGCTTATCGCGAGATCAGAATTTCGTTCCCATCCGCTTTGACATGAAGGCCAAGCACGAGCTGAACCAGCTTCGTGAAATCATCCAGATGGTGGACGCTGAAAGTTCCGCCGATGGTGAGCGCGCCGGTGGCGGCATCAGCCAGCACGAGTTTTTCACCGTTGTAGCGGTTGAATTCGGCCACCGCGTCGGCCAGCGTCGTGTGCTTGAACACGAGCAGCCCCTTGCGCCAGCTGAGCGCGCGGAATAATTGCTGCTCGGGCTCGCGCGTGACGGCGATGGAATTCGCCGTACCGATGGCCACGTCGCCCGGCATCAGCAGGGCCGATTGCCGGCGCGAGCGCACATTGGCAACGGAGAATTCCGCGCTGCCTTCCAGAAGCGCAACCTTGGTGCGGCCAAGCTGGCGGCGCACGACGAATTTCGTGCCCAGATCGGTGATGCGGTGATCGCCCACGATGACGATGAAGGGATGGGTGGGATCGTGCTTGACTTCGAAATAGGCCTCGCCGCGATCGAGCCACACGACGCGCTCGGCCGTCGTCATGCGCGCGCGCAGCACCGTGTTGGTGTTCAGTTCGATCTTCGTGCCGTCGGCGAAGGAAACGAGTTCGTGGCCGCCAATGGCGGTGGCGTAGGTTCTTTCGCGCGGGGCGGTGACATAAAACATGCCGGCCGCGCCGAGCGCCGCAACGATCACAAAAACCGCGGCGATCTTCAGCAGCAGAAACAAATTGCGCGGCGCATTCACGGCAACCGCTTCGCTCGCCTGCGTTTGCAGCGCCGGCAGCCGCCTTGTGTATTCCCACGCCGCTTCCAGCCGCCAATAGGCGGCGCGATGGGCGGGCGAACGGGCGAGCCAGGCTTCCAGCGCGGCTTCGTCCATATCGCCGAAATCGCGGCGCTCCAGCAGATCGGCCGCTTCAGCTTCGATTTCGCGCGCGCTTTGCGCCGCGGCTAAGGGGAATTGCGCTTCGCTCATGCGCCCCTCCCCGTTTCGCCGAAGATGAGACCGGCCAGCGCGCGCATTCCGTTTGTGATGTGCTCGGCGACCGTTTTCTCGCTGATGCCCATGCGGGTTGCGATCTCGCGGCGCGACAGGCCCTCCACACGGCGCAGGATGATGGCTTCGCGGCAACGCGGCGGAAGGCGATCGAGCGCGCCATGCAATTTGCGCAATATATCCCGCGCCACCACATTGCTGTCGGGTTCCGCCGCCACGGCCAGCGCATCGAGATCGGGAACCGGATCGATGGGCACGATCTGTTCGTGGCGAATGCGATCGATGAGAAGATTGCGCGCCGTGCGCATCACGAAGGCTTTGGTCTGCGTGGGGATGCCGCGCTCGGCCGCGCTCAGAAGCTGGGCATAGATATCCTGGCGGATATCTTCCAGATCGCTTCTGTTGCGCCAGGTCTGTTGCAGATAATGCATCAGCATCGCCTCAAGCGGCAGAACCTCGCGCACGAACCAGTTCTTGACGTCAGACACAGCTTTGCCTGCATCCGGACGCCGCAGTTCCGGCTCCAACCGTGATGGGTCTCGTGCCTCGGTCATCCCCCGCGCGCCGCCCGCCTTTTCAGGGGTTCAAGTCTAAACCTCGCTCATAAGACGAGGCAGATGCGGATCGGTCGGGATCGGGAATGGAAATTATTTTTGCGGCAGTGCAACACGCTGCTGCGGCGCAAAACCGGACAAGGAAAAGGCGGTGAATCGCTCCACCGCCTTCGCCGTCTTAATACAGTAAGCCGGGCTAATCGCCGAGGCCGACGGAGATGGAAGCATAGGGGCCGAAGAAGCCGCGCGTCTGGGTTTGGCGGGTGTCGATGCCGGCATCGAAAGCGTGAAAGTAAAAATCCCCGCGATAGCCGATGCTGATCTTCGCATCGTCGTAACGCACGCTGAGCCCTGCAAACCCGCCCAGATTCGGCAACGTCACGCGGCGCGAGCGATCGAGCGGCGTGGTGTCGATGATGCGCGAATAGTTCTTTCCCTTGTTGTATCGCGCGCTGGTGAGATGATTTCCGCGCACGCTCTGGCGGCCGAACAGAAGCGCGGCATTGGCGCCCCAGTCGAGCGTGATTTCTCCCTTGTCGGCGTTGCCCGCAAATGGCGTGGACACCTTCCAGGAAAGGGCGGGGCCGATGCCCTGAAAATCGTGAGAAAACTTGCCCGTTGCGAGATAGGTGTGATGGTGATAATTCGGATTGCCGGTGGTCGGCAGAATTGTTCCCCAATGGGGATCTGGCAGCGACTTGAAAACAATATTGGCATGGGTCCGGAATTGCGCGTACCGCACGCCGGCGCTGACGACGGATGTACTCCCGTGTCCGAATATGCCGAGCCCGACATCCTTGCCGGCCATGAAATCGAGAATGGCGTGTTCTTCTTCAGTTTTCGTCTGGACATCGTTGAAGCGTGTGAGATTTTCAAAGGTGAATTTGTGTTTCACGTTATATTTGAGAGTCTTGATCCGATAGGAACTGGTCGTCTGCTGATGCAACCCCTTGCCGCCGTTGGAGCGGCCGAAGCGGACATTGGCGGAAAACACCCAGTCGGAATTCCGTGGCTGGAAACTCAATGCCGCTTCTCCGCCCAGAGAAAAATTCGGCGCGCCTTCGCGGCTAAGCGGCGAAATCGGATCGTAAGACCGGTTGAGATGCGCGGTGACGAAGGGCGGCGCATAGGTATCGTCCTTGCCCCGCAAGCCTTCGAGCTGCCCCCCGACTTCGACCCAGATCAACGGGCGATCCGAATCGCCGGCCTGCGCGGCCGTGGCCGATGAGAGCGTTATGGCGAGCGCCGAAACGGATGTCAGCAATTTCCAGCGGATTGCGGCGCGGTTGTTGTTCGTATGGATCAGTTCGCTCATTGGTGTTTCCCCCTCACCAGTTCTTCGTGATGCGGACGCCGTACAGCCGCGGATCGGTGAGAAACACATTGGTCGTAAGATCCGAATCGTCGCTGTTCAGGAACGCGCCGGTGATCGCCGTCGTGTCGAAGATGTTCTTGACGTAACCCATCACCTGCCAGCCGCTTGCGCTGGTCAGCGTTAGCGCCAGATTGACGTTGGAATAGCCGCGCAGCTTGTCGTAATTCAGATCGTTGAAGACACGCCACCAGGATTGCGATTGCCAATAAAAATCGCCATGGATCGTGGCGGCCCAATTTTCCGAAACCGGCATCGTGTAATCGGCCGAAAACATGGTCGTGAAATGCGGCGCGTTGGGAAGCTGGTTGCCGCCGATCTCCTTTGCAAAGCCCTCGCCGTTATTCGGCGGCAGGCCCAGCCCGTTATTGACATTGGCCGGAGCACTTGAATCGACGCTCAGCGGATCGAAGCCGGGATAACCGGCAGGAATATTGATGGTATTGTTGTCGATAGCCGATTTTCCCGTGGGACTTTGCGTATAGGTTCTGCCCGTTACGGGATCGAGCCCGGCAAAATAGGCGTAGCCGCAGGCTTGCGTTGCAGGATTGGGTTCGCCGTAAAAGGCCGATTGAATGATCGCCGCGACGACATAAGTTGGCAAAATGCAGTTCGACGCCTCCGAAACGAACGGTTTGACGACCATCCAGCCCGGCGTGCCGGCGGTGCGATCCATCAGATCGATGGCGCTCTGGCCCTTGTCGAGACGCGCATCCTCGTAACCGCCGCTGGCATTGAAGCGCAGACCGGGAAGAGGTTCCCAACTCGCCTCGATTTCGCTGCCCCTTACCGTCGAATCGAAATTGAGATTGATCGACGTGCGGTCAACGATTTCCGAGATCTGATAGTTCTTGTAATTGTAATAGAATATGTCGGCGTTGAACGTTATCGCGCCATCCGCCAGCGTGTTCTTCGTGCCGAGTTCGTAAGCGTCGATAAATTCCGGCTTGAATGTCAGCGGATGTACCGGGTTGGCGACATCCAGAGATGCCTGCTGCGCATCGAACACCGCGCCGGGCGGGTTGGCGCCGCCCGCCTTGTAACCATGCGCGAAAGATCCATAGAAGAGGCTCTGATCGGTGAAGGTGAGTTTCGGCGACCAATTGAGCGCGGCGCGGCCGGTCCAGACACTCCATTTCTGATCGACGGTGCCGGTCGAACCATAGCCCCAACCATTGGCCACAAGCTCGCTCGGGATGTTGGTGAAATGCTTTTCGTCGTCCGTCCAGCGCACGCCCGAGGTGAGCTTCAGTTCCTTCGTAAAATCGTAATACACCTCGCCGAACCCCGCGTAGGAATTGAGCACATAGGGATTCTGGCTCAGGAAATAGTTGTGACCTTCATTGTTGAGATTGGAAATGGGATTGGGATCGATATACGAACAGAGATTGGTGGCAAAGCCGCCGCCCTTTCGCGGATCATGCACCACAAATCCGTGCTGATCGGAAATCAAATGCCAGCACTGACTTGTCGTATTGTCCGACACACCCGGATCCCACGGATCGCGAACATCATCGCGCACGGTCATCAGCGTCAAGGAATTGATGAAAACGTAATAATTCTCTTCGGTTTCGTAGTGAAGGTAATTCCCGCCAAAGCTGAAATTGAACGGGCCGGTGAAATGCGACGCGAAGCGGAATTCCTGACTCGCCTGCCAGGCATATTCATTGTTCAGATCTTCCGCGAGCAACCGGTTGCTGCAACCGAGTTGCGGATCGCAGAACGTGCCGTCCGGCGCGACGACAACGCCGCCGGCTTTATCTACGTTCGGGACGAACAAGCCAGGCGTTGAGGCAAAGCGATTATAATCTTCGGTGGACCACAGATAATCGTGATTATAAGCCGACGATGAGGATAGCGTCAGTGTCGGTGTGACATCGTAGTCGGCATTGAACTCCACCACATCGTTTTTCGACTTGTATGTCGGATTGATCTGCGAATCGATCGTGCGAAGGTTCCGTGATTGTAGAACGCCCAGATACGGATTAACGGCCGTCACATCCCCAAAAAACGAAGGTGCGGAATAATAGGCAAGCGTATAGCCGTTGGGCACTTCGTAGGATTCGGGCGAATAGAGCGACTCCGCCTGGCATCCTTGCGCCAGAAAAATCGCGAAGCTCGTCGCCAAAATTGCCGTATTTCCGCCGTTGATCGCCACCGGCACGCCATTCACCGTGGTCGGCAGCGGCGTCGATTTGCAAAGCTGCTTGGAGCTTCTCAGGCGGTCGTCGTCTTCCTGGAAATGTTCCCACAGGAGATAGGTCTGTAGATGTTCCAGCGGGCGCCAGCCGATGGTGATGCGGCCGGACCACAGATCGCGCCCGTCGATGGATTTATCTGTCAGTTCGTTGAAGCTGTAACCGTCGCGCTTTGTCCATTCGCCTGCGATGCGCAGATCGAGGCGGTCGTCGATAACCGGAATGTTCACCATGGCTTCATAGCGGCGGTTGGTATAGTTGCCCCAATCGGCGGAGAGCATGGCTTCGAACTGATCGGTGGGTTTCGCCGTGATAACGTTCACGACGCCGGCTGTCGCGTTGCGTCCATAGAGCGTTCCTTGCGGCCCGCGCAGCACCTCGACCTGATTGACGTCGAAGAATTCCTGTTCGAAGAAATGATTGCGGATAAAAGGTGTGTCGTTCAGCGCCACCGCAACCGCCGGATCGGTCGTCACCGAAATGGCCTGCGTGCCGATGCCGCGAATCTGAATGCTGTAACCTGCAAAATTCGTTTTCGTGAAAGTCAGATTCGGCACCTCTTTCACCAGATCCGGCCCGCCCGCGATCTGGCGCGAAGTCAGTTGTTCCTGCGATAGCGCGGTAATCGCAATCGGAACCGTCTGGATGTCGCCCTTGATCTTCGAGGACGTAACCACAACCGTTTCCACGCTCGCCGCCGCTGCCACGGGGCGCGCGGATGCCAGGCGCAGCGGTTCGGCTTTATCCGCGTGTTTCTCGCGCGCGGCCTCGCGTGCCGGCACGATGATGGCCGCGCCCGATTCATGGCGCGCAACAAAGCCGGTGCCCGAGAGGATGTGCGTCAGCGCGGCTTCGGCGGAAAGTTCGCCTTGCGCGCCCTTCGTGCGCACGCCGCGCACCGCATCGGCCGAGACGATCAGTTGCACGCCCGTGGCGGCGGAATAATCGCTGAGCGCCGCGTTCAGATCTCCGGCCGGAATGGAAAAATTCTCGGCCGCCGCCGGCGCGGCCAAAGCCATCGCGCAAACACCGCCCGCCAGAGCCGCTTTCAGGATTCCGAGTTTCGACATGACCCCCCCTTTTCGTTGCGGGCGCGCCCGCTATTGCGAAATCACCAATTCATTGCCGGTGTGCGTGACGGTCAGCCCGAACAGGTCCTGAACCGAGCGCGCGAACAATTCGCTGCTGGATGCCTGGAAGCTGCCATTGATCTTCAGCCGCGCGATATCGGCGCCGGCCAGCACGATCTTTTCGCGGTTGTAGCGATTGAATTGCGCCGCCGCTTCTTCGAGCATCGTGTCCTTGAACACGAGCATGCCGCGGCGCCAGGAAAGCTCCGTCATCAGGTCGCGGATGGGTTTTTTCGACATCTTCATCGAATTGGCGTCGGCCACCACGACATCGCCCGGCGTGAGCAGCGCCGATTGCGGCGTGCCTTGCACATTCGCGGCATCGAAGCGCACGCCGCCCTTAATGAGCCCGACTTCCACGCGCTCGGGCGCGCGGCGCACGACGAATTCGGTGCCGATATCTGTGACGCGATAATCGCCGGCCACAACCACGAAGGGATGCGCCGCATCGTGATGGATGTGGAAATAGGCCTCGCCGCGCACCAGCGTGACCTTGCGCGTGTCGCCCTCTTTCGAAAGGCTCACAAGCGTGTTGGTGTTGAGTTCGATTCGGCTGCCATCGGCCAGTTGCAGCGTTTTGCGCCCGCCGATATCGGTGGAATAGACCGCCGCGCGCGGATGCATGGTGTAGACGATGCCGCCCGCGCCGAGCGCGGCCACCAGCACGCCGGCCGCGATGCGCATGAGAAGCGGAGAGATGCGCGCCCTTGCGGGAACCTCGAGTTCGGGCTTCAGCACGACGAGCCGCCCCGCGCTTTCCCACACCGCATTCTGGCGCAGATACGCAACGCGGTTCCTGTCGGATTCCGCGAGCCACACATCGAGCGCGGCCTGATCGTCGTCCGACCAGTTCCAGAACTGGCGGCGCTGCACCCAATCGGCGGCGGCCTGATCGATGTCGAGCGCGTTCATGTGCGCCTCCGTGGAGTGTCGCGCAGATAGAATTCGGTGAGCGCCATCATGCCGAGCTTCAAATGCTGCGAAGCGGTTGTTTCGGCGATGCCCATGCGATGCGCGATTTCGCGGCCCGAAAGCCCTTCGATGCGGCCGAGGATGATCGCCTCGCGATGGCGCGGCGGAAGCTGGTCGAGCGCGTCTTGCAAGCGGCGCAATTCCTGGCGCGCGGCCACGCTGCGGTCGGGCGACGGCGCGTCGAGCTCAATGCCCAGCGCATCCAGATCGGCCATCGCATCGATGGGGATGACATTGGCCTTTTGCGAAAGATTAATCAGCAGATTGCGCGCGGTGGTGAAGAGAAACGCTTTCGGCGCCTGCGGGATTTCCTTCTTCGCCGCGCCATAGACGCGGGCATAGATCTCCTGGCGAAGGTCTTCCACATCGCCGCGGTCCCGCCAATTGTGACGCAGGAATTGCATCAGCGCCGCCTCCAACGGCAAGATTTCGCGCACGAACCACGCATCAGCTTCGGACGCGGTCATGCCCTCGCCCGCCTTGCGCAAACCCGTGTGTTCACGGCCGAATTCCGGAACCTTGACCATTCGCCTCCAGCGGCCCCCGATGGTCGTCGTCCAAGCCTATGCTTATTGAGACAGGGCAGAGGGCGAATGTTGCGTATCGAGGGAGAAGATTTTTGTGCTGCGCCGCCGAAGGGCCGCTGCAATGCAAAAGGGGCGATGGATTGCTCCACCGCCCCGGTCAGGCAAGCGATTTGGCTGGATTAGAAGTTCTTGGTGACGCGGATGCCATAGAGCCGCGGATCGGTGAGGAAGACATTGGTGGTAAGACCGCTGTCGTCCGAGTTCAGGAACGCGCCGGTGATATGCGTCGCGTCGAACACGTTCTTCACATAGCCCATCACCTGCCAGCCGGTCGCGTCCGTCACGATCAGGGCCAGATTGACATTCGAATAGCCGCGCAGCTTGTCGAAGGTCATATCATTGAAGATGCGCCAGTAGGATTGCGACTGCCAGTAGAAATCGCCATGTAGCGTGGCCGCCCAATTGTCCGACACCGGCATGGTGTAATCCGCCGACAGCGACGTGGTGAAATGCGGTGCATTCGGCATCTGGTTGCCGCCGATATTTTTGGCGAAGCCTTCGCCGCTGTTGGGCGGAGCAT
>Ga0335085_10018303_pt1 | contig 10074 bp, 9 predicted proteins | sample Lox_Sample_45_FD_206712 | JGI IMG/M metagenome (GOLD analysis project Ga0335085, IMG submission 206712) | Soil microbial communities from Loxahatchee National Wildlife Refuge, Florida, United States - Lox_Sample_4.5 | ecosystem: Environmental > Terrestrial > Soil > Wetlands | place: USA: Florida... | reverse complement strand
ACTATCCGGATGCCGAGCATGGTTTCATGCACCGCAAGGAGCCGGCCGCCAATCCGGCCGCGACCGTCATTGCCTCGCCGCAACTGGTCGCGTTCCTGACCGCCTGCCTGAGCTAAAGCCGGCGGCAATCAGACACGGGGAGCCGACGTGCATGGAGGATGAAGCGGCCTTGCGGGCCAAAACGGCAACGCTCGCGCGCATGCTCAATCTGCAAGGCACGATCGGCATGTTCGGGCACGTCTCCATTCGCGTGCCCGGCACCACACGGATGCTGATCAGCCCGGGCGCCAGCACCGAAAAAGCAACCGTGCGGCCCGAGCAGATTTTCATCTTCGATCTCGACGGCACCATCATCGAGCATCCGGGCGGCCTCATTCCGCTCGAATGGCGCATTCACACCCGCATCCACCGCGACCGGCCCGACGCCATGTGCATCGCGCATCTGCACGCACCGGCGGCGCGCGTGCTCGGCATCGCCGGCCGCGATCTCGTGCCGGTGTTCCTGCACGGCTCGTTCCTGCACGGCGGCGTGCCGGTCTGGAACAATCCGCGCCTCGTGGTCAACGAGGAACAGGCCGCCGATCTCTCGCGGGCGCTGGGCGACAAGATCGCCGCCCAGATGCGCGGTCACGGCTGCGTGGTGGTGGGCGAGACTGCGGAAGCGACGTTTTTCGGCTGCACCTTCCTGGAAGAGAATGCCCGCATCCAGCTTGAGGCCGACATCGTCGGCAAAGCCATTGCGCTCAGCCCGGAGGAGGCTGCCGATTGCGCCAAGGGCACCTACGATCCGCGGCTGTTCGGGCTCCTTTGGGACTATTACGCGCGCAAGGTCGAGTTGCCGCTCGCCGCCGCGCCGGCGCGGCCGCCGTCATGAGGCTCGTCACTTGTCTCATCGCGGCGCTGATCGTCGCCGCTCCGGCGTCGGCGCAACCGGCAGCACCTCTCGCGCCGCGGGTTGCGCTCAAGGTCGGCGTCATCGGCGCGTTGTCGGATGCCGGCATCTTCATTGCCAGCGACAGGGGCTATTTCCGCGACGAGGGGCTCGATGTCGAACTGGTGCCGTTCAAAGCGGCGCCGCAAATCCTGCCCGCCATCGCGACCGGCGAAGTGCAGGCCAGCGGCTCGGCCATCACGCCGGCTTTGCTCAACGCCTTCGAGCGCGGCATTGCCATGAAAATCGTCGCCGACAAGGGGCAGGTGAGCAAAGGCTTCGGCTTCGCGGCCATCGGCATCCGCAGCGATCTCGCCGACCGCATCCACGACTTCAAGGACCTCAAAGGCTTGAAATTCGCGGTGCCGGGCAAAGGCGTCTCCAGCGCGACGCAGCTTGGCATCGCGCTGAAGCTCGGCGGCATTGAGCCGAAGGACGTCGAACTGGTCGAATTGGGCTTGCCCGAGATGGTTGCCGCGCTCGGCAACAAATCGATCGACGGCGCGACCCTGCTCGAGCCGTTCGTGACCCTCGCGGTCGCCAAGCACATCGCCGTACGCTGGAAAGGCATGGAGGATTTTCTGCCGTTCAAGGGACAGAACGGCGTCATCATCTATTCGCAGCGCTTCGCTGAAGAGCAGCCGGAAGCGGCAAAGCGCTGGATGGTCGCCTATTTGCGCGGCACCCGCGCCTATATCGATTCCGTTCGGAACGGCAAGGACCGCGATGCTATCGAAGCCATTCTCGCCGCGCACACGCCGGTAAAGGATCCGGCGCTTTACGCCAAGATGGCGCCGACCGGCTTTGATCCGAACGGCCGGCTGGAAGTGAAAAGCCTCGAAGCCGACCAGGATTGGTTCATCAAGCTCGGCTTACAGCAGCAGCGCGTCGATCTCAGCAAGATCATCGACTACCAATACGTCGATGCCGCCGTCGCAAATTTGAATCAGCATTGAAACAAATCTGTCGCTCAAACGTTGCGAATTGTGGCGCAGAGGAGGCAGATGACAGCTCTGCGTCTCGCGGCGATCTCAATTTACCATGTAAATTCAAATATTTGGTCGATATTTGTGCAGTGCATGAAAAGCTGGATTTATCTCCGCCAAGAGGGTAATCAATTCCTTTCCATTCAATAAAATGGGACTGTTCAGCATGAAGATGTTGGTCGCCGCCTGCCTGCTTTTGGGCCTTTCCGTCACTGCCGCAAATGCGGTCGATTTGGCCGAACTTGCACCGTGCAAGCCGGCGGCTGCGCGGATGTGTGACCGCTCTGCCGGCATGACTTTCGCCAATCTCCTCGCCTGCGGTGCAACGCTCGCGGCTCATAGCTGGCGTGTCAGCAGCGGCTGCCGCGCGGTGCTGAAGAAGTACGGCCAGTTGTAAGCTGGCCCATCCGCCGACAAATTCGGCTTTGTCCGTAAAGTTTTGAGCCCCGGTGTCCGACACCGGGGCTCGATGATTTTTGGGCGATCGCTTCGCGCTTTTAGAAAATCCGCGAGAACAGCAAGTAGAGCGTGCCCGAGAGCGCCATCGCGGCGGGCAGCGTCAGCACCCAGGCGAGCGCGATGTTGCGGATGGTCGCCCACTGCAGCCCGGAGCCGTTCGCCGCCATGGTGCCGGCGATGCCGGATGATAGTACGTGGGTGGTCGATACCGGGAGGCCGTAGCCGTCCGCGGCCGCGATGGTCGCGGCGGCCGTGATCTCGCGGGTGTGTGACCGGCTGGCGGTCGCCGATTTCCGGCCGTTTGGGATGCAGCCATGGACGCGCCGCATGGCGGCAATCGGCGCCGTGGCAATCGCGCGGGCCCATGCTACACGACCCTGCCGTGCGCGAGGGAGGGTGGCGCTGTCATGCTTGCGCCGGGAGGAAAAGCTGGAATGGCTGTGGAGCGGCGGGGAGCGGCGATCGAGATCGCCCACCTGAGAAAGCAATACGGCGTCGGCCCCGGCGCGGTCGTGGCGCTTGACGACATCAACCTGAATGTCGCGCCCGGCGAATTCCTGTGCATCGTCGGACCGAGCGGCTGCGGCAAGTCCACGCTGCTGCGCATCCTGGCCAAGCTCGATCAGCAATCAAGCGGCAGCATCGATGTTCAGGCGGGTGGCTGGGCGGTGCAGAACGCCATGGTGTTCCAGGAAAGCGGCCTGTTTCCCTGGATGAGCGTCGAGAACAATGTCGGCTTCGGCCTCTATACCCGCGGCGTGCCGGTGCACGAGCGCGCCGGGCGCGTCGAGGCGGCGCTGAAGCTTGTCGGCCTGACCAAGTTCCGCAATCACTTTCCGCATCAACTGTCCGGCGGCATGCGCCAGCGCGGCGCCATCGCCCGTGCCTTCGTCACCGATCCGGCCATGCTGCTTATGGACGAGCCGTTTGCCGCGCTCGACGCGCAAAACCGCGCCATCCTCCAGGCTGAGTTGGTGCGCATCTGGGAGGAGACCGGCAAGACCGTGGTCTACATCACCCATTCGATCGAGGAGGCCTTGCTGTTGGGCGACCGCACCGTGGTGATGACCGCGCAACCCGGCCGCATCAAGACCACGATCGACGTGTCGTTCCCGCATCCGCGCGACCTCATGGCGTTGTCGGCAAGCGCCGAATTCGGCCGGCTCAAGCTCGACATCTGGCGGCTCCTCGAAGACGAAGTAAACCGCGCGCGGGCGGACCTCGAACGATGAACGGCAACTCGGCAAAGTGGCGCGAGCGCATGCTCTATCTGATCTCGCCGATCGGATTGCTGCTGGTCTGGCAAGTTCTCGTCGAGCTCGGCTTCGGCGACCGCCGCTTCATCCCGACGCCGAGCGACATCGCGGTGCGGTTCTGGGCGCTCACCATCGACGGCGAGCTCGCGCTCAATCTGCTGGCGACGCTGTGGCGCGTTTTCGCCGGCTTTGTGATCGGCGTGGTGCCGGCGGTCGCCGTCGGGCTCGTCATGGCGATGTCTCGACCGGTGCGGATCTTCTTCGATCCGCTGATCGCGGCACTGTTCCCGATCCCGAAAGTCGCGCTGATGCCGCTTCTCCTCCTGGCCTTCGGCTTCGGCGATGCGTCGAAGATCGCGCTGGTCGCGATCGGCGTGTTCTTCCCAGTGATCGTCAACACCTATGCGGGCGCCGCCAACATCGAGAAAATCTACTGGGACGTCGCCCGCAATTACGGCGCCAGCACCTGGGTCATGTTCACCCGCATCGTGTTCTTCGGCGCGCTGCCGATGATCTTCGCCGGCTTGCGCATCGCGGTCGCGGTCGCCTTCATCGTGCTGGTCGCGGCCGAATTCGTCTCCACCAAGGTTGGCATCGGCTACCTGATCTGGAATTCCTGGGAATTGCTCCAGGTCGACACGATGTTCGTCGGCATCGTGGTGATCGGGCTCGTCGGCCTTATTACCTCGGTGCTGCTTGCGGAAATCGAGCGCAAGGTCATTCCGTGGAAAACCGTCTAATCCTCCCCCGCACGAAGTGCGGGGGAGGAGAGTGTCGAATCAAATCCCGCGGTTCCAGAAGTCGTAATAGCGCTCGATGTTCATCGGCAGGAACGCCTTGTAGTTCGGCCACGCCGCGTATTTCGGCAGCGAGATGTCCTTCATCGCGTCGTCGTAGGATTTGCCGGCGTCCACCTCTTTCTTCACGGCGGCGGAGAGATCCTGCAGATAGGCAAGCTCATTGCGGGCGTCGTCCTTGGTGCCGGTCTGCTTGCCGCCCGGGCCGGGATGGCCGGGAATGAGTGTCTCCCAATCGAGCGCGATCACCTTTTTCAAGCCGCTTTCGATGTCGGGCACATAAGTGTCGGCCATGCCGCGAAACTGCACGCCCTGGATCGGAATCCAGTCGACCGTGAAGATGATCTTCTCTTTCGGCAGCCGCATCACCAGCGTGCTGTCGGAATGGTTCTTGCCCACATAGAGCAGTTCGAGCGTGGTGCCGCCGAGTCTGATAATGCTTTTGTTGTCGACCACATGATCGGGAACCACCACATCCGCCAGCTTGAGTTCGGCGATGCGCTCCTTGGCGTTGCGCTGCGCGATGAAGGTGGCGCCGAGATCCTTGAACGGCTGGCCGCCGGCGGTGTGGTCGAAATGGCTGTGGCTGTAGATGACGTATTTGATCGGCGCCTTGGTGACGGCCTGGATGGCGTCGATATAGGGCTTGGCCGGCCGCCGCAGGCTGATCGGGTCGGTGGCGATCACGCCCGCCGGCGTGACGATGAACATCGACTGATGGCCGACATAGCGGAAGATATAGACGTTATCGGTGACCTTGGTGGTCGCGGTCGGCGGCGGCGCGGCCGGCTGCTGGGCGCAAGCCGGTGCAACCAGCGCGCCGGCGACGAGTGCGGCGGCAATACCCGCCAGACTGATCCGCAACATGTTTTCCTCCCTTGGCAAATTTGGACGCCAGTGTTCCCTGCGACCGCGGTCAATACAACCCCGGGCGCGCGCGTTTCTTCCTCCGCGGGCGTATTGTTGCGATGCGATCGCGTATGCCTTCGCAAATCGTCGCGCCTCGTTTGCGGGCGCAGCAAGCTGGTGTAGCTTCGGCACCTTCGAGGAAACGCCATGACACTTTTACGTCGGGAATTCATGGGTCTGGCCGCCGCTGCCGCCGTTGCGCCGGCCTGGCCCCGGTTTGCTCACGCGCTCGACTATCCGACGCGGCCGGTGCGCCTAATCGAAGGCTACGGCGCCGGTGGCACGCCTGACCTGGTCTCGCGGCTGATCGGGCAATGGCTGTCGGCGCAGCTCGGCCAGCCTTTCGTGGTCGAGAACCGCAACGGCGCCAGCGGCAATATCGCCACCGAGGCGGTGGCGACGGCAGCGCCGGACGGCTACACGCTCCTGACTTGCGCCTCGGCCAATCCGATCAATGCCGCGCTCTATAAGAAGCTGAATTTCAACTTCATGCGCGACATCGCGCCGGTCGCCGGGCTGCTTCAAGTGCCGCTCGTGCTGCTCACCAACCCCTCATTTGCGCCCAAAACGCTGCCGGAATTCCTCGCTTACGCCAAGGCCAATCCGGGCAAGATCAATCTCGCCACGCCCGGCACCGGAACACCGATGCACGTCGCCGCCGACATGCTGAAGATGATGACGGCGACCGACATCGTCGAAGTGCCGTATCACGGTCCAGCGCCCGCCTATGCCGATCTTCTTGCCGGGCAGGTGCAGGCGTTCATCATCACGTTGCCTTCGGCGATGGGATTTATCAGGTCCGACAAGCTCAGGGTTCTTGCGGTCCTCAGTGACAAGCGCCGCGATGTGCTGCCCGATGTTCCGACCGTGGCCGAATTCGTTCCCGGTTACGAAGCGGCCGCCTGGGACGGCATCGGCGCGCCGGCGAAAACGCCGGTGGAAATCATCGACAAGCTCAACAAGGCCATCAATGCTGGCCTTGCCGATCCGCAGATCAAAGGCAAGCTCATCGATCTCGGCGGCGACCCGATGCCGATGACGCCGGCGCAATTCGGCAAGTTTCTCGCCGACGAAACCGAGAAGTGGGCCAAGGTCATCAAGTTCTCGGGCGCCAAGGCCGAGTAGGCCCGGCGTGTCGATGACGTCGCACCCAAAGGCCGTGCCGTTGATCGCTGTTCTGTGGGTCAAACTCTAATTTTGGCAAGTTTTTCGTTCTTTGCCCTTGCTCCTGGCAGGCGTCTCGCGTCTACTAGTGTTGCAAAAGTCGATCGCAAGCCTGGGGGCGGGAGTGCGAAGACACGCGGTTGCTTTATTTTTTTTGTTTCAGTCTGCGTCGGCGTTTGCGCAGAGGCCTCAGGTTATTTTGCCAGCCGGTGATGCGGCGGTCGCTGGATTTTCCGGCACCTATGTGCTGGGTTCGCCGGCGCAAAGCGTCAACAAAATCTACATTAATCTTGACGGCCCCGCGCTGCGCGTGATCCTGCTTGACGGCCTGGGCGGATCGCCGCGAGCGCAATTGGTTGCAGCGGCGAAGCCGTTCACGGTGACGGCCGGGCAGATCGGCCAGGTGTTCTCGCTCGCGCTCGACGATGCGAGCCCGCCGAACATCTACGCCGCCGCCACATCCGCCTACGGCTTGCCGATCGTCGTACCCGATACCGACGGCGACGGCGTGCCCGACCGCGCCCGGCGCGGCGCCCCGAACGCCGCCTTCATGCCCGGCCTGTTCGGCCCGGTAATCGCCGATGGCGGGCCGGGATCGATCTGGAAAATCGACGGTGTCACGGGCGCTGTGTCGCTGTTTGCCAACGTCACGTTGAATGGCGAGATGAATTCCGGGCCGGCGCTCGGCGGTTTGACCTTCGATCGGGCCTCGCGCCAGCTTTTTGTCGCCGACCGGGACACCGGAATGATACATCGCTTCACGCTTGACGGCGTGGAGCGCGGACGCTTCGATCACGGCACGCAAGGCCTATCGGCGCTCGGTCTGCCACCGGTCGCATTCGATGCGCGCAAACGCTTGAACATCGAAAGCCCGGCGTTCGACAGCGGCAATCCGGCGACGTGGGCTTATGCACCACCGGCGCGCCGCGTCTTCGGTCTCGCAGTCAACCGCGGTCGACTTTATTACGCAGTCGCTTCAGGCCTGCGCATCTGGTCGGTCTCTCTTCTGCCCGACGGCTCATTCGGATCCGATGCGCGCATCGAAGTCGCCGTTCCGCGAACTGCGCCATCGAGTGCGGAAGTTTCCGAAATTCTTTTTGACGACAATGGTGACATGCTGGTCGCCGAACGCGGCGCGCCGACCGGCGCGTATGACTATGAGATGATGGCCGAGGCGGGCGAGAACCGCGTGCTGCGCTTCCGGCCCAAGATGCCGGACGATCCGCCGAGCCGCGATCTCTGGTTTCCGGTTCCCAAGGAATACGCGATCGGGTTTCCCCAGACCTACCGCAACGACAACGGCGGCATTGCTATCGGCTACGGCTACGACCGGAACGGCAATATCGATCGGGCAGTGTGCGGCGGCACGCTCTGGAGCACCGGCGAGCAGTTGCGCAGCGCGCGCGACCCCGAGATTGTCCGCCGCCTGCAGGCTGGCGGACCCCTCCTGGTCGATGGCCTCCAGGGCAATTCGACCCAGTTGCTGCGGCCGCTCAACGAGCCGCCGTTTGAATCTTACTACATCGACTACGATGACCGTTTCGATGACTCGCAGACGCGTGGACATCTTGGCGGCGTAGTCATCTGGCGGATATGCGGAGGGGCCTCGTTGCCGGTTCTGCCGTTGGCCCTGCCGGTCGTGTGCCCGGCCGGCTGGTTCAATGTCGACGGCGTCTGCCGAATAGGGCTTGCCTGTCCGTCGGGGACCGAGTTTGCCAATGGTTGCTGCATCTATCGCGGTTGTCCATCTGGTTACGCGCGAATCAACGGCCGGTGCGTGCCGCCGCCGATAAACTGCCGCGACGGCGAGGTGTATTCCAATGGCCGCTGCGAGGCGCCGCACTGTCCGTCCGGTATGGTCGTTGCGGAACGTAAGGGCGCGAGCACAGCGCGCCCGCAATCCGACGACCGCTGCCCCGAAGGCCAAACCTATGTGAACGAGCAGTGCCAGCCGTCGGGCGGCGGGCCGAAGATGTGCAGCAGCAGCACCTATTGCAAATGCCCGGATGGGACGCGGACGAGCGGCGACGGCGCCAGTTGCACACAGTCGTCCTGCGGTCTGCATATGGTGGAGGGCGACGGTACATGTCTCTGCGCGTCCGGCTATCAGGACGTTGTCGATAGCAACGGTCAAAACATTTGCATTCCGGTCTCGCAGTGCGACCGGTCACCCACGCTCTGCTGCCCGGCGGATTTGCACTGGAACACGGCGACCCATTCATGCGACGTCGGCAACCACAACCCGACCCCGAAGCTGAAGATCACGAAGACCTTCAACGGCTGCTCCTGCGCGTATCCAATCGATGGAACAGCACCACAGGCGTTTTGCAGCTTCTCGGTCAGCGTCAAGAATATCGGGACCGTCGTCTATGCCGGCACGATCAATTGGAGCGATGCGCTACAAGCGAACAATAGTACGTTCAATGTGCCGCCCCAGAGTACTGGGCCAGTTACGATCGCCCCCGGCGATACGTATACCATTCCCGCCTCACAATTTCTTTCGGGAGTTTTTTTACCCGGTAGCAAGTATTCGAATTGCGCCGCTCTCGGTACACGAGCGCCCAACAATTCCGGGCCGCCCGGCCCGGATATTTCCTGCGTCGCCGGCGATGTCCCGATTAATATGTGTCAAGCTCTTGGGAACGGGCAACGCGTCGGCGCGCCGCCGCCACTGACCGCCCCCTGCGTTGATGGCGCGCAGCGCAACAGCGACGGCAATTGTCCGACGCCGCCAGCGCAACTCGGCTGTCCGCCCGGCACCGTTCCAGTCAACGACGGCACCTCCTGTTCGTCGGGCGGCAATTCGCAGATTTGTCAGCGGCCGAAGGTTATGAGCGGCGGCAAATGCGCGTGCCCCGAAGGGACCGTAGGCAACGATTGTCATAAGCCGCGCGAATGCGATTCCGGTGAGTATCTCAATGATGCCGGCAAGTGCGTCGAACTGCCAAATCGGAAACCAAGGAAGCCGACGACACGTAATAAACCGCCTGAGCCATCGTCGGAGACCGGCCAGAAGCTGCCGACTATCGACCTAAATATCGGCATCGGCATTGGTGGCGGTGGTGGCGGCCCTCACACTCCTTCTCGTATGCCGACGCCGGGCAATCGAGGAGGAGGAGGATGAAAAAGCGAATTGCTATGCGATGGATCGGCAACGGGGCGCTCGTGCTAACCGCGCTGGCGGTTTACGGCACCGCAACGCCAGCAGCTGCGGTTTGGTGTGCCCATTACGGTAACGGTTCGAACAATTGCGGCTTTTACACTCACGAACAATGTTTGGCGTCGGTCGCCGGCGTCGGCGGCTCTTGCAATCAAGAAGGCGGCGACAGCGAGCAGCGCAATGCCCAGCGCAACGAGAGAACGAAGGCGGAGCCTAAAGCGCAGAAAGAACGGCCGCGGCCGGAGACGACCGAACGGTCGGCCCCACCGCCTGCCTCATCACCGCCGGTGCCAATCGCCCAGCCTGTGCCGACCCGGCTGCAGAGTCCGACATTTGAGTCGGCAAGCGCGCTCATTTCTGCCGGCCGATACGAGGATGGCATCGCTGCGATGAAGGCGCTCGGCTACGACGA
>Ga0335085_10018302_pt1 | contig 10074 bp, 6 predicted proteins | sample Lox_Sample_45_FD_206712 | JGI IMG/M metagenome (GOLD analysis project Ga0335085, IMG submission 206712) | Soil microbial communities from Loxahatchee National Wildlife Refuge, Florida, United States - Lox_Sample_4.5 | ecosystem: Environmental > Terrestrial > Soil > Wetlands | place: USA: Florida... | reverse complement strand
TGCCAGAAATAGCGGCCCGGCCTCCGGAAACACCGGGCACCCTAGTTCGGACTGCCTCAGCCTGTCCGCGTATGCCTGCAAATCCGCAGATAACAGCACTACCCGTTTTGGCTTCAGGGACCTGCGGATCCGCGCGATCGTGACCGGGAGTTGCTTCCCCATCAGTGCCTGCTTCTCATTCTCGGAAATCGATGCGTCCAGCGGGCACTCCAATACATGAGCGAGCAGCAATCCCAGCTTCTGAAATTCGTTCTGAATGCTCTCGGGAGACTTCCCTTCCGTGGAGATCTGCGCCGCTCTCAGCACATTGCCAGCTTCGCCCCGAAATTGGCTGGTTGGTGCGTACAAGAACTCGCTATCCGTCTTGGGAGAAGCGCCCGCAAGCAGCACCGCTTGAACGTGTACGGGACGAAACCGCGTAGTCCACGCCAATCGCTCCAGTCGCCGCGATATGTGCGCCGAATTCGCCAGTTGTCTACATCCATCGCAAGGGAGTAGTAATGAGTCCATACCAGCACAAAAGCCTAGTGGAAGATCCGCTGAGAGGCAAATTGCGAAAACTTATCCCACTTTCATTGCGGGGGTCGGAGCTTCAGCTCCTACATTTGACACGAACAGAGCACGGGGCTTTAGCCCCTGAGGAATCTGGCCGCCTGAATACTCCGGCCTACTTCGAAACCGTAGCATCCGCCGGCAGTTTGGCCCGCAAACACCACTTCAATTCCTGGCTCAAATCCGTAATTTCCATTCCCGGCATCACAATGAATTTGCAAGACAGCATTTCCCGCGGTTCATCATCGTCGGGGAGTTGGCACGTCACCCGGCAATATTGGCAATCTTGATTCCAGCAAAAACGCCCGTAAGGTATAGTTTCCGGGCTGATGAATTGAAAGCACCGCAGTAAAGAATTGCGCTCAGGGACCTGGAATTTCTTTCCCAGGATGGTGATATCCACCAGCTTTTCGTAGGGACGGAACGGTTCCGACATGACGAGGCATTTTCCTTTGCAAACGGTGCGGAGTGAATTTCCCCGAGGCGATGGGCCACGCGCTGCCCCTTCAGAGTAGTGCCGGATATGGCGTGGAACAACGAAAGGATGGAACCTCAGTAGCGAATCTGCTACGGGGTCGAACTACCGCTAAAATCAAAAAACTGGCACATTCGCCGGAACTTCTCATACCGGTCGTGCACCAACTGACGCGGCGACTGGCTCGACAATTCCAGCAACTGCCGCTCCAGCACATCTCCCAAGAGCCGTGCCGCGCCTTCGTAATCGCTATGCGCACCGCCGTCCGGCTCGGACACAATCTCGTCGATAATCCCAAGCTCCCGCAGGTCCGGCGCCATAATCTTCATCGCAATCGCCGCCGTCTCCGCCTTCGTGGCATCCCGCCAGATAATCGACGCGCAACCTTCCGGCGAAATCACCGAATAAAATCCGTTCTCCAGAATATTTACGCGATCGCCCACCGCAATCGCCAGCGCTCCGCCCGACCCGCCTTCCCCGGTTACCGTCACAATCACCGGCACCGGCAGCCGTGCCATTTCCCGCAAGTTCCGCGCAATCGCCTCGCCCTGCCCGCGCTCTTCCGCATCTATCCCCGGATAAGCTCCTGGCGTATCCACGAACGTGAGAATCGGCCGCCTGAATTTCGCTGCCAGTTGCATTACGCGGAGCGCCTTGCGATAGCCTTCCGGCTTGGGCTGCCCGAAATTGCGGATTACTCGCTGCTTCGTGTCTCTTCCCTTTTGCTGGCCAATCACCGCTACGGGTCGCCCACGGAACTTCCCCATCCCCGCTACCAGCGCTTTGTCGTCGCCAAAGCCGCGATCCCCGTGCAGCTCCACAAAATCCGTCAACATCAGGTTGATCCAATCCAGTGTGTGCGGACGCTGCGGATGACGCGCGATCTGCGCTCGCTGCCACGGTCCCAAATGCGTATAAAATTCCCGCCGCAACTCCAGAACCTCATGCTTGATCCGCTCCAGTTCCGTGTCGTCGCCATTGGCGCTGCCCGCGGAAAGTCGTCGCAATTCCTCAACGTCTTTTTCCAAACGCTCGATTTCTTTCTGACGCTCGAGCGTCTCCCGGACCTTTTTATCTTTTTTGGCCGCGCACATTAAGAAACCCTTCGAATCGCTTCGTCGCCGCAGATGCGGTCCAACGCCGCGATAAAGTCCGGTGTGACCCGTATCTTACGCTGAGATTGCACCACAGCAGTAGTCCCATCGTGGGCCTTAACCTCAAAGATAACCGTGCTCGGTCCGGCAGCCTTGGCGAATAGTTCCTCCAACTGCGCCAGCGCATCCTCGCTCAGACGCTGTAGGTCCAGCTTCAGCCGAAACTCCGCCGGCCCGTTCGTCTCCGCTAGCGCTTCCAGTTTCCGCGCTTCCTGTAGAGAAAGCCGGGTTCCCGCCTCTTCCACCTGCACCCGCACCTTCAATAACAACGGTTGCCCGGGCTTCAGCACGCTTTCCAGTCGCGCAAAACTCTCCGGAAACGCCAGTAGTTCCTGCACCCCGGTCATGTCCTGCAACGTGAAAATGGCCCACCGCGCCCCCTTCTTCGAGCGCATCGGACGAGTTCCCACTACCAAGCCCGCCACGGCGATTTCCTTTCCGTTCCGTTGCCCTTCTACCTCGTCCAAGGACACCGCACCCAGTTCCTTCAATCGCGAAGCATAGCGCTCCAGCGGGTGCCCCGACACGTAAAATCCCAGCATCGCGTATTCGTTCGAGAGCCGGTCTTCTTCTGTCCAGGGTGCCGCGTCGCGCAATTCGAAATGCACCTTCGGTTCGCTCGATCCCCCGCCGCCAAAGAACAGCCCATGCTGCCCAGATTCCTTCGCGCGCGCGGCCCGCTGGATCGCCGAGATGGCCTCGTCCACCGAAGCCAGCATCGGTTCCCGCGGCCCCAGTGAATCCATCGCCCCGCACTTGATCAAGCTTTCAAACACGCGCTTGTTCAAAAACCGCGATTCAATCCGCTCGCAAAACTCATACAGCGATTTGAACGGTCCCTGGCTGAGCCGCGATTCGCGAATGGCCTTGGCCGTGTTTTCGCCCACGTTCTTGATCGCGGCCATCCCAAACCGAATGGAATCCCCCACCGGTGTGAAGAACAGATCGCTCTCGTTCACATCCGGAGGCAGAATCGGGATACTCATCCCGCGCGATTCATTAATGTATTTCACCTGCTTCTCGGCATTTCCCGTTTCCGAAGTGAGCAGCGCCGCCATGAATTCCACCGGATAGTGCGTCTTCAACCATGCCGTCTGATACGCCAACAGTGCGTACGCGCACGAGTGCGACTTGTTGAATCCGTATCCCGCGAATTCCTCCATCAGGTCAAAGATGTGAACTGCTTTCTTCTCTGGAATCTTGTTCTTCTCGCAGCCCGCCAGGAACTTCGCCCGCTGCGCCGCCATCTCTTCTTTCTTTTTCTTCCCCATCGCCCGGCGCAGAAGGTCCGCTTCGCCCAGCGAAAAACTCGCCAGGCGATTGGCAATCTGCATCACTTGTTCCTGATACAGAATGACGCCGTAGGTCTCCTCCAGAATATCTTTCAACTGGGGAAGTTCGTACGAGACCTTGGTCTTGCCGTGCTTGCGATTGATGAAATCGTCGATCATCCCGCCCTGAATAGGACCCGGGCGGTACAGCGCGTTCAGCGCCGTCAAATCCTCGATGCGCGTCGGTTGGTAACGCCGCAGAATGTCGCGCATGCCGTGTGACTCAAACTGGAAAATCGCCGTGGTATCGCCGCGCGTAAAAAGTTTGTATGTAGCCTCGTCGTCCAGCGGCAAACTGTCCAACTCGACCGCCACGCCGCGGTTCGCCTGCACCATTTTCGCTGCATCGTACAGCACGGTAAGCGTCGTCAGGCCCAGGAAATCCATCTTCAGGAGGCCGATGCGTTCCAGCGCATTCATGTCGTACTGCGTCGTGATTTCATCCCGGTTCGTCTTGTAAACCGGCACCAGTTCCGTCAGCGGTTGCGGAGAGATCACCACTCCTGCTGCGTGCGTCGACGCATGCCTCGACAGTCCTTCCAGCCGCAGCGCCACTTTCATCAAATCCTTCAGCCGTTCATCTGCATCGATCGCGGCCTTCAGTTGCGGCGATTCCTTCAACGCCACTTCCAGCTCTATCCCCAGCGTCGCCGGAATCAGCTTGGCCAGCCGGTCCACTTCCCCGTAAGGAATGTCCATGGCCCGGCCTACATCCTTCACCGCAGCCTTCGCCGCCATGGTTCCAAACGTGATGATCTGCGAAACGTTCTCGCGCCCGTATTTGTGCGTCACGTAATCAATCAATTCCCCGCGCCGCCGCATGCAGAAATCGATATCGATATCCGGCATGGAAACGCGCTCGGGGTTCAAAAATCGCTCGAACAGCAGGTTGTATTGCAACGGATCCACGTCGGTAATTCGCAGTGCGTAACTCACCAGGCTTCCCGCTGCCGAACCACGCCCTGGACCCACCGGCACTTCCTGCGCTCGCGCGTAGCGGATGAAATCCCAAACGATCAGGAAGTACCCTTCATAGTGCATCTTCTTGATCATTTCGATTTCCGACGACAACCGGCTCTCATATTCCGAAAGCGGATTGCTCAGCCGGTTCAGCTTGGCCAGTCGCTCCAGGTGCGGTATGCGCGACGCGAACCCCTCCCGTGTCACTTGCTCGAAGTAACTGCCCGGCGTGTGCCCCTCGGGCACTTTAAATTCCGGCAGCGCGTTGGGAATGTGGTCGATCTTCACGTTGCACCGCGCCGCAATGTCCACCGTGCGGCTCACCGCCTCGGGTACTTCGCGAAATACCTTCGCCATTTCCTGGGCCGTCTTGAAATAGAACTGGTCCGTCGCGAATTTCATGCGATGCGCGTCGCTCATGGTCTTGCCGGTCTGAATGCACAGTAAAACTTCCTGCGCGTGCGCGTCCGTATCGTGCAGATAGTGGCAATCGTTCGTCGCCACCAGCGGAATCCCGGTTTCCTTCGCTAGTCGGATCAGTTGTGTGTTGACGCCCTTCTCAATCGGCAGGCCCTGGTCCTGAATCTCCAGGAAGAAGTTCCCTTTTCCAAAAATGTCCCGCAACCGGTAAGCTGTGTCGCGCGCCTTGTCGTACTTGTTGTCGACGATCAGTTCTGTCACCGGTCCGCGCAAGCACGCACCCAGCGCGATCAGCCCGCGTGAATGTTTGCTCAGCAGTTCAAAATCGATGCGCGGCTTGTAGTAGAACCCTTCCAGGAACCCGGCGGACACCAGCTTGATCAGGTTGTGATAACCCTCCAGGTTTTCGCATAGCAACACCAGGTGGTTGCTTCCCCGCGTGCCCGGTTCGAAATCGTCGCGATCATCGCCGTTCACCGGCCCGGATTTTTCGCCGCGGTCGTGCCGGCTACCCTTCGCCACATATACTTCGCAGCCGATGATCGGCTTGACGTCGCGTTTGCTCGCTTCGTAGAAAAAATTTGCCGCGGCAAACAGGTTGCCGTGGTCGGTGATAGCCACCGCCGGCATTTTTTGCTGCGAAGCCTCGTCGAGGAGTTCCGAGGTTTCGCACGCCCCGTCCAGCAGGCTGTAATCCGTGTGGACGTGCAGGTGAACAAACTGGGGATTGCCCATAAACGGTATTTTAAATCCAGCCGCCTAATATTGCGAACGGTCGATTCCCCCGATTGTGGATAAATCGGTCATCACGCCGTGGCGAATTACTTTCCGGACTTCTTCTTCCCTGCCCCTGCTGGTCTCGCCGCACTCTTGGCGCGATCCTTCGCCGCCTTCTCTGCCGCGGCCTTGTTTTTCGCGTGGATCGCTTCGCTCGCCGCGTGCTTATCCGGCCCTTTCGCCGGCTTCTTCTCTTTTTCCTTCTTCTTCGGCGGTTCCTTAATCCCGGAGAGTTTGCGCAACATCTTCTCCCGCTCTTCCGGCGTCTTTCCTCGCCCATTCAACTGCGCCGCGAACACATCGTTCACAATCTGGTCGAACTTCGGGCCGCGCGGCATGCCCAGCGTCTCGAGTTCGTTCGCCACCACCGGCAACGCCTGCCGAATCGGCCGCCACTTATTCAGGTACGCCTTCAGTTTCGACACGGCCGCCGAATTATTCGATTCCGCCAGCAAGTACGCGATCACATCCAGCGGCAGCTTCTCAATATACTGATACGCATCGATCGGCGTTTTCGTCTTTTTCCCCGCCAACTCCTTCTGTGCCGCGTTCGCCTCCTCTGGAAACTCCTCGATCGTCTCGATCTCCGCGGCGCGGAAGCCCAACTTCGAAAGCAGGTGGCCCAGTTCCCGATCCTTCAATCGGCCGAGAATCGCCAGCATCATCGGGGTGGCCAAACGCGGACGGAAGCCCGCCATGAATAACTCGTCGCGCACCTTGAACAGTCGCGAAATGGCCTCATAGTCCGGGTGTTTCTTCGCCAGCAACGGGTGTACCAACTCCAGCAGGTCCTGCTCGTCCCACTCCTTCAGCACCAGGTGCGGTCGCTCTTCGCGCGCCAGCGCCCTCAATTCATGTCCAGCATCGTCCGGCGTAATCGTTTTCTGCAGTTCGCGTTCAATCGCCAGGTTGAACCATTCCTGCGTCCGCGCCTCCAGCCTGAATCCCATGCGCGCCGCCACGCGCAGCGCGCGAAGCAGGCGTACCGGCTGGTTCGTGAAGCTGTGTATCGTCAGCGCGCGTACTTCTCCGTGCTCGATGTCCGACAGTCCATTCGTCGGGTCCAACAGCAATCCCCGCGAAGCCGGATTCAGCGATATCGCGATTGCGTTCAGCGAAAAATCTCGCCGCCGCAAATCTTCCATAATCGTCGACCAGCGAATCTCCGGCCGCGTCCCCGGGCGCACGTAATATTCGTCGCGCGCCGCCGACAGGCTCCCGTCCACATCCCCCGCGAACAAAATCTCGATGTTCCGCAGTTTTTCGTCTTCCGACAAAACTTTGGCTCCGCCTTTTTCCAGCTCCCGCGCCATCTTCGAAGGATTTCCTTCGATGCTGAAGTCCAGATCGCGCAGCGTGGCCCCAGTAATTAGGTCGCGTACGGTTCCACCCGTCAGGTACACATTGCAACCCATCGCCGCCGCCAATTCCTGTACGCGAAGCATTGCCGCGCGCTGCTCCGGAGAAAGCCGGCTTTCCAGCAAGAACATGTAATCTGGCATTGCACTCCTTCCACTTTAGGGTGGGCTCCTCGATTCGGCGGCGCCCGTGCCCGCGATAGTTCCCGTCCCGAACGCTAAGCGCGCGGGTGATGAGCCTTGTAAATCTGCTTCAACCGCTCCTCCACAACGTGCGTATAAATTTGCGTCGTGGAGATGTCACTATGTCCCAGCATCAACTGCACGGAGCGAAGATCCGCTCCACGCTCCAGAAGATGCGTGGCAAAACTATGCCGCAGCATGTGAGGCGTGAGCGCCACACGCAATCCGGCTTGTCTTCCGTAGGCGGAGAGTATTTTCCAAACCCCTACGCGGCTCAGTCGCCCGCCGCGCCGGTTCAGAAAAAGGATGGGAGAGGGGGAACCCTGTGTTTTCCCCAAAAGCTTTGGCCGCGCGTCGCGCAGATAGCGGTCCACTAGCGCCATGGCTTTCTTCCCTACTGGCACGATCCGCTCCTTGTCTCCCTTGCCGATGCAGCGCACGCAGCCCACCGCGCGGTCCAGGTCCATGACGCGCAGGCTCGTCAATTCCGATACCCGCAACCCGCTGGAATACAGCACCTCCAGCATGGCCCGGTCGCGCAATCCGATCGCGGTCTTGTCATCTGGCTGCAACAGCAGTTTCTCTACTTCTTCCAGTCGCAGATAATCCGGCAACGTTCGCCGGATCTTCGGAGATTCCAGGTTGACCGACGGATCGTCCGTGATCATCTCGTGGATTTGCGCGAATCGGAAGAAATTCCGCAACGTCACCAGATGCCGCGCCACCGTCCGGCTTTCCAGTTTCTGCCGGTATAAGCTCGACAGAAAATCCACCAGGTCGTCCCGCGAGACCTGTTTCAGCGTTAGCTTGCTCTTTTTCGCGAACGCATCGAACTTGTACATGTCCCGGCTATACGCCGATATCGTGTTCGGCGACAACCCCTTCTCCACTCGTACGTAGTTCAGAAACGCCGTGATTGCTGCCGAGATTTCCATTACGAACCAGCCAATTCTTCGGCGGTCTCGCGTCGCGTGGCGATGCCGTAGACTTCTTCGATCTCCGGACAACGGAATATCCACGTCAGGCCGATATACAGAAGCGTGGCGCCCCCAATCAATCCGATGAACACCAGCAGTTGCGTGAAGAACGCCGATTGCACCGTGTAATTCGCGTAGTGATTACCGATCGCGCAACCTACTCCCATCAGCGCCGCGCACATCGATATCTTTCCTATCGACCGCAAAATCTGCAGGCTGCCCAGCGACCCGTACCGGATGCGGAATATGAAAAACAACGCGAAAAAGTCGAAGAACGTCGCTAGTACCGTGGCCAGCGCCGGGCCGCCGTTCTGGAATCGCTTGAACAGGAAATGCAGAAACACAATGTTCAAGACAATGTTCAGCGCAAAAGAAATCAACGCCACAATCACCGGCGTTTTTGTATCATTCGCCGAATAAAACGCCGGCACAATCAGCTTCACGCACGCCAGGGCGGGAAGCCCCGCCGCGTAGTACAGCAACGGGCGCGCCGTCAGTCGCGTGGACGCCGCCACGAATTGTCCATGTTGGAACAGCATGCGAATAATCGGCTCGCGCAGAATCATCAGTCCCAGCGCCGCGGGTATCGTGATGTACGCCACGATGCGCACCGCAAATGTTAGCGTCCGCTTCATCCCCTCAAAATCGTTCGCCGCGGCCTGGTGCGACATCATCGGCAGGATCGCCGTCGCCACTGCAATCGCGTACCCGCCCAGCACCAATTCCATCACGCGGTCCGAAACGTACAGCGCCGCCAGGCTCCCGCGGGGCATGCGCGGCGCCGTCGCAAAAAACGTGTCTACGAAAAAATTGATCTGCGCAATGCCCATTCCAAAGAATCGCGGGAACATCACCCGCGCAAAATTCTTGATCCCCGGATGCGCGAAAGAAATACCGAAGTCGAAGCGCATCCCTTTGTGCACCAACTGCGGCACCAGGATCAAAAACTGCAGCGCCCCGCCTACCAGCACGCCCACCGCTAGCGAGACCGCTGGGTTGTGGAAGTAATGCCACACCAGCCCTATCGAGAAGATGATGATTGCCAGATTTTGCAGCGCGGTCGTCGACGCCGGCAGCGCAAAATTGTGAAATGAGTTCAGAATCCCCATTCCCAACGCCGCCAGGCCCGCAAAAAACAGGTACGGAAAAACAATCCGGTTCAGCACGATCGCTTCGGCATAACTGCTCGCGCGGTCTTCCTGCGATGCGAACGACTGGATCACCACCGGCGAAAATATCACTCCCAGCACCGTGACGATCGCCAGCACCAGCGCCAGCGTCCAGAACAACCGGTTCGCGAATCCCCATAACTCCTTCGAATTTTCCCGCATGTACGTGGTGAACACCGGGATGAACGACGCTGTTACCACTCCGTCCGCCACCATCCGTCGGAACAGGTTTGGCAGCCGATAAGCCAGCACAAACGCATCCGCCGATAACGTCGTGCCCAACAGAAACGAAATGCGCTGATCACGCACGTAGCCCAGAACCCGGCTTACGATGGTAACCAGGGAGATGATCGACGCTGATTTGAGGATTTGCTTCTTTTCGGTCAAAGACCGCCCTCAGGGACCTAAAGCCATTAAAAACAATGAGTTGACAGGAAAGACGAGGCTAAATTAACATAATCCCTGCTCTTTCTCAACTGTTTCATGCTTATTGACGGAAAAAGTCAGTTTGAAGACTAAAACTCCATCCTCTACCCACAAAAAAGTCGTCATCGAGCTTCTCGAAAAGAAGCTCTTGCGCGGCTACCTTAATCCCGCGCAACTGCCCCGCGCCGAATCCCTGGACCTCCTCACCCCTACGGGTGAGCACGAGGAGATTCCACTCGGCAAAGTCCGTGCCGTCTATTTTGTCCGTGACCTCCAGGAAAATATCGATATG
>Ga0335085_10018301_pt1 | contig 10074 bp, 10 predicted proteins | sample Lox_Sample_45_FD_206712 | JGI IMG/M metagenome (GOLD analysis project Ga0335085, IMG submission 206712) | Soil microbial communities from Loxahatchee National Wildlife Refuge, Florida, United States - Lox_Sample_4.5 | ecosystem: Environmental > Terrestrial > Soil > Wetlands | place: USA... | reverse complement strand
GCCGTAGACGAAGCGGTTGGGAATGCCGCGCACCGATGAGGCGCCGGAGGAAATGTTGACGATCGAGGCACCCTTCCCGCGCTTCAGCATCGCCGGCAGGAAGGCGCGGATCGTGAAATACATGCTCTTGACGTTGAGGGTCATGGTGAAGTCCCAGTCCCTCTCGGTGCACTCGAGCACGGTCCCGTGATGGACGAAGCCCGCGCAATTCATGAGCACGTCGATGGCGCCGAGCTCGCCCGCGAGGACATCGATCGCCGTGCTGTCCGTTGCGTCGAGCCTGCGCGCGGCGATCCCCGTCCCGCCTTCCTTGGCGACCGCCTGAAGCTTCTCCAGATTGACGTCGGTGGCGATGACGCGTGCGCCCTCGCGCACGAAGGCCAAGGCCGAGGCACGGCCAATCCCCTGCGCCGCCGCCGTCACCAGCGCGGTCTTGCCCTCTAGCCGCCCCACCATCAACCGCCTCCCCCTCGCCACAGGGGCACGAAATTGCCACGGCGGGGCGCGCCCTGTAAATTGCCGAAGTTGTCCCGCGCGCCGCCGCCGATTTCCCGGTCCGCGCGGGCTTCTCCCTCGAAGGATCATCCCGATGGCAGCGCTCACCATCCGACTCAACCCCGCCGACAACGTGGTCGTTGCCCGCGCGGACCTGCTGCCGGGGACGGAAGTGCCCGGAGAGCGCGTCGCCGCGCGCTCGCCCGTGCCAGCGGGACACAAGATCGCGACCGCGCCGGTAGCGGCGGGAGAGCCGGTGCGCAAATATAACCAGATCATCGGCTTCGCGACCGCGGCGATCGCGCCTGGGGATCACGTCCATACTCACAATCTCGCGATGGGGAATTTTGCGCGGGATTATGCCTTCTGCGCGGACTTCAAGCCGACAGAGATGGTCCCCGAGCACTCGCGTGCCACTTTCGAGGGGATCAGGCGCCCCGATGGCCGCGTTGCCACGCGCAACTACCTCGGCGTTCTCACGACCGTCAATTGCTCCGCCACCGCCGCCCGCTTCATCGCGGAGCAGTTCCGCGGCAACGCGCTCGCGGATTTCCCGAATGTCGACGGCGTCGTGGCGCTGGGACACGGCACCGGCTGCGGCATGGCGAGCGAGGGTCTCGCGATGGACCTGCTGCGGCGGACCATCGGCGGCTATGCGCGGCACGCGAACTTCGCGGGCATCTTGATCCTGGGTCTCGGCTGCGAGGCGAACCAGATCGGCGGCCTCATGCGCGCGGAGGGGCTGAGCGAGGGCCCGCTCCTGCAGACCATGACCATCCAGGACACCGGCGGCACCGCCAAGACCGTCCGCGAGGGCGTCGCACGCCTGAAGGAGATGCTCCCCGGGGCGAACCGTGTCCGGCGCGAGACGGTGCCCGCGAGCCACCTGATCCTGGCTCTCCAATGCGGCGGCTCCGACGGTTATTCCGGCATCACCGCCAATCCCGCGCTCGGCGCCTGCGTCGACTTGCTGGTGCGCCACGGCGGAACCGCGGTGCTCTCGGAGACGCCGGAGATATATGGGGCCGAGCATCTCCTAACGCGCCGGGCCGTCAGTTCCGCAGTCGGCGAGGCGCTCGTCGAGCGCATCCGCTGGTGGGAGGACTACACCGCCAAGACCGGCGGCGAGATGAACAACAATCCCTCCCCCGGCAACAAGGCCGGCGGCCTCACGACCATCCTGGAGAAGTCGCTGGGCGCCGTCGCCAAGGGCGGTACCACCGCGCTCACCGCGGTCTACAAATACGCGGAGCCGATCGCGGCGAAAGGCTTCGTCTTCATGGACACGCCCGGCTACGACCCCGTCTCCGCGACGGGTCAGGTTGCGGGCGGCGCCAATCTCATCTGCTTCACCACCGGGCGCGGCTCGGTCTTCGGCTGCAAGCCAGCGCCGAGCCTCAAGCTCGCGACCAACACGCCGCTCTACCAACGCATGACCGACGACATGGACATCGACTGCGGCCCCATCGCCGACGGCGGCGCCACCGTGCAGGAGATGGGCGAGCGCATCTTCAAGCTCGTCCTCGAGACCGCCTCGGGCAAAGAGACCAAGAGCGAGGCGCTCGGATTCGGCGAGGACGAATTCACGCCCTGGCAGCTCGGCGCGGTGATGTAGCGGCCGCGCACGTATGAGGATCACGACGAATCGCCCCTTTGCGTCATGGCCGGGCTTGTCCCGGCCACCCACGCAATGCAGCGTGCGACGACGGCCACGTGGATGGCCGGCACAAGGCCACGAGTGCCCGGTTCAGCGTCTTCGGTTGCGCAGCATCCGCATCATCACACCAATTAATCGTCATGGCCGGGCTTATCCCGGCCATCCACGCGCTTATGAAGTGCGCGGGACTTCGTGGTTGGCCGGGACAAGCCCGGCCATGACGACAAGAGAGGGCGGAGCGAGCAGCGGGGACTCTCTTGCGCTGTATCGAAAGCCGAACCGGACACTCGTGGAACGAGTTCGGCCATGACGAAGAGAAGGATTCGGAGCCGCGCCTTAGCGGGGGCTCATCGACACCCGATCTAAAAGAACCTCTTGAGGCTTGCGCGGATGCGCTCGAGCACCTTCACCTTCGGGTCCGGCAGCGGGAACTTCCCGCCGGTGATCATCTCGAAGGCGTTGACGTAGACAGCGGCGGCTTCGAGCACGACCTCGCGCGGAATTTCCGGGACCGGGTCCTTGTAGGGGTCGCAGCGGGCGGCGACCCAGCTCCGCACGAAGTCCTTGTCGAAGCTCTCGGGCCGCTCGCCCGCCTCGAAGCGACGCCGGTAGCTCTCCAGGAACCAGTAGCGGCTGCTGTCGGGGGTGTGGATCTCGTCCGCGAGCACGATCGCGCCGTTCTCGTCGAAACCGAACTCGTATTTGGTGTCGACGAGGATGAGGCCGCGCTCGCGCGCCATCTCGCGGCCGCGCGCGAAGAGCGCGAGCGCGCGCCCGGAGACCTCGCGCCATTGCGCCGGGGTCAGCAAGCCCCGCTCCACGATCTTCGCGGGGGTGAGCGGCTCGTCGTGGCCCGCGTCGAAGGCCTTGGTCGTGGGCGTGAGGATGGTTTCCGCAAGCTTCTGGTTCTCATGCATGCCGTCGGGGAAGCGGATGCCGTACATCTCCCGCTTCCCCTTCCGGTACATCGAGAGGATCGACGTGCCAGTCGTGCCCGCGAGATAGTCCCGTACCACGATCTCCACCGGCATGATCCGCAGGCGGCGGCACACGAGGACGTTTGGGTCCGGGTATTCCAGCACGTGGTTCGCGCAGAGGTCGCGCGTCGCATCGAACCAGAAGCGCGCGATCTGCGTCAGCACCTGTCCCTTCAGCGGGAGCGCCGTGAGGATGCGATCAAAGGCGCTAAGCCGGTCGGTGGCGATGAGGATACGCCGCCCGTCCGGGAGATCGTAGTTGTCGCGGACCTTGCCGCGGTAGTGATTGGGAAGCTCGGGGATCGTGGCGTCCGCGAGCACGGTTTCGAGATAAGGCGCCAGCGCCGCAGCATCGACCATGGCACGAGGATAGACCGCAGCGGCGGCCGACGTCCATCAGGGCTCGCCGAGCGACGTGCCGTCCTTGCGCGTATAGCGCCAATTGCCGTGCTCGTCGCTCGTCGCGACGACGTCGTCCTCGGGATAGGTCACGTGATCGGGGAAGCTGCGGTCGCCGATCTCGAGATAGACGGCATCGGCATGCGTGCGATTGACGAGATGATGGGCGTCGCCAGTGCCGGCCTTGAAGCCCACGCACATGCCCGGCCGGAGCAATGTGGGGCCGGCAGCGGTGATGAGCGTCGGCTTGCCCTCGACGACATAGACGAACTCGTCCTGGCGTGAGTGCGCGTGGCGCAGCGCCGAGTAGGCGCCGGGGCGCAGCCTCACGAGGTTCACGCCGAAATTCGTGAGCCCGAACAGATTGCCGAGCACGCGCTTCTCGCGCCCGACCGCCTTGGAGGCGAAGGGCTCGAGCTTCGTGTTGGGCCGCGGCACAACCGTCGCCGCCTCGACCGCTGTGGGCAGGCGCTTTTCGGACATTTTCCTCCCCCTATACGGATGCCGCCACGCGGCGAGCCCTCATCTCCAATTCAAGCGGCCACGTTTTGCCGCCGTCCTTCGAGACGAAACGCTGCCATCTGAAAGATCTGGGCGCAATCTCGGAGAAGCTCCAGCGCATCGGGTTTCCGTCGGCGTCCTTGCCTTCGAGCAGGATCCCGTCGCCTTGCGGCCGCGCAAGGAGCACGGTCGTGTAGCCGTCGAGCACGCCGTTCCATGTAACGCGCCAGGCATCGAGCCTCCGATCGTAGCATCGCACCGTCGTGCCGTAGCCGATGAGCGGCGCTCCCGTCCGGCGGCGCTCGGCCCGGGAGGGGACCATCCAGACATCCTGGATGGCCCGCCCCTCGAGGATCCAGCCGAAGCTCCACTCGCCCTTCCCCCGTCGCATTCCGCCATCGGGAAGATGCCATGTCGCATCGAACTCCCAATCGCCCACGAACCGGCCGAAGAGCGCCAGCTTCTCCGCGAGCCCTGGATCGGGCGCCGCGGCGGCGAGCCCGTTCACGGCGCCGCGCCGCAATAGGCCTCGATCCGATAGCCGTCGGGATCGACCACGAAGGCTGCGTAGTAGTTCTTGTCGTATTCGGGACGTACGCCGGGCTTGCCGTTGTCGCGGCCGCCAGCGCGGAGCGCCGCGGCATGGAAGGCATCGACCGCCGCCCGGGTCTTGGCGGTGAAGCAGAAATGCAGGCCCGATTTCTCGTCGGCGGGAACCGGCCGGTCCGTCGCCGAAACCCAGAACCGCGGGTTCTCCTCGCCGTAGCCGAGGGAGGCCGCGCCCTCGCTCAGACACTTGATGCCCAGAGGGTTCAGTGCCGCGTCGTAGAAGCGCCGCGCTGCTGCGATGCTCCGAACGCCGATGGAAACGTGATCGATCATCCTCCGCTCTCCTCTTGCTGACGCTCGATTGGCTGACTAACTATCAAGGTAGTTATGACTATAATGAGCCGAAAGCCATTGTCAACCGCCTTGAAGGTTAGTATCTGACGGCCATGGCTCAACCCACGGGTACCGGCGCGGCGACCGACCTCATCCCGGCATTTCGCGACGAGCTTTGCCTCGATTTCGCGAACACGCGGTATTGGCGCGGCACCGAGACGCCGACGGAGGGTCTCGGCAGCATCGGCGATGTCGTCGCATGGTGCAGATCGGCGGGGCTGCTCTCGGAAGCTGCGGCGGAGAGCGCGCTGCGCTGGTGGGAGGAGCAGCCGGATCGGGCTGCGGCCGCCTTCCTAGAGGCGATCGCGCTGCGCGAGGCGATCTATGGGGTGTTCCGCGCGATCGCCGACGGCAGGGAGCCGCCGCCGGATGCCATGCTCGCGCTCAATGCCGCCCTCTTGCGCGCCCCGAACAGGTTAGGGATCGAGCGCCAAGGGGGGAGTTTCGCCTGGCGCATCCCGCACACGAGCGAGCCCTCGGCGGCAGCGCTGCTGGGGCCCATCGTCTGGTCCGGTACCGAGCTACTGCTGGGCTCGCGGCTGCCGCGAGTGCGGCATTGCGCGAACGAGCGCTGCCTCTGGCTCTTCCTCGATGACAGCAAGGGAGGCACGCGCCGCTGGTGCTCGATGTCCGCCTGCGGCAACCGCGCGAAAGCGCATCGGCATTACGCCCGCAAGAAGAAGAAGCGCTGAGGCCTGAGCGCCGCGTACCACCAGGCGAGCGCTGCGAGCACCGCCCCCGCGAAGATCGACCAGAGCACCGCGTCGTAGCCGCCGGAGAAGCTCCAGATGAGCGCCGCGCCGAAGGGCGCGGCCGCCTTTGCGACGTTCGAGGGCAGAGCGAGCGCACCATTGATGGCGCCATATCCCTCGCGCCACATGAGGTCGGGGACGGCAGTGCCTCGCACGATGGTGAGGACGCCGTTCCCCGCCCCGTAGAGCGCCGCGAACACGAAGAGAGCGACCGTCGAGGACGGGAAGAAGATCAAGCAGAGCATCGAGCTCGGCAGCGCGAGAAGCGCGATCCTACCCGCGACCGTGGTCGAGAATCCGCCCGGAAACATCAGCAGTACGATCCGTCCCGCGACCTGCGCCGGTCCGATGGTCGCGTAGGCCGCGACGATGATCGAGCTCGATGCTCCGCGCTCGGTCAGCAATGGGATGAGGTGGAACGTCATCGCTGAGAAGGTTGCGTAATAGGCGGTGAAGCAGAGCGCGAGACCCCAGAACACGGGATGATGGAACGCTCGTCTTACCGCCGCGTCTTCGAGGATGGCGCCATTCTTCGGCGCCGCCTCGGCGCTTTCCGGAGGCTCCCGGTCGCGCAGCCACAGCGCGTGCACGGGAAGAGCGATCGCGAGATTGCTGAGCGCGAGCGCGAGCAGAGCGTGCCGCCAGCCGAGCCAGTCGATGAAAACCTGGGTGAGCGGAATGAAGACCGTGCTCGCGAATCCGCCCACGAGAGTGAGCACGGTGATGCGCCGCCGGTAATCCCGCGGGAAGCTCCGCGTGATCACGACGAAGACGGGATCGTAGAGCGTCGCCGCCATGGCAATGCCGAGCCCGATCCAGATCGCGTAGAAGGCGACGATGTTCTCGACGAAGCACCATGCCGCCAGCAGGACTGTCCCGATCGCGGAGCCGAGGCTCATGACGAGCCTGCCGCCTCGGCGATCGATCCAGCTTCCGACGGGATAGGCTGTGAAGCCCGAGACGAGGAGGCCCAGCGAGAGCGCGCCGTTGATGGCGGTCCTGCCCCAATGGAGCTCGGCTTCCATCGGTACCACGAAGAGGGAGAAGCCGTAGTAGATCGCGCCCCAGGAGACGAGTTGCGCGAGCGCGAGCGCCCCGATCAGCGGCCAGCCGTATTTCACCCGTCCCTCTATACCCGCTCTACCGCCGGTGCGCCAGCGCAAGGCCGACCCCCGCGGCCATCAGAAGGCCGCCGCTCAAGCGATTGCGGAGCCTGCCACGCACCGCGAGAAAGCGGCGCGCGCGCCCCGCAAGCACCGCCCAGGCACCGTCGAGAAGGATCGCAAGCGCGAGAAACGTCGCGGCGAGCACCCCGATCTGCGCCTCGACATCCGCTCCGACGGTCACGAACTGCGGGAAGAAGGCGCCATAGAAGAGCAGCGTCTTCGGATTGGAGAGCGAGACGAGGAAGCCGCGCCAATAGATTGTGTGCGCCGATCTCGCCTGCGGCCTGGTCCTGGTGAGATCGACCGCAACCGCCCGCCACTGCGAGATGCCGAGATAGAGGAGGTATGCCACGCCGACCCAGCGGATCCACTCGAACCAATGCGAGAGCGTCTCCAGCATCGCGGTCATGCCGAGCATGGTGACGCCGAGCAGCACGGCCATCGCCGAGGAGGTCCCGGCGACGGTCAAGAGCCCGTAGCGCGTGCCATAGGCGACGCTGTTGGCGACGATGAGCGCGACGTTCGGCCCAGGGATCAGGATCAAGATCGTCGTCGCAAGGATGAAAGCCAGATAGAGCTCGGTATCGACCATGTTGTGCTCCCTGCGGAAGAGGTATGAAAAAAAGGAAAGGCCCCGCCGGCGTGCGACCGGCGGGGCCCTGGATGCGAGGAGTTCGATACGACGACGGAGCTACCGGTTAATCGCGAGACCCGATCCTCCCGCCGACGCGTCGAGCCCAAGCGCAAGCGCGGGGCCGCCGCCGGTTCGACGGCATTGGCATTGGCGGCCCTGGTTGCGGAGGACAGCGATCATGGAGAAAAGACTAGCGGCGTTCTCGCCTCTCCGTCAACGCGTCAGCCCGGCGCTCCCACCGCCGCTTTGAGCGCGTTCAGGAACGCGCGGATCCGGGCGGCGTTGACGCCGCGATCGCCGCTACCGACCCGGCTCTTCGAGCGCATGTCCACGCGCGAGCCCGACCCGTCCGCGCTGATGCGCAGCACTATGTCGTCCGTTAAGCCATACCAAGGCGTCCTCGCACTCGCCTCGATCCGGCCGCGCGTGGGATCGGTCGCCGCGACGGTCCAGCCCTCGCGCCGGACCTGATCGAGGGTGCGCGCGAAGGCGTCGGCGGGCGAAAGCGCGAGGCGCACAGGTTGAATGTCCGGATATGCCTGCTTCTGCTTGGCTGCGTATTCGGGACCGCCGTAGGTCGCGGGAACGGCATGCGCGGCCTCGCGCACCCGAGCCAGCGTCTCGAATGTCGGGGGGTTCTCGGTGTCGGTGGTGATGTCGTTGATCGACGCCGCGCCTCGCACGCTCTCGATGTAGGACCAGGGGAAGTATGCCGAGACTGCGCCCGCGAGAAAGCCCAGAAGCGCTGCCGCGGCCCATCCGCGGCGCCCCGCGCGGAGGCTCATGATGATCCCGGCGAGGCTCACCGCGGCAGCGCCGACCCCTGCATAGGCGGCGTAGCGCGGTAAGGTTCCGAGCGCAGTGCCGAGATCGACGATGTCCAGTCGGTAGCCGAGCGGCGCGGCCCCCAGCGCGAGCAGGGCACAGATACCTAGAATGAATCCCAACCCCGCGAACAGCGGCCGCCGATGGCGAGCCGGTGCCGCCTCACCCTCCCCGCTCATGTCTCGACTCCAAGGTTCGTGTCGATCCCTTCAGCGCGTGCCCGCGAGCGCCTTTTGCGCCGGCAGATCGTCCTCGATGAACGCCGTGACGATCTCGTCCATGCTGCGGTCGGCCTCGAGACCGAGGCGCTCCGCGCGCTTCGAGGAGATGCCCCGCGGCCAGCCCGCGACGATCTTCTGGATCGCCGGGTCGGGCTCCCAGCGGATGCGCTTCACCGCGCTCTCCCCGCCCGCGCGCCGCAACGCCGCAACCATCTCCTTGACGCCCACCGCGATCCCCGGAAGCTGGATCGCGCGGCTGTAGCCGAAGGCCTCGCCGGGCATGTCGTGCAGCTTCTCGAGCGCGGCGACGAGGCGGCGCGGCGAGAGCACCGCCATCACCGCGTCCTCCGTCACGGGGCACACGACGTCAACGCCCGAGAGCGGCTCGCGGAAGATCGAGGAGGCCCAGGTGGAGGCCGCGCGATTAGGCTTTCCCGGCCGCACCACGATCGTGGGAAGCCGCGGCGAGCGGCCGTCGATGAATCCCTTGCGACTGTAATCGTTGACCAGCAGCTCGCCGATCGCCTTCTGCACGCCGTAGGACGTCTGCGGCGTGAGCGGCGTATCGTCGCTGACGGCGGGCGGCATGTCGCCGCCGTAGACCGCAAGCGAGCTCGCAAAGACCAGGCGCGGCCGCGTCCCGAGAGCGCGGCAGGCCTCGAGCACCGCGCGCGTCCCGTCGAGGTTGACGCGGAGGCCGATGTCGGTATCGGCCTCGGCCTGGCCGCTCACGACGGCCGCGAGGTGGAAGACCGAGCCCGTGCGCTTATCGATGAGCGAGCGCACCGTCGCGGGATCGGCGATGTCGCCGGTGACGACTCTGAGCCGATTGTCCGGGCGGAGCGGCGGCGTGGGCTCCGCCACGTCGAAGAGCACAAGCTCCTCGATCTCGGTCTCCTTGCCGCCGGGCCCGATGAGCGAGCCGCGCGCCAGCAGCCGCTGCGCCAGCTTCTTGCCGACGAATCCGGTACCGCCGGTAATTACGACCTTCATTCGATGCGTCCCAATTGCTCTGCCTCTGGCCCCTCCGCGGGTGCGGGATTAGTCTTTCCTCGAACCGTTGCAGAGACAAGAGGCGATGGTCACAGGGCTCCCTCCCGCGCCCGACATGGCCGCGACGGCCCCGGAAGAAGCGCCGGTGAGCCGCGCCGCCGACCGCCGTTATGGGGTGCCCGCTTGGCTCGCCTCCATTCTCCTGCACGCCCTCGTCATCGCGCTCCTCATCGGATTTTGGCGCTGGCATACGCCGGAGGAAGCAGCGCCGATCGAGATAGCCTTCGTTCCCGGCACCGGCACCGCGGGCGCGCAGGGCGGGAGCGGAGGCGGCGGCGAGGCGGGCCCCGCCAGCGAGGCGTCGGCGGAGGCAGCGCCGAGCGCAGTGCCGGACGCCCCTGCTCCCCCCACGATCATCAGTCCGACGCAGCCGATGCCAGAGCCGCAAGCGCACGCAGCGGAGGTCGCGGCGACTCCTGCCGCACCGGCGCCGGCGCCGAAACCCCAGCCGC
>Ga0335085_10018300_pt1 | contig 10074 bp, 6 predicted proteins | sample Lox_Sample_45_FD_206712 | JGI IMG/M metagenome (GOLD analysis project Ga0335085, IMG submission 206712) | Soil microbial communities from Loxahatchee National Wildlife Refuge, Florida, United States - Lox_Sample_4.5 | ecosystem: Environmental > Terrestrial > Soil > Wetlands | place: USA: Florida... | reverse complement strand
GAATCAAGCTTCCTGCTAGATTCCGGCCCGATGGCTCAACAGTACATCTTCACCATGCAGAACCTCCGGAAGGTCGTCCCGCCACAGCGGGAGATCCTCCGCGGAATCTACCTCTCGTTTTTTCCGGGCGCCAAGATCGGCATCCTCGGCCTGAACGGAGCGGGGAAGTCGACGGTCCTCCGGATCATGGCCGGCGTCGAGAAGGAGTTCACCGGCGAGGCGTATCCCGCCGAAGGGACGCGCGTCGGGTTCCTCCCGCAGGACCCGCAGCTCGACCCGAAGAAGACCGTCCTGGCGAACGTCGAGGAGGGGGTCGCCCCCGTGAAGGCGCTCCTGAAACGGTTCGACGAGCTCTCCGAGAAGATGGGGGAGTCTCTCCCGGACGACGAGATGGAGAAGGTGATGGCCGAGTACGGCCGCGTGCAGGACGCCATCGAGGCGGCCAGCGGCTGGGAGCTGGACCGGACGCTCGAGACGGCCATGGACGCGCTCCGCTGTCCGCCCCCCGACGCGGACGTCACAAAGATCTCCGGGGGCGAGAAGCGGCGCGTCGCCCTCTGCCGGCTTCTCCTCCAGCGCCCGGATCTTCTCCTTCTCGACGAACCGACGAACCATCTCGACGCCGAGTCGGTCGCCTGGCTGGAGCAGCACCTCAAGGATTACCCGGGGACCGTCGTCGCCGTGACGCACGACCGGTACTTCCTCGACAACGTCGCGGGATGGATCCTCGAGCTGGACCGCGGTGCCGGAATCCCCTGGAAGGGGAACTACTCCTCATGGCTCGGGCAGAAGCAGGCCCGCCTCGCGCAGGAGGAGAAGGCGGAGTCGGCGCGGCAGCGGACGCTGAAACACGAACTCGAGTGGGTCCGGATGGCGCCGCGTGCCCGGCAGGCCAAGAGCAAGGCGCGCCTCCAGGCCTACGAGCAGCTCCTTTCCGAATCGGGCGTCGAGGCGCGCGGCGAGACGAACGAGATCTACATCCCGCCCGGCCCGCGGCTCGGCGACGTCGTCGTCCGCGCCGAAGGGGTCCGGAAGGGGTACGGGGACCGGCTCCTCTTCGACGACCTCGCCTTCGACCTGCCGCGCGGCGGCCTGGTCGGGGTCATCGGCCCGAACGGCGCCGGGAAGACGACGCTCTTCCGGATGATCATGGGACTCGAGAAGCCCGACGGCGGCACGCTGAAGGTGGGCGAGACCGTGGTTCCGAGCTACGTCGACCAGAACCGCGACCGCCCCGACGCGAAGAAGACCGTCCACGACGAGCTGTCCGGAGGGCAGGACCTCGTCCTCCTGGGAAAGCGGGAGATCCCGAGCCGCGCCTTCTGCGCCATGTACAACTTCAAGGGGGCCGATCAGCAGAAGCTCGTGAAGGACCTCTCGGGGGGCGAGATGAACCGCCTGCACCTCGCCCGGACGCTCAAGGCGGGCGGAAACCTCCTCCTTCTCGACGAGCCGACGAACGACCTCGACGTCGACACGCTCCGCGCTCTCGAAGACGCTCTCCTCTCCTTCGGCGGCTGCGCGGTCGTCATCTCGCACGACCGCTGGTTCCTCGACCGGATCGCGACCCACATCCTGGCCTTCGAGGGAGACTCGAAGACCGTCTGGTACGAGGGGAATTACCAGGACTACGAGGCCGACCGGCACCGCCGGCTCGGCACGGCCGCCGACATGCCGCACCGGATCAGGTACCGGAAGCTGAAGGGATGACGGCTAACGCTTCAGTTCGATGACGGCGAAGGCCGCTCCCTGGGGGTCGGCGAAGACGGCCGTGCGGCCGATCCCCTCGAGATCGCGTGGCGGAGCCAGCACGCTCCCGCCCCTGGCGGCCACCGTCACGGCGGCGGCGTTGCAATCCTCCACGCGGAAGTAGACGAGCCACCGGGGCGCCCCGCCCCGCGCCGCGTCGAGCTTCAGGCAACCGCCGACGTATCCCGGCCCGAGCCTCCACTGCGTGTAGGGGACGCCGCCGACCGGACCGACCTTCGTCCCCCAGCCGAAGAGCTTCGTGTAGAAGACGGTTGCGGAGGGAACGTCACTCGTGGCGAGCTCGACCCAGCCATAGGATCCGATTTCGTTCACGAGCCGCGAGCCGGCGTGGCTCTTCGCCTGCCAGAGGGCGAAGACGGCGCCCTGCGGATCCGCGAGAAGAGCCATCCGGCCGAAGTCCATCACGTCCCGCGGCGCCATCGGCTCGGACGCCCCGAGCGTTTTCGCCTTCGCCGCGGCTTCGTCGGCGCCGGCCACCGCCACGTAGGCGAGCCAGTGAGGCGCGACGCCCTGTCTCTTCTGCTCGGCGTCGTACGGGTAGAGACCACCGACCTCTTTTCCGTGGAGCTTCGTGGTCGTATAGAAAGCGTCCGGCCCCATCGGATCGTCCTGGAAGGTCCAGCCGAACAGGCCGCCGTAGAACCCCTTGGCGGCTTTCGCGTCGGTCGTTCCCAGTTCGATCCAGCAGAAGGATCCGGGCTCGTGGCGTGAGATCTCCGGCATCGCGTCCTCCTTGGGGGTGCGCCGGATTCTTCCAGAATTCGGCACGCCACGGGGTCGAGGTTACGTAAACTTTGTACGTGACGATCACGACCCGGATGCGAAGCGCGGCGGCGTTGCTGCTGCTCCTCGGCGCGGTGCCGGCCCCCGCTCTCGACAGCGGGCCGGGGGCGGCGAGCCATTTCCTCTTCGAAGGCCGCTACGTCTTCGCCACCTTCGGACGCGACGACGGTCTCGGGGACCTGAACGCCGAGTCGCTCCTTCAGGACCGGACGGGCTTTCTCTGGGTGGGGACGGACAACGGACTCTACCGGTACGACGGGCGGCAGTTCGTCCGGACGGGGGCGGAGCTGGCCGCCCTCGACACGCGGGTCAGCGTTCTGCACGAAACGCCGGACGGCATCCTCTTCGCGGGGACGAGCACGGGGCTCGCCCGCCGGGAGGGAGATCGCTTCGTGGCGATCGGCGAGGAGTCGGGGCTGCCGGCCTCGGAGATCCTGGACGGGCAGATCGCCTCCGACGGCGCGGGACACGTCTGGGTCGGGACGTCGAAGGGGCTGTTCGTCGGCGAGGCCGGAAGCTTCCGCCTCGTCCCGCGCCCCGGCGGGCTGCCCGAAGTCCGCATCACCGCCCTCCACCGCGATCCGGCCGGCGCTCTCTGGGTGGCGCGGGGGACCTCGCTGACCGTCACGGAAGGAGGCAGGTCACGCGAGGCGGGAACGGGAATCCCGTTCCCCGCGGGAGAGCAGATCGACCGGATCGCCACGGACGGCGAGGGGCGGCTCTGGGTCCGGACGATCCGGACGCTCTGGATGAAGGCGCCGGGGAGCCGCTTCGTCCGCGACGACAACGGCCTCCCGGCCTCGAGCGAGACGGGGCGCCTGGCCCTCGGCGAGAACGGAGAGATCCTCGTTCCGACGGTCCGGGGGCTCGCGCAGAAGAGAGACGGCGCCTGGCGCCTCACCGGGCGGCGGGAAGGCCTGACAGGCGCCGTCAACGCCGCGCTGGTCGACCGGGAAGGTTCGCTCTGGATCGGGCTCGCGGGCGAAGGACTGGCCCGGCGGCTCGGACAGGGCGCATTCCGCGGTGGCGGCGAGGACGAGGGGCTCGCGAACAACCTCGTCTGGGCGATCGCGCGCGGCGGGACGTCGAAGGGGACGGGCGCCCTCTGGGTGGGAACGGAGGAGGGGCTGAACCGGATCGACCCGCGGGACGAGTCGATAAGGACCTACCGGCGAAAGGACGGTCTCGGGGGAGACGCGATGCAGGCGCTGGCCGCCTTTCCGGACGGCCGCCTCTACATCGGCCACTGGCCGGGAGGCGTGACCCGGAGGGAGCCGGACCGGGACCTCTTTCGCCGCTGCGAATTCGAAGGGGCCGAGCCCTCGGGCATCAAGGTTCTCTCGCTCTTCCGGACGCGACGGGGCGACCTGATCGCCGGAACGGACAAGGGTGTCTTCCGTCTTCCGGCCGGTGCCGGGGGCGACCGGTTCCTGAGATTCCCCACCCCCGAGTCTCCCTTCGGCTGGAGAAAGTTCGCCTTCGTCGAAGATGCCGAGGGGGTCCTCTGGGCGGCGGGAGAGGGAGGCCTCTTTCGTCTGACCGGTCCGGAACCGCGCCGCTTCGGTTCGGAGGACGGCCTCCGGGCGCGGGATCTCTCCGGCATCGTCCTGATGGAGGACGGGAGCTTCGCCGCCGGATACCGGAACTCGCCCGGGGTCGACCGGATCCTCGTCCGCGGGTCGAGGCTGACCGTGACGCCCTTGCCGGAGCCGCCGGGTGCGCCGCCGGGCAAGGTCGTCTTCCTGGGCCGGGACGCGGAGGGAGCCATCTGGGCGGGAACGCAGCTCGGCGTCAACGTCTACCCGACCCGGGGCACGCCCGTTCATTACGGCCGGTCGGACGGGCTCGTCACGGACGACATGGATCAGAACGCCTTCTTCGTCGATTCCGACGGAACGGTCTGGCTCGGGACGAGCCGGGGCCTCGTCCGGTTCACGCCCGGCGTGCCCCCGATGAAGCGCCTGCCGCCCCCGGTCGTTTTGCTCGAGGCGTGGGCGGGCGGGCGGGCGCTCGACCCCGCGGTCCCGGCTCGCCTGTCGCGCCGCGAACGGGACGTGAGGCTCTCGTGGGCCGCCCTCACGTTCGTGGAGCCCCGGCGCGTGAAGTACCTCTACCGGCTCGTGGGCCTCGACGCGCCTCCCGTGGAGACCCATCTCGGCGAAGTCCGATACCCGGCGCTGCCGTCCGGGAACTACCGGTTCGAGGTGACGGCCGTCTCGGCCGCCGGCATGCCGAGCGAGAAGATGGCCGCCTTCTCCTTCTCCGTCGCCCGCCCGTGGTGGGAAGAAGGGTGGTCCTGGATTCTCGGCGGGCTCCTTCTCGGCGTCATCGTCGCGGCCATCACGCAGTGGCGGACGCGCTCGCTCGAGGGCGAGCGGCTGCGGCTCGAGACGGCCGTGGCGGAGCGGAGCGCGGAGCTGGCGGCGATGAACCGGGAGCTGCAGGAGGCCTCCCTCACCGACCCGCTGACGGGACTCCGGAACCGGCGCTTCTTCTCCACGGAGATCAGCCGCGAGGTCGCCAAGGTCTTCCGCGCCTTCCGGCCGGCAGGTGGCGGGCCGCCTCCCGAAGGGCGCGACCTCGTCTTCTACCTCGTGGACCTCGACCACTTCAAGGAGATCAACGACCTCTACGGTCACGACGTCGGAGACGGGGTGCTCGTCGAAGTGGCGGCCCGGCTCGGGAACGTGGTCCGGAAGTCCGACTGGTTGATCCGATGGGGCGGCGAGGAGTTCCTCATCGTCTCCCGGGAAGGAGACCGCCAGCAGGCGCGGCTGCTCGCCGAGCGGATCCTTTCCGTCGTCTCGCGCGAGCCGATCGACCTCGGAAAGGGGCGGAGCGTCTGGCGGACCTGCTCGGTCGGGTGGGCGGTCTTTCCCTGGCTCCTCGCGGCCCCGGACGCGGTGAGCTACGACGAGGTGCTGCGGCTCGCGGACCGCGCCCTTCTCCTGGCCAAGCGGTCGGGGCGGCACCAGTCCGTCGGCCTCCTGCCGGTCGGCGACGGGACGGCCGACCTCGAGGCGGCGCAGAGCGCGGTGAGGCAGCCCGTGCTGGACGGGGAGGAGCAGGCGCTCTGTCTCGTCCGGTCGCTCGGATCGATCACCCCGGAGTAGGGGGCGCGTCCGGGCCGCCGAGCGCCTGGCCGAGGGCGGCGGAGAGCTCCGGGAACCGGAAGCGGAAACCGAAGCCGAGCGCCCGACTCGGGACGGCGCGCTGCCCGTCCAGGACCATCGTCGCCATCTCGCCGAAGAGGAGTTTCAACGCGACCGCCGGAGCCGGCACGAGAGCCGGGCGACCGACGGCCCGTCCCAGGGCCGAAGCGAATTCGCGGTTTCGGACGGGACGGGGCGCCGTGGCGTTGAGGGGGCCCGAGACGGCGGAGTTCGCGAGCGCGAAGAGGAACAGACCGACGAGGTCCTCCCGGTGAATCCACGACATCCACTGGTTCCCCGTTCCGACCGGGCCGCCCGCGAACGCCCGGAAGGCCGGGAGCATCTTGGCGAGCGCGCCGCCGCCGGCCCCAAGGACGATTCCGATCCGCAGGCGGACGACGCGGATCCCGGAGGTCTCGGCCTCGGAGGCCGCGCCTTCCCACGCCACGCAGGTCCGGGCGAGGAAGTCGTTTCCCGGCGAAGCGTCTTCGTCCAGTTCCTCGTCGCCCCGGGCGCCGTAGTAGCCGACGGCGGAAGCGGCGGCGAGGACCCGGGGTTTTTTCGCCGCCCGGCCCATCGCCTCGACGAGGCGGCGGGTCCCGTCCACGCGGCTCCGGACGATCCGTTCCTTTGCCGAGGCCGTCCACCGCTGGGCGACGCTTTCGCCGGCGAGGTGGACGACGGCGTCGGCGCCGTCCACGTCGGAGGTGACGCCGCGGGCCGGCACGACGACGTCGTGACCCCCGCCGCGGAGCTCGGCGACGAGCCGCCGGCCGATGAATCCGTTCCCTCCGGTCACGACGACCCGCATCGATGGCCTCCGGCGCCGGATCGTATCCGCCGCGCGCCGTATAGTGAACGGGTGCGCGAGGCCCCTCCGCGCCGCCTGCGGAACCTGGCAGGGATTCTTCTTGCCGCCTCATTCGGTCTTGCGGCGGCCACGGCGCGTGCCGCGCCGGACGCGTCACCGGTCGACCCGGAGGAGATCGCGCGCCGCGTCGCGCACAACCAACGGGCCATGGAGAGGCGGTGGGGGGGCGCGACGTACGACGTCGTCGACGTCCGGACGACGTTCGACAAGGAGGGGCGTCCGAAGGAGATCCACCGCCGCCTCTACTATGTTCTCGCCGGGGAGGGGGGCCACCCGGAGTCGCGTGATCTGGTGGAGGTGGACGGGCGCCCGGCGACGGCGGACGAGATCCGCGAGGCCGCGGAGGAGGACGCGAAGCGGCACCGGAGGATCGAGGAGCGGGCCGCCCGGCACGCGGCATCCCTTCCGAAGGCCCCGGACGACGACGAGGACGACCCGGAGTTCGACAACCACCGCCTCTCGGACATCCTCAGCCGGTACGAGCTCCGCTTCGTGGCCGAGGAGATCGTCGACGGGCGGCCCGTCTACGTCCTCGACTTCGTCCCCCGACCGAATCTCCCGATCCGCTCCCTCATGGAGAAGACCTTCGCCTCCATGGCGGGGCGGGCGGTCATCGACGCCTCCGACCTCCAGATCCTCTCCCTCGAGGCGCATCTGACGAAGAACCTCAAGATCGGAGGGGGCCTGGCGGCGAACGTGAAGGACGCGCGGATGGTCTACCGCGCCGTCCGGCTGGCGCCGGGCTCGTGGTTTCCGTGCCGCGTCGACCTCGACGTGAGCGGGAAGGCGATCCTCTTCTTCCGGATCGCCTCGGGCTTCCGCTTCGAGTTCGGGACGCCGAAGAGCTTCCGTGTCGAGACGGAAGCGATCGTCGGGCGAACGGAGGAAGCCCCTCGGGAACCGTCCCCGCGCTGAGGCGGCCTGCCGCTTAGAATCGCCGCGATGACGCCGACACAGCGACGCCTGGCTCTCGGCGGGGGCTTCGTCCTGGCCGCCCTCCTCTTCGCCTACTCGTGGTGGGCCTCTCTCGTTCCGGCCTCGCATCCCGATCACGACCACGGGATGCTGAACCTCGACGCCGGAGGACGCCTGATGGTCTCCCGCCGCGACGGCTCCGAGAGGAACCTCGTAGGGCGCCCGGGGAAGGTCCTGATCGTTCACTTCTTCTCGCCGGGAGTCCCCGGCGCGCCCGAGGAAATGGCCGCTCTCTTCGGCGCGCAGGAGAAGCTGAAGGCCGACCGCGGCCTCGACTGGGTCCTGATCGCGCGGAAAGCGGATTTCGCGGCGGTCGACCGGTGGCTCTCCGAGAGCCAGCTCGTCCCCCCCGCGCCCGACACCCTCTACGTGGATCCGACGGGGGACACCTCCGAGAAGATCGGGTGCAAGAGGCCTCTCGAGACGATGTTCTACGGCCCCGAGGGAAAGCTCGCCTCCCAGACGCGGGGCCCCGCCCACTGGGAGCTCGAGGCCTCCGCGCGGATCGAGCAGGCCCGCGGCGGCGAGACGATCGAGTAGCGGCTACTTCGTCGCGGGGGGCGCGGGATCGGCCGAGGCGTGGTCCGAGACGTACGTCCAGACGCCGTCCTTCTCGACGGCGACCGCGCACCAGGTCCCCGTCTCCGTCGTCGGCGCGCCGCCCGCCTTCGGGACCGTCGTGACCCTCCAGGCGCCCCAGCCCGCCGAGACGTGGCCGGCCGATCGGTAGTGAGAGTCCATGACGGCGGCGTCCGTCACCTTCACGTCCTTGAGCCAGCCCGCGTAGGCTTCCGCGATCGCCTTCTGGCCCTTGATCGCGCCGGATCCGGGGAGGACGAGGACCGCGTCGTCTGCGTAGAGGGCGGCGCACGCGGCGGCGTCGTTCGCGAGCATCGCCTTGACCCAGGCGCTGTCGACCGTCATGAGACCGTGCCGGGACGCGGGCGGTTCGGCCGCGAGGGCGGAGAGGGGAGCCAGGGTGAGGCAGAGCAGAAGGGCAGAGCGGGCGGCTCGCGCCATGAGGTCTCCTTCATTGAGCATGGGGCCTCAAGGTGATAGAGAGATCTTATCTCAACGGGGGCCACGGCTGGCGCCCTTCGCCGAACACCGACGCTGCCCGTCAGGGGGCGATCATCGCCTCCCAGACGGCGCGGGAGATCTTCCGGGACGCCTCCTGGACCCGCTTCCGTCCGTCGTCGCTGGCCCCGAAGTCGTTCGCGAGGATGACCAGGACATACTCCCGCCCGTCGGGAAGGCGGACGACGGCCGCATCGTGCTCGACGGAGGAGATCGACCCCGTCTTGTGCCCGACGACGGCGCCCGACTGCGGGTGGAGGCCGGCGGGAATCTGGTCGTTGTGGACCTGTCCCGTCAGGATCTCCCAGGCCTTTGCTTTCGCGGCGGCCGAGAGCCTCGGGGACCTCACGGCCGCCTCCATGACGACGCCCATGCCGGCGGCGTCGGTTTCGTTGTTCAGCCCTTTCCCGTAGGCCTTCGAGTCCTCCACGCACCGCCGCACCTTCACCGTCGGGGCCCCGAGCCCGTCCAGGAACGTCTGGACCGACTCGGGGCCCACCCGGGAGAGGACGATGTTCGTGGCGAGGTTCGAGGAGCGGACGATCATCTCCCGGACGAGGAATTCGAGCGGTGCGGTCTTCCCGAGAAACGCCGCCGTCGGCCCGTCGTCCGCCGGATCGAGGTCGATCTGGAACAGCGACCCGTCCACGATCGACCGGAACTCGTTCCTCACGGGGAGCGGGTCGGTCAGCCGGAGCGACCCGTCGTCGACGCGGCGGAGAACCTCGAGCATCACCGGCGTCTTCATCGTGGAGGCGGCGTGCATGGAGAGGGAGGGATTCTTCGAGAGGGAAAGACCGGTTCCGAGATCCTTGAAGAAGAGCCCGAACCGCGCCCCGCTGCCTTCTGCGATTGCGTCGAGCGAGGCCAGGAGCTTCGCCGCTTTCGCCGCGTCGAGGCGCGGCCCGCCGCCCTCTTTGCCATTCAAAGAAATCTCTTCTTCTTCTCTCTTCAATCTCCTTGCATAGCGAAACAGAGGCTTCAGGAATGGGCTGTCGAACGGGGTGATCTGGACGCCCGGCACGTTGTGCCGCGTCGACTGGAGGACCGTCCCGTCCCCGAGCCAGATCGCCTCGTGGTCGATCCGGTCGGGCGTCCCGAAGAAGAGGAGATCCCCGGGCTCGAGCTTCTCGAACGCGACGGGGACGAGCTGCGGGTCCTGGAAGGCCTGCTCGAAGCTGTTCCGCTTCAGCGTGACGCCATGCTCCGAGAAGATGCGTTGCACGAGGCCCGAGCAGTCGAAGCCCAGGGGCGTCGTCCCGCCCCACGTATACGGCGCGCCGAGGAAGCGCTTGCCGAGAGCGATCCACGAAGAGGGGGAACGAAGAGGGGGAATTTCTTCCAAAGGAGAGAGGACGACGTCGGGGCCTGCGACATGGCCGACGCGCCCGTCAGGCAGGGCGACTCGCACCCATTCGAAACCGTCCTTCTCGTCACGCTCCAGGA
>Ga0335085_10018299_pt1 | contig 10074 bp, 11 predicted proteins | sample Lox_Sample_45_FD_206712 | JGI IMG/M metagenome (GOLD analysis project Ga0335085, IMG submission 206712) | Soil microbial communities from Loxahatchee National Wildlife Refuge, Florida, United States - Lox_Sample_4.5 | ecosystem: Environmental > Terrestrial > Soil > Wetlands | place: USA... | reverse complement strand
CCGCGAACGCCTCATGGCTGCAGGCTGCGCCGCAGGCAGCGCCCGTTCACGCAGACTGCCGAATGATGCACCAGATGCAACTCTGCTCACTTACAGGGTGGTGGCGTGCAGGTGCCGCAGGTCATGCAGCCGGGCGTGGGGTAGCTGCTTGCTGGCCCGGATGAGCTTGGTCATCAGCGACGTGACGGTATCGGGGTAGATCGGCTCGCCCCATCCGGTCGTGAACACGTACCCATCTTTGATACCGCGCCAGGAGTCGCCCGCCTTCAGTTGCTCGGCGGCCTGGTCAGCTCTGCGCTGGCGCAGGACTGTCACGGTCTCCTCGTCGATGGAGACGACCCGGGTCCGGCCGCTCTTGGTCGTCCCGTTGACCCGCTCGCCGCCGATCATGGCCGTCGAGCCGGTGATAGTTATTTTCTTGCCGTCGAGGTCGATGTCCTGCCACCGCAGATTGAGCAGCTCGCCGCGACGTGCTCCGGTGTAGGCGGCGACGTGGAAGAAGGAAAACAGCCGGTGCTGCTGCGCGGTGACCAGGAACGCCCGAAGCTGGGCAATGGTCCATACCGTGCCAGGCTCTTGGGCCTGCGCTCGTGGCCGCTTGGCCCGCTCTACTGGATTGCTGCCGATCAGCTCATCTACGATGACGGCATCGCGGAACGCCTTCCTGAGCACCGCGTGCAGATGGGTCACGGTGGCCACAGCAAGTGGCTTGCCGTCGCGCCCTCCGCTGGTCAGCAGGTCCCGGTAAAGCTTGGTGATGGTAGACGGCCTGACGGCCTGCATCGGCAGGTGCCCGATTCGCGGTGTCGCATAGAGCCGGATGCAGGCCCGGTAGTCGGCCAGGGTCCGCGGCTTGATCTCCATTGCGTGAGCGTCGATCCAGTCGTCCAGGTACGCCGCCACGGTGATCCGGTTCCGGTCGATGTACTCGCCGTGCCTGGCCTTCACCCGCGCGTCATCGCGAGCGGCCTTTGCGTCTTGCTCGGTGGCGAAGCCGCCGACCCATCGCGGCTTGCTGACACCCGTCTCGGGGTCCTTGACGCGGATCACGTACGACCAGGTGGTGCCGCGCTTCATGACGCCATCGCGGAGCCTAGGCGTGTTCTTGCGGCTGGTGGCGGGCATCAGGCGGCGGTCCTTTCAGCGAGCAGCTTGGAGACGTATTCCTCCAGGGCGGCGAGAGGGATGCGGCGTGATCCGTCGATGCGGACGGACGCGATGGCGCCGCTGGCGATCAACTCGTAGAGCTTGCTGCGGGAGATGGCCAGCGCCTCGGCGGCTTCGGGCACGGTCATCAGGAGCCGGGGCATGGTTGGCCTCCCCTCAGTGGTGGAAGGTCAGTGCCCAGCGGATCTCCGCGTCCGGAGTAGTGCCAGTCGGTGACCACGAGGGTGGTGCCGGGGTCGAGGTCGGGTTGCAGCCCGGCCGCGATGGCGTAGTCGCGCTGGTGGGCGGCCCGGTCGGCGCGGAGCGATCCGAGGGTGATCGAGTAGCCGCGGCTCTTGGTGGAGAAGTGGCCGCGGAAGCCGAGCATGTGCGCCCAGGCGGCTAGGCGCAGCTCCTTGAGCTGGGGAAGCCTGCCGAGTCGGAGGCACGCGGCGATATGGCGCCTGGCGTGGTCGCGGACGGGCAGGTCGGCCAGGCGGTCGGCAGGTGTGATGCGACGATCGAGGGTACCGGTGCATTCGGCGGCCTTGGTGGCGTACTTTGCCACGTAGCCAGCGACCTTGGTGTCGCTCACGTCGCCGTAGGCGGTGACCGGGCGGACGTCGAACTGGCGGCCCCACGCCAGCGTACGGGCCGGGAGCCCCGTCGCGGCGGGTGTGGTGACGCTGACAGCACGGGCGGCCTGCCCGATGGCGTCGGTCAGCAAGGCGAGCGTGGCCCAGACGGGCGGTGCCGTGACAGGCCCGGCGGGGCCGTCGAGCCGGATGATGGCGTGGAAGTGGACCACGCCGCGGCGCTGGTATTCGGCGACCTTGGCGTAGGAGACCCGGATCTGGGTAGCGAGGGCTTTGCCAGTAAGTCCGGCCTGGTGGGCCAACGCCCGGCGCAGGGTGATGGTAAAGCGCCGCCACAGTTCCGGCGCGCAGGCGTTGAACAGGACCGCCCCGGTGTAGTCGTAGCAGTCCGGGCAGTGCGGCTCGCCGAGCCGATGGTCATCTCGGTCGTGCTTCTCGCCGCACGACAGGCCGATGCCGTGCGGGCAGGTGCCGCCTTTCCGGCGGGGTCGGCAGGTCAGGACTCGGCCGTTCTTCTCCCGGCGGGCGTGGACCGGGCCGAATGACGGCGCGGTGAGTGTGACGAACACGCAGGGATGGTCTGCGACGGTGGCGGGGATGCCCTTGCCGCCGGTTAGCCCGGAGCGGATGAGCTGGTAGGTGTCGGCGCGGTAGACCTCGGCGCAGGGCGGGCAGCGGGAGGCCCGGCGGGTCTTGCAGGCGATCGGCAGGATGCCGCCGGGTTCGTGGACGGTGGTGTAGCGGTGGATCAGTTCGCCGGTGCCGCCGTCGATGTAGTCGGCGCGGCCGCGCAGCAGAACCGGTTGCAGGCACCCTCCGGTGCGCCGGACGGCACCTGCGGGGACAGGGGTGGGCAAAGGCGGTACTCCTCTCGTCGGGCGTGGACGAGCGGAGGCATGCTCCGGCCAGGCAGACGCGGGGTTCGGTTCGCTGATCAGCGGTGCTATGCCGCATGCTGGGCCTGGTCAGGAGCGGCCTGCCGCTCAGGCGTGTCATGTGGTGGCGTGTGCACCGTGACCCGGGTACCGGTGACTCACCGGCCCGGCATCTGCACGGTCATCCCTCGATGGGGCGAGGCTCCAACAGCCTCACAACTACAGTACTCAATATACGTGGCTAATACAAAAAGTATCAGTCGCGGCCCGTAGGGTTCAGGCGCCTAGCGAGGTCGCGCAGCTCGGCGGCGGGCGGGTCCTGCATAGTGAGCAGGTCCGAAACGAGCTGACGAACCAAGGCGTGTCCGCGGACCTGCTCCGGGGTGATGGCCTCAGCCTGGAGAAGCGCAGCGACTGCCTCGCCGACCTGGCGGCGCTGGGCATGAGCGCGAGCCACGTCGATCAGCATCCTGGCCTGCCGCTCGGCCGACAGTCCACTGGTATCGACAGCAGCGGCAGCCCGTAGAGCGCGGCCCGCATCCCCGAGCTCTACGGCGACCGCGATCTCGTACAGCCGCACGTTGGCCGGGCCGAACTCGGTGTTGTACTCGTTGCGCCCTTCGCCGAGCCGCCTGGCCACTTGGCTGACCCGCTCGAGCTGGCTATACGCGAGGTCGGGATCGTTGACGTGGGCAGCGACAATGGCGCGCTGCAAGTTCAATCCGCCCCACAGTGACATGGCCTGCGAGTCACCCTGGTCAGCCATGGGCTGGAGTGCCTCGGCCGCGGTGCGAGCGGTCTCCTCGGCCTGGTCGTAATGGCGGGCATTGATGAACACGAACACGAGCCGGTACGCCCCGGCGGCCACCAGCAGCGGGTTGCCCGCCCGCTCGGCGGCGGCCATGGCCCGGTCGGCGGCAATCCACGCGGCCTCGGGCTCGCCGAGCTTCGCCAGCGCGGCCGAGCACGCCTGGTAGGTAGCCGCCATCAGCTCGAAGACTTCGGCGCGCTGGTCCTCAGACACAGCCCGCGCGGCTGTTTCCAGGTCCGGGATCAGGCTGCGCAGCAATTCGGTCAGCTCGGTGTAACGCCCGGCGTGCGTCAGATCCCATGCCTTGCGGGCCTTGGTCCGGAGCGTGCTTAGGGCGGGGGAGCGGCGCCCGTCCAGCATCGCGCGTAGTGCGTAAGCCCCGGACAGGACGAGCCGCAGCCCGTCCGCGCCGGGAGATTCGTCAATGACCGCGGCAACCACAGGTGCCTCGGCGGCCAGCTCCGCCAGCGGGACGCCCAGAGCGGCGGCCAGCGCTTCCAGCACCGACATGCGGTCGACCTTGCGCACGCCGCGCTCGACCTGCGAGACCCAGGCCACTGACCGGTCCACCATCCGAGCCAGCTCGGGCTGAGACAAGCCCCGACGGCGCCGCTCAGCCGCGATCTTGCGACCTAGGGCCTTCTGGTAGTCCGGAGTAGTCACCTGCCCGTGCCCTTGCCGGTCTGGAGCGTGAGCCAGTCCACCTCGGTGCTGGCCAGGTACTGGCCCCGCGCCTCCAGGTAGCGGCGGGTTGCCGGAGATGCCTCGTGCGCCTCGAACGCCGCCCGGTCCCGGTACAGCTCATAGAAGATCCGCTGCAGCGGCTGGCCCTCCACCGTGTGGGAGGCGTACACGAGCGTTCCCGGCTCGCCTGTCTTGATGGCCTCGATGGTCTCCGCGACCAGCTGGTCGTAGGCCTCGGCGGCGGCCTCGTCTTTACACGTGAAGCGCACGAACAGACCGAACATCGCTCTCCTCCAAGTCTCCTGGCGCCATGCTCGCACCAAATATGCCAGGCCAGTACGTGAAGTAACACGTATTTATTGTACGGTCCCATGACTTAGAGTACGCTCAGGATTGCAGAGGCCGCGGACCAGGCGCAGCGAGGACCCATGCACACGCCAGCACCCAGAACCATCGGACTACGCACCACCGAGGTGACCTATCCCGGCGGCACCGAGCACATCCGTGCTGTCCGCGCCGACCTGCGCGTAGTCCTCGTCGTCTGCCCGCGGGCAGACGACGTGATCCTGTGTGCCTCCGAACTCGCCGCTAACGCCGCCCAGCACAGCCGTTCTCGCCTTCCTGGCGGGACCTTTACCGTCAGGACTACGGTCAACCCGGACCATGACGTTCAGATCGAAGGCCAAGACAACGGCGGCACCTGGAACCAGGGAATGATCGACCCAACCCGGCACCATGGCCTGGATATCGTGCGCACTGTCGCCGACGAGTGGGGCATCGACGGCGACCAGACCAGCCGCACGATCTGGGCGAGATTCGATTGGCCCGAGTAGCCGCGGCGGGCGCCCTCCGACCGGTCCGACAGCCCTCATATTGCCCTCATATCGGTGCTGTGAGAATTTTCTTCACGATCATTCAAGGGCGCACCTTCGGCGCGCCGGGCCTGACGGCCCTGGCCGGTGAGCAGTGTGGACGGCGCAAACGGTCGAGGGGAAGAACGGCCAGGGTGACCCGCCGTAGGGGGCCGGGGGTTCACCCGGGGTCTCGCCGTTGCGGGGCGGCAGTTTTCGCCGCGTCCTTCGGACGCAAGCCCTACGGCGCGGCGACTGCCGCGCGCGGCGGCCCCGGTGACCGGCCGCCTGCGGTCCCCGCCGTATCCCGCTGCCGCGCCCGCCAGCACCACGGCCAGACCGTCACCCTCGTGCCGGATGCGCCGATCGCTATGAGATGTCACAGGAACCGGGCCGGAGCGATGCCGCGCATTGTCCGGGCTGGCCCCTCCAGCCTAACGGTGCTTCGCATCCCGCTGCGCGGGACGCGCCTACGGCGCGCCGTTGACCCCGGAGACCTCTGCCAGCCCAGCGGGCCTTACGGCGAGGGCCAGGCCAGAGGCCAGGCCCGTTTGGCGCGCAGCGAACCTCCGCAGATCGATACGGCACCTGCCAGCAGAACGGAGACGCGAACCCGGAACCGATGCCGCTCTCGGTCGCGATTAGCTTGTTGCACTGCCCCATGTCATGCTGGGTGTGACGCCACGTTGCGACTCGGTAGCTGGCCTGGATAGCCGAGTAAGGAGTTCAGATGGTCGGATACATAAGCCCGCAAGAACCCAGCCAGGGAAAGTTGGGCTATATCGCGAGCGAGAGCCAAAGGGGTGCGAATGCCGGCCCCGGCAAAGGCGACCAGCATACGGGGGAAGATCAATTCGCCCACACCACCGGGAAGATCTGCAAAACCTGCGGGCAAACGATCGAGCCTGAGCAGGCAGCCCGCCGCCGTGGCGAAACGGAGTGGGCGCACGACGTCTGCCCCGCTGTCATGAGCTAATCGCGGACCAGGCGTGGATCAGGAGCCAGCTTGCCTCATGATCTACGCAGCTGGCAGCAGTGGCAGCCAACCGCCTCCGGAGCCGTGAGTCCCAGTGTCAACTGAGCCTTGACAGTTGGTCGGCTACCAGCCTTCGGGTCCATAGCCTGCCTGGCTGGCCTTATTTGGCCTTACAACGACGCTCAACGACGCCGCTTGCTGCGCGTCGTTGACGAGTATTTCAGCAGTTCATCGGTACTACAGTAGTACCGGCGCCGTCAGGGCTTATGGCGCAGATCAAGAGGCCGTTATGATCCCGTACCAGTCACCAAACCCTCAGCGAGACCGTGATCGCCGCGCGAATGCGGAGATCACCCGTGCCCAGCTCCGTATTCAAGGGGCCAAGTTGCGCGCCAGCGTACGCCACTGGTACCGGTGGCTACGCGGCGAAAGCCTGCGGAACGATAGCAACGGCGGGCCGCCACACTCCTGACTACGATCCGTCTGGCAGGTGCGCCGCCGTACAGCAGGTGGGTACAGCAACCCATGCGCGCTAAGGCCGTCTTGGGCGTGCATCCACACACGCATTGAGCTGCACAGCTTGACCCCGAGCAGGGCCGCGCCGGTAGTTTGCATCAGAAGGCCAGTGCTCCGTAGACCAGACGCGGACCGAGCGACGGGTCCGCTCCTGATCCTGGCAGCTAAGCACACCGCCGACCTACGGACTCCGGAGCCGTGAGCCTAGATACGCAGTCGACCACGAGCCGGATTCTGACCCGGTTTTCGTCGGTTGAAGTCGTATGTCGTCGTGATCAATGGAAGTGGTTGTTGTTAAGCAGCGCTCCGATGAGTGCCGTAGCATTCAGCAAGGTGCCTATTGCCGCGACGGCGACGGCCGCACCGGCCAGGTGCCGGGCCCACTGAGCGTGCCGCGCCTCGGCCTGCCGGAGAACTCTGCTGGCGAGCAGGATCGCGCCGAGCGCCATGGCGAGCAGGATCGCGGCGCCCGTTATCTGGGGGCGCAGGTCACCTGGCCCGGCGCTGGGGTTGAACAGCGATGTCGTGATCAGGAACCAGTTGCCGAAGCCAGCCGTGCTGATCAGCGCGATGCTGAACGCGGTGATGCTCGTAGCTTCCGGAGTCAGCAGAGAAGACGGCGACCACCAGGCGGAAGTCGGCTGATCTTCGTCGTGGCTGACGAGCAGGTCTTGGTCGTGGCTGGTCATTCAGGCCCCCAGTTGGATTGTCTTTGCTTGTACGGAGTAATGTCCGGGTCCGCTGATACGTAATATCTCCTGGCGATGCCTGGCTCGCGAGCGTGCGCGTAACCAGGTGAGTAACGATCACTACCCACAGCAGTGGACGCCAGCGGACATCGACGGACGGTTTTCTAGTCTCATTCAGCCACGTCCAGCCGTGTTCGACGGACACCACATCGAACAGGCACCCGGGGTCACGGACGCTCGTGACCTACGCCGGACACCGCCGCGCAGACTTGGAAAGCGTGCTGGAGCCAGCAGTCACTCACGACCGACATCATCGGCCGCACACGCGCCGGGCGTGCGGCCCCCGCGGGGCCGACCCGGCGCGGCGGGCCAGGATGAGAGCCGTCCGAGCCGCAGCGGGGATCGGCCGTGCTAACGGATTTGCTAACAACGGCCCTGGACCACCATGGACGCAGGCGGACTGAGAAGCCGCGTGAGCAGCGCAGGTGTGACAGTTTAGACAGCTGTGGACGGTTCTAATCCTCCTCGTAATGCGTAGGTCATCGGTTCGATTCCGATAGGCGGCTCCAGGTAGAAACCGAAAATCGAACACAAGTGTTCGAGACCGTGGACCGGGTTGTGGACCGAATGGGCCTAACCGGGCTCGCCGCCGCCGCGGCCCGCCGACAGGCTCGCCGCCGCGCTCGACGACCGAATCCGCGCCCTCGGCGAACGCGCGGTCGCCAGCCCCGAACCCTGGCTGGCCCGCTACCTCGGCGTCCTCGCCCCCGCCGTGTCCCCGGCCCTGCGCGCCGAATACACCCGCCGCGCCGGGCTGGCCGCCGCCTACCGCGAAGCGGCCGGGATCACCAACCCCGACCGGGTCGTCTCCCTCGAGCCGCACCGAGGCAACCCCGAACTCGAAGCCATGCGCACGGCCGTCCTCGCTACCCTGGAGATCCGTGACGAAGCCGACATCCTTCGCGGCCTTGATCGCGGCGAACTTGAAGCGCGCGCCCTCCACGGCCAGCGCGCCCAAGCAGCCGCGCCGCCCGACGTCAGCCGTCGGCTCCGGCTCACCGCGCAAGCCGAAGCCGACGCCCTCCGGCAAGCCGCCGACGCTCACATCCAGCACGACCATCCCGCCGCAGCCAGCGCCGCCGCCCTCGCCGCCCATCTAGCCACCGAGCGCCTGCGCCTGGAAGCCGCCAGCACCCAGTACGAGCAATGGTCCGCCGACACCCACGCCACCAGGGACACAGCCGGGAGAGCCGCAGCCGAACTGCGACGGCGAGGGCACGCCCAGCCAGACCACGAACCACATCCGCAGACCGGAGACGAACCACAGCCGATGGCCGGATGGCAGCGGCAGCTTGAGGCCCAGGGTGAAATCGAGCTTGAGCTTTAACGCCGCAGCGCGGCGTCTCTGCCAGGTCCTGGCCGGGCACCCGACGCTCAGCCAAGGCTCGGCGCGAGTGCCAGCCGGGCGGTTCCCCGGCTGAACGGGCACTGTGACCGCGGACGATACCAGTGGACTCAGTCCTGGTCGCCGACGGTGACGGTGTGGGCTTGCCATTTCTGCTCGATGTGGCCGAAGCGCCAGACGGACAGGGCCACGACCCAGGTGAGCACGAAGATGCCGACGATGACGAACCCGGCCTTGTTCAGGTCGAAGCTGGCCATGAAGTCCCAGAACGGGCCGGTCAGGTTCAGCTCGTCGCCGAGCAGGCTGAGGATCTCGATGGTGCCGATAAAGAACGCGACGAACACCGACAGGCCGGTGATAGTCAGGTTGTAGAACACCTTGCGGACCGGCTTGGCGAACGCCCAGTCGTAGGCGAAGTTCATGAAGCACCCGTCAAGGGTGTCGAACAGGCACATCCCGGCCGCGAACAAGATGGGCAGCGACAAGATGGCGTAGAACGGCAGCCCGGACACTACCGCCGACCCGGCCAGCACCAGCAGGGTGACCTCGGTGGCGGTGTCGAACCCTAGCCCGAACAGTACGCCGACCGGGTACATCTTCCACGGCGTGTCGATCCGCCGGGCGTACCCGCCGAACACCCGGTTCATCAGCCCGCGGCTGTCCAGCTGCTTCTCCAGCTCCTCATCGGAGTACCGGCCGGTGCGCATCTCCCGGAACACCTTGATGATCGAGATCAGCACGACCAGGTTCAGCAGCGCGATCAGGTACAAGAACGTCCCGGACACGGTGGTGCCGATGACCCCGGTCGCCTGATGCAGGCCGGAGCTGTCGTTCTTGACCTCGCTGTTGAGCGCGCGGATGCCGAAGTTGAGCAGCATCGCCATGACGAACACGATGGTGGAGTGGCCCAGGGAGAAGAAGAACCCGACCGACAGCGGCCGCTTGCCGTCCTGGACCAGCTTGCGGGTGGTGTTGTCGATCGCGGCGATGTGGTCGGCGTCGAAGGCGTGCCGCATGCCCAGCGTGTAGGCCAGGATCCCGGTCCCGAACCCGAACACCTCGGTGGAGCTGATCTTGTAGTGCCCGCCGACGGCGGCGGCGAGCATCAGCCAGCCCGCCACGTTCAGCCCCACGATCACGGCGGTCATCCCGCCGACCCGTGCCCATTCCGACGGGCTCAGGCTCTGGCGGATCCTGGTGATGCGGCTCATCGGCTCGGCCATCAGCGGATCACCTTCCTGCTGGACGGTTCCGGCCCGCCCAGTCTAGAAGTACTTGCAAAAGACTCGCAATAGCATGTATCTCGCATCTAGGGTGACGGCATGAGCCCCGACGCCCCAGCCGCCGGCGGCTACCCCGCCGAGGTGGCCCTGGCCCGGCTCCGCGCGGCCGGGCACCGCATCACCACCGCGCGCCGGGTCCTGGTCAGCGTGCTATCGGAGAACCGGGCGCACCGCAGCGCCGACGAGCTCGCCGCCGTAGTCCAAGCCCGCGCGCCGGGCACCAACCGGTCCACCATCTACCG
>Ga0335085_10018297_pt1 | contig 10075 bp, 8 predicted proteins | sample Lox_Sample_45_FD_206712 | JGI IMG/M metagenome (GOLD analysis project Ga0335085, IMG submission 206712) | Soil microbial communities from Loxahatchee National Wildlife Refuge, Florida, United States - Lox_Sample_4.5 | ecosystem: Environmental > Terrestrial > Soil > Wetlands | place: USA: Florida... | reverse complement strand
CCGGGAGAAGGTCGTTCCGCTTCATGTTCTGGAGAAATCGGCCGAAGCGTTCTCGCTGGATTCTCTGGGTACGGAGGCAGCAGCCCAAGAGCGGGCGTTGCTGCGGAGCCTCTTCTTCTCGTGGGACCGGCCCGAACTTAGGGATACAGATATTCTCAGGCGGCACACCCTTGGCTTGATCCTGCATACCGTATCCGAATACGGCAGGACCGGTTTTAAACCAACCGACGATGATGACTACCTCGTGTATCCGACTTACTACTACGGAACGCTTTGGCGCGATAAAGACCCACCTGTGCCGTACCAGCCCCCTGCACTACTGTCCCTGTGCTACGGCTTCTGGCAACAGTTCTGCGCGCACGAATACCTTACCCAAGCGCTGGAAAAGTTGCTGTACTGCGTCCTCGAAGTACTTAACCTCCAGCCATCTGGCATGACGCTCGTGGATATCTGCACGGCCCTGACGCAGCCAGAATTCGAATCGACGTTGGCCGCGACATTCGGTGCCGGATCAACGCCTGCTCAACTGTTCAACGCACTCGGAATGGACGCCGCTCCAGGCGACCGGTCGAGCCAGGAGGCGCGCGCCAGAATTGATGCAACGAGCGATCAAAGTGAGTGGGTTCTCGTAGATCTTGACGGGAGACCGGCGGAGATCGCCGCGGCAGCTATCGGATTACTTGCGGTTTTGTATGCAAAATGGCGCGGTGCGCGAACCGAATTGACCGGATATATCAGTAGCCAGGCTGCGTCAAATCTGTGGACCGGCGCCGTTCTGCCGGCACTGGATCAATGGTTCCGGCCCGATCTCGACTGGAGATCAGCTCTTATGTCGATCTTGGAACCGTTCGTGTTGGACCAGCATGATCGAATCATGTATGAAAAGGGGCGACTTGAGAGCTGCTGGCTGCATCGCCTAGACGGAAGAGTTCACAAGGATCAGGATTACGAGCCGGTCTTTCGGTCTTCTCGACATTGGAACGCAGTCCGCATTCTCAGGGATCTTGGCCTGCTCGATTTCGCGGCTGATAATGAGCTATCAATCACCGCAGACGGCAGAAGCGAACTGAGCCGCATTCTCAAATCCGATGGCGCGTCAAAGTAAATACCCACGGATTGACCTCCACGAGGCACTGTCGCGACGAACCTACCACAACGCCGTGTTGTGTACATTCACGTTTGAGGCGCGGTTTTTTGAAGATTATTGCTTGGAGAAATTCACTGCCCTGTCTGGAAATAACAACATTTCCGTTTGCACGGACAAAGCGACATATCGGAAAATTGCACTTGCGCCGGAATCACAGCGCCCGAAGCAGCTGAATATCCGGTACCTGTTAAGCGCAATCGAAACCAAGGGGCGATTTCATCCCAAGCTCTATCTGTTTACGAATAAGAACTCCGGCCGGCTGATCATCGGAAGTTGCAACTTCACGCGGTCGGGAATCACGTCGAACGCCGAACTGGCGGACGTGTTCGACTTCGAAGTGGAAAAGCAAGAGGGTAACTTGCCCATCTTCCAGGACGCACTTGCGTTCATCGAGGCTCTCACGGAAGGTTGGCCGGTCGAGTCTTTCGCCTCCAACGTTGCCGAGCTAAAGGGCCTGACGCCGTGGCTGGTGCAGACGCCAGCTTCTGAGCCCAGAAGCGTCCGATTACTTCATAATCTTCAACAGCCGCTTTGGAATCAGATCGCCGCGATCGTGCCGCGGCCTGTTAAGCGCGTCTATGTCGTGTCTCGATTCTTCGACGAGACTCCCGCCCTGATCGATCGGGTGATGCAGGAGTTCGCGCCGAACAAACTCTTTCTCCACACACAGAATGGTTTGACTACGATGACCCGGCAATGGCTGGAACACAGCTCGGTAGAGTCCAACAATACCGACATTCTGCTTTGCGTTTATGACGATGAAGGACACCAGCAGCCGCTTCATGCCAAAGCCATCATCTTCGAATCGGACAACACCCGGACTCTCGTATACGGTAGCGCGAATTTCACAACTCCAGCCCTGCTCTCGCATGGACGGTCCGGCAACATCGAAACCGTGGTTGTCGTCCCGAACATCCCAGCGAAAGAGCTCGATCCTTCTCGGTTTTGCGATCCTTCTGGTTCGGCAAGCCATCTCCGGTCTCCCGAACAGTTGCAGACGGCTCCTCGTGAGGAAGACGAGCGGGTTCCGGCAATGCCTATCCGTCTCATAGATGCTGTTCTCGCCGAGGATGTGCTAATGATTCGCGCGCGCGTGCCCACCAACATCGATGTCAGACAGATTTCTGTGAAGCTGCAGCTCGATGGGTCACTGGCAATCACCGCTCCAATCACACAACTATCGGAAGAGCGATTCTCGGCCAAAGTGCCCGAGCGAGCGACTGCTCGTTTGCAGGAGTTCTCCACGCTCGTAAGCCTGGAGTCTGGCGACCATCAGCAACTGAGCAACTTTGTCTTCGTGACAAATCTGCTCGACATCAAGACACAGAACAGTGTGCGACGGGAGCGGCACATCCGTGAAGCAACTCAGAGCGCCGGCCACTTCTTCGCTGTACTGAATGATCTGTTGCGGGCTGGCGATGATGCCGCCCTGCTGACGTTTCTAAATTTTTGCGACATTCCCCTGGTGAACGCGCCCCGTCCACAGGCGCTCAGAAACCGCCCCGTGTGGGAAGGTCAGGACGGAATGCGACAGCTCGGCGAGCGCAATCTACAAATCTGCAAGACGCTGCATCAGGCGACATTGAAGTTCTTCGAGCGCCACCTCCGGAAGCTGAAGCGTCATACCGAATCGCTGTCGCTGGACGGCGTCGCGAACTTTCTGCATATCTTTTTGTCTATGGGCGGGCTGCTCCGGATGCAGATCGAGCGACTGGTGATCGCTCTGGAAGCGCGCCCGACCGATGTTCCAGCTCAGAAATGGGGCGAATGCCGTGAATTATGGGATGTTTATTTTCTGAAGTTCCGGGAGCTGATGGAGTGTCTATGGGACGATTACGTCCTACACCTCGAAGCGGAGTTCTCTCAGAAGGACATCCAGCGGGAGTTTGGCGAAGATCTAGATGCTGTACGCAAAATGTGCCATGCGATGCTCCTATATCGAACGCGCATCGAGGACGTTCGGCGAGAAAAGTGTGTTCGCCGAGAGTTCGGGGGCCGCAAAATCCCATTCGGCTATTTCCATTCCGTTCTGGAGCCCACACGGTGGCGTCAGTTCGCGGGCGCTGTTCAGCAGCGAGAAGGCCGGATTGGTCGCGCAGTGCGCGGATAGGCGTGTTATGCAGCCTTTTTCGGACGAAGGAGCGCGCCACGGCAAAGAAGGGACCGAACCGGAGAAGGAAGTGCAGAATTTACTGTCGCTACTTGTGCCGCAATCTGCACACTAATGACTCGACAACGTAAGTGATCGCTCCGTCTCTGACGATGATTTCCTGTTTCAAAAGCATTCGAATTAAATCCAGGGACGAGTTCGACTCGCTAATTGAGCACCTTACACATGAAGCATATCGGGCTCGCGATAACTGGGAGTTTTGGGGAGCCTTCGAAAAGGCGTGCGATGAGTTCCCAACCGAACTGAACCAAACGCCGGCTTTCTGGGAATTGACACGCCGCGCCCATCAGGATGTCTTAGCGCTTCGACTTGGAAGGTTGTACGATCCGCACGCCACTGCCGCCAGTCTCGGAAATCTGCTTCAAACGATGAAAGACAACATCCAGCATCCCGGAGGCTTTTTTCCGCCTGAACTGACGATGTTGGACGCACAGGATCTGGAAAAGGACATTTCAAATGTGTCGGCCCACAATCCGACTGTTGCGAAACTGCTCACCTTGCGAAATGAGTACCTGGCGCACCGGGGTAAGGTACACGTTCAGAAGGGAGGTTTTGAATCGCTGCCGACCTTGGTTCGCGACGAGATCGATAGTCTGATCGGAAACGCTATCGAGGTTCTCGTCAAGTACAGGGATCGATTGGGTTATCGGCCCCTTCTATGGGGACATCATGAAATGGAGGAGTTCCACTCGCTGCTTTCGTTCTTGCGGGCCGGATTGGAGACGTATTCGCGTTGATTCCCCGGTGGCCGGACGCGTTAACCTATGCAGCGAGTTCGGAATCTGGACATCGAGAGGAGGGCCGCCTTAACCGCGTGGGGGCACTCTCTGGAGAAACGGAGAACGCGGGAAAATTGGCCGCGCCGTGCGCGCGCCGGACCGTCTTCCCACGCCCAGTCAAACATAGACAAATGACTGCGGCGCTCGGATTCCGAAGGTCTCACCCAGGTCCAGGGGCTCGCGATACTTGCGAACCTTGCCAATCACAATCGCGTGCGCGACTTCACACCCGTCGAAGTAGTTGAAAAATGCATCCCGATCAATACCCGCATGGTCGCTGGTTCGCCTCCATAGATCCACCACCGATTCGGAGATTACGTCCGCAACGTCGAATTCCCCGGCAACTTGGCAGGTAGGACTGGTGACATAGACGATGACCACATCGACGGTCTTCCGGAAGACTGAACGCCGAAACTCGAACAGCTTCTCGCCTCGGAAAATCGCGTCCGCGTAGGGTTTCTTAATCGACAATAAAGCGCGGGTTTGCTTTCGAGAGTTCCAGAACCGTCCTGAACTGCTCGGCTGTAATTCTCTCGAATCCGCGCGGGACCTCGTCAATGCTGCGGATGACGCCATTATCGATCAGCTCCTTCAGGTTTGGCCGCTTCGGCAAGGAATACGCGTACAGAAATCCAACGATGAAAGGCTTGCTGCCTTTTTTCCAGTTCCACTGCTCGCTCAGCTCCTTGTCGGTGAAAACACTTCGCTTTCGACACAGACTTATGAACTGCTCCTCGTTCTTGATCTGCTGGTAGACGCCATCGACGATGCCCAGTGTCGTAGCAACGCCCTTGTAATATCCCCCGGTGCGGTAAAAGACAAGCACGTCACTCCGGCGGAGATCCTTGAAAAGGGACCGGCTCACATACACCTTCCGGATCGCGTTTCGGTGCGGCTCCTGCTCCACGAACTCCGCCGGGGACTCGGTGCGCAGAATCGAATCCGGCAAGAGGCTGGTGTGGTACTCCGGGTAGATGGGCACGATGAATGTCCTCGCCTCCGCACTCATGTAGGGGAAGGACACCTTTGGGTCGCCCGCATCGACCGCCGGCGTCATGTCGCGCACGTAGACCTCTTCTGTGCCGTAGGGGTTTACTTTCGTTCCCCAGTGCCTAAAGCCGAAATCCTCCAGCAGACTAATCAGCCGCTCCTGCTCAATCGTCGTTCGGAAGATTGTGACATACACCTCCTGGACCCTTTGCAGAACGGCGTTGTCGAAGACGATCTTGAGGAACCGCTCACCCAGCTTGTATCCGTTCAACTCGACTTTGAACGTTCCGATCTTCAACCGGGTTTTGGGCCTGAAACTTGGCTGAATGTCGCCGTAGTTCTCGCTTTGACCCTCAACCTTGAGATACAGGATTGCGACCAGATCGCTCCCCTCGTAGCAGACGTAGGCGGGCTCATCGGCCTTCCGGTTGAACCACTTGTCGAATGCCGTCCCGCCGTAATCAGCCCGGAAACTGTCGAAAAAGTCGGAGCGGATATCCACGTTGCCGAATGCAACTTTCCGAACCGCCAGCACCTTGTAGTCGACCAGTTCGGGGTTTTCGGCGACGACCTTCTCCAGGTAGGCGTCAATCGTGAAGATCCTGTCTGCGATGCCAAGCGCGAGCGCCTTTCGGTGCAGGCCCCGATCTTCGGTGATGAGGATGTCCACTCGGCCCGAATGAAGCTCATTCACGATCAGGGTATCGTTGCGGTCGTTTTCCGTTTTGTCGTTCGCCCCGACCTGCTCGACGACCGTGGACATCGGCGCGATGGTTTTCAGAATCTGATACGACTGGAGCTTCGCCTGGAATGTGCTGCGAACGCGCTCATCCTGGTGCTTGTTGATCTCGTCGAGGCTTGCGGGATGAATGCATTTGTCGGATCGCAGCTTGTCTAGCCACAGAAACAGCTTGCCTATGTCACGCCTGACCACCGTCGCCGCTTCCCGATGGATCACAATGTTGGTGTCGAGAAGTACCCGCACTGGCTTTCCTGCCTTCGGGCTGGCGCTCTGCCAACTCCATAGCAGTATAAAACATATCCGGCATTTTGTGTTTTATCCCCATGAAAGGCGCCATCTTGCGCGGGCGCGAAACTATACGGCCAGTTTTCAACTTCAACTTTGAGCCTTTATGGATTTGGCAGCAATGCCAGACGCGGCGGCGGCGGTCGGATCGACACACATTTCCAGCCTGATATTCTGCGCTCTGGCAACGGAGAGAGACGTTTGATGCCTGATTCCCAGATGCACGTGATTCAGTTTCTCCAAGACCCGGAATGCGTCAGGTCGCCAGCAGACACCATGCAAGTGGAATACCGGCTGTTATGCAGTGGCACACTCTACCGGACGGTCATTGGCGATTGGTCCAAAAGCGAAGCGTCGCGCTTCCTCCTGGCGCCGCCCCTGATGCTTTTCGCAGCGAGCCGCCCCATCTACGACTACCCGCTCGAACTTCTCCTGTCATTCAGAGTGGCGCAGGTGAATATAACCACGCCCGGTATGGGAGGAACGACCCTGACGACCACATTCCACCCCGATGCCGAAGTGGCGCGGGATCTCGCGTCGCTCCTCACGGTGTTATGCAGGCGTCTGATCACGGTGAGCGGCAAAACCAAGGAGGAACATGCGCACTATCCCTATAACGAATTTGGCCACATGCCCTTTCCTGTAACCGCGATGTCAAGAGTCTACTGGCCTTCTTTGTCGGCGACGGTCATCACCTCGCACACTGGACAAGAGATTCGAAATAACAATCCGCCTCCGCTCTCGGTCGATCCAGGCGTGTTCACCAACATGCTTATCGGATTGCCGGATGCTTCATATGCCGAAAGCATTGTCGCTAGCGCCAGGCTCTATGCACTTGCTCTGGAGTTGATTCGTGAACAGCCCGAACTTTCATATCAGCTGCTGATTTCGGCGGTGGAGACCATCGCGAATGAAGCTCTGAGTGCGCTCCAGCCGGACGATGACGAAAAGGTCGAGTTCAAGCGGCCTGTTTACAAACTCGCCAGGGAACTTGGAATGGATGACGCCATCGCCCGCAAGATGGCGATCGAAGCCTGCAAGGGGGAAAACTGGGCCACCAGGAAATTCAAGGCATTCATCACCGACAATCTGGACGAGTCGATCTGGGACAAGGAAGACGATCTCTTCAAGCCCCTACCCAACTGGGCGTTGCAGCGCAGAGACCTTCAAAAGACACTCGGCAAGATTTATAGCGCCCGTTCCAAGGCGACGCATCTCGGCGAGCCCTTTCCTCTTTCGGCGTCCTACGCAGGTGGCCCCAATCTATCGGTGGGTGTTTTCGCCTCGTTATTCGGAAATGAAGTGGCGTTTCCGCCGATCGCATGGTTCGAGCGTGTCGTTAATTCTGCGATCCGAGGTTTCTGGTGGAAGTCGGTTGCAGCCCGTTGACCTTCGAGTGCAGTGGGCAGTCCTCAAGCGCTGGAAGCACCAAGAGGCAACAGATTTGAACCAGGTTCGCGGAACGATGCGTACTAGGCTTCTCTGGGCGGCGCCACCGGGCCTGGTTCATGATGGTGCTACAACTCATCCGGCCGAAGCGTTGGCGGCTGCGCCCTGTCCGGTGTAACATCGGCGGTGCTCAATGTCCGCCCGCCCGCAAGTAGACACCATTCGCTGTACACATACGCAGGAGTTCGAAAACTGTAGACCGAGACGACAACTCCGTTAACCGCCCGCTGGCACTCTCTGGAGAAACGGAGAATGGGGCCAAATTCGCCACACACTGGTCGGGCCAGAACGGTCCACCACGACTCTCCGCCGCCGGGAACGGAGAACGGGATCGTCTGGAAATATATGCAGGAATTGGGGATGTTGCGCGACTCTGCGGCGGGGCCACGGCGTCAACCAACAGGCGGGTGGCGTTCGGACAGGAAAATTTTGGCTCCTCAGGCAGGATTCGAGCCTACAATCCTTCGGTTAACAGCCAATTTGGAGGGTTATGTGGTGCGAGCGCCCGCAGTCAAGCCATTGAAAAAGACAGGATCGCGGGTTCGGCCTTGTACGCCGTTTCGCGTCGTTAAAACGAAAAGTGGTTACATCACCGGTTACAATTTCGAACCCGATTTTCGACGCTTGGAACCGATAGACCGGACCTCCGAAAAATGCACCGTCGCCGAGCCGCATCACTCGCTATTATCCCCGGTTTTCGCATCAATCACGGGACGCCTCGGCGGCAGATATCTCTCGCCTCGCTCGCCCGATATTCTTTCCGATGTTTCGGAAGGTTTATAATGAACCTGTGGGGGCATTATGAATACGGCGATTGACACCCTGACGCCAGCCGAAGCTGCTGTTGTAGCCGGAGTGTCTGTGCGCGACGTGCACAGAGTTATCGACGAACACATTCTGCCAGAAAACCTTTACGATGTTCGAGAGGTCAGATCATTCAGAAGTGACGCGTGTGTATTTATTGCTTTCTACTTTGAAGCGGCCAACCGCCTGACGTCCGAAGAGCGGCAACGTGCGATTGCGCTGGCGAGCCGGAATTCTTCAGGCAAGAAAGCCCTCACGAAGACTATCCACGACGGATTTCTAACCATCGACTTTGCGCCGTTCTGGACGAGTGTCGACGAGCGTCTTCAGCGCCTGAATTCAGCTCGCGCTCAGGTGTCCGTGGACGACCAGATTCTCGACGGAACTCCGATAATCCGGGGAACGCGTGTACCTGTTTACGACGTTGCCGCCTCCGTTGCAGCCGGTTACCCGATGGAGAGGATTCTCGCGGCATACCCCAGTCTCGGCCGGGAACAGGTTGAACTCGCCGCGCTATTTGCAGAAGCGAATCCACAGCGGGGGAGACCAAAACAGCGTACCGTTCCGCCTCCAGCCATGAAGGTGATCTCTACTCGCCGCAAGCTGCGGTCCGCTCCGCGGTGACCAAACTCCTCATCGATGAGTGTCTGAGTTCAGAATTGGCTTTGATGGCCCGCGAGCGAGGCCACCACGAGGCGTCTCACGTAGTGTGGATCGGCAAGTCGGGCTGGAAGGACTGGGAACTGAAGCGCCTCCTTCTCGCGGAGGACTGGGTGCTGGTGACCAGGAACAGCAACGACTTCCGTGGACCTCTTGAGGCGCGGGGCTCGGAAGGACAGTATTCGGACGTATCGATCCACGCTGGGCTCGTCTGCCTGAACGCGTCGGGTGGTATGAACCTTGCCCTTCAGAGAGAGCTCTTCTCGGAGGTGCTGGATGAACTGGATTCCGCCCCGGACCTAACTAATCAGATTTTGGAAGTTACCCTCGAAGACGGTGAAGCCGCCATTCGGATCGAACGGTACAGACACCCGGCAGAGTAAGCGTGCCCGCAATAGTGCTGCAAGGGACTTCGCCGCTGGCGTATGAATCCCTCGTAGCAGCCCGGCCGGTCGCACGTCTGCTCGAAAAAGGTGTTCCTGAGTGATTACCCTCGCGGCCTCGTTATCCGCCCCAGGCTCTGGTGGTTTGCGGCTCTTGACGCGCTCTCGATAACGCCCACTTTCATCGGTCCGCTTCGTTTTGCCGACTGGCGTCGCCCGATATCTTTGCTGCGCTTTTCATCGCGACCATTCCCCTGCGGCCTTCCGGCATTCCGCGCTGCAATAGCGCTGGCTCGACTGCCGCGGATGAAAAGACTGGTCAAATCCTTTCAGCAGACAGCAACGTGCACGCGGCCGGCGAACTGGTCGCCTTCGCCGACCCGCTTGATTTTCGGGATGGCCTTTTAGATTCCCGGGAGGGCCCATGGGAGGTGATGACTTCCAGAAGCTCACGGCCTGGAGGGGAACCTGTTCCTCTCCGGGGCACAGCAAACTCCGGCTTAGTTTACGCGAATCAATACTCTAGCCCAACGTCCTCTAGGTGACAGTCATCTCCATTTTCCATTCACGTCTTTGTGGGCGTGGAGTTCTACCAGCTCGAACAGAAACTCGTTAAGCGACTGCCCACATAGATTACACGTCATCATGCCGGCCTGCTCTTCCAAA
>Ga0335085_10018296_pt1 | contig 10075 bp, 8 predicted proteins | sample Lox_Sample_45_FD_206712 | JGI IMG/M metagenome (GOLD analysis project Ga0335085, IMG submission 206712) | Soil microbial communities from Loxahatchee National Wildlife Refuge, Florida, United States - Lox_Sample_4.5 | ecosystem: Environmental > Terrestrial > Soil > Wetlands | place: USA: Florida... | reverse complement strand
GCGTCGCCTCGTCCATGTAGAGGCGCTTGTTGATCTCGATCTGCAGGCTGTGGCGGCCCGCCTTCGGGTCGGAGTACGCGCGCACCAGCTCGACGCCCTTGTACGGGTCGTTCACGCGAACGTCGTAGCCCATCCCCGCCAGCGTGGCGCGCACACGCTCGGTGAACGCGGCGTCGCAAGTGGTGCCGTCGCGGTCGCCGAGCACCATGTCGGCGCGCGCCCTCCCGGAGTCCGCGCTCTGCTTGCCGGCCACCGAGCGCATCGAGTGGCAGTTGATGTGGAAGGACTTTCCGAATTGCTTCCAGGTCGCTTCAATCAGCTCGCGCACCGCGGCGTGGTACGGCGCATGGAAGCGCTCGATGCGGTCGCGGATCGCCTCGGGCCTGAGCCTCCCGGGATAGATCGCGCGGCCGTCCTCCAGCGTGCGCCAGACCAGCGCCTTGCCGATCCGCGCCTTGCCGCTCGGCCGGTACTCCCAGGGCCACTCGCCCTCGATCAGGTCGAGGTCGACGTCGCCCGCGTGGCGGTTCGGGTCGAGGTAGGTGCGCGCCCATTGTGCCGCGAGCAGCGGCGCGCCGAGCTCGGCGGCGCCGGCGTACAGCTCGTCGACGAAGCTGTCCTCGCCCTCGCGCAGCTCCGCCTCGCTGACCGCGGCGCCGAAATCGTCCGGGAACTTCCTGCCGGAGTGCGGCGAATCGAGCACCAGGGGGATCGCCGCCCGGCGCGGACCGCGCAGCTCCAGGAAGAGGCTCACGCGTGGCTCCAGAAGCTGAGCAGCCAGTAGTGCTCGAGCAGCTCGACGTGCGCGCCCCAGCCATGGCGCGAGGCGCGCCGGATCAGGTCGCCCTCCGCCGGGAAGTTCTTCAGCACCTCGTGGGCGCTGCCGTCCTCGAGCCGGCGCTGCTGGTAGGTGTTGCCTTCGGCGTCCGTGCGCGACACGGGCGTGCTCGAGCCATCGACGTAGCGGTTGTCGAGGAACGCGACCAGCGCGCCAGGCGCCACGGCGCTCGCGGCAGCTTCGAGAAAGGCATCGAGCCGCGCCAGCGGCACGTGCGACCACCAGAAGCCGGCGAACAGGGCGTCGTGCGTCCTGCGGCAATCCGGCGGCGCGTACGCGTCGCCGCGCAGGAACTTCGCCTTGCCCGCGGGAATCTTCTTGCTTCTGGCCACTTCCAGGGTTTCCTCGTTGACATCCAGCGCATCTACCCTCGCCGCCCGGGCCGCGATCACCTCGGTCCAGTAGCCGGTGCCGCAGGCGAGCTCGAGCACCCGCCGACCCGCGTACATCGCGCCTACCCTGGCGCGCAGCACGGCAAGGTCGGCCTGCCGCTCGGGCCGCGCGTAGATCCGCTCGTACTCGGCGGCGCGCTTGGCGTAGTACTCGACGAGGCTAGTCATTGAGGTGGCATGCCGCCACGCGCCCGCGCGCCACCTCGCGCAGCAGCGGCGCCTCCTGCGAGCAGCGCGGCATCGCCTTCGGGCAGCGCGGATGGAAGTGGCAGCCCGAAGGCGGCCGCACCGGGCTGGGCACGTCTCCCTGCAGCACGAGGCGCCGGCGCCTCGCCGCCGGGTCGGGGATCGGCACCGCCGAAAGCAGCGCCTCGGTATAGGGGTGGCGCGGCGCCGCGTAGAGCTCGCGCGCCGGGGCGATCTCGACGATCTTGCCGAGGTACATCACCGCGACGCGGTCGCTGATGTGCTCGACCACCGAGAGGTCGTGCGCGATGAACAGGTAGGTGAGGCCGAGCTTCTCCTGCAGCTCCTCGAGCAGGTTGATGATCTGCGCCTGAATCGAGACGTCGAGCGCCGAGACCGGCTCGTCGCAAACGATCAGCCGCGGCGACACGGCGAGCGCGCGCGCGATGCCGATGCGCTGGCGCTGGCCGCCCGAGAACTCGTGCGGGTAGCGCCGCGCGTGGTCGGCGTGCAGGCCGACGGTCTCCAGCAGGCCCACGACGCGCTCCTCGAACTCGCGCCGCGTGCGCGCCAGGCGGTGGATCACCAGCGCCTCGGCGATGATCCCGCCCACCGTCATGCGCGGGTTGAGCGACGCGTAGGGGTCCTGGAAGATGATCTGCATCTCGCGCCGCAGGTGCCTCAGCGCCTCGCCCTCCATCGCGGTGACGTTCCTGCCGTCGAACCAGACCTGGCCCGAGGTCGGCTCGATCAGGCGCAGGACGCAGCGTCCGGTGGTCGACTTGCCGGAGCCCGACTCGCCGACCAGCCCGAGCGTCTCGCCCGCGGAGATGTCGAAGCTCACGCCGTCGACCGCGTGCACCCGCTCGACGTCGCGCTGCAGCAGCCCGCCCTTGAGCGGGAAGTGCTTGACGACGTTGTCGACGCGAAGCAGCGGCGGGGCCATGGCGTCAGACCAGCACGCAGGCGGCCTTGTGGCCCGGCGCGATCTCGCGCAGCGGCGGGTCGGCGGCCGTGCACAGCGCGCGCGCGTGAGGGCAGCGCGGCGCGAAGCGGCACCCCGGCGGCGGCTCGAGCAGGCTCGGCACCACGCCCGCGATCGCCTCGAGGCGGGACCTGACGCCTGCCGAGGCGTCTACGCGCGGGATGCATCGGATCAGGCCCTGCGTATAAGGGTGGCGCGGGCTCGCGAACAGCTCCCCGACCGGCGCCTCCTCGACCACCCGGCCGGCGTACATCACGACCACTCGCTGCGCCGTTTCCGCGATCACGCCCATGGCGTGGGTGATCAGCATCACCGCCATGCCGAGGCGCTGCTTCAGCTCGCCGAGCAGATCCAGGATCTGCGCCTGGATCGTGACGTCGAGCGCCGTGGTCGGCTCGTCGGCGATCAGCAGCATCGGATTGCACGACAGCGCCATCGCGATCATGACGCGCTGGCGCATGCCGCCGGACATCTGGTGCGGGTAGTCGTGCACGCGCTGCTCCGGGTGCGCGATATGCACCAGCCTCAGCATCTCGACGGTCTTCTCCAGCGCGGCGCGCCGCGCCAGGCCTTCGTGCAGCCGGATCACCTCGGCGATCTGCTCGCCTATGGTGAACACGGGGTTGAGCGAGGTCATCGGCTCCTGGAACACCATCGCGATCTCGCGCGCGCGGATGCGGCGCATCTCCTTCGGCCCGAGCGGCACCAGGTCGCGTCCGCGCCACAGGATCCGGCCGCCGACGATCCGTCCCGGCGGCATGGCGAGCAGCTTCGTGATGCTGAGCGCGGTGACGCTCTTGCCGCTGCCGGACTCCCCGACGACCCCGAGCGTCTCGCCGCGGTCGATCGACAGGTCGACGCCGTCCACCGCGTGCACCATGCCGTCGTCGGTGGCGAAGTGGGTCCGCAGCCCGTGGATCTCGAGCAGTCGCTCGCCCATGCGGCGCGCTAGAGCACCCGGCGCGGGTCGAGCGCGTCGCGCAGCCCGTCGCCCAGGTAGTTGATCGACAGCACCGCGAGAAAGATCGCGGCGCCGGGCACGAGCGTCCAGTGCGGCGCGACGTCGAGATGGTCCTTGGCGTCGTACAGGATCCGGCCCCAGGTCGGGATGTCGGGCGGGAACCCCAGGCCGAGGAACGACAGGGTCGACTCGGCGATGATCGCCGCGGCCACCTCGATCGTGCCGGCGACGATCACCGGACCGAGCGCATTGGGCAGGATGTGGCGCAGCACCAGGCGCAGGCGCGTCGCGCCGAGGGCGCGCGCCGCCTCGACGAATTCCTTCTCGCGCAGCGACAGGAACTGCGCCCGCACCAGCCGCGCCACCGGCATCCAGCGCAGGCCGCCGATCACCACCACGATCATCAGGAAGATGCCGATCTCGGGCCCGAAGACCGCGCGCAGCGCGTCGCGAAACAGGTAGATGATGAGCAGCAGGAGCGGCAGCTGGGGCAGCGCCAGGAACAGGTCGGTGAGCCACATCAGCGCCGCGTCCACGCTGCCGCGCGAGATCCCGGCCAGCGCCCCGATCACGGTGCCCACGACCACGGCGATCACCATGGCCGCAAGCCCCACCGAAAGCGAGATGCGGCCCCCGTACAGCATGCGCGCGAGCAGGTCCTGGCCGAGGTCGTCGGTGCCGAGCGGATGCGCGAGCGAGAACCCCTTGAGGCGCGCCGCAAAGTCGATATCGTTGATCGGGATCTTCCAGACCAGCGGCCCGGCGAGCACCGCCAGCACCATCAGGCCGAGGATCACCGCGCCGGCGAGCGCGAGCCGGTGGCGCCGGAAGCGCCGCCAGGCCTCCAGCCCGAGGCCGGCGCGGCGCCGCGCCGGGCCGCCCCAGGCGGCCGCCGCTTCAGCGGTAGGAGATGCGGGGGTCGAGCCAGCCATACAGCACGTCGGCGAGCAGGTTGAACAGGATCACCAGGATCGCGAACACGAAGGTCACGGCCATGATGACCGGCGTGTCGTTGGCGAGGATCGCGTCGATCAGCAGCGAGCCGATGCCGGGGACGCGGAAGATCTGCTCGGTGATGATGGCGCCGCCGAACACGACCGGCATCTGCAGCGCGACCAGCGTCACCACCGGGATCAGCGCGTTGCGCAGCACGTGCTTCAGGACGACGACCCGCTCGGCGAGGCCCTTGGCGCGCGCGGTGACGACGTAGTCGAGCCGGATCACCTCGAGCACCGCCGCGCGCACGTAGCGCGTCCAGGAGGCGCCCTGGAAAACCCCGAGCACCGCGACCGGCATGATGGCCTGGCGCACGTGCTCCCAGTAGAAGCGCCAGCCGGTGGCGCCGATGTCACTGCGGTACACGATCGGCAGCCAGTCCAGGCGCACGCTGAAGACCAGGATGAAGAGGATCCCGGTAAAGAAGGTCGGCAGCGAGAAGCCCGCGAACGCGAGCGTGCTGGCGACCTTGTCGAACAGCGAGTACGGCCGCGTGGCGGCGTAGATGCCGACCGGCAGCGCGATCGCGAGCGCGAGCAACTGCGAGGCGCCGACCACCGCGAGGGTGGCCGGAAGCCGCTGCAGGATCAGCAGGTCGACGTTTACCCGGCTGGCGAACGAGAAGCCCCAGTCGCCGTGCAGCATCGCGGTAAACCAGTGCACGTAGCGCAGCCAGACCGGATCGTCCAGGCCGAAGCTCGCGCGCAGATTGGCCTGCACCTCGGGTGGGATTGCCGGGTTGGTGGCAAGCTCGCTGAACGGATCGCCCGGCGCGAGCGCCAGCACCGTGAACAGCACCACGCTGATCCCGAGAATGCTCGGGATCGCGATGAGCAGGCGGCGGGCGAGGTACCTGCCCATCTAGCCGCCCGCGGCTAGGTCTCCCGGTACCAGTCCCTCAGGTTCCAGAAGTCGTTGTCCCAACCCGACGGCGATACGTGCAGGTTCTTCGCCACCGACGACACGAGCGGCCGATACATGTCCGGGATGACCACCACGTCGTCGATCACCAGATCGTTCATGTGGATGAACATCGCCGCACGCTTGACCGCATCCAGCTCGCTCTCCGCGGCGCGGAAGGTCTTGTCGTACTCGTCGTTGCGCCAGCGTGTGATGTTGCGACCCTGCCACTTGTTCGCCTTGGTCGCCGCCTCCCAGGAGCAGAACTGGTTCATGAACACCTGCGGGTCCGCCTGCGGCATCGTCGTGGTGTACATCTGGATGTCGGAGTAGAACTTGGTGTAGGTGTCCGGGTTCGCGACATCGGAGGAGAAGAACACCGAGGCGGTAATCGACTTCAGCTCGACGTCGATGCCGGCCTTCTGGCACGCCTGCTTCACAATCTGCTGGTTCTTCTGCCGCGGCGCGTTGATCGAGGTCTGGTAGACGATCTTCAGCTTCTTGCCGTCCTTGGCGCGGATGCCGTCCGGCCCCTTCTTCCAGCCGGCCGCCTCCAGCACCTGGTTCGCCTTGTCGATGTTGAACTCCCGCTTGGTGTTGTGCGACACGAAGCGGGGCGGGTTGTTGAGGAAGTTGCTGGTGACGATGCCGGCGCGCCCGTAGATGTACTTCTGCACGCTTTCCTGGTCGACCAGCATGCTGAGCGCCTTGCGCACCGCCGCATCGGAGAACAGCGGGTGCGTCGTCTTGAGGCTGGAGCGCTCGCCGTCGACTTCCTTCCACGGGTCGGTGGTGTTCAGCTGGATGTGCTCGATGTTCGCGCCGAGCGTGAACTGGCTGCGCCCCTTGCCGCCCTCTTCCAGCCGCCGCAGCACGTCGTCCTCGACCTGGACGTTCCAGGCGTAGTCGTACTCGCCGGTCTGCAGCACCGCGCGCGCCGCCGAGACCGCGTCGCCGCCGCCCTTCATCTCGATAGCGTCGAAGTACGGCTTGTTCGGCTCGTGGTACGCGGTGTTGATCGCGCCCCGCACGATGTCGCCCGGCTTGAAGTCGACGAACTTGTAGGGACCCGTGCCGACGGGCTTGAGGTTGGTCGGCGCCTCGCGCGACTTCGCGCCGCGATAGTTCTCGAACAGGTGCTTGGGGATGATCATGCCGCGCGCGCCGACGAAGGGATCCGCCCAGAACGGAGTCGGCTTCTCGAATGAGATCTTGACGGTATGGGCGTCGAGCTTCTCGGTCTTGCAATCCTTGTAGTCGCCGATCGTGGTCGCCGCGGTCGCCGGGTCGGTGGCGTACTCCCAGTTGAACACGACGTCGTCCGCGGTGAACGGCTTGCCGTCGTGCCATTGCACGTCGCGTTTGAGCTTCCAGATCACCGATTTGCCGTCGCGCGCGAGGCCGCCGTTCTGCAGCGTCGGGACCTCCGCCGCGAGCATCGGCACCAGGTTGCCGTCGGCGTCCCAGCCGGCGAGCGGCTCGTAGAAGATGCGGGATCCCTCCTGGTCCTTGGTGCCGACCGCGAAATGCGGGTTGAGCAGCGTGGCGCCCTGCCACCACAGGCACTTGAGCGTGCCGCCGCCGCCGCGCCTGGTCGGCTTGTAGGCGGAGCCCGATTGCGCGTAGCCCAGCCCCGAGTGCACCAGCATCTGAGTCGCGAGCGGCGCGGTCAGGCCGAGGCCGACCATCATCCGGATGAACCCGCGCCGCGATAGCTTGCCGGCCCGTACCTGCGCAATGAGATTTCTCAGGCCATGTTCGTCCATGAGCGGGCTCCTCCCAGATATTTCCCCCGGATCGGGGCGGCTGGAGTTTACTCCGGAAACCCGGACAATGGCGTCGCTCCCAGACGAGGATTTCATGCCCCATTCGCAGAACTACGTCCGCTTGCCCGCGATGACGCCGGGCACCCGCAGAGTGCTGACGGTGCACCGTTTCGGCACGCCCGGCGCCCGCCCGAAGGCCTACCTGCAGGCCGCGATCCACGCCAACGAGCTGCCCGGCGCGATGGCGCTGCACCACCTCATGCCGATGCTCGCCGAAGCCGACCGCCGGCGCCGCGTGCATGGCGAGATCGTGGTGGTGCCCGCCGTCAACCCGATCGGCCTCTCGCAGCTGGTCGGCAACGAGCACCTCGGCCGCTACGACTTCCTCGGCCGCGACAACTTCAACCGCAACTGGCCCGAGCTCTCGGCCGCGGTGGCCGAGCGGGTCGGCGCGAGGCTGGGCGCGGACGCGGCGAAGAACGTCGCGCTGATCCGCCGCGCCGCGCTCGCGGCGCTCGCCGCGCTCAGGCCCGCCAACGAGCTGCAGGCGATGCGCATCGCGGCGATGACGCTGGCGGCGGATGCCGACGTCGTGCTCGACCTGCACTGCGACGCGCAGGCGGCGCTGCACCTGTTCATCTCGCGCTCCGACTGGCCGGGGCCGGCGCGCGTGCTGGCCGCGGATCTCGGCGCCGAGGCGACGCTGTACAACGATCCCTATCCGGAAACCACCACCTTCTCGGGCGTCAACGGCGCGCTGTGGCCCCGCCTCGCGGCGCGGTTTTCCGGCGCCCGCGTCCCGCTGGCCTGCCTGTCGGCGACGGTCGAGTACCGCAGCCGCCACGACGTCAGCGACGCGCTGGGGGCGGCCGACGCCCGCAACCTGTTTCGCTTCCTGGTGCGCCGCGGAGTGATCCGCGGCCGGGCCGGCCCCCTGCCCCGCCTCAGGGCGCAGGCCACGCCGATCGGCGGCATGGACGTCGGCTACGCCCCGCGCACCGGAATCCTGGTCTACCGCGCGAGCGCGGGCGATCGCGTGCGCCGCGGCGCGACGGTCTGCGAGGTGATCGACCCCCTCGATCCGCGCGGCGCCCGGGCCCGCACGCCCATACGCGCCCGCGCGGATGGCGTGCTGTTCAGCCGCAAGCCCGCCGGACGCCTCGCCTGGCCCGGCATGGTCGTCTACCGGATCGCGGGCCCGCGCCTGCTGGCGCACCGCCGCGGGCTGAGCGGCCTCGACGACTGACCGCAGCGATTAGAATGTCGCCTCCGGAGGACTCCCGCAGGACAATGGCCGAGAAACCCAAGCCGCCGTTCGATTCGGACGCGACCGTGTCGCAGCCCGCGCCGCCGGACGACTTGGGGGCGACGATTGCGGGCCCTGCGCAGGGGCCCGATCCGGACGCAACCATCGTTCGACCGAACCCGGAACCTGACGCCGAGGCCACGTTCCACGGCGTACCGTTCGACCCGGAGGCCACCGTTGCCCCTGCAGCGCAGCAGGCCGCACTGGATCCAGAAGCCACGTTCCGCATTCCACGTGTTGGACGAAAGGCCAAGAAGAATCCGTTTGCCCCGCAAGCGCGGCCTGAGACGCTGCAGGTCACACTGTCATCGCTAGGGGGCGTAAACCCCTTGGTCGGAATGGCGAACGCAATTCTCGCAGCGGTGCCGCAGATCCGCCAGACGCTGCGACTCAAGAATCCATCTCATCTGCGCGGCATGCTGCTCGGCCAGCTCGAGGCCTTCAACGACGCCGCGCTCGGCGGCGACGTGCCGGAGCGCGTAAGCGACGCGGCAGCATACGCGCTGTGCGCGCTGCTGGACGACGCCGCCGCCGCCACGCCCTGGGGGCGCGACTGGATCGAGAACGGCATGCTGCAGGCGGCGCGCGGCGAGAGCGACGGCGGCGAGGGCTTCTTCGCGCGCCTCGAGGAGATTTGCGCCGACCCGGCAGGCAACGCGGACCTGGTCGAGTTCTACTACGTCTGCCTCGCGCTCGGCTTCGAGGGCCGCCACCGCGGCAGCGAGGGCGGCCGCCAGGCGCTCCTTCAGGCGCGCGACCGGCTCTACCAGCTGATCCAGGCGCGCCGGCCGCGGCCGCTCGACGGCCTTTCGGAGCGGTGGCGCACGCCGCGCGCGCAGGCGCAGGTCGACGCCGCGCTGCAGACCGCGGCGCTGGTGGAAGCCAAGGTCCACGCGCCGGCGCCCGAGCCCGCCCCGGAGGACGCGCTGCCGCCGCGCTGGTCGCTGGCGCGCCTGCCGCGGCGCGCGATTCCCGCGGTCGTCGCCGGCGTCGCGGCGGTGATCTTCGTCGGCTATCTCGCGGTGCTCCGGCTGACCGAGGACAACGGCGCGACGGAGCCGGCGAAGACCGCCGCCAGATCCGCCGCCGCGACGACCGCCCCGTCCGGATCTGCTGCTCCGGCGGTGCCCGCTTCTCCGTCGATGCCCGCTGCTCCGGCGGCGGCGGCGGTGCAGGATCCGCTTGCGGCGCTGCCTCAGCGCTCGTTCGCAGTCGAGCGCGCGGGCGGGCGCGTCGCTTTGCGGCTGCGCAGCAGCAACCAGTTCGCGCCGGGCAGCGCAGAGCTGAATCCGGGGCTGAAGCCGCTCGTCGCGCAGCTGGCGCGGGCACTCGAGCGCGTGCCGGGGGGCATCCTGGTGACCGCCTACACCGACGCGACGCCGGTCCACGAGAAGTTCGCCTCCAACCAGGCGCTGTCCGAGGCGCGCGCGCAGTCGGTGGCACGCCTGCTCGCCGCGGCGCTCGCCGATCCGAAGCGCGTGCGCGCGGAGGGCCGCGGCGACGCGGAGCCACTCGCCGCCGGCGCAAGCGCGGCCGCTCGGGCGCGCAACCGCCGCTTCGAGATCACGCTGCAGGCGCCGAAATGAACGGGCTGCTCGAGGACATCGCCGGCAGCGGCACGGCGAGCGACGAGCGGGTCGCCAAGGAGCTGGAAACGCTGCGGGTGCGCTTCCGCGAGGCGGCGTCGGAGCTCGCGCGCTCGGGCAGCGCGGCGTCGATCGAAGCGCTGCCCTGGTACGTCATGA
>Ga0335085_10018295_pt1 | contig 10075 bp, 6 predicted proteins | sample Lox_Sample_45_FD_206712 | JGI IMG/M metagenome (GOLD analysis project Ga0335085, IMG submission 206712) | Soil microbial communities from Loxahatchee National Wildlife Refuge, Florida, United States - Lox_Sample_4.5 | ecosystem: Environmental > Terrestrial > Soil > Wetlands | place: USA: Florida... | reverse complement strand
GAGTTTTACGTGGGAATGATTCAGCAAGCCTTGAGAAATAATCCCAACGGGATTGGTGAAGTTAATGACCGTCGCGCCAGGAGCAACACGTTCGATGAGTTTTGCATACTCGATCATAATCGCAAGGTTCCGCATCGCGCAGGCAAAACCACCGGCGCCCACGGTCTCCTGGCCCACCAGTCCGTGAGCTAGGGCGATGGTTTCATCCTTCACTCGCGCATCGATGCCGCCGGCGCGAATGCTGGTGATCACGTAATCCGCGCCTTGCAAAGCGTCCACGGGGGAAGAAGAAATTCTGGTGCGAGCACGCAGCCCGCTACGCTTGCCCATCGCGTCGGCAACTTTGCCCATGACCTTTAGGCGCTCCTGGTCGGTATCCCAGAACACCAACTCTTCCAGTTTCACACTGTCTCCCGCAGTGGCCAGGCCGTGAACCAAAAGTGGAGTCCGGACTCCCGCAGCTCCGATTACCGTGATCTTCATGATGTGGTCCTTTATCGTTCCAGACGATGCCTACCGCGCAATCCCGCTTGCCGGGGGACGCTCGTTTTTACTTCCATCCCTCCGTGAAGTTTATTCATTAGCTCCCTGAGCTTTTCACGCGACGGAATCGCGGAAGAACCACCCGGCTTGGTTGCCGCCAACGCGCCGCACACATTGCCGGCTCGCAGGCAGTCTTCCAAGGGCCATCCCGCCAGATGGCCATGCAAAAAGCCGCCATTAAACGCATCTCCGGAACCCGTTGCATCCACGGACCGGACACGAATCGACTTTACGCGTAGAACCTTTCCATCGGCCACAGCCAAACATCCATCCACACCCAGCTTCACGACCGGCACCTGAACCCACCGCGCCAATTTTCTTGCGGCTGCTTCCGCTGTCCGTTCACCCGTCATAGCCTTCGCTTCCGATTCATTCGGAAACGTGAATTCCAATTCCCTTAGGAGCGATGGCAATTGCGGCGACCGAAGCGTTTCGGGATTCCATCCTAAGTCCGTCGAAAGGCCGATTCCGGTCAGCCGCAATTTGCGAAGCAAGCGCGCCCATTTTACGGGCGGGGTCATCGCGCAAGCCAAATGTAAATGCCGCGCGGTCCGAATCTCTGCCAGCGCAGCTTTATGCGACAAAAGCGCTTCCAAATTTCGGTTGATCTTGTCGTAGGTGATCATCATGCGGTCGCCATCAAACGCCGCGCAGACGGTCATCGCCGTTGGCAAGCTGGGATGGAATGCACAACCGCGTGTGGAAACTCCACTTTGCACCAACTTCTGCCATTCCTGAGTGGCAAGCGCATCTTGGCCAACGATGGTTATGATTCCAGTGGGTGTACCAAGGCGGGAAGCTACCAAGGCTGTCGTGGCGAGGCCGCCTCCAGGAAAGCGGGCGAAACTCGTGGTCTTAACCTCTTCACCCAATCGGGGAACGCTCGGGAGGTCGTAGAGAACCAAGTCGAGGAAAAATTCGCCGAAAACCGCCAGTCCCCTGTCATTGGGAGCGTTGGCAGGAGTCATCACGCCCCACATAATAGCAGAGTCGGGTTCGGAGGCAAAGCAGTTCACGGAAAATGCCGAATCGTTATGGTGCCCGTGTTTACTGGGGTTTTGCCGCTGCATTGTGTCAGTCACCGTGCCCGTGGCGGGCGAACCAATGCTTCTCGGAAAAACGATCGAACGGCAAAGGTATATGCTGTCCAAGTTAAAGAGGCCGTTCATTCGTGCTGAAGTCTAGAAGGGGAGTTTCGCTCGGCGCTCTGGCTTCCCGATTGGGACAAGGCTTAAGATTTCAATATGCGAGTGTTGCTGGTCGAAGACGATTCCCGAATCGCACACTTCGTCGCCAAAGGACTGCGCGAGCAAGCCTACGCCGTTGACGTTGCCGCCACCGGGGGAGACGCACTGTACCAGTTGGCAGTGAATACTTACGACGTTGTAGTTCTGGACGTGATGATTCCCGAACCAGACGGTTTCGCAGTCTGCAAAGAACTTCGCCAAACTGGGTACCGCATGCCGGTGCTCATGCTGACGGCGCGGGATGCAGTCGAAGACCGCATCGAAGGTCTCGATTGCGGGGCCGACGATTATCTCACCAAGCCCTTTGAGTTCCGCGAACTGTTGGCGCGGTTGCGTGCGTTACTGCGGCGTCCGAACGCGCTCCAGCCGTCGAGACTTTCGATTGACGATTTGGTCGTGGACACCGGAGGCCAGACGGTGTCCAGAAACGGCCGGGCGATCCCGATGACCACAAAGGAATATGCACTGGTGGAATTCCTCGCGCGCAACGCGGGGCGTGTCGTTGGACGCGCAGAAATTGCCGAACATGTGTGGGATGAAGAATTCGATCCGTTTTCCAATCTGATCGAAGTATATGTGAACCGCGTGCGTCGCAAGATCGACCCTAAAGGAGCAAAGCCTCTGTTGCATACGCGGCGCGGCGCAGGATACGTCCTCGCCCCTGATGCCAAAACGGAAGCAAAACCAGCCGATGTCCGACGCCGTCACAATGCTTAGCTCCGTTCGCATTCGCCTGACGCTGTGGTACTCGGGCGCGATGGCCGTGACTCTTCTCCTGCTCGCTTCGGCTACCTATTTTGTTCTACGCGAGAATTTGGGTAAACGCATGGACGCCCAGTGCGTGGAGCTGGCCGACACGTTCCTTAGCACGGTGAATGCGGAGATGGGTGACGCGACGAAGCCGGACAGTCTTGTCGACGGGGTGTCTGCCGCGATTTCCGAGCATCGCTTTCGAGACGTGACCTTTGCCGTCTTCGATCCACGCGGTAATTTGATTGGCATGTCGCCAAGCGCTCCGGAAGACCGGCATCACGGACCGTGGAAACCTGAAGAAGTTCTTCCTGCACTAAAAAGCCTCCTCGGGGAGTCGGCTCCTTTTCATTTTGTACGCGTGGAGGGACACCCTTTCCGCGGTTACGTGCGACCTTTCTCTCTCCAAAACGAGGAAGCGACGCTTGTCGTTCTTCAATCGCTACGGTACCAGAACGAGTTCCTGCGGACCCTCGAAACAACTTTCGCGATTGTGATTCCGCTGACGATTCTGCTGGCGGGGGTTGGTGGCTATCTTCTCGCGCGGCGGAGTCTTTCTCCGGTGGTGGCCATGAGCGCGCAAGCTAGCCGAATTGGGTCTGAGAATCTGGGCGCCCGACTGAGCGTGCGGAATTCAAACGATGAACTTGGGCAGCTTGCCGCCTCGTTTAATGGATTACTCGACCGGCTCAGCGCGTCCTTTGACCGGCAGAAGCGGTTTGTCGCCGATGCTTCGCATGAACTGCGGACACCCCTCGCGATTCTCTGCGGCGAAACGGAAGTAGCTCTCGGAAAAGGCGGCCGAAGCGAGGCGGAATACCGCGAAACACTGCGGATCCTGGCGGATGAATCGAGACGTCTGAAACACATCGTTGAGGATCTTTTCACGTTGGCGCGCGCCGACGCCGGCCAATACCCCCTCTCGTGCACGGAGTTCTACCTGGATGAACTCGCGACGGAGTGCGTGAAAAACGTCCGCACGCTGGCGGCGGCCAAACAAATCAAAGTTACATTCGAAGCCAGTGCCGAGGCCCTGATTCGGGCCGACGAAACGCTGGTCCGGCGAATGCTGCTCAATCTTCTCGACAACGCCATCAAGTACACACCACCCGGCGGTTCGATCTCCGTCCGCTGCGAGTCGCAAAGCGGCTCCTATCACTTACAGGTGAAGGATTCCGGCCCCGGCATCTCGCCCGAATTGCAACCCCGTATCTTCGAGCGCTTTTTCCGTGGCGACAAGGCGCGCTCACGTCGCGAGGAGGACGGCGGAGGCGCAGGCCTTGGCCTTTCGATTGGCGCGTGGATAGCCGCCGCACACGGTGGCAAATTGGATCTGACCCGTTCCGATGGGACAGGAACCGTTTTTACCGCAACTCTGCCGAAAAATCCCGCTTCGAGTTAATCCCCCGTTTAGGTTTCGGTTGTTAGCGTTTCAATATGGCTCCCTTTGCTGCGGAGAAACGCATGTTGGTGTTGCGACCCTGTTTGCGCAACTTCGTCGTACTAATGTGCATGCTGTGCGCCGGCTCGCTGTTTGCTCAGCAGCCACCTACTCCGGCAATTCCGGTGACCCCGGTCCGCTTGACCATTACGGATGCTCTCGAACGTGCGCGGCACAATAGTGTCGTTTACCAATCGGCGGTAACCGATGCCAAACTCGCGCATGAGGACAAAAAGCAGGCCGTCGCGGTTCTCTTGCCGAGCGTTACCTACAACAACTCAGCGATCTACTCGCAGGGCACTGGCGTCGATGATCAGGTGAAATTCATTGCCAACAATGCCATTCGCGAATACCTGAGCCAGGGAAATGTGCATGAGGTTCTGGACATTGCCGGGTTTGCCGAAGCGCGCCGCGCTGCCGCGATAGCTGCCGCTGCGAAAGCGCGTGCCGAAATTGCCTCGCGCGGTCTTGTCGTAACCGTTGTACAGAGCTACTACGCGGCTGCCGCCGCCGAAAAGAAATTGCAGGCCGCACACAGAGCGGCTGAGGAAGGTGAGCGGTTCCTAAAAGTAACCACGGATCTGGAGCACGGCGGCGAAGTGGCGCATTCAGACGTCGTAAAAGCGGAACTTCAGGTAAACGACCGGCGACGGCAGTTGGGTGACGCGAAACTCGCATTGCTCAATGCGCGGCTCGATCTCGCGGTTCTTATTTTCCCCACCTTCACTGACAACTTCGAGCTCGCCGAAGACTTGCACGCCCCGGTCGAACTGCCGACCTCCGCCAGTGTCGAAGCACGCGCGGCACGAGACAATCCTGATCTGCGCGCTGCGCTCGAAGCGTTTCACGCCGCGGGCCACAGTGTGAGTGCGGCGCGGGCTGGCTACCTCCCGTCACTTGGTCTCGACTACTTCTATGGCATCGATGCCACGAGGTTTGCCACCAGGACCAACGGCGTTTCGAATCTTGGCTCCTCCTATGTCGCGACGCTGAACATTCCAGTCTGGAACTGGGGCGCGACACAAAGCAAAGTCAAACAAGCGGAGCTGCTGCACGACCAAGCGGAGCGCGAGGTTTCCCTCGCACAGCGAAAGTTGCTCTCCGAGCTGAAATCACTCTATGCCGAAACGCAAACGGCAGCTGACCAACTAGCGACCTTGCAACGGTCAGCGGAATTGGGAGCAGAAAGTTTGCGGTTGATTAATCTGCGTTACAAAAACGGAGAATCGACTGTGCTCGAAGTTGTCGATGCGCAGAACACGGCGACCGCTACGGATGCCGCTTATCAGGACGGCGCGGTTCGTTACCGTGTGGCGCTGGCGAATCTTCAAACCTTGACCGGCGAGCTTACCACACCATGAAATCTCTCGCGCTGCTACTGCTGATCGGGGCCTTCGCGCTGGCGGGGTGCAGTCCCGCGGGAAAAGAGAGAGAACCAGTTGTCACGGTCTCGGCGGCCTCCGCTACGAAACAAGCCATTTCGCAGTTCATCTCGGCGGAGGGTGTGGTCTTTCCTGTCAAGCAGGCCACCGTGTCGCCGAAGATCACCTCCACGATCGTGGATTTCAAGGTGCAACGTGGGAACCGCGTGAAGCGAGGACAATTGCTCGCAATTCTCGAAAACAAGGATCTGGCGGCGCAAGCGGCAGCCAGCAAAGGCGATTTCGAACAAGCGGATGCGAACTATGCGATCGCGGTGAACGCCGGATTGCCACAGCAAATTCAAAAGGCGGAACTCGACGCCGCCGCTGCGGCGACGGCTTTCGACGCCGCTCAGAAAGTGTTCCATAGCAGAAGCAATCTCTACCAGCAAGGCGCAATTCCTCGGCGTGATCTCGACTCGGCCGACGTGGCGCTCGCGCAAGCGCGGAGCCAAAACGAACAAGCGCAGAAGCAGCTTGCCGACTTGCAGCGCATGGGCAAGGAGCAGTTGCTTAGGGCGGCGCAGGGCACCAAAGAATCCGCGGAAGGCCGCTACCGCGCGGCAGCAGCACAGCTGAGTTACTCCGAGATACGCAGCCCGATGGACGGGGTCGTGACAGACCGTCCGCTTTACGTCGGCGACTTGGCCACAGCCAACCAGCCGATTCTTACGGTCATGGACATTTCGAGCCTGGTTACGAAAGCGCACATTCCCCAAAGCGACGCTGCTCAACTTAAGGTGAACGACCCGGCACGAATCAAAACCGCAGATGGACAGGATCCGATAGAAGGGAGCGTTTCGTTGGTCAGCCCGGCCCTCGATCCGGGAAGTACCACCATCGAAGTCTGGGTCCAAACGCGGAAGCCGACTGCCCTGCTGAAGCCGGGAATGACCGTTGGCCTTGAGATCATCGCAAAGTCGGCCAAGGAAGCAGTCGTTGTTCCCACTTCAGCGGTTTTCAAAAACGCGGAAGGCGCCAATTACGTGCTGGTCGCTGGCGCGGACTCGAAGGCTCATCAAAAAGTTGTCCAGCTCGGAGTGAAAAACACTGAGCTGACACAGATCATCTCCGGAATCAGCGTGGGCGAATCTGTCATTGTTTCGGGTGGCTACGCTGTGCCGGATGGCACCGCAATCGAAATCGAAAAGCCGGCACCCGACGAGAAAGACAATAAAGCGCAGCCCAATAAGGAAAAGGAGTAGCGCGGCGTGAGTTCTCTGTTTTCATCCAGTGAGGAAAACAAGGACTCCGCGCCTTGGTTCCAGCTTCTGTCGCGTCCGATTGTCTTCTTTACCATCGCCCTGGCGCTGGTCGGCGCATACCTCGCTTTCACCATTCCCGTTTCTGTTTTTCCCAGTACCGATTTCCCGCGCGTCGTGATTGGGGTGGACAACGGCGTCGCTCCCATCGATCAGATGCTGGTGACGGTTACCAGGCCCATCGAAGAGGCTGTAAACAGCGTTCCCGGATTGCAGAACGTGCGATCGATTACCAGTCGTGGTTCCGCGGAAATCGATCTTTTCTTCGACTGGCACTCCGACATGGTGCTCACGTTGCAGCGCGTCGATGCGGTGGTCGCTCGCCTGCAATCCGAGTTCCCGCCCTCGGCGAAAATTGAAACGCATCGCCTGACGTTCGCGGCATTTCCGATTATCGGGTACAGCCTAACGTCGGACAGCGTTCCGCCCGAACGGCTGTGGGAAACGGCAACTTACGACATCAAGCCACGCATGAATCGGTTGGACGGCGTGGCAACCGTTGTCGTGCAAGGCGGACGGGTGCCAGAATTCCAGGTGACCCCTGATCCTGCGCGATTGCCGGTTGCCGGCGTGACGGTCGCGGACATTCTTGATGCGATTCGTCGCACCAATCTGGTGGATTCACCGGGATTGATCGAAAGCGACCATCACCTCGTTCTCGGATTGGTGAGTGGCCAAGTGCATTCTGCAGAAGAGATTGGCCGCATCGTCGTGAAGACCTCGGCGGCGGGCGTTCCGATTCGCATCGGAGATATTGCCTCGGTCGCGCCTTCGGTAGCCCCGGTCTACACAATTGTCACCGCGAACGGAAAGCCCGCCGTACTCTTGAACGTCAGCCGGCAGCCGGATTCGAACACACTGCAGGTGGCGAATGAAGTCCACGACTTAATTCGCCAGATTGAGCCAACACTTCCGAAGAATGTTCACCTGCAACCTTTTTACGACCAATCGCTCATCGTCAAGGACTCCATTTCAAGTGTTCGCGACGCGGTTCTGATCGGCATTCTTCTTTCCGCTATTGTGTTAATGCTGTTTCTGCGAGACTGGGGAACCTCGCTCGTCGCGGTTCTGGTCATTCCGATAACACTCTTGATCACCTTCATCGTGCTGAAATTGGCGGGCCAAAGCTTCAATCTCATGACCCTCGGCGGATTGGCCGCTGCGGTCGGGCTCGTCATTGACGACGCCATCGTCGTTCTTGAAAACATTGTGCTCCACCGCGACGCCGGGCAGGATCGCTTTATGGCCATCGGGAGCGCCCTGCGCGAGTTGACCGTTCCCCTGGTCGGTTCAACCGTTACGCCGATCGTCGTGTTTCTTCCCCTGATTGCCATGACCGGAGTGAACGGAGCTTTTTTCCGCGCCCTGGCGATTACCATGACGGTCTCGTTGCTCACATCGCTCCTGCTAGCGCTGACTTGGACGCCTACGCTCAGCCTGTACCTCGTGCGACGCAACAAGACTACGGATTCAGGCGGAGATACGAGCCCTGCATCCAGGACTCCAGATGCCGCAGCACTGCTCGCGGTGGAAGAAGCGCATCTGTCCGGGTTTTTCGGAAAGATCATTTCGCTTTACGAGCGCTTGATGCGTTCCGTGGTGAAACGCTCCGTCCTGCTGATGGCCGCAGTTGTTGCGATCGTCACTCTCTCCGCTTTGTGCTACCGCTTCCTCGGCAGCGATCTGCTCCCGGAAATGGATGAAGGCGGATTTATTCTGGACTATTACACACCACCCGGGAGCTCACTCACCGAATCGAACCGCATACTTCTGCACATCGAAGAGATGCTCAAAGCCACACCGGAAGTCGAAAACACATCGCGCCGCACGGGTTTACAGCTGGGGTTAGCGGCGGTCACCGAAGCGAATCGTGGTGACTTCACCGTGAAGCTGAAAACGAAGCGCAACCGTTCCGTGGACGAGATCATGGCGGACCTTCGTGGGCAAATTGAATCGTCCGAACCCGGCACAAAGGTGGAGTTCGTTCAGATCCTGCAGGACATGATCGGGGATCTAAGCAACCAGCCGGAGCCTGTTGTCATCCGCCTCTATGCTCAGGACGGAAAGCTTTTGAATGAAACCGGTCCACGCGTGGCGGAAGCCATCGGCAAGATTCCGGGCGTGGTCGATGTTCTAAATGGGGTGGAAGACGCCGTGAGCGGACCCGCGGTCACGTTCCAGATCAATCCGGCTGCCTCGGCTCGTTCCGGGTTCACGCCGGAAGAAGTCTCCGTGGATGCGGCCACGATTCTCGAAGGAGCCCCTGCGACAACTCCGGTCATCTTAAACGACCGTTCGTACACCATTCGCGTGCGCTTTCCGGATGCCAACCGCTCTTCGCTCGAGCAGATGACGAACACGCTTCTTGTCAGCGCCACCGGTAAGACGGCGACCCTCGGCTCCCTGGCAACCGTGGCGAACGATCCCGGCGAGACGGAAATTCGCAGGGAAAATCTGCAGCGCCTCATTCAAGTCACCGCCCGGCTCGAAGGGGTAGACCTCGGATCGGGAATCGCGCGCGTCCAAAAAGTCATCGACAATTTGCATCTGCCTTTATCCATCCGCGTCGAGTACGGCGGACAATACGAAGAGCAGCAGAAATCGTTCCACGATCTACTGACCGTGCTGCTGCTCGCTCTTTTGCTTCTCTTCGCCGTCTTGCTGTTTGAATTTCGGACGTTTTCGGCGCCTCTCGCGATTCTTGCGTCGGCCCTATTGTCAACGTTTGGCGCGTTTCTTGCCCTGCTGATTACCGGAACGACCTTCAACGTAGCTTCCTTCATGGGCATGATCATGGTCATCGGCATTGTGGCCAAAAACGGAATTCTTCTGCTGGATGCGGATCAGCGTTTCCAGGCCTTGGGATTTTCGCTTGAGGAATCGATGATTCAGGCGGGCCGCCGCCGGCTCCGCCCCATTGCCATGACCGCATTGGCGACGGTCGCGGGAATGTTCCCACTTGCCTTGGCGATCGGTTCCGGCTCGCAAATGTTGCAGCCGCTCGCCATTGCAGTGATCGGCGGCGTGCTCAGTTCGATCTTACTGTCTCTGGCCTTCACCCCGGCGATCCACTATTTTCTCGCAGGCCGCCGGGCGGTTGAACCTGATACCGCTCCATGACCAGTGTGCGCCGTCCTAATGCGGCGCGGTGACGCGATATCTTCATAGTCCTCGGACATATTCTTCTCCACCCATAAGTATCCGTTATCGCCAGTCGCCATTCCTGCGACTCACAGGAGCCACTCAAGTTTCCGGATCGCGATGCTTCGGAGGCGCTTTCACCTCCCTTTCGGCTCGGCGAGTCAAACGAGATCCAAAATAAACAGGTAACCTAGGTCCTGGTATCGCAATGATTGCTCCACAGCGATAAAATCCGTTGCGGCATCAATCGATTGTGAAAAAGGGGAGGTG
>Ga0335085_10018294_pt1 | contig 10075 bp, 8 predicted proteins | sample Lox_Sample_45_FD_206712 | JGI IMG/M metagenome (GOLD analysis project Ga0335085, IMG submission 206712) | Soil microbial communities from Loxahatchee National Wildlife Refuge, Florida, United States - Lox_Sample_4.5 | ecosystem: Environmental > Terrestrial > Soil > Wetlands | place: USA: Florida... | reverse complement strand
GCGTCCAAGTGATGCGCCGGTTGCGGGCGGTGGTTCTGGAAATGATCAGTGTTCTCCCCGAAGAACGCAGGAGCGCGCTGCAGTATTGGGAGGAACGCATCCAGGCCAGCGTGGATCGCACGTTCAAGGACCCGGAGGACCGGCTGGACGCCTCGACCGCAGACCGCCAGGGGCTAGGTACATCGCGACGGCGCGCGACCCATTAGCGGCAATCGCCCGTTGAGTGGAACGTCCTCGAATTCACGATGGGGAGAGCCGGCGGAATTTGGCTCGCGCGGCTGTCCTTGAATCAATATTCATTGGCGGGTTCGCCGCGTCTCCCGCTATACTTGGCGCGGCCACAGGCCCGCCCCTCCGATACACGCCTGCGACCTTATGCTGCGCCACGCGCGAGTCTAAGGAGCGCCTCCATGCAAAAGTACCCTCGAAAAGCATCGCTGCTCATCTTGTTGCTCGGCATCGCCTTGCTGCCTTCGCTGGCCGCAGCCCAGGGAGCGAAGTCGCATTGGTCGTACAAGGGCGAGGAAGGCCCGGCGGAATGGGGAAAGCTGGATTCCGCGTATGCGGCATGTTCCACGGGAAAGACGCAATCGCCGATTGACATTAAAGGCGCAAAAGCAGCGGACCTGCCCGCGCTGAAGATGGACTACAGCGCGGTGCCGCTGAACATCATTGATAACGGCCACACGATTCAGGTGAATTACCCGGCGGGGAGCACGCTGACCGTCGGGGATCACGTGTACACGCTGAAGCAGTTCCACTTCCATCACCCGAGCGAGGAGCACGTCAACGGAAAGAAATACGAACTGGTTGCGCATCTGGTGCATGCCGACGCCGACGGGCATCTCGCCGTGGTGGCCATTCTTTTCGAGAAGGGCGCCGCGAATTCCACTCTCGAGACCATCTGGAAAAATATCCCCTCGGAAAAAGAAAAGGCCACGGATGTGGCGGGAGTGATGGTGAATGTGAAGGACCTGCTGCCCGCGAACCTCGGGTATTACACGTATGCGGGATCGCTGACCACGCCCCCGTGCAGCGAGGGCGTGACCTGGTTTGTGTTGAAGACGCCGGATACGCTTTCCGGGGAAGAGGTTGCCGGATTCGCGAAGCACTATCCGATGAATGCGCGGCCGATTCAGCCGACGAATGGGCGAGACATTCAAGAATCGAAATAGGCGAAATTGGCTGGAAAACGGGGTACTAGGCCGGCCATGAGTTATGCGGGTCAGGCCCCACGGGTCCTGCGAGTCCCGGCAAAACGCGATATTGCCGAACCCCGCATTCCCGTAGTAGTGTCCCCGGATGGCCAATAAGCCGAAGTTACGCACTAAAGGGGGCCGCAAGACCATGGCAGCCGAACATGACGAAAAGAACCCGACGAATGGGGAGCTGCGCGAGGGCGCAAACGTCGACAAGATCCGGGACATTTTATTTGGCAACAACATGCGGGAGTACGAGAAGCGTTTCGCCCGCCTGGAAGAACGCCTGACGAAATCTTCGGAAGCGCTGCGGGACGACTTGAAGAAGCGCTTTGATTCCCTGGAATCGTTCATGCGCGAAGAACTGGAGTCGCTGGGCACGCGCCTGAAGGCCGAAAAATCCGAACGAGCCGACGCGCTGAAGGAACTGACGCGCGAAACACGGGATAACGCCAAGGCGCTGGAGAAAAAGCTCTCGCAACTGGAAGAGCAGCTCGATTCCGCGCACACCGAACTGCGCACGAAGATTCTGGAACAGTCCAAGGCGCTTGGGGCGCAAATCCAGAAGACGAAGGATGATCTGGAGGCTTCGCTGGAGCAAGAAGCCGAGACGCTGCGGACCGACAAGACCGACCGGCTGCAGCTCGCCGACCTCTTTACGGAGATGTCGCTGCGCCTGAAAGACGAGATGGAGCTCCCCGAGAAATAGGCAGGATCCTCAAGCATGGGCATGGCCCCAAAGAGTTCGCGTGACCCGCTCGAATTCCGGAAACCGGCGGAGAATTCGTCGGTGCCGGAGCCGGAAGCCCCTCCGCGCGAAGACGACGAACAAATTTACCAGGAGCTGCGAGAGCTGATTCTTGCGCCCGAGCAGCAGGCGCTGAAAGAGCTGCACCAGCGGGTGGACGATCCCGCTTCGCGCACGCGAGACGTCGGGAGCGTGGTGGCCGAAGCCATCCAATTGCGGCGCGAGCAGGGCGGCGATGAAGCGCTGAGTGCGGCGCTGACGCCGACGGTGGAAACGGCGCTGCGCGAATCGGTGCGCAAGCATCGCGATACGCTGGCCGACGCGTTGTTCCCGGTGATGGGCCCGGCGATCCGGCGGTCGATCGTGGAGACGCTGCGGTCGTTCCTGGAATCGTTCAACCAGGTGCTGGATCAAAGCCTTTCGGTGAAGGGACTGAGGTGGCGGATCGAGGCGCTGCGCACGGGCCGGCGGTTCACGGAAGTGGCGCTTCTGCACAGCCTGGTCTACCGCGTCGAGCAAGTTTTCCTGATTCACAAAAAGACCGGATTGCCGCTGGGACACGTGTCCGCGCCCTCGGTGGCCATGCAGGATCCCAGCCTGGTTTCCGGCATGCTTTCGGCGATTCAGGACTTTGTGCGGGATTCGTTTCATACGTCGCAGGAGCAAGGACTCAACCGGATGAACGTGGGCGATCTCGATGTGTGGATCGAGCAGGGCCCCTACGCGATTCTGGCGTGCGTGATCCGGGGCATCGCGCCGCGGGATTTGCGGGACCGCATGGCGGAGGTACTGGAAAACATTCACCGCGATTATGCCGCGCAACTGGATGCGTATAGCGGCGACTCCACTCCATTTTCGAAAGTGAACCAGGAACTCGCGCGCTGCCTCGAGCACCGTTACCGCGAAAAGGCGCAGACGCGCGGGTACGGACTTGCCTATGCGGCCGTTGGACTAATGGTCTTATTCATCGCGGGATGGTTGGGCTGGCGGACGGTGCAATATTCGCGCTGGGAGCGGTTGGTGAATGCGTTTCGCGGGCAGCCGGGCTACGTGATTACTTCGTTCGGACGCGAAAACGGGAGATTCGTGGTGCGCGGGATGCGCGACCCCCTTGCGGTGGAACCCGCGGCGGTGATCCGATCGTCCGACGTGAATCCCGCCACAGGCGAGTTTCATTGGGGCGGGTATTACGCGCTGGACGACAGCATCGTGCAGCAGCGGGCTGTGGCGTTGCTCGCGCCGCCCGCGGGGGCGAAGCTCGGCGTGCAGGATGGAGTTTTGCAGGTTTCGGGGACGGCTAGCGCTGCGTGGGTGAGAGAGACTCAGGCCAGGGCGTTGCTCGTACCTGGCATCCGCGGCGTGCAGTTCGCGCCGGAACTCGATCCCGGACATCTGGCCTTCGCCGAAGCAAAAGCCGTCGTCGAGAATACCGTGATTCGATTCCCGGTGGACACCGCCGCGCTTTCCTACGCCGAGCGCGCTTCGGTTCGCAAGCTGGCGGGAAACATTCAATCGCTGCTGGATGCGGCTCGCGCGGTGCATGAGGACATTTCGATCCAGGTGGTCGGGCACACGGATTCGACCGGTGCCGAAAGCTTGAATCTGACCCTGAGCCAGCAGCGGGCGGATCGCGTGGCATCGGAGTTGATCGAGAACGGCGTGGCGGACAAACTGCTGCACGCGCAAGGCGTGGGCATCGGCCAGCCATTGCGCGCGGAAGATTCCGAAGCGAACCGCGCCCTGAACCGCAGCGCCAGTTTTCGCGTGAACTTGCCCACCCCCTGACCCCCGGCCATGCTTCAGAAAAAAATCTGCATGCTCGGGTCGTTCGCCGTGGGGAAAACCAGCCTCGTTCGCCGCTTCGTCGAGGGCTTTTATTCGGATGTGTACCACACGACGGTGGGCGTGAAAATCGACAAGAAGGATGTACAGGTGAACGGCACCAGTGTTTCGATGGTGCTCTGGGACATCTACGGCGAAGACGACTTCCAGAAGATTCGCTGGACATACCTGCGCGGCGCTTCGGGTTACCTGCTGGTGGCCGATGGGACGCGCAAGGCTACTTTCCAGAAAGCGTTTGAGCTGGAGCAGCGTGCGCGCGAAGAGGCCGGCGCGATTCCTTTTGTTTTCGTCATCAACAAATGCGATTTGCTGCAGGATTGGGAAGTCGATCCGGAGCAGGAACCGCAACTCGCCGGAAAAAACTGGAGCGTGCTGCGCTCCAGCGCCAAAACCGGCGAAGGGGTGGAAGAGGCTTTTTCCCTGCTGGCGAAGAAAATGCTGGGTTGAAGATGCCGGACTTGCTGGAAAAATTTCTGGCGGAGACGGGGTTCGCGCTCCTGGAATACCGGGGCAATGGCGCGTTTCTGCCCATCGCCGGACTGCCGCGTTGGTTCCAGGAATTGTGGAAAGAAGAGAACAGCGCGACGATTCCGCTGGCGCTGTGCGAGAAATCCGCGTTTCTGGAGAATTTTCTCTACGAAGCCGAGGAGTTCTGGAAGGCTCCGGGTCCCCTGGGCTGCCAGTCCGAAACCTGGATCGAGAAATCGGCGGATGGCCGGGAAATCCCGCTGCAAGCGAGGGCGCTGCTGCTGAACGGCAAGCGCGTGATCACGATCTTCAGCCCGAGCGCGGCATTTCGCGAGCAGGTGCAAACGCTGCAAACGGCGCGCAACGCGCTGCTGGACCACGAACGGCTGGCGCGGGAAATCCAGAAAAAAGAGATTTTGCTGCACTGCATCGTGCACGATTTGTCGCAACCGCTGAGCGTGATGCACGTGGCCATGGAATGCCTGGCGAACGAATCGATCAGCGAGCGCTCCAAACAGTTCCTGACGCTGGGGAAGCTGGCGAGCGACCAGCAGGAGACGATGATCCGCGACATCCTGCACACGTTTTCCGCGGACCTGCGCGCTTCGCTGGATGCCGGAACGCAAGAAACGTCTTCGACGGATTTGCTGGAATGCGCGCAAAGGACGATGACAGCGCTTGGCCCGACCTTTGACGCGAAGGGAGTAAAGCTGGGGCTGGCGGCTGCGGCGGATGCGTCCGCAAAATGGCCGGTGCGCGCGGAAGCGTCCCGGTTGCAGCGCATCTTCGCGAATTTACTGGAGAACGCGCTACGGTACACGCCTTCCGGCGCGCGCGTCACGGTAGGCGTGGAAGACGAAGACGCATTCCTAAAGGCTTATATTGACGATGATGGCCCCGGCTTGCCGAAAGATTTGCGGCCGGAGCAGATTTTCGGGCTGTTCATGAAAGGGAAGCAGAGCGGCGGGAAAGCCGGACTGGGCCTCTATTTTTGCCGCATCACCGTGGAGCGATGGGGAGGGAGCATTGGTTGCGCCACGCGGCCGGGCAGGGGTTCGCGGTTCTGGTTCCGGTTGCCGCGCGCCGTGAGCGACGGCTCCGCGGCGAATGCCACCGAAGGCCGGCATTCGGAAGTTGCCGAAGGCCGGCCCAGGCAGCCGGTCCGGCCCTTGCGGATTCTGTTTGCGGACGACCAGAAAGACATTCGCACGTTGACGACGTACCAGTTGAAGCGCAGCGGCCACAAAGTGACGGCCGCCAATAATGGCAAGGAGGCGCTGCAGCTTTTTCGCAAGGGGAAGTTTGACGCCGTGCTGCTCGACCAGGAAATGCCGGGGATGACCGGAGACGAGGTGGCGCGCGCGATCCGCAAGAGCGAAGCCGGAAAGAAGGCGCGGGCGTTTCTGGTGTCGTCCACGGGCAATACCGGGCCCGATGACATCCGCCGGCTCAAGGAGGCGGGCTTCGACACCGTTCTCGGCAAACCATTTCGCCTGGAAGATCTGCAAACGCTCCTGTCCTCGGTGGGCCAGGCTGCTCCAGTTTTCGTTGAGGCGCAAAATGCCCCACTCGGGGGAAACATCAACTTCGCCGATCTGGTGGCGCGGGTGGGCGGTGACGAAAAGCTGCTGAAGCGCATGATCGCCCTGTTCCAACGTGACACACCCAAGCGCATCGCCGCGATCGGCGCGGCGCTGCGGCGAAAAGATGCCGCGGGTGTCGCCTCCCTGGCGCACGCGCTGAAAGGATCGGTGAGCATTTTTGGGGTGGAGACGCCGCGGCTGCACGCGCAGGAGTTGCAGGATTTTGCGCGTGCCGGCGACCTTGCCGCCGCCGAAGGACTGTTTGCCGCGTTAAAGGAAGAGATTGCGAATTTGCTGGAAAACCTGAGAGGATACGCACATCAAACCCCCGCCAGGCCGGCGTCGAATCGCCCCAGCCGACCCAGGCCCCCCCGGAAACGGGGACGACACCGGCGGTGAGGCTTGCGCGCAGCCAATTCCAGTTAAGCCTTCGGAGCTTCGAGCATGTCCCACATTCTGGTAGCGGAAGACGACGCCACGACGCGCGAGATGATCAGCGGCGTCTTGAAGAAGAACGGCTACACCGTGAGCACCGCCGCGGATGGGATGACCGCGCTACGCACACTGAAGAAAAAGAAATTCGATTTGCTGTTGCTGGACATCTGGATGCCGAAGATGAGCGGCCTGGGCCTGATCGGCACGCTGCACGGCGAGAAGCACATTCCCAAAATCATTGTGATGACTTCGGACAAGACGTCCGACACGGTGCTGAAGTCGCTGATCGGACAGGTGTACCAGTTCCTGGCGAAACCCGTGGAAGCGCAGACGCTGCTGAACACGGTGGAGAACGCGCTATCGATGGACCCGGCGGTGCCTCCGATTGAAGTGCTTTCCGCGAACAAGCATTGGGTGGAACTGCTGGTGCCGTGCGAACGTTCGGTGGTGGCGCGGGTGCAGAGTTTCCTTTCGCGGCTCGAAACCGATTTGCCGCCGGACGTGTTGGAAAAAGTCGGCTACGCGTTTCGCGAACTGCTGAACAACGCGATTGAGTGGGGCGGGCATCTCGATCCCAACCTGAAGGTCCGCATCTCGTACATCCGCACGAAGAAGCTGCTGATGTACAGGCTCGATGACCCCGGCCCTGGCTTCAAGATGGAAGAGCTTTCGCACGCGGCGGTGAGCAATCCGTTGGACGACCCGATGGCGCACATGACGGTACGCGAACAGAAGGGTTTGCGGCCCGGCGGGCTTGGGCTGATGCTCACGCAACAGCTCGTGGACGAGCTGGTCTACAACGAAGCGCGCAACGAAGTGGTTCTCATTAAATATCTGTAACTGTTCGTTCCGGTATCGGGGCGCAGCCTCTCCTCGACAAGCGCGCTTGCCGCCAAGATGGCGGCGCTACCACTTCTCTAGTAAACTTACGCGACTCTGTTTGCACTTATATTTCGATAAGGAGCACTTCCCATGGCTGCAGGCACCCTGAGCGGCGCCGAATTCAAGCAACAACTGCGCGCGGGCACGCTGAAACTCGGCTTGTTCCTCAACGCGCATAGCCCGACCGTCGCCGAGCAACTGGCGCACAGCGGTTACGACTGGCTGCTGGTGGATTCGCAACACGGACCGATGGGCTACGAAAAACTTTCGGCGATGTTGAGCGGGATTTCGAATGGCGGCGCAAAATCGCTGGTGCGCGTCGGCGGCTACAGCGACCGCCCGGGCATCCAGCAGTCTCTGGATATGGGCGCCGACGGCGTTCTGGTGCCCTACATCAACACCGCCGAAGAGGCGCGGCAGGCGATAAGTTGCGCGCGGTATCCCACCGCGGGCACGCGCTCGGTCTATTTTCCGCAGCGCAGCATGAACAAGGAAGGCCTGCTGGGCTACGCGGGCGGCGCGAACAAAAACGTCATCGTGGCGCTGCAAGTGGAAACCGCGGATTGCATCAAGAACATTGACGAGATTGCGGCGGTGCCCGGGGTGGACCTGCTGTTCCTCGGGCAGAACGATTTGTGCATGTCCATGGGGCTCTATGAAAAGTACGAGTTCCCGCACATGTATACTTCGCCGGAACTCGGCGCGGCGACGGAAAAGCTGATCGCTGCGGCGCGGCGGAACAACGTGATTCTGGGGCTATTCCTGTTTGGCACTTCGCGCGTGGGAGAATTCCTGGAAAAGGGATTCCCGTTCATCAGCATCGGCAACGACCTGCACCACATCCTGACGCAGGCGGGGGCGTACGTGAAAGATGTCGAGGAGATCGCCAAGGCGAAAGGGAAGAGCTGGGCGCGACGGGCCACCGCGCTGTTTTAAGCGAGCAGCTTCCGCGGTTAGCCGCGGGCGGGGCGGTTTTTTTCACACCGGATCGTTGGTCGCACGGCGTAGAGAACGGACGGCCCAGAAGGCCGTCCCTACATCATTTGCGCCCGGCTTACGGGTTGCGTTCACGTTCCCGAGCGTGGGCCGCGACACCAGAATCCAACCCTGCGGCATCCAACCAGAGTAGCAGCAGCGAATGGCTGCTGGATTTGACGCACGCAAATGGCAACGAAAAACTGGGGAAATCGTCCCTGGACGATTGACTTCCAAGCAAAACGGATCGCGCTACCGGAGGCGGTGGACTTTGCCGTGGTGGGCGGCGGGTTCACAGGGCTGGCCGCGGCCGCGTGGCTGAAGCGGCTCGCTCCGGAACGATCGGTTGCGCTTCTGGAAGCCGGACGATTCGGCGATGGCGCGAGCGGGCACACCGGCGGAGTGCCGCTGGCGGAGTCGGCCGTGGGCGATTTGCCGGGGCTCGGCGACGTGCTTGCCGGCTACGCGAATATTCTGAAAGAGCTGCAGGTGGAGGCCGATCTGCAACTCCCCGGGGCTTATGAACTGGGCCGCAGCAAACCGCTGCCGGATTCGCCGATTCGCTGGAACGATTCCGGCGATCTGTGCGCGGTGAAGGAAGTTGCCGGCGGGACCGTAAATCCTGGAAAAGCGGTCAGCGGCTTGGCCGCGGCCGCGGACCGCGCCGGAGTGCTCTTGTTTGAGGCGGCGACCGTCGAACAGTGCGAGTTTGGCGAACCGCTGCGGCTGCATTCGTCCGTCGGGGTTCTGCAAGCCAAGAAAGCGTTGTTTGCCACGAATGCGCATTCACTGGAGCTGACCGGTTGGAAGCACCGCGCGGAGGCGTGCTTCACCACCGCGATGGCCACCGCGGAACTTGCCGACACGGTGCTCGCGGAGATCGGCCTGGGCGGGGGGAAGGCGTTCTACACCGTGGATCTTCCGTATCTGTGGGGACGCCTGCTGGGCAAGCAGGTGATCTTCGGCAGCGGTCTGGTCCATTTCGCGGACTGGCGGGAGATGGACGCGCTGGATATCACCCAGGGCGAGGCCGCGGAATTGTACGCGCGCTTGGAAAAACGCATTCGCGGCCTGCATCCCGCGCTCCGCGAGGTGAAGTTCACGCACCGCTGGGGCGGGCCGATCTGCATCACGCATGGCTGGGTTCCCCTCTTTGAACGGCATTCGCAAAGCGAAAACGTGATCGTGCTAGGAGGATTTTCCGGGCACGGGGTGGCGCAATCCGTGTACCTGGGCGCCTGGGCCGCGGAAGCGCTTTTGGACCGCCGGCCACTGCCCGACTGGAAATGAATTTTGCCGCGCGGGAGCGCCGGCGGAGAGCTTGGCTAACTCGCGTGGTGCAGCACCTGCAGCGACTTCAGCATCGCCGATAAGCCGTTCCACATAATCTGCGTGCCAATGCACACGAGCAAAAAAGAGGACAGGCGCATGACCACGCTCATGCCCGTGGCTCCGAGCGCGAGCGCCAGGCGGTCGGAAAACGCGTAGCAGAGATAGACGCTCGCGCCGATCAGCAGGGAACCAATCACGGCGCCGATGATGGTCATCAGCAGGCGGTCGGTGGAATGGGGCTCGTTGGCTCCCAAGGTGATGGCGACGGAAATCGATCCGGGGCCGACGGTGAGCGGCAGCGTGAGCGGATAAAACGCGCGCTGGAAGAGGTCGTTGGTGTCCACGCTGCGGTGCACGTCTGCCTTGGTGACGTCGTCCTCTTTTTGTTTGAGCAAAGCCCAGCCGGTGGAGACGACCACCATTCCGCCGCCCACCTGCACCACCGGGATGGAGATGCCAAAAAAATCGAGAATGTAGGTGCCAATGAAATAGGAGGCGACGATCAGAATGATGCTGTTGATGGCGATGCGCCAGGAGAGCAGCTTTCGTTGTTCGGCGGAATAGTAGCGGGTGAGGGAAAGAAAAATCGGGGCGCCGCCAAGCGGGTTCAC
>Ga0335085_10018293_pt1 | contig 10076 bp, 6 predicted proteins | sample Lox_Sample_45_FD_206712 | JGI IMG/M metagenome (GOLD analysis project Ga0335085, IMG submission 206712) | Soil microbial communities from Loxahatchee National Wildlife Refuge, Florida, United States - Lox_Sample_4.5 | ecosystem: Environmental > Terrestrial > Soil > Wetlands | place: USA: Florida... | reverse complement strand
GCCCCTAGTCGCGGACAATCGCTAATCACTCGTCACTAACCACTCTTAATGAATCTGTACGTCGCCCGAACCGGTGCGCACCACGAGCGACGGCCCGCCACCACCAACTTTGCCGACAACAATATGTTCATCGCGAGCTTTCCCCTGCACGGCCGTGGTGACGGCATGGTCCACATTCAAGTCGCCCGAACTGGTGGAAGCATCCAGGTCGAAAGCCGCCTGCGATGGCAGGTTCAGCCGCACGTCCCCCGACCCGGTATGAACGCTCCACGGCCCGGTGACATTGCCGGCAATCGTGATGTCGCCGTTGCCGGAGTCGGCGTACAAAGAGCCGTTCGCCCCCTGAATCCCGATATCGCCAGAACCGGTCCGAACGCGTATTTCTCCGCTTCCCGACTCTTCCAGACGAATATCTCCGCTCCCGGTTTCGGCATGAATGGAACCGGCGATCTGACGTCCGTCCACATCTCCCGATCCGGTCCGGATGTGGACCTCGCCCGAGATATCACGCAGGCGCATATCCCCCGAGTCGGCCTCGAGCGCCACGCTCCGGCGAATTCCTTCGACGGTCTGGTCTCCCGAGTTGCTGTGTGTGTGCACCTCCGTGTCCGCTGGAACGGTGATTTCGTAGTCAACGGAAATATTCTTTTCTTCCGGGTACTTGATGTGAATCGTGTCTCCGTTCTGCTGGACGGGAGGGTTCTTTTCAACTTCGCTGACCGCTGCGGTACGTGTCCCAAAAATCCAGCCGTTGCCGCTGTAGATCTTGCCGGAAACGGAGACGGTTCCCGCCGGGCCGCTGCGTACGGTAATATCGCCGGAGTGAGTGAAGACTTCGAGATTCACTGGTCCGCTTACCGTGAAGCTCTTCTGGAACGAACCTTCCGGAGACCTGGCGAAGGCCAGGGTTGACATCAGCAATACACCGCAAACTACGGCGGAACTGGCGGAGCGCAGGCTTCTCATGGACTTTCTCCTTCCGATTACTCGTAGTGCAAGGACTCGACCGGGGTCATTTCGGCCGCGCGTTGTGCCGGATACACGCCGGCGGTCACCGTAATGAGCGACAGCGTAATCACGGAAGCGATGATGGATAGTGGCGAAATGATGGGGTGCGGGACGAAATCGGGCATGGGGAGTTTGCTGAGCGCGACGCAGATCCCGATACCAAACATCAGGCCCAAAGCACCGCTCGCCGCGGTGAGAATCGCCGACTCGGTAAAGAACTGCCGCAGGATATCCTGCCGCGTGGCCCCGATGGCCTTGCGCATGCCAATCTCACGGGTGCGCTCAGTTACCGAAACCAACATAATATTCATCACTCCGATGCCGCCCAGGCACAGAGTGACAATGGCCACACAGGCAAAGAAAATAGTGACTACGTTGAAGATTCCCTCCACCAGTTTGGCGCCTTCCATGGTGTCCCAGATGAAGAGCGCATCTTTGTCCCGAGGGTCGAAGTGATGCCGGCGTCCCAGGACATCCCTTACCTGCTGCACGGCCTCCTCATGATGCTCAGAGTTCGCGACTTCGAAGACAATGTCGTTCAGATAGCCGCGCACAATGCCCGGCTTGTCCGGCGGCGGGAAGTCACGCGCTACCGCGGAATAGGGCGCATACAAATAGTCGTTGTCCGGGCCGCTGTAGCTGGAGTTCTGCTTTTTTTCCTGCAGCACGCCGATCACCGTATACGGCACGCTTTGAATCAAAAGAGACGCGCCCAACGCCGGTTGGCCGCTGAATAACTGCTTCCGTGCCGCATCGCCCAGTACCACCACCCGCCGCACTTCGCTTTCATCCTGCTCGCTTACCGCCCGGCCCTCCTGCAAGGTGAGAGAACGGAAATCCTGGTAAGAGGGCCACATGCCAACCACCTCGCGGTTGGCCGAATTGAACTGGCTGACCTCCGGAACTTCCCGCCTCAGCTCCGGACTCACGGTCTTTACTCGATAGCACTCGCTGCGAATTGCCCGCGCATCGTCTATCACTAACCGGATTTCCCGCCCTGCCGCCAGTCCCCCGGCCTGCGCGCTCGTCCGGCCTCCCCACACGATCACCAGGTCCTTGCCCAGGCTCTGCATCCGTTTGTGATTGTCGACGCTAAAGCCGCGCCCCAGGCCAACCAGCAGGATCACCGACGCGATGCCCCAAACAATGCCAAACATGGTGAGGACCATGCGCATCTTGTGCGCCCGGAAAACCGCCAAGGTCTGGCGCAGGATGTCGGTAAAATTCATGTCCTGTACCAAAGAATTGGGGCACGAATTTTCATGATCCGCGCCCCCGCACCGCCCCAATCTCTCGCAGCCGCCAGTGATTCCATGGAGTGCCGCCTTTTACTGCAGCACGACTTCCTCGCCCTGTTTCAAGCCGGACAGGACTTCCGTCCTGGCTCCGTTGGAAATGCCGATGTTGAGGGCAACTTTCCGCATTCCGTTCTTGGCATTCGGATCGGGAACATCGGCGAAGGCTTTCTTGTCTTTGTCATAGATGATTGCGCCTTCCGGAATCTGCAGCACGTTTTTGTGTTCTTCGAGAATGATCTCGGCATTGGCGGTCATTTCCGCTTTCAATTCGCCGCCGGGATTGTTGATCGAAACCCGCACTTCGAACGTAGTGACGTTGTCTTTCTCCACGCCCATGGGCGAGATTTTTGTCACTTTGCCGCTAAATGTCTTGTCCTTGAAAGACTCGACCTTGATCCGAGCCTCCTGGCCCAGGTACACCTTGCCGATGTCGCTCTCATCCACCTTGCCCTTGACGTACACCTGGCTGGTGTCTCCCAGGGTCATAACCAGGGTGGCGGAAGAGCCCAGCACGAGAATGGAACTGACCGCATCCCCAATTTCCACATCCCGCGAAAGCACCGTGCCATCGATGGGCGAAACGATATCGGTGTAGCCAAGCTGCTCTTCCAGTTGCTGCAGATTCGCCTGATCCTGCACCACCTGCGACTGCGCCTGGGCGATTTTGGCCTGCAGGACCGTCACCTGAGCTTTCGCCACATTTTGCTTATTCAGCGCCAGCTGGTAATTCTTATTGGCATTATCCAGGTCAGACTGTGAAACCACGCCCTGTTTGGCCATGTTCAGGGCTCGCTCGTATTCGCGTTTGAGCAGGGGCACATCCGGACCCTCGGCATCCACCTTGGCACGCTGCCAATCCGCTTGCGAGCTTTGCAAGTTAGCCTGCGCCGCCTGTAAGCCCGCTTTGGACTGCTCCACCTGCGCCTGGATTTCTTCCTTATCCAATTGGGCCAGCAACTGTCCCTTTTTCACCCGGTCGCCGGCATCCACGTAGAGCCGCGTGACAATGCCGCTGGCTTTGGATTTGATTTCCACCTTGGTGATGGGTGTGACCTTCCCCGTGGCCACCACACTTTTGGCCAGATCCCCACGCTCGACCTTCGCCAGTTTGGAAGGGTCAATTTTTGTGCCCCCGCGTGTGGCCGCGATTACACTGATGGCAATGATCGCCACCAGCACGAGGCCGACAACAACATAAATCCATCTTCTGCGGTGCTTCTTTCTACCGTTGCCGTTCACACTGCCTCCTCTTACGACGGCCGGTCATCCGCCCCTCACGAATGATTACGAACCTGCTGGTAATTTTGTTCCCGGAAATTCAATTGCGCGCTTCTGTGTAAGATGCGACCCGCGCGGACACACTCTAGCCTACTACCTTAGTTAGACCCCGCAAACCGTCAAACGAAAGCACAAATCGTTCGTTCAGAAGGATCCCGGAGGTTGGGAGTCCAGGGTTCATGGCGGAAGCCGGCTTCTATGGATTTTTCGGTGAATGCCCGCCAGGCTTCCGGCAGTGATGCATTTTTCTCTGCGTGCTCGCTCGCAGTTCTTCGCGTTCTCGGCGGTTAAAAGTTTTCGGTCCGGTAAATCAACAGCTTATAACCGCAGAGTGCGTGGAGGTCTGCGCGGAGCACGCTGAGAAAAACCACCATACAGCCAACTGCACCGAACCAACTTCCTTTGGAATGTTAGAATTACAATTCAATGATTGCTTTTGTGCTGCTGCGGATTTTCCTCATCCTGCTGCTCGTGGCGGCCAATGCCTTCTTTGCGGCGGCTGAATTTGCCCTGGTCAGCATCCGCGAGACCCGGATTCAGCAGCTCATCGAAGCCCGCCGCATCGGGGCGCGTATTGTCCAAAAATTGCACCGCAACCTCGATGAGGTAGTAAACGGGGTGCAACTCGGGATCACCGTCGTCAGCCTGATTCTGGGCTGGGTAGGCGAGCCGCTGCTGGCCCAGATCATGCAGCGGTGGGTAGGCAATGTGCCCCACGTCATGATTTACGCTCATGGCGCAGCCATCGTTCTGGCCTTCAGCCTTATCACCAGCCTGCACGTCATCCTGGGTGAGCTGGTTCCAAAATCGCTGGCCTTGCAGCGTGCTGAGCAGGTCGCCCTGGCGGTGGCCGCTCCCATGGATGTCTTCCTCACGCTGACCCGCCCCCTCATCTACATGATGAGCGGCGCAGCCAGTTCGGTGCTGGCCGCCTTCGGATCGAAAAAGCTGCAGCAGGGGCCGGTGCACTCTCCCGACGAACTCAAGTTGATTGTGACCGCCAGCCGGGAGTTGGGTCAGGTTTCCGACTTCCAGGAGGAGACCATCAACCGGGCGCTCGATTTGGACGACATCACGGTCCGTCAGATCATGGTGCCCCGGCCCGACATTTTCTCCTTACCCGGCGATCTTTCACTCGACGAAGCCTTGGGGCGAGTCGTAGAGGAGCAGCACTCTCGCATCCCGGTGTACGACCCGCAGCGCGGCACCGAACACATCATCGGCGTTCTCTACGCCAAAGATCTCATGCGCTGGACGCGCCTGCGCCTGGTTGCCTCGCCCGGCCAGCCGGTGGCGGCCCGGATTTCGACCATGAAAATCAGCCAGATCATGCACGACGTGCTGGTCGTGCCGGATACCAAGGTTCTTTCCGAGTTGCTGGAAGAATTCAAGGATCGCAAACGTCACATGGCGGTGGTGGTGGATGAATTTGGCTCAACCGCCGGGGTGGTCACCGTCGAAGATGTGTTAGAGCAATTAGTCGGCGAAATCGAAGATGAATTCGATGTGGCTCCGCCCCAGCAACCGCTCATCGAGGGCAAAATCGCGCTACTGTTGGATGGCTCGGTCGGCATTCGCGATCTGGAGTCGCAGTATCAGCTCGCCCTGCCGCGGGAGGGCGGTTTTGAAACCCTGGCAGGATTTGTACTTGCTGAGCTGCAACGAATTCCGAAAGTCGGCGACATGGTTGATTTCGAGGGCCACCGGTTCGTGGTGGAAGAGATGGAAGGCCACCGCATCGCAAAAGTCAGTATAGAAAAACTGGAGCCGGTAAGCGCCAGCGGAGCCGCCGATTAGAACGAGCGAACCATCCATGGCCAACGACTGATGCTTCGTTATCTCTTCCTTCGCGTCTTCTACACTCTCCCCGTGATCTGGCTGGTCGTCTCCCTGGTCTTCCTGCTCATTCACCTGGTGCCGGGCGATCCTGTTCTACAGATGCTGGGGGAAGGGGTGCCGGCGTCGGATGTGGCGGCCGTTCGCCATGCTTACGGCCTGGATGTTCCGCTTGGCCAGCAATACATTCATTATTGGGAAGGCGTATTGCACGGCGACCTCGGCCCATCTCTGCGCTTCAATCAGAGCGTCACCAGCCTGATCGCGAAGCGCTATCCCTACACTCTGGAACTCACCCTCGGCGCCTTGTTTGTCGCGATAATCCTGTCTATTCCTGCGGGCGTGCGCTCGGCGCGGCACCGCAATGGCTGGGACGACCGCCTGCTCAGCGTCGTCAGCCTTTTTGGGCTGTCCTTTCCCAACTTCGCTTTGGGACCGATCCTAATCCTGATCTTCTCCATCAAGTTCGGCTGGCTGCCCGTTTCCGGGGCAGGCGGGCTGGATCATCTCCTCCTTCCGTCGATCACCATGGGCGGCGCGCTGGCCGCCATCCTTACCCGGATGGTGCGAACCTCCATGCTGGAAGAATTAGGGCATGACTATATCCGCACCGCCCGCGCCAAGGGGCTCTCAGAACGGGTCGTCGTCTACCGGCACGCTTTGCGCAATGCCATGATCCCGGTACTGACGGTATTAGGGCTGCAGTTCGGAGCCCTGTTGGCGGGAGCGATCGTGACCGAAACCATTTTTTCCTGGCCTGGCATTGGCCGCCTGACCATTCAGGCCATTAGCAACCGCGATTATTTTCTGGTGCAAGGCTGCATTCTGGCGATTGGGCTGACGTATGTGGCGGTGAATTTTCTGACGGATTTGCTGTACTCGGTGGCGAATCCGAGGATACGGCAATAAAGGAAATGCGGGATTCCCCATCGAGCGGGATTACGACCCAGTCAATGAGGGCAGCAGGTTCGAGGATCCCAAAAGAAAGACGACCCCGACGACTACGCTGTAAACGGAAGTAAGCGCGGTGACGGTCTGAAAAACATAGGGTTTGTGCATGCCGCTGATGAAAATTCCGGCGGCGGAAGCGCACATGAGGGTGTTCATCACCACCAGCCCGACAATGAACATAAATAGTCCCAGAAAGCCCTTGGCGGCGCCGCCCAGATTGGCGGCCATCAGGAAAAGCAGAAGCTGGGTGGGCGTTTCCGCGCCGATGCCGTGAATCACCCCGATCAGGAAAGTGGACCCGGAACCATAGCCATCGCGAAACACTTCCCGGCGTTTTGTGTCGTGACTGCCGAGCACGCGGGCAAGCCGCCAATAGAGCCACAGGATGGCATTGATCAACAGGGTAATTCTGGTTTTCGGGTGATGATGGCCGTGCTCGGCGCGGCGGATCAGGCTGCCAAGAACATAGATCCCAAGAATCAGCAGCGTGACGCCAACCGCACGTTCGGCCCAGCGGTCGCTTCCCTGAGGCAACGAGACCCGAAAACCGATCGCAGCCGCACCCAATAAGGTGACCGTCAGGGCGTGGCCGGAAACATAGTACAGGCCGTAGCGCATCGCGTCTTTCATGCGATTCTGCACGCTGGTGATATCGGAGATGGCGGCGATGTGATCGTAATCCAAGCCGTGACGAAACCCCAGGACTGCGGCAGAGAGGAGCGCAAGTTGCAAATTCAGCGGTTCGGCCATGAGCAGACCCAAGTTTCAGTGTACATTGCCTTTTGCGTTCACGGGCGCTGCCCACCAGCATGTTCGCTGCTCGCCCGATCGCTGGATGGCTCAAGAACGGTCCGGCGTCAAGTCCACTTTTGTTCACCCCACTTTGGGCGGACTCGGTAAGCTCCAAAATTCCCGTTTGAGAATCGTATCCGGCTTCATTGAAGGTCAATCCTTCATCGCTTTCCAGCGACGTGCTAATCCTGTGTAGACGTAGATGCGCGCTTCCGCGGCCGGGTTCATACCAGCACTCTTTTCACTTTTCCGATTGCCGAATTGCCGCCAGGCCATGGAGGCGCCCGATGCGGAGGCCTTGGAATGAGTCCAGGCAAAACTTTTTTTTTGGCATCTTGCCTCGTCGCCCTACTAGTGGGCAGTCGAGCCGTCGCTCAGGGTCAGGAGGTAACTGTTCTTGCAATAAAGGGAAATCCCTCCGGTGACCGTGCCACACTTCGGAAGAAACAGGAACAATGGTTCCTGCACGGACGAACCGTCCCAGGGCAATCCTCCGCCGGGCTGCGTTATGGCGCGATTCAGACGAAGCTTCGCATGCGCACCGCACGGCAGGAACTATCGCAGAAGGCCCTGAAGGCTATTCCACATAACGCGAGTCCAACTGCCTGGACTTCAATCGGACCCGCGCCCCTGGCCTCAGACGCAAGCGGCAGCGGAGAGCAAGACTACAACTGGGTGTCAGGCCGGGCGACTGCAGTGGCCGTTGACCCAAATGACGTTTCCGGCAATACGGTCTATGTGGGAGGGGCTTATGGCGGATTATGGAAGTCAGAAAATGCGGGGCCGCTGTGCGCCGATCCCTCTACCGTCACCTGGAACGCTCCCCCAAATGTGAGCCCCACAAGTTGCCTGGGGACGGCGGGCAGTTCCCCACTGTCATTGCTGGACGATCAGCCGAGCTTGTCGGTGGGCGCAATCGCAGTTCAACCTCAACCGGCGAATCCCGATTCTTCTAAGAGTGTAATTTTGGTGGGCACGGGAGAAACGAACAGTTCAACCGACTCCTACTACGGCCTCGGCATTTTGCGCTCGGCGGACGCGGGTAGCACCTGGACTCTGGTCGGACAAGATTCTTCCGGCGCGCACTCGTTCGTTGGAATTGGCTTCAGCCAAATTGCGTTCAGCACTGGCAATCCAAATCTGGTGGTTGCCGCAGCCGCGGGCACTTCGCAAGGCGAGTTGAATGGCCTGCAGAATCCAGTCACCGCCAACCTCGGACTTTACTACTCGACCAATGCCGGGCAATCGTGGAGCAGCGCTACTGCTATGGATGGGGCTGCCACCGTGCCGCCCGGCTCGGCCACCGCTGTCGCGTACAACGCCGCTGCAGGAACGTTTATCGCGGCACTGCGTTTTCATGGCTTCTACACTTCGAATGACGGAGTCCACTGGATCCGCCTGGTGAATCAGCCGGGCAATGGGCTGAACGCTTCGTCGTGTCCGGCCAGTCCGACGTTGCCATCATGCCCAATCTATCGCGGAGCAATCGCGCTTGTGCCGCAGCGGGCGGGACCGAATGGTCAGGGAGAAATTTACGTTTGGTATGTGGACGCGAGCGATGCCGACCAAGGCATTTGGAAGAGCGTAGACGGGGGCGCAACGTGGACGGCAATCAGTGACGCGGGAGTTGCAAACTGCGGCGACTTGCTCGGTGGCTGCGGCACGCAGAACGGCGCCTACAACCTCGCCCTGGCCGCCGTTCCGGATAATCCTGACCCAAACGCCACCACCGGGACCGACTTATATGTGGGCGCGGTAAACCTTTACAAATGTGTGACATTGAGCACCATTTCGAACTGCAGCGGAGCAGCGCCGAATACTTTCCTTAACCTCACCCACGCGTACGGCTGTCCTCCCAACTTTGGTTCGATTGCGAACGTTCATCCCAGCCAGCATGGCATGGATTTCATGCGGATCAACGGGGGAAGCCAGGTCGTTATGTATTTTGCGAACGACGGCGGCATTTACCGCACTCTTGACGGCTATGCAGGCCTGACCAGCGGAGATTGTTCCTCTCCGAACCAATTTGACAGCTTGAACCAGACACTCGGTTCGATGACGCAGTTCGTTGCGCTGGCGCAGCATCCGGGCGACCCCAACACCCTGTTGGGAGGAACGCAGGGAAATGGCTCGCCGGCCACCGGCCTTTCGCAAATCAGCTCCCAGTGGAGCAGCGTGAACTCCGCCGACGGGGGTTTCAGTGAGATCAACCCTGACGATCCGACGGAATGGTTCACAGAGAACACCGGCGTGAGCATTCAGCGGTGTGGGTTGGGAATTGACTGCCGCTCCGGCGACTTTAACAGCGACATGGTGGTTTCGGGAGCGACGCTTGGCGGCGATGCCGGTCCCTTGTACACGCCGTACGTTCTCGATCCCCAGAACTCCGGAGAAATGATAGTTGGCACCTGCCGGGTGTGGCGCGGGACGACGCAAGGAGCAAGCTTCGCGTCTTTAAGCTCGAATTTTGAAACTGGCTCCGACACGGTTTGCACGGGCGCGGAGATCAATACCGTTCGCTCGCTCGCCGCGGGCGGGACGGTGGATGTCAACGGATTCTCAAGCATCGTTTACGCCGGCACCGATGGAACGGGACCACTGGTGGCGGCGTCCGGCGGCCATGTGTGGACGATGAAGACAGCTACGGACGGCGCAACCTCATGGGCTGATGTAACGGGCCCCGTCAATCCAAACCATTTCCCAATTTCCTCCATCGCAATGGACGCAGCGGACCAGACTGGCCAGACTGCCTTCGTAGCCGTCATGGGCTTCCATGTTTCCCACGTCTGGAAGAGCACGGATGCGGGACATACCTGGAGTGATTTCAGCGGCAGTCTTTCTTCGAGTCTGCCCGATGCTCCCGCCAATACCATACTCGTGGACAACGGAATGGTTTACGTGGGCACAGATGTG
>Ga0335085_10018292_pt1 | contig 10076 bp, 9 predicted proteins | sample Lox_Sample_45_FD_206712 | JGI IMG/M metagenome (GOLD analysis project Ga0335085, IMG submission 206712) | Soil microbial communities from Loxahatchee National Wildlife Refuge, Florida, United States - Lox_Sample_4.5 | ecosystem: Environmental > Terrestrial > Soil > Wetlands | place: USA: Florida... | reverse complement strand
GCCGGAACCGGATCGTTTCTCGAGGAGCAGGCTGAAAAGCTGGGGATTTCCATCAAAGGTGAATTTGCGGAGAAAGCTCTTGCGTCGAAGCAGCCTGCGCGTCTCGGAGAGCGCTGCACGGTCTTTATGGAGCGCGATGTTACCGCGCTGATGCTCAAGGGTGCGGAGGTCGGCGATCTCTCTGCCGGGCTTGCCTATTCCGTCGCTCTGAACTACCTGAATCGTGTCGTTCGCGGCCGCAAAATCGGTAATGTCATCTTCTTCCAGGGAGGCACGGCCTACAACGATGCCGTCGCCGCTGCGTTCTCGCAGATCCTGGGGAAACGCATCATCGTTCCTCCACATAACGGCGTGATTGGCGCTATCGGTATGGCGCTTATCGCACAGGAGCGCATGGAGAATAGCCAGAGCACCAGCAAGTTCCGCGGCTACGACATGCAGCGCGTGAACTTCACCACCCGCGAATTTGTTTGCCAGGCCTGCTCAAACTATTGCGACATCAAGGAATTTAACATCGAGGGGCAGAAGAGCTACTGGGGCGACAAGTGTTCCGACAAGTTCCGCAAGCGGGCACGAGCCGATCGCAAGCCGGTCATCGACGACCTGATCGCCTACCGTGACCAGCTTCTCGAACAAGTCTTGGCGCCGCCGGTCGACGGCCGCCCCGTCGTCGGTGTTCCGCGCACCATGTTCTTCTACGATCGCTTTCCATTCTGGTGCGCTTACTTCCAGGAACTGGGTTTCAACATCGTTATCTCACCGCAGACGGACCGCGCTATCTCGGTCGCTGGAGACGAACTAGCAATCGCGCAGCCGTGTTATCCGGTGAAGGTCGCACACGGACACGTCGAACACCTTCTCAAGAAAGGTGTCGATTACGTACTGCTTCCGAATGTTCTCAACATGGAAGCACCCGATAGCGTCCAGGACTCGCATCTCTGTCCCTGGAATCAGACTTTACCCTTCGTGATCCGCGCGCTCCCGCAGCTTCATGAGCAGAGGGATAAACTGCTCGCGCCTACCGTCTATTTCCAATATGGCCGGAAGCACGTCGAGAAATCGCTGGCGGAGTTCGGCTCAACCCGTCTTGGCATTTCGCGGCGGCAGAACGACCGCGCGGTTTCGGCAGCGTACGGTGCGCAGGATGCCTTCAATCAGGCTCTGCTGGACGCCGGATCACGTGCCCTTGAGGAGTTGAAGCGGACCGATGAACCCGCTCTTGTCCTGATCGGCCGACCTTACAACATCTACGATCGCAGTATTAATTGCGACATCCCGCGAAAGCTGCGAGCGCAATATGGCGTGAACGTGCTGCCGCTCGATTTCTTACCACTCGATACGGAAGACATCAGCGAAATTAATTCGAACATGTACTGGAATTCGGGCCGGAGGATTCTCGCTGCCGCTCAGATCACCAAGCGTCATCCCAACCTGCACCTTGTGTATATCTCGAATTTCAAGTGCGGTCCTGACTCGTACATCAAATCCTTCGTCGACGAAGCCGCCGGCAAGCCGGGACTCGTTCTTCAATTCGACGGCCATTCCAACGATGCCGGATTCATCACTCGCTGCGAAGCTTATCTGGACAGCAAAGGATTCCTCAGATGCGTACCTTCGGCCACCGCTGTGTAACCAGGAAAATCAGCCCAGAGAACCCGCTGGCGAATTCGGTTGTGTACATCCCGGCAATGGCGCAGGGGAGCTCGGAGGCGTTCGCATCCGTGTTTCGCTGGCTGGGGATTGAAGCGTACGCCACACCGGCTTCCGACGAACGTACGCGCGAACTCGGCGCGAAATATACGAACGGTGACGAGTGCTACCCAGCCAAGGTCACCATCGGTGACTTTCTACGCATCATCGAGCAACCGGGGTTCGATCCGAAGCGCACTGCCTTCTTCATGCCCACGGCGGAAGGACCCTGCCGTTTCGGCCAGTATGCTCCATATCTTCGCAAGGTCCTCGACTCGCTTGGATACGCCGACATCCGGATTCTCTCGCCAACCAGCCGGAATGGTTACGCGGAAATGGGCGACGTTGCTACCCCATTTGTTCGCTCAGGATGGAGAGCACTGGTTGCAGGAGACACGTTGCGCAAGGCGCTGCACCGCGTACGCCCGTATGAAAACAATGAGGGCTGGGCCGACGCCGCCTACAATCTTTGTCTGAGCGATTTTTGCGACACCATGGAATCCAGCTGCGCCGATCCTGGTTGCCAGCTCGAGACCCTGGTCGATTCCATGAAACGCAGCCGTGAGCGCTTCCGGCGTGTGTCGGCGTCTTACGACTCGTCAATCCCGTTAATCGGCGTGGTTGGGGAGATCTTCTGTCGTCTGAATAACTTCAGCAATGAAGACCTGATCCGCAAACTCGAGGGCTACGGCGCAGCTTCGTGGCTCAGCGACATCGCCGAATGGGTCAGTTATACGAACAGCGAGCAGAAAAGACGTTTGCGGCTGCTTGGGAACGGCATCTCCGTTGAAATGCTGAAGTCCAAAATCCGCGATCATATCCAGCACGCTGATGAACACGCCCTGCAGGAGCCCTTCGCGGAAGATTTCGTCGGATGTGAGGAACCTCCCGTCGAAGAGATTCTGGAGCTTGCTCGGCCTTATCTTCCAAGCTCCGGAGCGTTGGGCGAGATGGTTCTCAGCGTCGGCAAGGCAGCTTACCTGGCGAAGCATGGTGCAGATGGAGTTATTGATATCAGTCCCTTCACCTGCATGAACGGCATTGTGAGCGAGGCAATTTATCCCAAGCTCAGCAAGGACTTCGGCGGCATTCCAATCCGAAACTTCTATTTTGACGGCACGCAATCTGATCTGGATCGTGATCTTGGCATCTACATGGAACTTGTACGTTCTTACAGCGAACGGAAATCGTTCCCGCGCCGCTATCCCTCGTACTTCAATGTTGCCGTAGCCTGAGGATTAAGGTGCAGTCGGCTCTTCGTTGCATTTCAGGAGTCCCGATTCACGCGAAGAGCCGATAAAGGCAGCTTCTCTGTGTGCCAGAGCATCTAAACGGTAGTTTGCACTTGCGTACAGCGCACTTATTCCGCCCTCCGAATAGTCAAAGTTCGAGCCGACGCATCTTTGCGACGGGAGAGATGGCGGATCTCGTTCGCTCGTTCGACTGGTCTGCCACCTCAGTTGGTCCTATCGAACAGTGGCCCGATACACTCGTTATTACCGTGAACATGCTGCTGGCCAACCAGCAGCCTATGTTTCTATGGTGGGGTGAGGACCTGATCCAGTTTTACAACGATGCGTATCGTCCGAGTATCGGCGAAGACAAACATCCCAAGGCTATCGGCCAACCTGGCCGTGAATGCTGGCCTGAAATCTGGCATATCGTTGGCCCAGAAATTCAAGATGTGATGACCTGTGGGAAGCCTACATGGCATGAAGATCAACTTGTCCCCATCTATCGTGGCGGCAAGCTTGAAGATGTGTATTGGACTTACAGCTATAGTCCGGTGCGTGATCCGGAGGGCAAGATATGCGGAACGCTGGTCACATGTACTGAGACCACTTCGCGCGTCTTAACGGATCAGCGCTTGCGCGTCAGCCGGCAACGTTACAAGCAACTGTTCGATCTAGCATCGGACGCCGTCTTCATCGCGGACGCAGAGGGAAACATTAACGAAGTCAACATTGCCGGATGCACCCTTCTTGGTTATGAGCGAGAGGAGCTTCTCAAACTCAACTACGGTCAGTGTGTCCATCCTAGCGAATTGCCACGTCTCTGGAAGGCACGTGACGAGTTACTGAAAGGAGCCACTAGTCTGGAAGAGTGGCAACTCGTAACTCGCGATGGAAACCTTCTGACGGCTGAGGTGAGCGCCAATATCCTTCCGGACGGCCGCTGGCAAGCTTTCATACGCGATGTGTCCGATCGCAAACGATTGGAACAGGAGCGCGACTCCGTGTCAGCACAATTGACGCAGGTGCTGGACGTTACGACCGATGCCGTCGTGAGTCTTGATCGCAATTGGCAAATGACGTACCTGAATCGCCGCGCGCAAAAGATTCTCGCTCCACGCGGCAGCGTTTTGGGGACCGTGCTCTGGGAAAGTTTCCCGGCGACCGTTTATCCGGGATCGCCTTACGTCGAGCACTACACGCGCGCCATGAACGAAAGCGTGCCCGGAATCTTCGAAGCCTACTATCCGGAGCCGCTGAATCGGTGGTTGCACGTGAGTGTCTGCCCGGCCAAGGACGGCATCATCGTTTTCTTTCGTGACATCACGGAGCAAAAACGTTCGGCAGCTTTGCTCGTCCAGACGGAAAAACTGGCTGCCGTTGGCAGACTGGCCAGCTCGATCGCGCACGAGATCAACAACCCGCTGGAAGCTGTCACCAATCTTTTGTACTTGAGCGAGAACGCTCCCAGCCTGCCGGAGAGCAGAAGGTATCTGGCCGCGGCCCAGCAGGAGCTCACTCGAGTAAGCAATATCGCGACACAGACCCTGCGCTTTCATCGTCAATCGACGAATCCGCGGGAGACTTCCTTACAGGAACTTTTCGAAAGCGTTCTCACTTTGTTTCAGGGAAGAATTAACGGCGCTGGGATCACTATTGAACGTCGCTATGACACGGATCGGAGAATCACCGCTTTTGAGGGAGACCTCCGGCAGGTATTCGCCAACTTGATCAGCAATTCTCTGGACGCCTCGGTTCGCGGAGGCAAGATCACGATTCACGTCCGCGACGGGAAGAATCGCTGCAGTGAGGGCGTCCGAGTCGCGGTCGCGGATTCCGGAACAGGAATGTCGCCGGAAACTCGACGTCGTATCTTCGAGCCGTTTTTCACAACCAAGAGCACCACGGGAACAGGATTGGGACTCTGGGTCAGTTCTGAAATTCTGACAAATCACCGTGCCTCGATCAAGGTTCGAACGAGCCAGTCACCTCGACATCACGGCACGGTCTTTTCAATCTTCTTCCCCACAAACGCCGCTGCCTAGAGACTTGATCGCAAAAAGGAGAGACGGGCTCACAGACCGAACGTGAGCCCGTGCGCTCTTCACTGTGGCGGAATCAATACCTCGTCAATTACATGAATGACCCCATTACTTGCCATGATGTCCGCTTTGATCACGGTTGCACCATTCACCATCACCTGCCCTCCGACGGTCTTAATGGTCAACTCCTGGCCGCCAACGGTTTTCGCTTCATGAAGCTTAACCACCTCCTTGGAGCTCACATCACCGGCAACGACGTGGTAGAGCAGAATCGCCTTCAACTTCTCCTGATTCTCCGGTTTCAACAGATTCTCCAACGTTCCTGGCGGAAGTTTCGCGAAAGCAGCGTCGGTTGGCGCGAAAACTGTGAAGGGACCCGGTCCTTTCAACGTGTCCACCAAACCAGCCGCCTGCACTGCTTTCACCAAGGTATTGAACTGTCCTGCAGCGATAGCCGTATCGACGATGTCCTTAGTGGCGGGATCCTTCGCCCAACCCGGCATGCCGATCGCGGCCAGTAGAGCCAGTATTGTCATCGCTTTCTTCATCTCGATTACTCCTATTCGTAAAAGTGGGATCGTCCGTTTCCTTAACTTGAGATAAAATCGATTTTCTTGCAATGACAAACACTGCATCGTCGCATTCCAGATGAACGAAGAGAAAAGCACCCGGTCGCGGTTTAATTTGCAGGAAAAACGGAGTTTCACATGCCTGTTTCCGAAGTAATTAGCTCGGGCCTGACGCCTTACCACATCGGCGAGAAGATCCGTGCTCTCCGCTTGCGCAAAAAAATGGGACTGGTGGAACTGGGCAATCACACCGGACTCTCTGCCGCCCTGCTCTCCAAATTGGAACGTGGCAAGCTTTACCCGACACTCCCTACCCTGCTGAGAGTCGCGATGGTTTTCAGTGTCGGCCTGGAGTTCTTCTTCCGCGAAGAGCGGAAGAACCTCGTTGCGATCGTGCGCAAATCTGAGCGCCAACGTTTCCCTGACCGTCCCGCCACGAAAGATGTCTCCTACTATTTCGAAAGCCTCGACTTTCCCGCGAACGAAAGGAAGATGAGCGCTTACTACGCAGAATTTGAACCTATCGAACCGGAACGGGCTCGTATCCATCAGCATGCAGGAATTGAATTCATTTACGTGATTACCGGAGAACTGCTCCTTCGAATTGGCAGCGAGGAACACACGCTGGAGACCGGGGATTCCATCTATTTCGATTCGGGTGTGCAGCACTCGTATCGTCGGTCCGGGAAAAAACCGTGCCTGGCTGTGGTCGTCACTGCGGGGTAATCACAGACTAACTTCAGAGCCGAATTTTCACGAACTGAGTTAAGCAGTTTCTGCGGTCTCGGTTCGCGAACGTCTTCGTCGTGACGGAGTTGCGTATGCTAAATTAAGAGTGGCATGGGCCAGTAGCTCAGGTGGTAGAGCAACGCCCTTTTAAGGCGTGGGTCGAAGGTTCGAGTCCTTCCTGGCTCACCATGTGCATCGAATCATGGCTGCTTCGGCAGCCTTTTGTTTTCTGGGACGTGTACCACTTCCTCGCTGGGGCGTGTAACAAACCATGGTCCAACCTTCGTCGCCTTTCTGTCCCACCACCCTCGAAGGCACAGTTGTTCGCCTGGAGTCGCTGCGACCCGAGCATGAAGCCCTGTTCTGGGCAGCTGCGAAGAGCGATCTCGCAGATATCTTTCGCTGGATTCCCTATCTCATGCAGACCCCGGACGATTTTCGCCGCTACATGGAGCGAGCTTTTGCCGAGCAGCAGGCGGGGCAGTCGGTAGTTTTTGCTACGGTTGAACGCTCTTCGGGCAAGGTGATCGGCAGCACGCGCTTCATGAACATCGATGGGCCGAACCGAAAAACGGAAATCGGATCGACGTGGATCGCTCCCGCTTGGCAGCGCACGGCTATCAATACCGAAGCAAAATTCCTGATGCTGCGACATGCTTTCGAAACCTGCAAGTGCATCCGCGTCGAACTGAAAACCGATGCACTCAATCAGAAATCGCGAAACGCGATTCTTCGCATCGGGGCAAAGGAGGAGGGCACGCTCAGGCGCCATCTTGTTACGCATACGGGACGGGTACGCGACTCGGTGTATTTCAGCATTCTGGACCACGAATGGCCCGAAGTGAAACAGCGTTTGCAAGAGCGCTTGCAGCGCGGGTGATCACGTCGGGGAAGGCGATTTCAGCTTGTTATCGTCCCTTTGCGCGTTTGAATTTATGTCTAGCGGGTGCTAACATCGCCCCACTTAATGCTAGGAGGTTAAGCAATGTCCGATTCTGATGGTGGCAGTGGTTTCGGTTGGTTCTTGGCCGGTTTGGGGATCGGCGCCGTTATAGGTCTGCTTTATGCCCCCCAGTCGGGTGCCGAGACTCGTGACGCCATTCGCAAGCGCGCGGAAGAGGGTAGCGAACGCCTCCGTACGCAGGCGCGCGAAGCCCGCGAACATGCCGAGCAATGGGTCGACCGTGGCAAGGATTTCGTCCAGCAGCAGAAAGAGCAGTTCCGCTCTGCCTATGATGCTGGACGGCAAGCCTACAAGGAGACCACCTCTCCCGGTGAAGGCGCTGCGAATTTATAGCAATTAATAAGCCGGGTATCCGCCACTTACCCGGCTCAGGACTCTCATGGAAACCCGCTTCACGATTTTGCTGATTGAAATTGGTATCGCCGTCACCGTTCAGGCCTTTGTTCTGATCGGTATTCTCATCGCTGTCCGCAAAAGCACCACCCGCATGACGAACATAGCTGAGGAAATGCAAAAGCGCGCGATTCCTACGCTCGAAAATGTTCAGAAGCTCGTGGAGTTTGCGCGTCCTCGCGTCGAAACCGCCGTCGAGAACCTGACGCAGGCTTCCGATACCGTGCGTGCCCAGGTCCACAAACTGGATATGACCGTGAACGACTTTGTCGACCGCGCCAAAATACAGGTTGTTCGCGCCGACGATCTGGTCACCCGTACGCTCGACCGCGTTGAGACCACCACGGAAGTTGTCAATCACACCGTGATCACCCCTGTGCGGTCGATCGCCGGAATCGTCTCCGCCGTCGGCACCGGATTGGGAGTCTTTTTCCGCCGCTCTCGTACCTCTGGCAACGGAAGCCACAGCGAAGAAATGTTCATTTAATTTGCGGGTGGCTTGTAGCCGCGAGTGCCTACTGGCCGCTGCCCGGCTGGACGATCGCGATTCGAGTCTCTGACCCGGATGTTCCCAGCGCAATCACTTTTGTATCACCGGGCCGGTCCACCGCAATGATCGTCTGCCCGCTGATCTCCATGACCTGGGCGTCTGGGTACAGCTGCTTGTAGTAATCCATCACCTTGGATAGAGAATCGGAAGTTGAGTAAACCTGGTTCGATACGGGTATGCCGACGTCCGGCAGTGCGGCGTCCTTCACATCGACCGGCTCCGATCCCGGATAGCGATCGGCGGCCGATTGCGCCGATCCAGCGGTCGCGTGCTGCGAGGAAGAGTTCCTTTGGCCTCCCCGCTGCGACATGCCGCCGACAGCGTTTTGGATCGCTTGCACGTCAATGCCATCGGCAGGTGCGGCGGCTTGCGAATTACTCCCCTTTCTGCTGGGAGCGGTCGCGGGCTTCGGCTGCGTATCTGGATCAGGAGAAACTGCGATCTCGCCGGCTGCGTTCGCGTTCGCTGGTGTCGCGGATCGTGGCACCGGAGTTGGCGTTTGCTGAACTAAAGAACTCTGCGGGGATGCACTCTCCTTTTTTTGCCCGTGCAACATCCAGCCTGCGACCAATCCAAGTATGACGGCCGCAACCAGGCCCACCGCGATTGCCATGTAACGCATTTCCGAGCGCTGACGGCGCAGTTCTGTGGTGATCGCCGTTAGCGCGTCTGAAGCCGCCACCTTCCCACAATCAGCGCAAGTTGCGCCCGTTTCGAGAGGCTTTCCGCATTGAGAACAGAAAGGCATACGTACTCAAGGATACCGTTGGTCCCAGGTTGCCACATCGGTACGTAGGTTACTGGTCGATCGCAGTACTTCAGTACCCATGGTGAATCCAGAGGGGTCGGGCCGAGTTGACAGGCGAATCGTCTCGTTTGAATGAATCCGAGGCCAAGAAAGTTTGATCCCGGTGTCGATTTTCCGCCGCTCCCGCGTCGTTCCGGTGAAGGAGCAGAAACATGATCACGCTGGAAGCCACAGATATCGCCCAAGCCCATCAGTACTTCGCCCAGACCCATGCCCGCCTCCTGGACGCCACGATTGGCCTCTCCGAAGCACAATGGAAATTCAAGTCGGCAGAGGACCGCTGGTCCATCGCCGAAATCCTGGAACACCTGGTAATCGTCCACGAACGTGTGATGAGCCGAATCCAAGAACAACTTCCCACGGCTCCGGCGCCGCCCGCCAATTTCGACAGCCAGACTCTAGACGCCGTGGTCATCGAGAAAATCCCCGATCGTTCGATCAGGGCCAAAGCGCCTGATTTTATCGAACCTGCCGGGCTGCTGACTCCGTCCCAATCGCTAGAACGGATCGCTGCCAGCTACCAGCGCCTGGCAAACTACGTCGAATCCGCAACCGACCTGCGCGACCACGTGCTCGAGTCCCCGCCGCTTCGTGTAGTAACCGCGGGTGCTCACACGGTTTGTGACGGCTATCAGTGGGCTCTTACCGCGGCCGGACACGACGAACGACATGTCCGCCAGATCGAAGAGCTGAAGGCAGATCCGAATTATCCTGCGTCCTAGGCTCCTGATTGCCTCACCTTGATCCCCTGTTCGGTCGAGGTGCGGCAATTTGGGTTTGCGGAAGACTGTGTTCGTGCCATGATGACGAAGGAGCCGCCAATGCGTTACATGATGCTGATCTACGCCACGGAGCAGCGTGAAATCTCCGAACGCAATTACGCCCCGCACCAGAAACTCATTGACGAGGCTACGCAGGCTGGAGTCTTTGTCGCGGCGGAACCGCTTGCGCCACCTTCCAGCACAACAACCCTTCAGATCGAAAATGGGCAGACGCTCATCACCGATGGTCCTTTTGCCGAAAGCAAAGAGCAATTGGCCGGCTATTACATCTTTGAATGTCCGAATCTCGACGAGGCCATCGACTGGGCTGCCAAGATT
>Ga0335085_10018289_pt1 | contig 10077 bp, 8 predicted proteins | sample Lox_Sample_45_FD_206712 | JGI IMG/M metagenome (GOLD analysis project Ga0335085, IMG submission 206712) | Soil microbial communities from Loxahatchee National Wildlife Refuge, Florida, United States - Lox_Sample_4.5 | ecosystem: Environmental > Terrestrial > Soil > Wetlands | place: USA: Florida... | reverse complement strand
TGGAATTTGAAGTTCCCGGACGGAGTGCTACAAGATAAAGAAAAAAAGGAAGATTGCGTGGCAAATCGACGTGATCGACTGGCGGGAACTCGTAATTCGGGTTACGAGTGTGCCGTCAATTCATCGCGCGATCCAGAGCGTGAAAAGTGGTGACCAATTGGAAGCCAAAGACATCGGTGCGGGTTCCCGGCAAGTTCTCGATTCTTAGCCACTCGTAGCTTGTCTTGAGAAGTTGATGGCGGTTGAGCCAGCAGCCGGCGCCGAGTTCGTAGGAGGCGATGTTTGCGGCGAACTGGCCGGTCGCGGCGCCGGTGTTGTCGCGCGCGCTGCCGGGACGCAGCCAGCCAGTGCGGCCGGCGACGTAGAACCGCGGAGTCAGAATTCGTTTGACCTCCGCGTAGGTCGATGTGACTGACGGTGCAATGGTGAAGTTGGGCGAAACAAACTGGAAGCGCTGCCACTCGCCGGAAGCGCTCCAATGTCCTAGAGCCCATTGCACGTCGGCCCCGACGCCGCTCGCCGGGAAGTCGCGGACTGTAGTGCCAACAGGAAGAACGGAAGCCACCGAGGGATCGAGATAGGGCCCCCGAAAACCGGAAACGCCCATGCGAAAGCCCTGGCGAATCGTATAGCCCCCGCCCGCGGTCCATTGCACATAATCGGGTGCGTGGCTCAAGCTGAGCGGATTAGAGGGCGATCCGCTGGTAATCTGAACCCGCCCGTCTACTCGATGGCCGGAATATTCGGCTTGAATGCCAGGCAGTCCGTAGAGGGTCACCGGCGTCAAACCGAGATCGTATCCGGGCACTCCTCCGCACAAGTGGCCCACGAATCCATAGAATTGGCTCAATAGGTCACTGACGCCGCAAGGAATCTGATCGTGACGTAGAGTCAGGGTTTGAATGTAGCTGAGCGGTTGATCGAGCAGCGCATTCTCGGCGTCGTCATAGTGCAACGGAAACGCGCCAAATGCCGATGAGAGCCGACCGGCCTTAACTACGAAAGAGCTTCTTTCGCCGCGCACTGCGTAGCCAACGAAGGCCTGCAGGGTCTCCAGATACCACTCATGCTCGGGGTCGTAGGCGTCGTAATAGAGGTATGGCGTGAGGCGGGCCTGAACCGCGGCATATGCGAACCAGTGCGGTCCCAACTGGACGGTGGGATAAATCACGCCGCGCAAGCCGCCGGTGAGGGGAGAATTGCCCGGATCCTCGAATTGAAGCCGCCCGGTGTACATTGCGCCGGCGCTCAGCGTGACCGGCACACTGATGCCGACGTTGCCGTCTTGGGCATATCCGGTAATGGTCAGCAGAACCGCCATAAGACTCGCCGCGAACACTCTGGTTAACATAGCCTGGCCTCCTTCCAGCTCATCTCTTCGCTCGCCGCTTCGCTGGCCTGCGCGACCGGAAACCGCAGCAGAACCCAGAATTTCGACCCCACTCCCACGGCGCTCTCAACACCGACCGATCCGCCCATGAGCTCGACCAGCTGTTTCACGATGGTCAGTCCCAAGCCCGTACCTCCGTAGCGCCGCGTCATCGAGCCGTCGGCCTGCGTAAATTTCTCGAAGATGAGGTCCAGCTTTTCTTTGGCGATGCCGATTCCGGAGTCCTCGACGGCGAGCCGCAGGAGCGCGTCGTTCGATTCGCGTTCCAGGCATTCCACCTGAACCTCCACCAAGCCGCTCTCGGTGAACTTGATCGCGTTGCCAATGAGGTTGATCAGAATTTGGCGAATGCGCACGGCATCGCCGATCAGGCGTGTGGGAGCGCCTTCGGCATATCGCAGGCCCAGCTGCAGGTGCTTGGCGGATGCCTGCGCGGAAAGCAGTCCAGTGACCTCTTGTATGGTTTCCTTCAGATCGAAGGCTGCGAAGTTGAGAGTCAGCTTGCCCGCGTCCAGCCGCGAGAAATCGAGAATGTCGTTGATAATGACCAGGAGGTTGTTGGCTGACTCCCGGATTGTCGATGCAAACTGATTTTGTTCTTCGTCGAGCGGTGTGTCCAGCAGCAAGTCGGTTAATCCGATCACGCCGTTCATCGGCGTTCTCAATTCGTGGCTCATGTTCGCCAGGAATTCGCTCTTGGCGCGATTGGCGGACTCAGCAGCGGATTTGGCCTTACGCAGCTCATCCCGCGTCTTTCGTTCGGCCGCGGCTACGCGATTGAAGGTTTCAGCGAAGAGCTGCAGCTCGCCGACCGCTTGTCCGGTATTGATATTCTCGGGGAATTGCTGGATTCGTTCCGCGAGCTGCAGTTGCGTGACCAGCTTGCGCAAAGGCTTGGAAACGGATCTTGACGTAACGAACGTGCAGAATAGGGCGAGCAGGATACCGCTGGCGCCCACTCTCACCAGAATTTCAATCCAGCCCGCTGTGAATTCTCTCACGGCGGCGTCGAGCGATCGCAACTCGATTAAACGGTAGGAAGGACCCAGGCGCGAGTCGCTTACGGGCAAAGCCAATAATGTTTCGCCTCTGCGGCGAATCTCGCAGTCTGCATCCTTGGCAGGACATCCGCGAAGACTGGCTTCTAAGGCCGCCCAGTCGCCACGCGGAATGTTCGCGCGCAGGATGCGGCCATCGTGCAGCAGCACGGTCTCGCCGCCCAGATGGTAGCGGTTCAGGTCGAACTTACCGCCAAACTTCAGCTCACCGGTCTGCTCGCCGGCGATCGTGATCGGTATCGAGCCTAATTCGTAAGGCGCACCATTCAGTTCGAACAAAGATGGCTCGGCCGGCAGCGGAGGGATTTTCTCCGTGGACGCGGATCGATTTCCGTCGAACTGCACCGCCGCCACAGTGCGGCCCTTCCAATCGGTGATCGCCAACAGGTCGTAGCCCACTAGTTCGTGCATCTCGCGCAATTGCGCTTCGATGGTACGGCGAATCGCGGCGGCGTTTTCCGGACTTGCGGGAGTCTCATGCAGCAGACCGATGGCGGCTTTCAATCCCGCGCTCTCGGCCAATATCCCCAGGAATTGATTGGTTTGGCGCGAATAATCGTCGTCGGCGCGCGCTAAAAGCTCTTCGGATTTTTCGAGAGAATCGCGCAGGCCTTGTTTTACCCGCTGTTGAACCAGGGCGTTGATCGCCACGAAGCTGGTTGCAAGCACGGCGCACACCGGCAAAAACGAGAAGGCAAATGCACGTGTGGTGAGAGAGGTCTTGATTTTCAAGGCCGAGGCTCCGCGTCCACGGGAACCTGGATGCTAACCTCCATCTTTCCGGTCTCAGGGACGTCGATCTCGGTCTTATAGAGCCCTGCGATCTTGTGCCATGCAGTCAGATGGTAATGACCGGCCGGTACGTCTTCCCACGAGAAGCTGCCGTCCGCCGCTGGTTTAGCGAACCAGGGGCTGGCCGTCACGATGATCGCCGCATACATGTTCGCGTGGATGTGGCAGTACACCTGGACGATGCCGGCGTGATTGAACTTCACGGCGCGGCTCTGGCCTTTGGGAAAGAAGCCTAGATCGAATGGCTGCGCTTTAGAGAGCGAGAACACATTGTGAAAGACAGGGTCGAAATTAGGGAACTCGACGCTGGAGCCGACCGGCACAATCACGATCTCCGGCTCGAACCGGCCGTTGCGCTGATCGAGCGATGCCGTCACCGAGGGCTTGGAAGGAGGAGAACCGCCCTCGAGCATGACCACCATGCGGTCAAACTCATTCACGGGAGTGGACGCGTTTGCCGCGGGCGGGGCGGTGCCGCGCAAGTTGTACACAACCGGAGCCAGTGCTTTCTTGGTGAGGCGCTTGGTAATGACCGCATGTCCGGAGACGTCGGCGGCCAGAATCGGCAAAACCGAATTTAGCAGTATTGCCAACGCACGTAGTCTAACCACCCTAATACCTCGTAGTCCATGGAATCGGTCAAAAGCCTGTGGGACTGTAGCCTGTTGGCCTCTGGCTTGCAATCCACCAAGCGGTGGACCGAGGGCGAATCAGCTCGGGTAACGTTACAACGCTGGGACAAGGAGGAAAACGATGTTGTCACTTTTGCTATTGATCGTCTTGATTGTTCTATTGTTGGGCGCGCTTCCGTCGTGGCCGTACAGCCGTGGGTGGGGCTACTATCCCAGTGGAACAGTGGGCGTGGTGCTGGTGATCATCATAATTCTGTTGCTTTTAGGGCGTATCTAAGCCGGGCGTTCGCGCTAACGGTGAGAAAAAATTCCGCTCAGGCAGGAGTTTTTCCAGGGTTTCTCCTAGTCCGCAACGCGTTGGCAGCGTGTTATCCTGAAGGCTCATCCGGAGCGAATGATGGCTTCTTCCAAGCAGCCCGTGCGCTATAAAGTTTCTATTCCGCTGCAAGCGGTGAAGCTCGAAGAACATCCCGGAAGCAGTTTGCGCGATCCCACCGGCACGCTGGTCGAGATCCCTGCCGACGTGGTGATTGAGCTGGAAGGCGGAGTCGCCCGGTCCGGTTTGATCAACATTCTTTGGAAGGGTGAAGCGTTTTCCGTTTTCTATCAGGACTTGGAAGAGAAAGCCTGCCTCGTAAGCCCTGCCGGCAACGGCAGCTAGTACCCTCCTAGTACTTAATTCGTTGAGAATAAGCAAGTTGTAAGGGCTCTTCGGCTTAGTATTAGTACTGTACGCTTGGAGGGATCACCATGCGCTTTCCTGCTCTGATGATGCTATTTGCAATTTGTTCGTATGCCGACACGATCACGATGACCCACACTGGCTTAGGCTCCGGGTCCATCGGCACGACCACGTTCACCGATGCGGCGTTCACCATCACTGACATCGGCGACACCGGAAATCGGCAGTCCTTCACCGGCGGATTCTTCATCGATGACACATCCGCGTCGATCAATATCGCTGGTTTAGGCACCTTTAATTTCACAACTGGGACCAGAACCTTCGTTAACAACGGAAGCGAGGAAGTGGGATTTTCCCGTGCAACCACCACTGGATTCGATCTGTTCGACGGCCCTGCGAACGGCGCGTTCGCCGCGTGGGATATGCTCAGCTCTATCGGGCCGATCAGCGGTACGGCACTGCTTCAGCAGTGGACCGGTGCGTCATTTCCCGACGTCGATACCAACGGGGGCGTCTTGGTATTCGATACGATGACGAGCGACACAACGTTCACCGCAACCGTGAACAACGCTGTTCCCGAGCCATCGAGTACCGTTCCGCTGGCGATTGGTTGTCTAGGTATCGTAGCTGTTGCCCGCCGGCGCTGGACTCGGGGCCAACGCCTAAGGGATACTGCGTGAGTAGCTGGCGTTTCGCCTCCGGACTGGCAGAGAGCTGATCCTGGCGAGCCGGCTCGTGGCTCATGGCGACCCAACGGGATCTTGATCTGATACGAGCCTCGGCAGACGGCCAAGTGGAGCGGATGCGATCGCTGTTCGGCCGGGGCGCGAAAGTCAATACGCGCTTGAAAAACGGCGCTACGCCCCTTTTGGCCGCGGCGGTCGCGGGCCGCGCCGATGCCGTTCAACTCCTGCTGCTGCAGGGCGCCGACCTGCAGGCGCGCTATAAAGACGATGCCACCGTCCTCATCATGGCGGCGACACAAGGGCATGAGCCGGTGGTTCGTCTTCTATTGCAAAAGGGAGCCAGCCATCAGGAGCAGACGCGAACCGGCGTCACGCCTTTATTGGCTGCCTCGATTGAAGGTCATGCTCAGGTGGTGGAATCGCTGATCTCGGCGGGCGCCGATGTCAATGTCACTGATCGCCAGGGCGTGACTCCCTTGATCGGCACGGCCGTCAACGGCCACATGGAAGTAACATGCGCTCTTTTGGCCGCGGGCGCGAATGTGCAGGCCAAAAGCAAATCCGGACTTACCGCGCTGGCTGCCGCCGTGGCTGCGGGGGTTCCGGCCGTTGTCTGGGTCCTGCTCGAAAAGGGGGCCGATCCAGATACGCTGGACGAAGACGAGCGTCCTGTGTTGGTCGGCGCTGCCGCCGCCGGTCGATCCGAGATTCTTCCTATGCTTCTATCCAAGGGAGCCGGGATCGAGAGTGCAGATCCCGGGGGCGCTACGGCACTGCTCGCCGCTACTCTGGGCGGCCACACTGCGGCTATTCAAGCGCTGTTGGATGCCAAGGCGAATCCCAATAGCGCGGGGCAGGGAGAGATCACGCCTTTGATCGCCGCGTTGGTCCGTGGGCACACCGGCGTCGCGGAACTGTTGATTCAGGCCGGCGCTGATGTCAATCGTCCCGCCGGCAAAGGCGTTACACCGCTGATGGTGGCGGTCAACAGCAACCCGGATGCGGTCCCGCTACTGCTGGCACACGGCCCCGAAGTGAATGCGGCGGATCAAAGTGGCATCAGCGCGCTGCACGCCGCCGCCGCGATGGGGCGTCTAGACGTTGTTCGTGCTTTAGTGGCTTCGGGCGCCGCCGTAGAGCAGCTTACCGCCAGCGGATTAACTCCCCTCAGCATGGCCGAAGCCGCCGGGTACACCGACATTGTGGATTTTCTCAATAGCCGTCACGACGCCGATGCGCGCGCCGGTTCCGGCGAACAACCCGATTCGGTTTGAGCGTTTGTAACCGCCGGTGGAAGCGTAAAACAAAAGCAGGATCCTTGGCCCCGCTGCGACTCCACCCAAATGCGGCCGCCATAGCTTTCGACGATGCGTTGGCAGATCGCCAGGCCGATGCCGGTTCCCGGATAATCCTGCCCATGCAGCCGCTTGAAGATTCCGAAAATTTGCTGCTGGTATTCCGGTTCGATGCCGATTCCGTTATCCCGGACCGAAAAGAGCCACTCCTGCCCCCTCCCTTCGGCCACCACGTGGATCCTGGGCGGCTCCGAGCCACGATACTTGATCGCGTTTCCGACCAGGTTCTGCATCAGTTGAACCAGGCGAATCTCGTGAGCCTGCACTGTGGGCAGTCCATCCCACGTAATGACTGCTCCATTCTGCTCGATGGAGGCTTGCAGATTCAGCAGAACCTTTCGCAGCACATTCAAAAACTCAACGGGTTCAGCGGGGCCTTCATTCGACGATCCGGTCTGCGAATAAGCGAGCAGGTCCTTCAACAGCATTTCCATGCGTCGGGCCCCCCCAACGACATAAGAGATGAATTGATCCGCTTCGGGGCCCAGCTTATCCCCGAATTTTCTCTGCAGCATCTGACTGTAGAGCGCGACCATGCGCAGAGGCTCCTGCAGATCGTGACTGGCCGCGTAAGCAAACTGATTCAAGTCGTCGTTGGACTGCCGCAGCGCCTCATTGGAGCGAAGCAGCTCTTCGGTGCGCTCGGCCACACGCTGCTCGAGCGTAGCGTTCAGCTCGCGGATTGCCTCATCGGCCCGCCTGCGTTCGGTGACATCCCGGATGGCGGAGGTAACCAGCAATCCCTCGGCGGTCTGCAACGGACTGAGACTGATCTCGACAGGGAATCGGCCGCCGCTCTTGCGGTGCGCCCAAAGCTCGCGCGGCGAACCCGCGAGGGATTGCTTCACGTCCTGCCCGAGTGAGCCATCGGCGTTCCAGTCCGGGACCAGCGCCCGGATGTCTTGCCCCACGATCTCCTCGCGCCGGTAGCCGAATAGAAACTCGACTTGCGAGTTCACCAGGCTAATGCGCCCTTCCTCGGAACTGATAATCATCGCGTCAGGCGCGGCTTCGAGCAGCGACCGGAACTTCAGCTCCGCCTTGCTTAGAACCTCAGCCTGACGGCGCAACAGGGTAGTATTGCGGCTCAGTTCGACGAAAACCGCCACCTTGGATCGCAGAATTTCCGGGACAATCGGCTTGAACAAAAAATCGACCGCGCCGAGATCGTAGCCACGGAACAAATGTTCGTCGCTTTTGTATCCGGTGAGAAACAGGATCGGTGTATGGCGAGAACGCTTGCGCGCGCGGATCAGCTCCGCGGTCTGGAAGCCGTCCATATCCGGCATTTTTACGTCCAGCAGAATCGCCGCGAAATCGTCCTCCAGCAGGTAGCGCAACGCTTCCATTCCGGACCTGGCCAGAACCAGTTCTTCACCCAGACCGTCCAGCGCTGCTTCGAGCGAGACGAGATTCTCGGGAGTGTCATCCACCAGGAGTATCTTTACCTTCTCCCGGGGCTCTTGCTCGTTCTGCATGGTTGTCGCGGCGCTCATCCGCTCCTTCCCGCCAACTTCATACTACACGCCCGGCACCGCCACCTGAGTGACTTCATGGCCTCGATTAACCCAGACGCGGAGCACCGAGAAGAGCTGTTCGAGATCCACGGGCTTAGTGACGTAATCCGAGGCGCCTGCCTCGATGCATTTGGCACGGTCGCCCTTCATGGCCTTAGCGGTCAAAGCGATGATAGGCAGCGAACGGAACTCCGCGTTTTGACGGATCGCCTTCATCGTTTCGTACCCGTCCATCTCCGGCATCATGATGTCCATCAAGACCAGGTCGACGTCCGGCGTTCGCTTCAGCAGCTCGATCCCCGTGCGTCCGTTTTCAGCGTGAACCACCTTCAGATTGTGATCCTCCAGGAGGCTGGTGAGCGCGAAAATGTTACGGACGTCATCGTCCACCACCAGCACCTTCTTACCCGTCAGCGTAACATCGGCCTCGCGTAACTGTTCCAGGATGCGGCACTGATCCGGTGTCAAATCGGTTTCCGCGCGATGCAGCAGCAGAACAGTCTCATCTAGAAGACGTTCGTGGGTTTGCGCGATCTTTATGACGCTGGTCCGCGTGAGACGCACAAAATCGACTTCTTCATCCGCGGTAAACGGCCGATCGCACATCAGCACGATCGGAGGCGCATAGGCTCCGACCTGACTCTGAATTTCCTCCACCAGCTCCAAGGGCGCGATCCCACCCACCTGAAGATGAATGATTACCCCATCCAGATACTGCTGTTTCACTACGGCCAGCGCCTCACCGGCCGTAGCCACTGCTGTGGAGTCGAGATCCGGGGCGCCGATGATGGCGATCATGGCCGCGCGTTCCTCGTCGTCGCTGCACACCACCAGTACTTTCTTGATCCTCTTCTGGACCGAATGCTCTATGGCGGCGAAGGCTTCGACCAGCGATTCGTTGGTGACCGACTTTTCCAAATAGGTCATCGCGCCGAGCGCGATTCCGCGCCGCCGGTCGTCGTCGCCGGAAATGATGTGAACCGGAATGTGACGCGTCGACGGATCGTGCTTCAAGCGATCCAGGATGGTCCACCCCGCCATGTCGGGAAGGTTGATGTCCAGCGTAATGGCGCCTGGCTTGAACTCGCGGGCCAGCGTCATGGCGCTTGATCCGCGCAATGCCACCAGCGCCTTGAGCCTGCGGTCGTGAGCCAGGTCCACCAGAATACGCGCGAAGGTGATGTCGTCTTCGACAATCAGTATAGCCGCGTCGCCCGGCTGGATGAGATTGCGGTCGTCGTCGATCACCAAATCTTCCACCAGATCCTGGCTCGCCAAAGTACCGGTCGGCAGAATGACGTCCACCTCCACTTCCGGAACGATTGCGGCCGCAGCCTGCTCCAGCATGACGGGAGTGGTGCGCAGGGCTTCGCTCTTCGGCTGTGCCGCTGGCGTGACGTAGGTTTGCGGCAGATAGAGCGTGAAGATGCTCCCCACTCCCGGCGTGCTTTGTAGCCGGATCTCGCCACCGAGCAGCCGGGCCAGCTCGCGGCTGATGGAAAGGCCCAGACCAGTCCCGCCGTACTTGCGGCTGGTGGTGCCGTCGGCCTGCTGAAACGCTTCGAAAATGATGCGCTGCTTGTCGGAGGGGATTCCGATGCCGGTATCGGCCACCGAAAACGCAATCACGGATTTCGACCGGCTCAGGAGCATATTGCCGGAACTCCAGCCGCTCGTCGCTTTGTCGATCGTGAGCCGCACCGACCCTTGCTCGGTAAACTTGAGCGCGTTGGAAAGCAGGTTTTTCAGAACCTGTTGCAGGCGCTTGGCGTCGGTGTGCATGATTTCCGAACCCAGCGAGCTGCCCACCTCGACCGCGAGATCCAAGCCCTTGCCGTCGGCTACGTGCCGGAAGGTCCGCAAACAATAATCTTCGAGTTCCGTGAACCGGATGCCGCCCACCTCCACGTCCATCTTGCCGGACTCGATCTTGCTGAGATCCAGGATGTCGTTGATGAGCGAGAG
>Ga0335085_10018288_pt1 | contig 10077 bp, 6 predicted proteins | sample Lox_Sample_45_FD_206712 | JGI IMG/M metagenome (GOLD analysis project Ga0335085, IMG submission 206712) | Soil microbial communities from Loxahatchee National Wildlife Refuge, Florida, United States - Lox_Sample_4.5 | ecosystem: Environmental > Terrestrial > Soil > Wetlands | place: USA: Florida... | reverse complement strand
GATCTCGTGCAGCACCGAGTCCTGTGTGGCACTGACCGATCCCGGCGCCCATGGCGCCGGTGTAACTGCAGAAGTAACGACAAGGTAACTGGATGTTGTCCCCGGCGGCCGGCGTGCGAAGCACGGAGCGAGGGAAACGGACCTAGGTCGTTGATAGCGTCATGGTTGCGCCCACCCGGGTTCTTTGTAACTTGGACGCGCCTCGCCGGGAATGACACCGCGTGGCTCTATTCCCCGCCACTAAACGTCCTTTGCCACCACCCCTTCTTCTTGGGCCGGTCTTCGCTTTTGGCCGGCTCTTCCTCCTGCGGGGTGGTATCGGGGATGTCGTCCTGCAGCGACCAGACCGGTGCCGATGGTGCGCCAGGCGCATGTTTGTCGTCGGTCGGCGTGGTATCGATCTCATCGGCAACGGTGCCGAAACGGTCGGCCTCGCTCACAAAGCCGGTCTGGTGATGCTCCATGCCTTCGCCCTGGGGAACAATGTCGCCATGGGTCCCACGGTCACGCCCGCCACGGCGGCCACGGCGGCGGCGGCGGCGGCGCCGGGGTTCGCCATTCTCGCCAAAGGGATGACCGGCCTGTTGGCCATCCTGCTGGCCATTTTGGTCGTGCTGCTGGCTGTTCTGATGGCCGCTTTGCTGGATTGGCGCGGCATCGCTGGCCTCCACGGCCGAAGCCGCATCGCCGGCTTCCGCGGGCCCATGCTCGCCGTCATGGCGCTCACCGGGCTCCCGCTCCCGGCCACGGCCCCGTCCGCCACGACGGCGCCGCCGGCGGCGGCCGCCTTCGCGGGATGAGCCTTCCGGTCGTTCAAAGCTTTCTCCTTCCGCGGCCTCGCCGGTCTCCGTGATTTCATCCTGGGCCTCTTCGGCTTCGGATTCGTCCTCTTCGGCCTCATCCTGATATTCGAGCTCCGGCTCCTCGGATGGCACAAAACCGGCCTCGATGCTCACAGCGTGCGGCCTGGGGCGGTCGCCCGGATCGCGACTCTTGGTGCGCTCGATCTCGAAACTGCCGGCTGCCATGCCCTCCTTGGGTTCGAAGGCAATGGCCATGCCGTGTTCGATTTCGATGCGGTTCAGTTCGGCACGCTTCTGGTTGAGGATATAGAGCGCCACCTCATTGGCGATTCTCACCGTCACGGCGGCGGCGCGGTTTTTCTCGCCTTCATCCTCCAGCCCGCGCAGCACGCGCAGCGCGGTGGATTCGGTGGATCGCACCAGCCCGGTGCCGGCGCAGTGCGGGCAGGTGACCGTCGATCCGGCAATGACGCCGGCGCGCAGGCGCTGGCGCGACATCTCCAGCAGACCGAACTGGGAAATCTTGCCGATCTGCACCCGGGCGCGGTCATTCTTGACCGCATCACGCAGGCGCTTTTCGACCTCGCGGTCGTTCCTGCCTTCCTCCATGTCGATGAAGTCGATCACGATTAATCCGGCCAGGTCGCGCAGGCGGAGCTGGCGGGCGATTTCACTGGCCGCTTCCAGGTTGGTCTTGCGTGCGGTTTCCTCGATCGAATGTTCGCGCGTCGCACGGCCGGAATTCACGTCGATGGATACGAGCGCCTCGGTCTGGTTGATGACGATATAGCCACCCGATTTCAGGGTGACGGTGGGCGAGAACATGGAATCCAGCTGGGATTCGATATGCATGCGCTGGAACAGCGGCACGGTGTCCTTATATTGGTGGACAAACTTGGCATGGCTGGGCATCAACATGCGCATGAAATCCTTGGCGCCGCGATAGCCCTGTTCTCCTTCCACCACAATGTCCTGAACATCTTTAGTGTAGAGATCGCGGATCACGCGTTTGATCAAGTCGCCTTCCTCATAGACGCAGGCCGGTGCGTTGGACGAAAGGGTCTTTTCCCGGATCGTGTCCCAAAGACGCAGCAGATAGTCATAGTCGCGCCGGATCTCCAGGCGGGTGCGGTTTTCGCCCGCCGTGCGGATGATAAGCCCCATGCCTTCTGGCAGATCCAGCCCTTGGGCCGCCGCCTTCAGACGTTTTCTGTCTGCGGCATTGGTGATCTTGCGCGAGATCCCGCCACCGCGAGGGGTGTTGGGCATCAGGACGCAGTAGCGGCCTGCCAGAGATAGATAAGTGGTGAGCGCGGCGCCCTTGTTGCCTCGTTCTTCCTTGACCACCTGCACCAGAATGATCTGGCGGCGCTTGATCACCTCCTGGATCTTGTAGTGCTTGCGGCGCACCCATTTTTGTGGCGGACGCTGAGCCTGCAGCGCCTGGGCCTCGACCTGGGCGGGTTCGCCTTCCGCGCTTGTGGGTTCGATGGCGCTTTCATCCTCTTCGCCATTTTCAACGGCCCGGTCTTGCGGCGTTTCGTCATTTACGCTGACTGGCTGGATCTCGCCCTCATTCTCCTCCACCGCTTCGGCGGCGGCGACCTGGGTATCGCCCTGATAGTCGGGCAGCGCGATCTCGGCGGCTTCCGGTTTGGTCTGCGGCAGCGCTTCTAGCAGCTCATCATCATGGTCATGTTCGACCACCGCGCCGCCGTGATTGACGAACAACTCTTCATGCTCATCTTCGCCGCCTTCAGGCACTTGGTCCGAACCGCCTTCGGCTTCAACCTCGCTCTCTTCTTCAGTCTCCGGAGCGGCGTCCAGCGGCACCAGGGGCGCCATCTCCACACTGTCCTCGCCCGTGTCGGCGTCTTCCTCGGCTTCCTCTTCGGCCTCGGCTTCGCCCTCTTCGGACTTGGCGCCGGTGATTTCGAAGCTTTCGATCTCGTCCTCCTGGCGCCGGCGGGCCTCCGCCTCCTGCTCGGCCAGCAACGCCTGCCGGTCGGCCATGGGAATCTGGTAATAGTCAGGATGGATTTCGGCGAAAGCCAGGAAGCCCTGGCGGTTGCCGCCATATTCGACAAAGGCGGCCTGCAGCGACGGCTCAACGCGCGTCACTTTCGCTAGATAAATGTTTCCCTTGAGCGGCCGCCGGGATGCGGCCTCGAAATCAAATTCCTCGACCTTGGAACCGTCGACAATCACCACGCGGGTTTCTTCCGGGTGGTTGGCGTCGATGAGCATGCGTTTGGTCATGGAAATCTCCGGGGCACGCGCGCATTGGGCCGCCGGCTGTGGCGGACGAAAGGAGGCGGCGCGCATTGTGAGTGGAAAGAACAGGCGCAAACCCGTCCGGCGAAACGGTCATGAAGACCGGGACAGCGTCGGAAGGCAGCGCAATTCGGACAGTCATGGTACTCGGGCGGCCACCTGGAAACGCCCCCTGTCCGCGTTCGCCCGCGGAACGTGTGGCGCAATCAGGGGCGGCTTGGGTTACTCACGGGAATCGCGAGCGCCTGCCGATGCAGATTTTGTAGGGTGCTAGCAGGTTTTCAACAAGCGATTAATGGCCAAATTGCTGGCCCGCCCCGCCGCCCGCTTAAAAATACCCTTTGAAATCAAACCATTAACTAAGATCTCGTCCACAACCGCAAGAGGTTGTTGCGCACTGCCTCAAGCCGAACCCGGTTTTCCCAGGCCATCTTGAGGCCTTCCAGGGCCGCCACCTCGGAAAGCTCATAAAGCTGGGTGCGGCAGAATTCATCACCGATCAGGCTTTCGATGAAGGTGATGGAAACCAGCCTCTGGCCCCGGCGCACAGGGGTCACCTCATGCAATTGGGTGGAAGGATAGACCACCACGCTGCCAGGTTCCCCCTTTATCACCACCGGCTTGGTGCCCAGATGCACCACCAGTTCCCCGCCGTCGTAACTTGCCGGCGGATTAAGCCAAACCGTCGCGGACAAGTCGGAGCGATGCATCTCATTGCCGAAGCGCATATGCGCGGTGTCGGCATGGGCGCCATAGGTCATGCCCACTTCGTAACGGGCGAGCAGCGGCGGCGCGACATGGGCTGGAAAGGCAAAGTCGCGAAACGATTGCGAGCGCATGAAGGCATCCGCCACGATGCGGGAGGATTCTGCATAGTGGGGATCGCTTTCGCTGGCCTGCAAATTGTTCTTGGCCTGGTTATGGGGATTGGAGATCCGCCCGTCGACAAAGCGTACCAGGCGGCTGAGTTCCTGCAGCCGCGCCACTTCCTCTGCCTTCAGAAAGCCTTTTAATTCCAGAAACATCTGCCGCCCCTGCGCGACCGTCACCCTAGCAAAAGCATCCAGGCGAAACAAACACCCGTGTTAAAGTCGGACGTGCGATTCGAAAGCTTTCCTTGGTGACGCGCGCTCTTGCGATTCTGTCCCTCGTCGCGGCCGTGAGCCTTTGCGGCCTCAAGGCCGTGGGCGCCGATGACGCCATCGGCAAGCTGATGCGCGACCAGGGCTCGTCGTCCGAAGAGGGGCCGGCCAGGAGCCTGCCTGTGGCCCCGCCCAGGCCTATCCCCCAACAGGTGGAAGGCCCCAGCATCGGAACCAGGCCGCAAGGTCCGCTGCCCATCGTGATGAGCGCGCGCATCGGTGAGCATCGGGACCGGACCCGTCTGGTGATCGAACTGTCCGACCCGGTCAACTTGCGCGTCTTCGCGCTCGCCAGTCCGGATCGCGTGGTGATCGACATGCCGGAAGTCTCCTGGCGGCTGGGCGCGCCGCCCCGTCCTTCCGGATTTGGGCCAGTAAAGTCCTATCGTTACGGCGAGTTCCGGGCCGGCAATTCCCGCATGGTAATCGATCTCAACTCGCCGGTGTCGGTGGCCGATCCCTTGGTGCTGCCGCCATCCGCCGGATTTGGCTTTCGCGTGGTGATCGACCTGTTCCCCGCCACGCGGTCGAAATTCGATGCCCAGGCGGGCTGGCCTGCAGACCTCAAAAAACGCGAAAGCGACGCGGAAAAACTCGCGGCCCTGATCGCGGCTGAACAGTCGCCGACCGCCAAGGGCATTGGCAAGAAAATCATCGTGCTGGATCCCGGCCATGGCGGGCTAGATGCCGGAACAACCGGCGTCAATGGGCTGATGGAGAAGGATCTCGCTCTGGCGGAAGGCCTGAGGCTTGAACGCGAACTGAGGCGGCGCGGCTACAGCGTCCATATGACCCGTGATAACGACACCTTCATTCCCTTGCGCCAGCGGGTCGCCATCGCCCGCGCCGATCATGCCGATCTGTTCATTGCGCTGCATGCCGACTCCAATCCTGATTCCGGCACCAAAGGGACATCCATCTATACCCTGAACGACGGCCGTTCCGACCGGGAGGCTGCAGCGCTGGCCCGGCGCGAAAACCAGTCTGACGTGATCGCGGGGGTGGACCTGTCGGGCGACAACAATCCGGTGGCGCCGATCCTGATCAATCTCGCCCAGCGCGACACCCGCAACAGATCATCGGAATTCGCCACCAAGGCGCTCAAGGAACTGGGGCAGGTGACCGACCTTCTGGCAAGAAGTCCCCACCGTTCCGCCAGCCTCGCGGTCCTGGTGGCGCCTGATGTTCCCGCCGTACTGATCGAGCTTGGTTACCTGTCCAATTCCGACGACGCCGCCCAGATGAACACGGATTCATGGCGGTCGCGGGTGGCGGAAGCCATAGCCAATGCGGTGGATGCCCAATTTGCGCCATCTTCGGCCTCGCAAGCCGCCCGTTAAGCCCTTTCATGCCAAACCCATGAGCCTTATAAATCAGCTGTCCCCATGCAAAACTTCCTCTCCCGTCTCTTGAAATGGCTTGGCCTGGCGGCCGCCGCCCTGGCCGTGGTGGTGATCGGCTTTTGTGCCTTCTGGGTGGTCGCCCTGATGCACGACCTGCCGAGTGTCCAGACTCTGCAGAACTATGCCCCGCCCATCACCACCCGGGTCTATGCCGGTAACGGCACGGTACTAGGGGAATATGCGCATGAGCGGCGCATCTTCGTCCCGGCCACCTTCATCCCCAAGCTGGTGAAGCAGGCCTTTACCAGCGCCGAGGACCGCAATTTCTACAGCCATCCGGGGATCGATCCGTCCGGAATTCTGCGCGCCGCGATCAAGGATGTGGGGCTGGTGCTCGAGGGGCGCCGCCCGCAAGGCGCCTCCACCATCACCCAGCAGGTGGCGCGGGGCTTCCTGCTTAATTCCGATCTCAAGATGGCGCGCAAGGTTCGCGAGGCGATCCTGGCGATCCGCATCGATGCCACCTATCCCAAGGAGAAAGTGCTGGAACTCTATCTGAACGAGATCAATCTCGGGCAGAACAGCTATGGTGTTGCGGCTGCTGCCTTGAACTATTTCGGCAAATCACTCGACGAGCTCGACATTTCCGAAGTCGCTTTTCTCGCCTCATTGCCCAAGTCGCCCAGCCATTACGATCCGCGGTTTCATCATGAAGCTGCCGTCGATCGCCGCAATTGGGTGATCGGGCAGATGGCCGAGAATGGCTACATCACCGATGCACAGGCCCAGGCTGCCAAGGCCGAGCCGCTGATCACCCAGACAAGGGCGCTAGGCAGCCAGGCCGCCGACGTGGACTATTATGTCGAGGAAGTGCGGCGGCTGCTCTACAAACAGTATGGCGAGAAGTCCCTCTATGACGGCGGCTTGCAGGTTCGCGCCTCGCTGGACACAAGGTTGCAGAATTTTGCCGTGAGCGCGCTGCGTTCCGGCCTGGTGCGCTATGACCGCCGCCACGGCTGGCGCGGCGCTAAGATGCACGTGGACCTAGCCGACTGGAAGGAAGCGCTGGCCAAGCTTGCCTCCGATCCCAACCATCAGTCGGGCATCGATACCTGGCGGCTGGCAGCAGCCCTGGAATATGACGGCAAGAATGTCCGCATCGGCTTCCCCGACGGCTCGACCGGCGTGATCCCCTATGACGGCTACAAATGGGCGAACAAGCAATTGCCTGGCGCGGTTTGGGGTCCGCGGCCAACCACGCCCCAGGAGGTTCTCAAGCCGGGCGATGCCTTCTTTGTCGAGCCTTTGCCGTCGCCGGCCAAAAAAGGTGAGTTCGGCCTGCGCCAGGTCCCTGAGGTGAACGGCGCCATCGTGGTGATGGATCCCCATACCGGCCGCGTGCTGGCCATGTCGGGCGGGTTCTCCTATGCGTCGTCCCAGTTCGATCGCGCGATGCAGGCCTATCGCCAGCCGGGTTCGTCCTTCAAGCCCTTTGTCTATGCTACTGCGCTCGACATGGGCTACACGCCCGTAAGCAAGGTCCTGGATGCTCCCTTCGAAATGGACATGGGACCGGGGCAGGGCATCTGGCGGCCGGAGAATTTCGAGAAGGGCGAGTTTCTGGGCGACACGACCTTGCGCAGGGGAATCGAGCTTTCGCGCAATGTGATGACGGTGAGACTTGCCTATACCATCGGCATGAACAATGTGGTCAAGCTGCCGATCCGCTTCGGCGTTTATGACAAGCTGCCGCCGCTTCTGGCCAATTCGCTGGGTGCCTATGAAACCACGCTGATGCGCATGGTCACCGGCTATTCGGAGTTCGTGAATGGTGGCAAGAAGATCAGCGCCTCGCTGGTCGACCGCATCCAGGATCGCAACGGCAAGACCATCTGGCGGCATGACGACCGCAAATGCGACGGCTGCAACGATCCCAACTGGCACGGACAGGAGGAGCCGCTCCTGCCCGACACGCGCGAGCAGATCATCGATCCGCGCACGGCCTATCAGATCGTCTCCATGCTGGAAGGCGTGGTCCAGCGCGGCACCGCCGCCTATTCGGTGGGCGCGCAGATCAACAAGCCCCTGGCCGGCAAGACCGGTACCTCCCAGGACGCCCAGTCCGTCTGGTTCATCGGCTTCTCGCCGGACCTTGCCTGCGGGGTCTATGTCGGCTTCGACAATCCGCGCACGCTGGGTCCCAAGGAACAAGGTGCCACGGTGGCCGCGCCGATCTTCCGTGATTTTATGAAAGATGCCCTGGCCGACGCGCCGCCCACGCCATTCCGTGTCGCCCCCGGCATTGAGGAAGTGCCGGTCGATTGGAAGAGCGGCACGCCCGTGCCGCCCGGCACGCCGGGCGCCATCATGGAAGCCTTCAAGGCCGGCACCGCGCCTGGCGAGGCCAACGCACCGGCCCTTGGCGTTGACGATGTCGGTGCGACGACTGCAGCTGGAACCGCCAGTGCCAGCGCCGGCCAGTCCAATGCGCCGCCGGCTTCGGTGGGCGAAGGTACCGGGGGACTCTATTGACCTGTCATGGCCCGCCAGCGTAGCGGGTGCATGCCACCCGGCAGGCCAGAAAGCGCGCGAGCATTCCGTGTCCCCATAAGGCGGCTTTACCTTCCGCGTTGATCTCCTTATATCCCCGCCCATGCGTCCAGAAATCTCACGCGCCGCCGGCGACATTGAGCAGGCCATCGCCCTGCTGAGGAGGCATCTTTGACTGGGATCAAGCCAGCCGCCGCCTGGACGAACTGAACGCCCGGGCCGAAGACCCCGCCATCTGGAATGATCCGCAGACCGCGCAGAAATTGATGCGTGAGCGCCAGAAGCTGGACACATCGCTGACTGCCGTCACCAAGCTGGGCAGCGAGCTCCACGATGCCAAAGAGCTGATCGCGATGGCGGAGGCCGAGAACGACGCCGCCATGGTGGCGGATGCGGAAAACACGCTCCTGGCCCTGGGCAGCCGGGCCGAAGCGATGCGGCTGGAATCCATGCTGTCAGGCGAGGCCGACGGCAATGACAGCTATCTGGAAATTCACGCCGGCGCCGGCGGCACCGAAAGCCAGGATTGGGCTTCCATGCTTTTGCGCATGTACACCCGCTGGGCCGAGCGCCACGACTACAAGCTGCAGCTGATCGAGGAAAGCGAAGGCGAGGCGGCGGGCATCAAGTCGACCACGCTTCTGGTCAAGGGACCCAATGCCTATGGCTGGCTCAAGACCGAGGCGGGTGTCCATCGTCTGGTGCGCATTTCGCCCTTCGATTCCAACGCGCGGCGGCACACTTCCTTTTCTTCCGTCACCGTCTATCCTGTGATCGACCAGTCGATTGAGATCGACATTCCGGAAAAGGATGTGCGCGTCGATGTCTATCGGGCCTCGGGCGCTGGCGGCCAGCATGTCAACAAGACTGAAAGCGCGGTGCGCATCACCCACCTGCCGACGGGTATCGCGGTCGCCAGCCAGTCGGAGCGCAGTCAGCACCAGAACCGTGCCATCTGCTGGGACATGCTGAAGTCGCGGCTGTACGAGATCGAGCTGGAGAGGAAAAAGGCCGAGACTGGCGCCTTTGTCGGGGAGAAATCCGACATCGGCTGGGGTCACCAGATCCGCTCCTATGTGTTGCAGCCATACCAGCTCGTGAAAGATCTGCGTACCGGCGTGGAAAGCCGGATGCCCCAGGACGTGCTGGACGGCAACCTCGATCCCTTCATGGCGGCGGCCCTGGCACAGGAGGTCGGAGGAAAACCGCGCGAGAAAGTGGAAGACCTGGAATAGCGATCGCTTCGCTTTTCATGCAATTCGCCGGATGCCCTCTCAAAAGTGAGGCGGAACATCGCGCAATTGTGGCCGTTGCCTTTTCAGGCAAGGGGCAATGGAGGACGCCATGAAACATTCCACACTTCTTGCAGGTTCCTTGATGCTATGCCTGGTGACGATACCGCTCGCTGCACAGGCGGACAGTCCGCGGGCCTTTCTCGACAAGGCGCTCAAGGGTGACAACTCCGAGATCATGCTAGGACGGCTTGCCGCTGACCATGCCGACAGCCAGCCGGTGCGCGACTTCGGCAATACCCTGGTTCAGGATCATACCCAGGCCCGCAATCAGGTGCTCGATGCGGGGCGGCGCTTCGGGCTTCAGCCCAGCGATGAGCCGACCCAGGAAGCGCGGGATGAAGAGGACCGATTGAAAAACATGAAAGATCGCGACTTCGATCGCGAGTTTGTGCATTACATGGCCAACGACCACCGCAAGGACATCGCCGACTTCCGGGATGAGGCACAGGAAGGCCATGGGGTCGTAAGTGCATTGGCGCAGAAGCAGTTGCCGGTCCTGCAAAAGCATCTGGACATCGCTATGTCATTGGAGCGTGTCGGTGGGCGCGTCAGCCGCAATGAGCGCAATCCGCGCTGAAGCCAGCAATTTGGGATTTGCCGGTCTGGATCGATCGGGTGAATTTTACGTCGTCGCCTGATTGAAGGAGGCGAACATGGGCTGGGGCGCCGC